>ERZ802830.624-NODE-624-length-35428-cov-12.7581_pt1 | contig 35428 bp, 36 predicted proteins | sample MGYA00345654_ERZ802830 | MGnify/ENA primary metagenome ERZ802830 (study PRJEB30503, sample SAMEA104212375) | marine metagenome | biome: Westerlies Biome; feature: [SRF] surface water layer (ENVO:00010504) within the epipelagic zone...; material: water... | reverse complement strand
TGCCTGTTTAGGAACAGCTTTAAAAGATGGGAACCAACCCTCAGTAAATTGTTGTCTTCTACAGGCTTCATCAAGATTTACAAGCTTAACTAAAAGATTATCATTAAAATCTGCCTCGTCCGGGTCATTAAAGGCTATATGACCATTTTCACCAATTCCAATACAAGCCACATCAATGGGATGGTTAATTAAGCTCTGCTGATATTTTGCCATCTCTTTTTCACAGTCTACTGCATCGCCATTCAAAAAATATATTTTTTTGGGATTAACAAAATTCAAAATTCTATCTCTTAAATACTTTCTAAAACTAGCAGGATGATTCGCAGAAATATCTTTGTACTCATCCAGATGAAAAACTGTTATTTTTTTCCAATCAATCTCTTTTTTTTTCAATGCTTCCAAAAATAGAAATTGTGAGGAGCCTGTCGCTAGGATAATATTGGCAAAACCACTTTTATTAATCGCTTCTTTAATTTTTTTCTCTACAAAATCAGATGCATTATCGGCTATCAACTCTGCTTGCTCATAAATAACTACATTAAGGCGGTCAATAGTCATTTCTTTTCTGATTTGTTTTTTTAAATTCATCTTTTTCTGTAAATAAAAGGCAAACTCATAAAGTTTTTATTAATTTTTTATTTATTGGTAATGAAACTAATTCTCAACGTTTATTTGAAAATAACCAATGCATCAAATCTGGCTCAGCAAATGAGTTATCCCAGCTATTGTGATTCACCTTTGGGTAGATTGTTAATCTGACACTGGCTTTTTCTTTACTAAGGGCTTCATACATTTTACGTGAAAAGTCAACTGAAACCACCCCATCATCTTCCCCATGAAAAATCCAAAAAGGTGTTCTTTTTAAAAGATTGGACCAGTGGGGATTACCTCCCCCACAAATTGGAAAAGCAGCTGCAAAATAATCAGGGTTTCTAGCTACCAATTCAAAAGTTCCCATTCCTCCCATTGAGAGACCGCCAACATACCTTCTAGTTTCATCTATATCATATTTTTTTTGAATTAAATCCAATAATTTTTCTACCATTATCAGTTGCCTATTTTCAGATATCTTTTTAAAAAAATCAAACTTTTGACCAGCTGACATCTCATAGTTTCTTTTTACATTAGCCCAAGAAGATTTTTCAGGACATTGGGGAAAAACAACTATTGCAGGGTGATTCTTTCTAAAGTCTTTAGATTTAAAAAGAAAACTTCCATGAACCAACTGTGATTTATTGTCATTTCCTCTCTCCCCCGCACCATGTAAAAAAATCAATAGTGGGTAAGATTTTTGTGAGTTATAATTTTTAGGAAGTAAAATTCTGTATGGAAGAGTATCATTTTGATGAACTAAAAGTTCCTCTTTAAATTCCTGGCTAAAAATTGTGGCACTACCTATTAATACTAGTAAAAAAAAAATTTCATTTGAATTATTTATCTAATCAGTTAATTTGTTAACTAAAATTGGTGAATCATCGCAATTTAGTTCTCCAGCCACATAATATAATCCATTGAGTAAAAAGTTAACCAATCTAGGATTGTCCATACTTTGGGCATTGTGAGAAGGTGATGAATAAAAAACTCTTCCTCTGCCATATCTTTTTATCCATGATATGAACTTTATATTATCTTTTGGCCGATCTCGAGTCATCTTAATTTGGTCAAGATTCATATATAACAATGGTCTAAAATTGTAATTAAAATAAGCATTTTTAAAAAAATATGGCTCATCATAATGGGTAAAGCCTTTACCGCCGAAACTAGCTACTAATGGATGTTCGGTATCAAATAATTTAACTCTAATTTCCTGCTGCAGGGGATGGAAGTCAAAACTTCCACCTACCATATCACTAAAATCTGAAGAGTTATTCTGCATTACTATTCCGCCATGGAGCACAACAAGGCCGTTCCCTCTTTTAATATATTTCAAGAGATTTTTTTCTAGTTTTTTTGCCTTATCTAGAACCTCCTTCTCATCTAATAATTCATTCTCCTTTATTACATCCCAAAACATATCTCTTCTCTCCCTGTCAGAGCAATTGTTATTCAGGACAATAACATCATATTTCGAAAGGTTTTTTTTCTCAAATACACCTACATCCTTTGTTACGTCAACATTAAAATCCCCTGTTTTTAATGCAATTATCTTAATTGCTTCTTCAGTATGAGGTATAGTCCAATGGTTATATCCAGTATGTAAGGAAAAAATTAAAAGATTCTTTTTTTTATTTGGTGCAAGGCGTTTTTCTCCCTTAACCATAGCCTCAATTTTATTCAACCAGCTTTGCGTAATTTCAACTTCAGGGAGGCTTTGCGAGTTTAAGTTTAAAGTAATCAGTAGTGACAAAAAAAATAATCCGATTTTCATCTTCTTAATAGATAATTTTAAGTTTGGAATCTACTTGAAATTTAAATCATTTTAAATTAAAGAATCGTGATTTGAATTTCAGGCAAATTTATGTAAGTTTATAATGTGTACGTACACGATATTAAGGATTTATTTTAGTTTGTTAGGAAAAAATCATATTATTTTACTTCTTTTTGTAGTCATTTCAACTGCTTGTCAGTCTGAAAAAGAGACTAAGTCACTTACCTCGCCAAATATACTTTTTATTGCAGTTGACGATTTAAGACCTGAACTAGGGGTCTATGGAAATCAAACTGTAAAAAGTCCAAACATAGATAAGTTAGCGAATGAAGGAAGCTATTTTACAAGACATTATGTTCAAGTACCTACTTGTGGCGCCTCAAGATACAGCCTAATGACAGGGATGCGTCCACGAAAAAGGATACATGTGGATAATAAAGCTTTTTACGAGGAAACATCTCAACAGCCAGAAAGAGATAGACCGGAGTCTTTTGTTCATCACCTTAGAAGAAATGGCTATAATACTGTTGGAATTGGAAAAATAAGCCACTCAGTGGACGGTTTAGTTTATCAGTATGAGGAACAGCCGACTAAAATAAAGGAAATGCCCCATAGCTGGGATCGATTTATATTTAATCCTGGAAAATGGAAAACTGGATGGAATGCCTTTTTTGCATATGCCAATGGTGAAAATCGTCAAAGTCTTAAAGGACAAGTTAAACCCTATGAAAGGGCTGATATTTCTGATGATGGTTATCCAGATGGACTAATTTTAAAAAGTGCGATTAATGAATTAAAAAGATTAAAAGATGTTGATAAACCCTTTTTTTTAGGAGTGGGCTTCTTTAAACCACATTTACCTTTTAATGCACCAAAAAAGTATTGGGACATTTATGATAGAAATTCAATCTCCATTGCACCTGATCCAAATATTCCAACGGGGGTCAATCCGATAAGTGTTGGTAAAATGGGTGAGTTTTACAATTATAAGCTTTCTGATGAAAAGCCTACTCTTAAACAAACTGTTTCAGATCAATATGCTAGAAAATTAATTCATGGATATTATGCATCTATCAGTTATATTGATAATCTAATAGGAAAATTAATCCAAGAACTTGAATCACTTGATCTAGACAAGAATACCATGGTAATTCTTTGGGGTGATCATGGTTGGCATTTAGGTAACGACAGAAAGTGGGGAAAACACACCTTGTTTGAAAGGTCTTTAAAAAGTGCCCTGATTATAAAACTTCCTGGTAAACAAAATAAAAATAAAGAGATCAATTCAATTGTTGAAACTGTTGATATCTACCCTACCGTTATGGAGTTTTGTTCAATCACACCTCCATATAAATTAGATGGAGAAAGCTTGATGAAGCAGATGAATTCGGTACAGACAAATAAAAAAAATATTGCTTACAGCTATTGGAAAGATGGAGTAAGTATGAGGACAGAGAGATACCGATTTACCAAATTTTTCAGGGAAGAAGAACCAAAAATAGAACTTTACGACCATTTACTTGATTCAGAGGAGAATAAAAATATAGCTCTTGAAAATAAAAAATTAATAGATTCATTAATGCCAACTTTAGCGAAATCAATCCCAAAATTCTATGAAGTTGCCTATTAAAGAAACTAAAATTTAAAACTTAGCTTAATTTTAAAAATGTCAGAAAAAATTAAAATTTTAATAATCATTTGTAGCATTTTTTTTACTGAGCTCTCTATTGCTCAGAAAGATAGATCTGTTTGTTTTGAAATTGCCAATAGTGAATCAAATTCAGCTGAAAGTCTAATTTCAGTTAAATTTGATGAAGAAATTTTTAAATCAATCAAACATGAAATGGTTCTTTTGAAAATTTCAAAAAAAGGTGAAAAAATCGTTCCTTTTCAACTAGAAAAGCAGGGTTCGAAGATTTGGTTTAAGCATAAAGAATCAGAAAAAATAATTTCATATTGTCTAAAGAAATCAAATAGTTTATCAAATAACCAAAAGTTTAATTTCCAAAAACAAAATGGTGTTTTAAGATTTGATTATGATGGTCAATCTTTGATTGGCTACAGATACAATATGAAACTTCCTCCTAATGGGGTAAATAATTTATACCAGAAATCAGGATATATACATCCCGTACTTTCTCCAAAAGGAGATACACTCTCAAGGATTCAACCTCCAGATCATTACCACCATTATGGTGTATGGGGACCATGGACGAAAACTAAAATAAATAATACTGAAGTAGATTTCTGGAATTTAAAAGAGGGCCAGGGAACTGTACTTTTTAAGGAATTCAAAAGTATATCATCTGGTAAAGTTTTCGCTGGCTTTACAGCAAAACAAGAGCATTTTAATCTCATCAAAAAAGGTAGTCCTAGAATTGCAATTAATGAAAATTTAGAAGTTAAAGTATGGAAAAATGATAATCCAAATCAATATTTTATTGACTATACCTCAGCATTTACTACCCCCCTTGAAGAGGGAATCCTATTTGAAGCATACCGATATGGCGGCGGATTAGGTTTTAGATTTAAAGAACAATGGGATAAAAATAATTGCAACGTTTTAACCTCAGAAGGTAAAAATAGGATGGATGCAGATGGTACTAAAGCAAAATGGTGTATTATTTATGGAGAATCTAATAATAGAAAATCAACTAATGGTGTTCTTTTTATGAGTCACCCTCAAAACCGTGCTCACCCGGAACCAATGAGGGTTTGGCCAATAACTGCAAATAAAGATCGTGGGGATATGTTTTTTGAGTTCTGTCCTATTCGTCACAAAGAATGGGAAATAAAACGTAATAAAAGATATAAACTGAATTATAGAATGCTAGTTTTTGAAGGGTCCATAAGCCCAGATCAAGCAGAGGCCCACTGGAAAGCTTTTGCCTACAAACCACAAATAAAGATCAATTAAAAATTTAAGTGATGAAAAGAAGAAATTTTATAAAAAAGACAACAATAGGTTCTGCAGCAATGGTAGGTATCCCGAGTATTGTTCCTGCAAGTGTATTTGGTAAAAATTCCCCTAGCAATAGGATAAATATTGGACAAATTGGTTGTGGTCGGATTGCTCGAAGTCATGATTTGCCAGAAACCATGAATTATGATGTTTCAAATGTTATGGCAGTATGCGATCTGGACTCTAATCGTATGAAAGATGGAAAGATTTTAGTAGACAATTTCTACAAAGAAAAAAAAGATAAAAAGCGATATAACGGAACAAAAATGTATGAGGATTATCGGGAAATGCTATTAGACAAAGATATAGATGCTATAATGATCTCTACACCTGATCATTGGCACGCTCAGCCAGCGATTGAAGCAGCACTCGCTGGAAAGGATATTTACCTACAAAAACCTACTTCTCTTACCGTAAAAGAAGGAAGGCAACTAGTTGATGCAGTTAAAAATAGTAATGTAATTCTTCAAGTTGGAACACAGCAAAGGGCAATGCCTCAATTTAGGATTGCCGCAGAGCTTGTAAGAAATGGTAGGATAGGAAAATTACACACGGTAAAAATTGGACTTCCAGGAGATCCATCTGGACCTGAATCAACTCCAATGGCAATTCCAAAAAACTTGAACTACGATATGTGGTTGGGATCAACACCTAAGGTGCCTTACACTGAAATTGGAGTTCACCCTCAGGAGGGATACAGCAGACCAGGTTGGTTAAGACACGAAAATTATGGTGCTGGAATGATTACTGGCTGGGGACAACATCACTATGATTCTGCAGCATGGGGAATGGATACAGAACTTAAAGGTCCAGCATCTGTTCAATCTATTGCGGATTTCCCAAAATCGGGATTATGGAATGTACATGGTGACTTTATGGTAAAACACGAATACGAAAACGGTATTAATGTTCTAACCAGTGGAGGCTATCCTAATGGCGTTAGATATGAGGGATCTGAGGGTTGGATTTTCGTTTCTCGAGGAAGTTACGTTGCTTCAAGCTCAGACCCAGTCGCATTGGAAGAAAGTAAAAAAGCATTAGATGCATCAGACCCAAAGATATTATCGTCTGAGATTGGTACTAATGAAACTCATCTATACAAAATAGATGATCAACATGGTAATTGGCTGGATTGTATTCAAAGTAGAGATCAACCTATATCACCGGTTGATATTGGTCATATGGCATGTGTAGTATGTTTAATTAGTCATATTGCAATGAAAATACCTAGAAAATTAAAATGGGACCCTGGAAAGGAAAAATTTATAAATGATGATGAGGCAAATAGCTTACTTAGCAGATCGCAACGAAAACCTTATGGGACTGATTATTTAAATACTTAATTTTACATAAATAAAAACTAATGAAACTATTATATTTACTATTTACAGTTGTTACAATTATGAGTTGCACGTCGACTGAGGATTCAAATACAGTCAAGCTTATGACGCTAGATCCAGGTCACTTTCATGCGGCTCTTATCCAAAAAACTTCTTATGAAGACATTGATTCAACTGTTGATGTTTATGCCCCTGAGGGACCTGAAGTAAATACATTTTTAAAAAGCATTGATGCATACAACAGTAGGGAAAATAACCCTACTAATTGGTCAGTAAATACTCATTTAGGTGACAATTATCTTCAGCAAATGATTTCTGAAAAGCCAGGAAATGTTATGGTTGTATCAGGGAAAAATTCAAAGAAAATTGACTATATACACGCAGCGGTGAAAGCGGGCTTGAATGTTTATGCAGATAAGCCTCTGGTAACTGACCCAGATGGGCTTAAAAAATTAGAGGAAGTATTTAGAATTGCTGAAGAGAATAACGTTTTGGTTTATGACATTATGACGGAACGTTTTGAGGTTAATACAGGAATCCAAAAGGCTTTCTCAATGGTTTCATCAGTTTTTGGGGAACTTGTAGATGGGACTCCAGAAAATCCTGCCATCAGTAAGGAAAGTATTCACCACTTATTTAAGTATGTATCTGGAAAGCCATTGGTAAGACCAGCCTGGTTTCTCGACACAGAACAACAAGGTGAGGGTATTATTGATGTAACAACCCATTTAGTAGATTTAGTACAATGGGAGGCTTTTCCAAATCAAATTATAAAAAGTTCTGAAATTGATATGCTAAGCGCAAAAAGATGGCCAACCATTCTATCAAAAGATCAATTTAAAAAAATTACTGGGCTAAATTCTTATCCAAACTACTTAGAGAAAGATAAAATAGAAAATGATTTACATATATATTGTAATGGAGAAATGAATTACACCATAAAAGGCAAACATGCTAAAGTCTCAGTTATTTGGAATTACACAGCACCAGAGGGAACTGGGGACACTCACCAAAGTATTATGAGAGGTACAAAAAGTGATTTAATTATTAAACAAGGTGCCGATGAAAACTTCAAACCAACACTTTATATTAATTCTAAGGATAACAAGGGCTTTGAATCAAAATTAAATTTATCTATATCAGAGTTGCAGGTTGAGTTTCCCGGTATTAAAGCTGAAAAAATCTCCGATAAAGTTTGGAAGATTCTTGTCCCAGATCTGTTAAAAATTGGTCACGAGGCTCACTTTGAACAAGTAACAAATAATTTTCTTAAGTATTTTAAAAAAGGAAAATTGCCTGATTGGGAAATTCCAAATATGAAAGCAAAATATTATACAACTATTGAGGCTTACAAATTAGCAACTAAAAATTAACTTTTATTATAAAATGAAAAACTATTTTTTTTTAATTCTATCAATTACAGTTTTATTTACTAATTCATGTATATCTCAAGAAAACCCTCCACTAGTTGAGACTCCCGACCAATCAAAATTCTCAATTGAATTAATAGTTGATGGAATTGAATCACCTTGGGGAATGGATTTTATCTCTGAAAATGATTTTTTAGCCACAGAAAAAAAGGGTGTATTATATCGCGTTGTGAATGGAATTAAGAATAAGATTTCGGGTCTTCCCAAGATATATGTTAGAGGGCAGGGTGGGCTTTTAGATGTTGCGATTCATCCTGATTTTAAATCTAATGGAATAATTTATTTTACCGCTGCAATCAATATAGAAGGAGATAATGGTGGAAATACAGCATTATATCTAGCTAAACTTGAAGGTTATGAGCTTAAGAATGTTGAATTACTTTATAAAGCAATACCGAATACAAAAAAAGGACAACATTTTGGATCAAGAATTGTTTTTGATAATGATGGACATTTATTTTTTAGTATTGGAGACAGAGGAAATCGGGACGTGAATCCCCAAAACTTAGAAAAAGATGGAGGGAAGATTTACAGATTAAAACTAGATGGAACAATTCCTGAAGATAATCCTTTTGTTAATAAAAATGGTGCAATTGATGCAATTTACTCTTATGGACATAGAAATCCACAGGGCATGATTTTTCATTACAAAACGGGGGAGTTATGGGAGCATGAACACGGTCCAAAAGGAGGTGATGAAATTAATATCATTGAAAAAGGAAAAAACTATGGTTGGCCAGTTATCACTTATGGTATAAATTATAGCGGTACTTCTATAACTGACAAAAGGGAAATGCCTGGTATGGAACAACCATTATATTATTGGGTACCATCAATAGCTCCATGCGGTATGGCATTTTCCACATCAGGGGTATACAAAAAATGGAAGGGAGATTTATTTGTTGGTTCTATGAAATTTAATTATTTAGAACGATTAGTTGTCAAAAAAAGAAAAGTGATAAAAAGAGAAAAAATCCTCGAAGATGTTGGAGGAAAGTTGAGAAATATTAAAGAAGGGCCTGACGGTTACTTATACGTTAGTGTGGATGGAAAAGGAATATTTAAGTTGATCAAAAATTGATGAAATTATTTATTTGCTCTTATTTTTTATTTCTTATTGTACAATTTATTTCACTTCAACAAAAAAAGCCGATTGAACAAAGTATTGCGGATGGAGAAGAAATATACCAAGACTTTTGTCTTCAGTGTCATCTCAGTAATGGAGAGGGGGTCTCGGGTATTTACCCTCCATTAGCTAATTCCGACTACTTATTTGATGACATTGACCGTAGTATTAGAAATATAAAATATGGTCTTTCTGGACCTATAATTGTAAATGATGAGGAGTATAATGCTGTTATGTTAAATAATGGACTAGATGACGAAGAAATTTCTGATGTAATGAATTATATCTTAAATAGTTGGGGAAATAAGACAAATGAAATGATTACAAAGGAGCGTGTTGCCAAAATTTCGAAATAATTAATAAACAAGTATGTCGGTAAAAAATGTATATCGGTATTTATATATTTCAATTTTTTTATTTTTTGTGTTTTGGATGACTTTCCTGGACACCCATTCCTTTAAAATTCATAGTGAATTAAACCAAGAAATCGAAAAGCTTGAAGAACAAAAAAAGGCTTTAATTAATATTATTGATCATGACAAAAGAAGCCTTCAACAGCTTAGTAATAGAGATAGCCTAGAACATTTTGCACGCGAAAATTATGGTCACAAAAAAGAAAATGAGACAATATTTTATCTAGAATTTGAAGATAGTTTAGATTTAAAAAATTTAAAATAAGTTGTAAATATCTAATTTCAGTATTATTTTTTTGGCCATAATTTTAATTGTATTTTTAACCAAATTTCATTCACTTGGTAAAGGCCAAAACTATAGCAATTGCAAACCAAAAAGGAGGTGTTGGTAAAACAACAACTGCTGTCAATCTGGCCGCAGCATTAGCAATACTTGAGAAAAAAATTCTTTTAGTTGATGCTGATCCACAAGCCAACGCAACTTCTGGCTTAGGTATTGATGTTAAGAGTCAGGAATTAGGTACCTACCAGCTATTGGAGCACACTGCTAAAACTGATGATACTATCTTGAACACTAGCACGCCAAACTTAGATATAGTTCCATCTCATATTAATCTAGTTGCGATTGAAATTGAATTAGTAGATAAAAAAAATAGGGAGTACATGTTAAAAAAAGCCTTGGCTCCTGTTGTCAATTTATATGATTACATCATAATAGATTGTGCTCCTTCACTGGGATTAATTACCCTTAATGCTCTTGCTGCAGCAGATTCATTAGTGATTCCAATACAATGTGAGTACTTTGCTTTGGAAGGATTAGGCAAGCTTTTAAATACTATAAAAAGTGTACAGAAGATTCACAATAAAAATCTCGACATTGAAGGGCTTCTACTTACGATGTATGACTCTAGATTGAGATTATCCAATCAAGTTGTCGAGGAAGTCAGAAAACACTTTGGAAAGATGGTTTTTAGAACCATAATTCAGCGTAATATTCGATTAAGTGAAGCTCCTAGTTTTGGAGAAAATATTATTGATTACGACGCTACTAGTAGAGGTGCAAAAAATTACCTTTCCCTTGCAAATGAAATTTTGAAAAAAACAAAAAAACAAACTGTTGAAGACTAAGAAAAATAAAAAACAGGCTTTGGGTAGAGGTTTGTCTGCTCTTCTTGATGATAATTCAAATGATGTCAAATTAATAAATGATCCCAATACAGATGGGGTTATAGGCAATATAATCGATTTGGATTTAAAAAAAATTGAAATTAATCCTTTTCAACCCAGAACAAATTTTAATCAAGAGGCCGTTTTAGAATTAGCCGAATCAATTAAAGCTCTTGGTATTATTCAGCCCATCACAGTAAGAAAATTAGATAATAATAAATATCAATTGGTATCCGGTGAACGGCGATTAAGAGCCGCCAAATCTTTAAAATTTAAAAATATTCCTGCCTATGTTAGGATTGCTAATGACCAAGAGATTCTTGAGATGGCTTTGGTTGAAAATATTCAGAGAAGAGATCTTGACCCAATCGAAATAGGACTTTGCTATCAGAGGCTAGTAGAAGAAATAAAGCTTACCCAAAAACAACTTAGTCAAAGAGTCGGTAAAAAGAGATCTACCGTCGCAAATTACATCAGGTTACTAAAATTAGACCCTATAATTCAGTCGGGAATTAGAGATGGATTTTTATCAATGGGTCACGGAAGAGCATTAATTAATATTGAAGAGCAGGAAAAGCAATTGGAGATTTATGAAAAAATCATTGCTCAAGGACTTTCTGTAAGGAATACTGAAAATTTGGTTCAAAGATTTAATTCAGGTTTAGGAAACAAGAAAAAAAAGTTAAAAACTTATGAAATTTATACCGATACGGAAAATGAACTTAAAAGGCATTTAAACTCTAAAGTAACCGTTAAGGGAAATGAAAATGGTAAAGGCTTAATTCAAATTCCTTTTAGATCGCATAAAATTTTAAAAGATTTAATTAAAAAAATTAAACGTGAAGACTAGGGTCTTTATCTTGTTTTTATTTATTGTCAACCTGCAACTTTTAGCTCAAGAGCTCCCAAAAGAGACCCCAATAAGCCGAAAACAGCGACTGATTGAGGATCCTCTAACCCCATCCAAAGCAGCATTTTACTCAGCAATTCTTCCAGGTTTAGGGCAAATATATATTGGAAAAGTATGGAAAGTACCTTTAGTATTCGCTGCTATCGGGGGTTCAGTATATGGCTATGTTTATAATCAAGATGAATTAAGTCGTTACAGAACAGCTTATAAAAGAAGAAATGCTGGATATATGGATGACGAGTTTATCGAACTCATCCCCGATAAAAATAAACTAATTGAAGGTATGAAGTTTCACAAAAATTATAGAGATATGTCATTTCTGTTTATATTAGGGACATATATGTTAAATATTTTAGATGCTAATGTAAGCGCACACTTAATGCAGTTTAATGTGAAAGATAATTTAAGTATAAAACCTCAATTAAACTCCGATTTTTTGAGCTCAGAAACCAGTGTTGGATTGAAAGTTTTAGTAAAGCTTTAAACGTTTTTAAATGAAAATATCACTATTAGGGTATGGTCGAATGGGAAAGGCAATTGAAAAAATTGCTTTAAAAAGGGGTCACGAAATAGTCTCTAAAATAGACAAAGGTTATAATCAGGGAAATATTAATCAAGCTGATGTTGCTATCAATTTTAGTATACCTGCCGCAGCAGTTAACAATATAACTATTGCATTAGAAAGTAAAATCCCTGTCGTATGTGGAACAACAGGTTGGTTGGAGCATTATAAAAAAGTTACCCAAATTGCATCATATAATGATACTGCTTTTTTATACGCTTCTAACTTCAGTATAGGGGTAAACCTTTTTTTTAAGCTCAATAAAACTTTAGCAAAAATGATTCAGAGCCAGGCAGGATATAAACCTTCCATGGAGGAAATACATCATGTTCACAAATTAGATGAGCCAAGTGGAACAGCTATAACACTTGCAGAGGGTATTCTTGAAAACTCGAGTTTGAGCCAATGGTGTCAGCAAGACGCAGGTATAGATGAATTAGAAATTAAATCAATTAGAGAAGGTGAAGTACCTGGAATTCACTCTATTCAATATAAATCTGATATTGATGCAATAACTATTAAGCACGAGGCATTTAGCAGAAAAGGATTTGCCTTAGGAGCTATAATCGCCTCTGAATGGATAGTTGGAAAGAAAGGGATTTTTAAAATGGATGATGTTTTAAATATTTAATTAATATGGATGGATTTCAGTGGCTTTTATTTTTTCTTTTTATTCAAGTAATTCATTTCCTAGGAACGTGGAAACTCTATAGAGCAGCTGGTGAGAATCCTTGGAAAGCGATTGTACCGGTCTATAACGCAATTGTATTATTAAAAATATTACACCGTCCAAAATGGTGGGTCTTACTTTTGTTCCTCCCAGTAATAAACCTTATGATGTTTATGGTCCTCTGGGTAGATACTGTAAAACACTTTGGGAAAAACAGTCCTTTGCATGGCGTTATAGCTGTTTTATCTTTAGGTTTATTTATTTATACCGTCAACTACCAAAAAAATCCAAAATATATTGCAGATAAATCAATGATCACTCGTTCAGCTTTTAATGAATGGATTGGTTCTATTATATTTGCTGTTGTTGCTGCAACTTTTGTTCACAATTATTTTTTTCAACCCTACATAATTCCCACTGGTTCACTAGAGAAATCATTATTGATTGGTGATTTTCTGTTTGTTAGTAAATTCCATTACGGAGCTAGAGTTCCTTCAACTACTATTGCTTTTCCAATGGTTCATGACACACTACCATTAATTAAAAATAGGTCATATTTAAAGAAACCTCAGTTACCCTACATGCGCTTTCCTAAGTTTCAAAAAATCAAGAGAAACGATATTGTTGTATTTAATTGGCCAGCGGATACAGTAAGACAGTTTTTTGTAAAAGAAGCAGCCGTAAAAAAACCAACGGATAAAAAATCAAATTATGTTAAAAGGTGTGTTGGTTTACCAGGAGATAATCTTGAAATAAAAAAAGGGTTTGTTTATATAGATGGGGAAAAAAACGTACTGCCAGATCGCGCAAGGGTTCAACACAGTTTTACCGCTTACAATGAAAAAGGCATTTCTTCCAGAAAACTTTCTCAATTAGGCATAAAAGATTTCTACCGAAGATTTCGCATAGAAAATATTACTCAAAATAGCTACGCTAAACTTGCCCCCTACATTTTAGGAACAAGTGGTAATAGCGCAGATAATTTTGAAGTTATCACCCGAGAAAGTGGTATCCCTATTACTCTAGTCAGGTCTTTAGGCCTTGGGATAAGTGAAGTGTTGGAAAAGTCCAAAGAAATTAATCTGACAGTTGATGAAGCAGTAGTAATAGAAAAACAGGCATGGATTGATAGTTTAGTTCAAAGAAATCAAAAAATAAAAACCCCTAACACCAGCTTCTTTCCAAATAAAATTCCTTTTGATTGGAATCAAGATAATTTTGGACCCATTCAAATTCCCGCTAGAGGTCAAACCATAACAATAAATTTATCTAATTTACCACTCTACAAAAAAATCATTGTAGATTATGAAAATAATAGTCTTAAAACTATTGGAAATGATATTTTCATAAATGATAAGAAAGTAACTCAATACACCTTTCTACAAGACTACTTTTGGATGATGGGTGACAACCGACATCGATCGGAAGACAGCCGTTTTTGGGGGTTTGTACCTGAGGATCATATTGTTGGAAAACCCGTATTTATTTGGTTTAGTATTGATGGAATCAATGATGGGATAAGCAATTGGAAAATTAGGTGGGATAGGGTTTTTAGTACTGTAGGTGGTGAAGGAAAACGTGTTTCATACTTCCCATATTTCTTAATATTTATTATCGTTTGGCAAGGTTACATATTTATCCGAAAAAGAAGAAAGAAAAAAGTAAGCTAATGAATGCTGGAGTCTGTCCTGCATATCTCCCTTCAATCAAGTATATGGCATGGATTGTTGCGCAAAAAGAGATTACATTTATTCTAAATAATCATTATCAAAAACAAACATATCGCAATCGAACTGAAATTTATGGTGCAAATGGTAAATTAAAACTTACAATACCTATTGTGCATAATAAAACTCAAAAATATCAACTAGATAGCGAAGTTGAAATCCATGGGAACTCTTCTTGGCAAAAAGATCACTGGAAATCCTTATTATCCTCGTATAGTTCGTCTCCATTTTTTGAATTTTACGGAGATGATTTATATCCTTTTTTTCACAAAAGGCAAGAGAAATTAATGGATTTTAACATTGCTTTAATTAAAAAAATATTTTCATTGCTAGACATAGATGTACAATTTAAAAAAATGAATGAGGTCGAAGAATTTTCTGAATTACTTAATGCCAAACCAAAAAAAGTTTATAGAACACCGGAATATCATCAGGTATTTAATTCAAAATTTGGGTTTATAAACAATTTGAGTATTTTGGATTTGATTTTTAATGTGGGACCTGATAGCCATAATTATCTAAAGAAACTTCGATTTTAATAATCACCTCCATCTTAAAGCTGCGGTCACTGGCTTGTGATCAGAAAGATTAACACTATGGGTCTTAAAATCGATTATCTCCATTTTAGGATCAACAAAAATAAAATCAATTCGAAAAGGAAAATAGGCAAAGTTATAAGTACCACCCAATCCATCCCCTGCATGCGAAAAGGCATCTATCCTATTATTTTTAACTCCCTTATAAATCTTAGAAAAAGCATTGTTGTTCAAATCAGTACATATTACAGATGGATGTAAATTGTTTTGATCAATCTTTTGAAATTCATCCATTTGAACTTCTTGCTTTTTAATTACATCAGTTAAACGATTAATAAATTTCTGAGAGTTTCCTTTAGTAAAAAGAGTATCCTTAAGATTAATTCTCAATGACTCTAAATGAATGTTATAAATTCGTAGCGTATCACTTTTGTAATATATTTCAGCGTATACTGCACTGTTATTTGAGTTTTCAAATGGAATAAAGCCTTTGTTAAAAAGCGGGTATTTGGACATAATACTAAGCCCATTTTGACCATTTTTGGTTGAAGACTGAATGTAATTGTAGGGATACTTTTTAAAGGATGGACTGAATTCTTTTGAGAATTCTTGTAAACATAAAATATCGGGACTCTCCTGATTTACAAAAGATAAAATGGATTGAGGAATATTTTTTTCATCTATCCAATTATAGCTATTGAATAATCTGACATTAAAACTCATCAATTTAAGTCCTTTGGCAACAGGAATTGCATTATTGGGGAGCTTATAAAGACGTTCCCAATCTGAGTAACCAATTAAAAAAGAAAAAATAAACATTACGAATGGCCATTTAAACTTAAGAATCCAAAAAATAAAAAAAAGGCAATTAATCATTACAAGAAAAGGGACCATCAGATTTAAGAAGGGATAATAATAAAACCCCCCAAATGTTCCCATCAGAAAAAGCTGGAGAATCAATAATGTCAAGTTAATCAACATTAAGGATTTACTAATAAAATTTAATTTCATGCTTCAGTAATTAAATACAAATCAAACCCAATTATCATTTTTTTCCAGCTTCAAAAAGATAATCTTTTTCCTCTTTGGAAAGGCTATCGTATCCTGACTTACTAATCTTATCTAAAATAGCATCAATTTTTATCTGACTGTTATCACCATTTTTATTGGCTTTATTAAAGCGTTCTTTGTTAGGAGATTTATAAACTGTTTTGAGTTGCTTTTTTATAAATAAGTATTGCCAAACCTGCTCAAATCCACTTCCGATATCTCGGCCATTGACCAATTGTCTGGCATATGAAAAACCTAATAATGCACCGCCAATATGAGCCAAATGACCACCAGCATTCCCATAGGGTATTTGAATGACATCAAAAAAGAAAAATACTATCCCAATATATTTTAGTTTAACGTTAAAAAATAAAACTCTAATTTCCTGCTCTGGGGTATAAGTGCAAATAAATATAAATACTGACATCACACCAGCAGATGCACCTATCATAGGAGGATAAGTTCCTTTGAAAACTGGAAAAAGTGAATAACTCAAAACAAAAATTATCCCGCCAGCAATCACTCCTAAAAAATAATTATTAATAAAAATTTTGTCAGAAAATAGGTTGAGTAATAATCTGCCTGAATAAAAAAGTAGTAACATGTTCCATAAAAGATGAAAAAAACCACTGTGTATAAAACTATATGAAATTAAGGTCCAAGGTCTTGTAATAAAAGTGTCGAATTTAGGGGAGAGTTGAAGCCAATTCATGTAAACTCCTGAAGGTATTTTTAGCAAGAAAAATATTGTGTTAAGCAGCATTGGTAGAACAAAACACAAAACGTTAATCAAAATTATCTTTTCCGCAATGGAAAAAGTAGCGATTCTGTATCTCAGGTTATCCAATAAATTCATAAATCCCAACGGTTGTTTTTAAACTGCTGCTTTTTCCAGTACCACATCATTACAAGTCCCGTAAGTGCACCACCTACATGAGCAAAATGAGCAATAGGTCCAATAGAATATGAAGAAAAACCGAAGAAAAGATCAGCCAGTATCAAAATGGGAACCAATATTTTTGCTTTTACAGGTATAGGTGGAAATAATAACATTAGTTGAGCATTTGGAAACAACATTGCAAAGCCTACCAAAACACCATAAAGAGCACCCGAGGCACCAACCATAACAGAGCGGTAGGCATTGAAAGCTCCCGAAAGGCTTTGCTCCCCAACCCGGTCTATTGCTTGAGTAGGCAGTTGTGCAGTTTCATAAAATTGACCAATATCATAGCCTGATAAACCAAATTCCATTAGTGAGGAATTGACCATACCTATTTGATAGTAATACAGCAATAATTGCAGTGAAGCGGCGCCAAGCCCTGTTGAAATATAAAAAAATATGAATTTCTGCTTTCCCCACATTTGTTCTAATGGGGTTCCAAACATATATAATCCGAACATGTTGAAAAAAATATGGGAAAAATCCCCATGCATAAACATGTGAGTTAATGGTTGCCAATATTCAAACTTTGGGTTAGTTGGATAATGTAATGCAAACCAATCGTATACTTGATTACCTAAGGTAAGTGTGGCTAAGAAAAAAATACCATTAATGATCAGTAAATGCTTTACTGTTTCAGTGATGTTACGCATCAATTTAATTTCTTATCTAATTCTTCTTTATCTAAAGTAATAAAAATCTTACGATTAAAAGGGCAGGTCAGTGGCTCTTTACAAGCAAAAAGATCGTCAACCATTGCCTGTTGTTCAATAATAGCAAGAGATTTATTCCCAGCTATAGCAAGTGACCTTGACATCAGTTTTGCAATATAATCAGCTTGACTAAAACTTTCAAGCTGTTCTGGTGTATCCGAAGCGGCGAGAATTTCCTCAAACAAATCTTTCACTTGACGGTCTTCACAAATAGCAGGTACTCCTGTAATCGTCAATTTATTATTATACCTCTTTGATATAAAGCCCATTGCTTTAAGGTTATCATCAAAATCGTCAAATATAGCCAATTGCTTATTAGATAATTCTAACTCTTTAGGAAACATAAGCTGTTGACTATTAATCTTTTTTTTCGAAATACTAGTTAAAAAAGCCTCATAAAGGACTCTTTGGTGGGCCCGGTGCTGATTAATTAATAGTAAACCCGAGCGGGTAGTTGTAACGATATATTTTTTGAATAACTGAAAAACCTTTGGTGTTTGTTTAATAGCTATTTTTAGCTCTTCCTCTGAATCTATCTGGGATGCAGAAATATTTAATCCTGAATACAAGTTTTCCCATGTATCTTTGGATGCCTTGGTTCGAACTAAATCAAGTTGCTGAAATGGATTAAAGCTAGAGTCAATTTCAACTGAAGGAATTTTAGTCGGACTATTTTGTCCTAATGAATATGGAGTATCAAGTGTGGGATCTCGATCAAAATCCAATAATGGAGATACCTGAAACATTCCTAAACTATGTTTTACCATCGACTTAATTATAACATAGATGTTTTGCTCTTCCTCAAATTTAATTTCAGTTTTTGTAGGGTGTATATTAATATCTATAGTCTTGGGATCAATCTGAATATGTAAGAAATAACCAGGGTGATATCGATCCCTTATCAAACCCTCGAAGGCATTACATATTGCGTGATGTAAGAAGGGACTTTTAATAAATCTTCTATTGACAAAGAAAAACTGCTGACCTCTTGATTTTTTTGCGTATTCGGGTTTAACAACAAAACCTTCGATACCTGCAACGGAAGTCATTTCCTCAACAGGAATTAATTTTTCTTCAATTTTATTTCCAAAAATATTGGCAATTCTTTTTCTGAAATTACTTTCAGCAAGGGAAAACAACTCAGCCCCATTTTGATAGAAAGTAAACTTAATCTCAGGATGAGAAAGTATAACACGGTAAAATTCATCAATAATATGACTTAATTCAACTTTATCCGACTTGAGGAAATTTCTTCTTGCTGGAACGTTAAAAAAAAGATTTTTTACTGCAATAGATGTTCCATTTGGGACAACCGAAACTTCCTGCTTACCGAATTTGCTTCCAGATATCTTAAGACAAGTACCTATATCGTCTTCTTCAGTTTTAGTATGAATCTCAATATTTGCAATGGCAGCAATCGAGGAAAGTGCCTCTCCCCTAAAACCTTTTGAATTTATTGAGAAAAGATCATCTGCGGATTTAATCTTTGAAGTGGCGTGCCGTTCAAAAGCCAAACGAACATCGGTAATTGTCATCCCAATCCCATTATCAATTACCTGAATCATTGTCTTCCCAGCTTCTTTAATCAATAGCTTAATTTCATTTGCACCAGCGTCTACAGCATTTTCAAGTAATTCTTTAACAACTGATGCCGGTCTTTGAATCACCTCCCCCGCGGCTATTTGATTCGCAACATGATCCGGTAAAAGTGAAATAATATCAGCCATTAATTCAAATCAGTAAAAATGGATAAATCAAAGTCAATTACATATAGAAATACTAGTAATAAGGCAGTAATTATGATCAATAATCTCACAGAAAGCAACCGGTTACTTCGAGTTCTCATATTCAATCTTGCCTCTTTCCATTGATGACCTAAATCATTTTTATTAAATGTAGATCTATATTTAGAAAACTTTGAATCAAAATCATAAAGATTGCCATGATCTTTACCTTTAAAGTATCGGGGAGTATAATTAAACCTTCGGTTTTTTTTGAGTTTAAAAAGGCTGACTTTCATGATTAATAAACAAGTTGTAATTCGACTTAAAAATTCTTTATCAAATTTAACCAAAGGAACTTAAACTACAATCGCAGTTAAAATTAATAAATTGAAATAAAAAGCTCTAGAGTGAAATCATTCTCAGTGCTGTAACTGCTGCTTCTACTCCTTTATTGCCCAATTCCCCTCCACTACGAGCCTGTGATTGGTCAATATTATCATCTGTTAAAACACAAAAAATTACAGGAGACTTTCCTTTGAGGTTTAGGTCTTTAATACCTTGGGCAACAGCATTTGATATAAACTCAAAGTGTCTTGTTTCCCCTTGAATAATACATCCAATTACAATAATTGCATCAAATTTTTGCGTCTGAAATCTACTTGCAGCGTAAATAAGTTCAAAGCTCCCTGGTACATCGAATTTTACAATATTTTCAGCTAATACATTATGATCGAGTAATGTTTTTCTTGCGCCTTGATAGAGGTTATCAGTAATAGTTTGGTTCCATTCTGAAACGACTAAGGCAATACGAATTGACTTTCCCCCAGGAGCTTTTGAGTGATCGTATTCAGAAAGATTATTATTGGCAGAAACCATTATTTAAGGTTTTCTAATCGACCGATTTGAACCTCTACAAGTTTTGCTTCGGCAGAATCAGGATAATCGGATTTAATACGCTTAAAATAATTTAAAGCCACAGTATTTTTACCCAGATTAGATCCTAACATTCCAGCTTTATAGAGGTATTTAGGGGCACTGAAAAGGTTATTACTCGCTTCGATAGCAGCAACATAATAGTCATAGGCATCATCTGGCTGTCCTATTTGGGCAAATGCATCACCAATAGCTCCTTTAGCTAGAGCGTCTAATATTACATCATTAGATTTGAATTTATCTAGATAATCAATAGCATTTACATAATCTTTTAGGTTAAGATAGGACATTCCTGCGCTATAGTTAGCCAACATTCCAGCTGGTGTTCCAGCATAATTTTCTATTATATCTAGAAAGCCGTATTTACCCTCCCCTCCGTTCAATGCACGTAAGAAAAGAGAATCAGATTCGTCGCTATTAACTGCCAACTCAAAGTAATACTGAGCTTGACTTAATTCACCAACTGCTTCAATTTTTTTTGGTTCGTAAATATAATTTCTATATCCCAAATAAGAAAGAACAGATAATGCAATAACAACAATAGCGATTATGATCAAATTCTGATATTTGGAAACCAATTGTTCAGTTTTGGTGGCTGAAGTATCTAGAGTGTTAAATACATCAGCAGTAGTACTTTCCTGACCTACTTGACTTACCGAAATAGGAGATATGGATTTTTTTTGACCTCTCTTTTTATAGGTTGACATCTGTTTTTTTTAAGTCCTCAAAATTAATCTTTTTTGGACCAATACCAAAAACTGAATAAATAATGAAAGACAATCGCTGTTATAAGCCCAAATTTATTTTAACTTTCCCCGGAGAATTATATTTGTGTTAATGTTCCTAAAAAGATTATCCCTTATTAATTACAAAAATATTGAAGCTTTTAAATTCGATTTTGAAGCTCCCATTAATTGTTTTATTGGAAATAATGGGATCGGAAAATCGAATGTTTTAGATAGTATCTATCACTTGGCTTTTGCTAAAAGTTATTTTAACCCATCAGGCCAACAAAACATACAGTTTGAAAAAGATTTTTTTGTAGTTGAGGGGAGATTTGAAATTGATAATAAAGTGGAAAAAGTAAATTGCAGCCTGAAAAGGGGACAAAAAAAGGTTATAAAACGGAATGGTAAACGTTATGAAAGAATTGCTGATCATATTGGGTTAATTCCTTTAGTAATAATTTCTCCGGCTGATCGAAACTTAATAATTGAGGGTAGTAGTATTAGAAGAAAGTTCATTGACGGAGTCATTGGACAAACAGATAAATATTACCTCAAAAACCTTTTGGACTATAATAAAACATTAGCTCAACGAAATGCACTTCTAAAGTATTTTGCGATAAATCGAACATTCAATAAAGATAATCTAGAAATTTACAATCACCAAATGATCGAGCTTTCTGGACAAATTCATAAAAAAAGGATAGCTTTTATGGAATCCTTTATTCCAGTTTTTAAACAGCGTTATGATAGCATTAGCGCAAATGCAGAATCAGTTAACATTCACTATAACTCAGACTTGAATGAAAGTGATATGGAAAAATTACTATACCAAAATTTAGAAAGGGATAAAGTACTTCAATTTACTAGTGTAGGGATACACAAGGATGATTTAGATTTTGAGATTACAGAAGTACCTATTAAAAAATTTGGTAGTCAAGGGCAGCAAAAAAGCTTCCTGATTGCCCTAAAATTAGCTCAATTTGACTTTATAAAAAAAATTGCGGAGGTTAATCCAATTGTTTTGCTGGATGATATTTTTGATAAATTGGATCAAAATAGAGTAACTCAAACCATTAAATTGTTTGAAAATGAAACTATTGGTCAAATTTTTATCTCGGACACCCATGAGGATAGATTAAAAAACGCATTGACAGCTTCATCATCAAAATATGAAATTTTTAATCTGAATTAGATGAAAATTAATTATTTTACTATTTTAATTATATTTTTTCTTAACATAGGGTGCCATAAAAGGGTGGTAAAATCTGACCTTGATTTACTTTCTGGCTATTGGAGGATTGATTTTATTACCCAAAAAAAGGAAACCTTTCGCCCTAAAGGAATGACTAAACTTTTAGATTATTATGCATTGGAAAAAAATAATGGGGTGAGAAAAAAGGTTAAGCCATTAATTAACAATAATTTTCAAATTACTGAAGATCAAAATCCATTTACAATACTTTATGATGGGAAAGATTACTCTATACAATTTGAAACCCAATGGGATCAATGGAGCGAAAAGATTATTAAACTAGATAAATCGGTATTAGTTTTGGAACACCAAGAAAAAAGATATCATTATGTCAGATTTATTAAAAATTTTTAATTATGAAGTCCCCAAAAAAGAAGTTCGAACCTCAAATTATAGGTAAAGTTTTGTACGACATCGTCCATTCAAAAGCATTGAAAACTGGTTTAACTAATGCAAAAGTGGATCAGCTATGGTCTAAATTGATGGGAGAGAATATTAATAGCTACACTGGTAAAATAATAGTCAAAAATAAAACACTTATAATCTATCTTACAAGTGCTCCGTTAAGGGAGGAGTTAACCTATGGAAAGGATAAGATTATTAAAATGATCAATGAAGAAACAGGTATTACTTTAATTGAAAAAATTATATTCCGCTAAAAATTTCTCTTTCAGAGAAATGAAATTGGGTTTCAATAGCTGAGTTTTCGTCACTGTCAGACCCATGAACTGCGTTTTCTCCAACGGAGTTAGCATAAAGTTTTCTGATTGTTCCTTCTGCAGCTTCCTCAGGATTAGTAGAACCTAAAAGCGTTCTAAAATCGGCAACAGCATTTTCTTTCTCTAATACCGCTGCCACAATTGGTCCGCTTGACATGAAGACTACTAAGTCATTAAAAAAAGGTCGATTTTTATGGATTGAGTAAAAAAGTTCTGCATCTCTTTTTGAAAACTGAGTCATCTTCAAAGAAACGATTTTAAAACCAGAGACGTTAATTTTGTTTAAAATAGCACCTACATAACCATTTTTAACTGCATCGGGTTTAATCATTATAAATGTCCGGTTTAAAGCCATTGTTTATTTTTTGGTGTAAATTTAAAAAAAATGTAATCGCTTGCATTTTCAACTCTATTAAATTCTTAATTCATCTGGAAGTGACAATGTATAAGGTCTAAAATTTGGTATATTTGGATTGATGAAAAAAGAATTGATAATAGCATTTGATGAAGTTTTAAGCAACTCCAAAAAAATTATTATAATTCCTCACAAAAATCCGGATGGTGATGCACTTGGAAGTACATTGTCGCTTAATTTTTTCTTAAATAAAATTGGCCACAAATCACACATAATATCTCCCAACGATTATCCAGATTTTTTAAAATGGATGCCTGGTCAAGAAGAAATAATAAAATTTACATATAATGAAAAAAGATCAAAAGAGCTAATTGAATCTGCTGATTTAATTTTTACTCTAGACTTCAATAATTTATCCAGAATAGACGAATTAGAACCCTTAGTTGAAAAAAGTAAAGCTATTAAAATCATGATAGATCATCATGAAAACCCATCTAAGTATGCTCAAATCAGCTACTCAGAGCCATCAATAGGGTCAACCTGTGAAATGATTTTTAACCTGCTCTATGAGTTGAATAAAAATCTTATTGACGAAAAAATAGCAACTTGTTTATATACTGGTATTATGACCGACTCCGGGTCTTTTAGATTTCCCTCTACTACTGGTAAAACTCACAAGATTATTTCAAATCTCATTGAAAAAGGGGCTAATAACAGTGAAGTCCATCAACGTATTTATGATAGTTATACTTTAGATCGAATGCAACTTTTAGGAACAGCTTTGAGCAATCTTAAAAAAATCGATTCATTACCGGTAGTCTATATAACACTTTCTCAAGAGGAGCTAAATCAAAATAATTTTAAAAAAGGGGATACTGAAGGGTTTGTGAATTATGGTCTAAATTTAAAAGGCATTTTATTCACCGTTATTATGATAGAAAATGAACAAGATAAAATCATCAAAATGTCCTTTAGGTCTAAAGGTAGCTTCGACGTTAATCAGTTTGCTAAAAAATATTTCAACGGTGGAGGACACGTTAATGCAGCTGGGGGTATTTCTCACTTTTCATTAAAAGAAACTGAATCTAAATTTCTATCTGCAGTAGAAAAAATAAAGATATAGCTTAATGCTTAAGATTATTTTATTATTAATAATTTCAATGGTTTCTTGTTGTCAAGAATCAGAGCCGAGAAGACCTATTAATAAGCAAAAGCAGATTTTTCTCAAAGAGTCAGCAAAACGAAATAAAAGTAAAATAAATATTGAACAGAATCTCTTCAAACAAGCGATTAAGAAGGATACAAATCTCAAATTCAATTCTAGCTCTAAAGGGTTTTGGTATGCTTACAAAAAAAAAGGGATAAGTCCAGCTGTAAGGCCAATCAAAGGAGATCGTGTTACTTTTAAATATCGAATTGAAGATCTTAATCAAAATTTACTTTACGACGAAGAAAAGTTGGGTATAGTTTCATTCCATGTAGATCAAGAAGATTTAATTCCTGCTCTGAGAGAAGGAGTCAAATACTTGACTGGTGGAGATGTTGCTGTATTTCTTTTTCCTTCCTACCTTTGTTATGGTTATCAGGGAGATGGTGAAAAAATTGGAATCAATCAACCTCTCAGATTTACAATTGAAATGCTAAAAATCGAAAAAAAAAATTACCACTAAAATGAAAAAAACCACAATTTTTATTCTGCTTTTATCTGCTTTAATTCTTGGATGTTCAGATCAACACCCAAATCTAGATAAAGGTTTATATGCCAATTTACATACCAGTAAAGGAGAAATTATTTTGCGCTTAGAAATGGAAAAAACACCAGTAACTGTGGCCAATTTTGTGTCACTAGCTGAGGGAGAAAATAAAAAAGTAGCAGAGGAGTTTAGTGGAAAAAAATATTATGATGGATTAATTTTTCACAGGGTTATAAATGATTTCATGATTCAGGGAGGTGATCCTACCGCCACTGGCTCAGGAGGTCCAGGCTATAAATTTGGTGATGAATTTACTGATCTAACACATAATGGCCCAGGGATACTTTCAATGGCAAATGCTGGACCTGGAACAAATGGAAGTCAGTTTTTTATAACACACAAAGAAACGCCTTGGCTTGACGGAAAACACACTGTTTTTGGTAAAGTAACAAATGGCCAGGCAGTTGTTGATAGTATCGCTCAAAACGACACAATTTTCAAAATTGATATTATTCGAAAAGGTAGTAAGGCAATAAAATTTGATGCGTCAAAAGTTTTCTCAAATCATTTTGAAGAAAAAGAAAATTTTGCAAAAAAAGCTGCAGAGCGCAATGCTTTAGTTATCAAAAAAACACTCGAGGTGTTTGCAATTCAAAAATCTCAAGCTACAAAAACAGCTTCTGGATTAGAGTATTTTATTTCCGAAAAAGGAAACGGACCAAGTGTTACTAATACCAATGTAACTAATGTAAATTATTCTGTCTATTTCACAGATGGTGTACTTTTGGATACAAGTATCTTGAATATTGCAGAATCATACGAGAGAGTTGATCCTAACAGACTCGCTGCAAATGCTTATAAGCCAATTACTGCGGATGTTAACAAAGAAGCAGCTATGATTGAAGGTTTTAAAGAGGGAGTAAGGCTATTAAACGTAGGCGATAAAGCTACACTTTTTTTACCTTATAACTTAGCTTATGGTGAGGAGGGTAACCAAATGATACCAGCACGCTCAGATCTAATATTCGAGATTGAAGTAATTTCTCTAGTGAAATAATCAAAAATATTCCCGCGATTAAGGGAAGTTAAAATGCTAAAAAATGTAAACTTAACCATTTGGATATCATCGCTTCCATTGATTTTTTTGGTTAGGTTCGCAAAAAAAAACCCTTCTTTTACCGAAAGATATTACAGTGAATTAGTTTATCCGTGGTTGTTTGAAATTCACGAGTTTTTTTTTGATAAATTTCCTTTTTCATTAGGTGATATACTTTACTTAATTATTGTCCTATTGATAATTAATCAAGTGTTAAAAAAAAGTCAATATTGGTATATAAAACCCTTTTCGTTTTTCTATGACTTAGGAGCAGTTTTAATTCTTGTTTTGTGGATCTTTCATTTGAGTTGGGGCTTGAATTATCACAGACTAGCATTAAGTGATCAACTAGGAATATCAACTAATTATAATCAGAAAGAGCTGATATCAGGAATAAACCGATTAATAGTAAATGTTAATCAATTGCAGCAAGAATTGGTTAAAGTAGACAGTCTTCCTGTATCTCCTACTAAATCAAAATCCTTTTTTTTGAAATCCACTACTGTTTATCACCCTAAAAATCCAGATCTAACCGTTGGACTATCGAATGTAAAACGATCTTTATTTAGTACCCCCCTTTGTTACATGGGTTATGCAGGATATCTGAATCCTTTTACTCTTGAATCACAAATTAATTTAAAAATACCAACACTTAATTTAGTTACTACCATACTTCATGAAACTGCTCATCAAATGGGCTATGCATCCGAAAAAGAAGCTAATTTTATAGCTTATCAATCTGCTATAAAAAATGATGACCCTTACATACGCTATGCAGGATATAGTTTTGCACTCAGATACTTTTTTTCAGAACTTTATGCTATTGATCGAAGAAAAGCCAAAGATTTAGCAGAGAAAATTAACTCTGGTGTTTTAAATAATTTAAAGGAAACATCTGATTTTTGGAAAAATTATGAAAATCCTTTTGAAATGATCTTCGAAAAAACTTATGATACTTATTTAAAAGCTAATGGAGAATCAAGCGGTTTAAAAAGTTATAATGAAATGGTAGGGTTAGTAATCAACTATCACAAAAATATAGGGGAGTTTTAGTCAAAACTATTGCATTAAACCCTTTATATTTGGAAAAACTTCTCCATTGAAATTTATAAGTAGCAGTAGCAATAAAATTATCAAGCGGTTGACTGTTCTACAATCTAAGTCAAGAGAACGAAAAAAACAACGATGCTTTGTTATTGAAGGTAACCGGGAATTATCTAGAGCATTGGAAATGGGGTATTCTTTGGAAACTATTTTGTACAGAGAAAACACTGTAATTGATTTAATTGATAAAGATTTAGACGCTTGCTACGAGGTTTCTGCAAAACTCTTTGACCGAATAAGTGTAAGATCGGGATCTGAGGAAGTTTTGGCGATTGTGAAAACAATAAATCACGATTTGGAACAATTAAAAATCAATCTAGAAAGTAGGATAATGGTATTAGAATCACCGGAAAAACCGGGAAATATTGGTGCATTATTAAGAACCGCTGCCGCTGCAGGAATGGATGCAGTAATCATAGCTAATCCAAAAACTGATCTATATCATCCGCATATTATTCGAAATAGCCTTGGGGGAGTATTTTCTATTCCTGTAGCCATGGCAACTTCCGATAATGTCATTTCCTTTTTAAAAAAAAATAGTTTTAATATAATAATCACAGCCATACTTAATAAGGCTAAGCACTACAAAAGAATAAAATATGAAAAGCCTTTTGCGTTAGTTTTCGGCTCAGAGGAAAAAGGATTAAATCATGTTTGGATTAAAAAAGCTAGTCAAGTGGTACAAATTCCTGTTAAATTCCCAATCGACTCTCTAAATTTATCAGTTTCGGCTGGGGTTTTGATATATCATTGTATAGAATATTGATTTTGAGGAATTAAAAGTTTCCAGTACCTTTATTAGCGTATGATTGTAAGTGATGAAATAGAGAACAAACAGATCGCAAAACAGTATAAAGAACTTTTGCAAATCAGTTATCAAACTCTTTCTGATGGTGATAAAAAATTAATTCGCTCCGCTTTTGATACGGCTGTTCATGCTCACAGAAATCAAAGAAGAAAAACAGGAGAACCTTATGTCCTTCACCCCATTAATGTTGCTAAAATTGTGGCCCATGAAATAGGTTTGGATGCAACCTCAATTGCATCGGCTTTATTGCACGATGTACTAGAAGATACTGATCTTAAATTTAAAGAATTAGAGAAACTTTTTGGAACTGGTGTTGCCAAAATTGTTGAAGGTCTAACCAAAATATCAAGGCTAAGTATAGAAAGTGATATTTCACTTCAAGCTGAAAACTTCAAAAAACTGCTTCTTACGCTTAATGAAGATATAAGGGTAATCATAATAAAGATTGCTGATCGACTTCACAACATGCAAACCTTGGATGCAATGACTGAGGAAAAACAACTTAAAATATCCTCTGAAACACTATATATTTATGCACCTCTAGCACATAGAATCGGTTTATACAATATTAAAACTGAATTGGAAGATTTGAGTTTTAAATATACTGAACCCGATCGATTCGAGTCAATTAAAAACAATATTGAAGAAAGTAAAGAAGAACAAAGTTCATACATTAAATCTTTCTCAAAAATCATAAAAAATGCATTAGCAGAAGAGGCTTTGGAATACTCAATTAAAGGAAGAAGTAAGTCTATTTTTTCCATTAATCGAAAAATGACTAGGCAAAATATTCCCTTTGAAAAAGTTTTTGATAAATTCGCTATTCGTGTTGTTTACAATAGTACTCACAGGAATGAAAAATTTTTAGCTTGGAAAATTTACTCCATCGTAACCGATCATTTTGTTCCTAACCCAACTCGTTTAAGAGACTGGATAACTTCGCCTAAATCTAACGGTTATGAGGCCCTACACATTACAGTGATGGGACCTGACAATAAATGGGTAGAAGTACAAATTAGATCAGAACGAATGAATGAAATTGCTGAAAAAGGTTACGCTGCACACCATAAATACAAACAAGGAGGCCAAAAAGATATCGGAATTGAATCTTGGCTTGACAAGCTTCATGAAGTATTGGAAAATAATGCCGAAAATCCAGTTGATTTCGTTGAAAACTTTAAATTAAATCTTTACGCAAAGGAAATTTTTGTTTTTACCCCAACAGGAGATATTAAATCATTACCAAAAGGTGCTACAGCATTAGATTTTGCATTCAATATTCATACTGAAATCGGAATGAAAACAAGAGGTGCTAGAGTAAATGGAAAGTTAGTTCCATTAAGTAGAGCACTTAAAAGTGGTGAACATGTTGAAATTATAACCTCAGAAAATATTAAGCCTACTGCAAACTGGTTAGATTTCGTTCAAACTTCTCGAGCTAAATCTAAAATTAAATCCTCACTAAACGAGGAAAAGAATAGAATCGCTGAGGATGGAAGAGAATCGCTTAGAAGAAAACTTAAACATCTAAAAATTAAACTTAATGATAAAACTGTGGCCTACTTGTTGAAATATTTTAATTTAAACAGTAATCTAGATTTATTTTATCGCATAGGGCTGGGGACGATTAATAACAAACAGCTTAAAGCTTTCTACAATGAGTATAACAGCACTTTCCTTAATTTTTTCAAGAAACGAATTAGAAAAAAGAACCTAGATACTAAAAAGACTAAAAGAGAAGAAATCACAGAATGTTTTGACACCTTAGTTTTTGGAAAAGAAAAAGAAACTTTAAAGCATAGCTTGGCAACTTGTTGTAATCCTATTCCGGGTGACCGGGTCTTTGGCTATATTACCGTCAAAGATGGTATAAAAGTTCACAAAAAAGATTGTGCTAATGCTTTGTCTTTGCAGTCAAATTTTGCCTATCGCATAATATCATCTAAATGGGTCGACTCCTCTTCTAACGAATATAAAGCAACATTAAAATTATCTGGAATAGATAATATGGGAATTGTAAGTAATGTTACTCAATTAATTTCTAATGAAATGAATGTAAATATTGATAAAATAAGATTTGACAGTGATGATGGAATTTTTACTGGCTTGATTAGTGTAAGCGTTAAAAACCAAACAATACTAAATCGTTTGGTTTCTAAACTCCTAAAACTGAAAGGTATTGATAAAGTTCTCAGAGAATAATTTAAAACTTATATTTGTTGAAATGGAAACTGGTAAAACAAATCAGGAAATTGTAAAAGATGTTTTCGTAAACTTCTTAAATAAGCATTCGCACCGAAAAACCCCAGAGCGTTTTGCTATTCTTTACGAGATATATGATAGTGACGAACACTTTGATATTGAGTCGCTGTATATTAACATGAAAAATAAAAATTACCGAGTGAGTAGGGCCACTTTATATAATACTATTGAATTACTTTTAGAATGTCATTTGGTAAGGAAACACCAATTTGGACAAAATCAATCTCAATATGAAAAATCCTATTTTGACCACCAACATGATCATATAATTTTAACCGATTCAGGCGAGGTAAAAGAGTTTTGTGACCCAAGAATTCAAAATATAAAAAAAACAATCGAGGAAATTTTTGATATTGAAATCCATAATCATTCTTTATACTTCTATGGTACCAAAAAAAATAGTAAATCTGTAATTTAAATGTCAGTAAACTTATTGTTAGGTCTCCAATGGGGAGATGAGGGTAAAGGTAAAATAGTTGATGTGTTAACTCAATCATATGATATCATCGCCCGTTTTCAGGGTGGACCTAATGCTGGTCATACTCTAGAATTTGAGGGAAATAAACATGTTCTTCACACAATTCCCTCAGGAATTTTCCACCCAAAAGCGATTAATTTAATTGGAAATGGTGTTGTGATTGATCCTGTGATTTTCAAAAAGGAGCTTGAAAATCTTGCCCCCTACAAGATTAATTTTTCTTCAAAGCTTCTGATTTCTAAGAAAGCACACCTGATCTTACCAACTCACCGCCTACTGGACGCCGCATCAGAGGCCTCTAAAGGAAAAGCAAAAATTGGTTCTACCTTAAAAGGAATTGGACCAACCTACATGGATAAAACTGGTAGGAATGGTTTGCGAGTTGGTGATATTTTTACCAAATCATGGAAAACACGTTATAAGACTCTAGTTCAAAAGCACCTAAGAATGCTCGATTATTATGATTCAGCTCTGGAATTTGACATTCGTGAATTAGAGAATACATTTTTTGAAGCTCTGAGTCTTTTAAAAAAGTGTAAAGTTGTTGATAGTGAAAACTACTTGTTCAAAGCACAAGAAGCCGGTAAAAGGATTTTAGCCGAAGGTGCTCAAGGTTCTCTTTTAGATGTTGATTTTGGAACATACCCATATGTTACATCTTCAACTACAACTGCAGCAGGAGCATGTACAGGTTTAGGCATTGCTCCAAATAAAATAAAAGAAGTTTTTGGGATTTTTAAAGCATATACTACTCGTGTAGGAGGTGGTCCTTTTCCAACAGAATTATTTAATGAAATAGGAAAACAAATAGCTGAAGTTGGACAAGAATTCGGAGCAACAACTGGAAGAGCTAGAAGGGTTGGATGGATTGATTTAGTTGCACTTAAATATGCTATTAGAGTTAATGGAGTTACACAACTCATGATGATGAAGGGGGATGTACTTTCAGGTATTAAAACCATTAAAGTTTGTACTCACTATAAAATCCAAGAAGAAGTTCTCGATTACTTCCCATTTGATATTCAATCAGATAGTGTTATACCGCAATATATTGATATTCGGGGATGGGAGGAAGATCTTACTAAAATTGAGGAACTTGGAAAACTCCCAAAAAAATTCATTGACTATATCGACTTTCTAGAAAAGGAACTTGAAATCCCAATTAAAATAGTCTCTGTTGGCCCAGACAGAAAACAAACTATTTTCAGATAGTTTTTTAATTTAACCCGAGGAAATTTAGTGTGGAAAAGAAATTATCTTACGTTATTATAAATTTGGTTTTGAATATTATGTTTAATCCCATAATTGCTCAGGAAGGATCAAAAATAATTGAAATTCTTCAGGCAGGTGGTTCAACTCAAGATCAGCAAAAATATCCTGGTGCAAATATATTAGTTAAAAAAGACAATATTCGTGTTCACCTCTTACATGAGGGAGCTCTCATTAAATCGAATATTTCTTATTTCTACCCTAAACAAAATTTTTTTAAAGCAAATGGTAATGTAATTTTTACCCAAGGTGATACTTTAAAAATGACTTGTGATTATATTGAATATGATGGTTCAAAAAAACTAGCGACAGCATGGGGAAAAGTGTTACTTGAGCGTCCTGACATGAACCTAAGAACAGATACTCTCTATTTGGACCGACTAAGTTCCAAAGCCTACTATAAAACTCATGGAACCATTTTAGACGAAGAAACAAAACTGACCAGTAACAGAGGTATTTACTTTATGGATTTGAAAAAATATCGATTTACATCCAACGTAAAAATTAATGATCCTGAATACCAACTAAAATCTCAACGACTGGATTACTTTACCGAAAGTGATAGAGCTTTTTTTTATGGAAAGACAACTATTAAAGGTGAAGAATATCAAATCTATTGTGAGGAAGGGACCTATGACACAAAATTGCAAAAAGGTAATTTTCAAAAAAATTCAATTATTTTTTATAACAATAAAGAAATCAGAGGGGACAGCCTTTATTTTGAAAATGAAATAAATTATGCTGCAGCTACTAACAATATTAGTATTATTGACACATTAAATAAATCAGTAATTAATGGTCATTATGGTGAAATCTTTAAAGCAAGAGATTCTGCTATAATAACTCGAAGGGCAATGGCAATAAATATTGTTGACCAAGATTCATTATTCATTCATGCAGATACACTTATAGCTACAGGACCGTCAGAAAAAAGAATTCTAAGAGGTTATTACGACGTTAGGGTTTTTAAATCGGATTTAAGAGGTAAATCAGATTCTTTACATCTTGATCAGAGCACTGGTTTAATTAAAATGCTTAAACTTCCCCTAAATAGAAAAGAAAATCAAATCCTAACTGAGAGTCAAAAAAATGGTAGAAATCCTATTTTATGGTTTGGGAAAAGTCAAATGTCAGGAGATGAAATTTTTCTGACATCTGACACGAAAACTCAAAAATTGGATTCCCTGAAAATCATAGGTAATAGCTGGATTATAGAAAAAGACTCTATCAGTGAAGCAGGTTTTAATCAGATTAAAGGAGGTCTTTTGGATGGCTTGTTTGAAAATGGAAAATTAAAAGAAATTGACATTACTAAAAATACTGAGGTAATCTATTATATGTACTCAGACGAAGAAAATGAACTTATAGGAATCGACAAGACAACCTGCAGTAGCCTAAAAATGATTACCAAGGACAATCAAATTGAAGATATCACCTTTTTTGTGAGTCCAGACGGGCAATTACTTCCTGAAAAGGATTTACCTCAAAACGAAAGAAAACTAAAAGGATTTATTTGGAGGGAGAATGAGCGTCCAAAAAATATCTCTGAATTATTTAGTAAGGAAGATAGAAGATTTCAAATAAGGGAAATAGAAAAAGTTCAAATACCTGAAGATTTTTTTATAGAAACTCTTGATTAATGATAGAGGACTTTTTAAAATACCAAGCCAAAACTACTCCCAGTCCTATGGGTATAGAAATTGCAAATGCGAGCGGTAATTATCTTTATGATGTTGATGGAAAATCTTATCTAGATTTTGTTGCTGGCGTATCAGCTTGTCCACTTGGTCATTCTCATCCAAAAATAATTAAGGCAATTCAAGATCAGACCAATAAATACATGCACGTTATGGTTTATGGTGAGTTTGCCCAGGCCCCTGCTGTAAAACTTTGTAAAAAACTAGTTCAGCTACTTCCAGAAAATCAAGAAGTTGTATATCTTACTAATTCAGGGACAGAGGCTATTGAGGGTGCATTAAAACTTGCTAAGAGGGTCACCCAGAGATCAGGGTTAATAGCTGCATATCAATCTTACCATGGGAGTACACATGGTGCACTAAGCTTATTAGGAAATGAAAAGCAAAAAAAAGCCTACCGACCCTTGCTGCCCGGAGTTAATTTTATCGCATTCAATAAAGAAAGTGATTTAAAAAAAATTAATGAAAAGACTGCTGCGGTTCTACTAGAAACTATTCAAGGAGGCGCAGGTTTCATTGAGCCAAAAAATAATTACTTAAAAAAAGTAAAGGAAAAGTGTAATGAAGAAGGTGCATTACTAATTCTGGACGAGATTCAACCTGGATTTGGAAGAACAGGTAAAATGTTTGGATTTGAAAACTACGGTATATCTCCTGATATTGTAGTCATGGGTAAGGCTCTTGGAGGTGGGCTCCCCATAGGAGCTTTTTCAGCAAGCTCATCACTTATGAAAAAACTAGAAGTCAACCCCAAACTAGGACATATAACAACTTTTGGAGGTAATCCGGTTATAGCTGCTTCAGCATTTGCCACCTTGAAAGAAATTGAAGATTCGGGAATTATCAATAAAATTAGTAATAAAGAAAAGCTATTTAGAAAACACCTAGTAAACCCCAAGATCAAAAGAATCCAAGGAACTGGGCTAATGCTTGCGCCCATTTTTGAAAATGACAGGATTCCAAATTATTTAGTTCCCCAATGTATAAAAAAGGGATTACTTCTCTTCTGGCTTTTATGGGAAAAAAATGCAATTAGAATCTCTCCCCCACTTACAATTTCAGAAGAAGAAATTATCCTTGGGTGTAAAATAATTTGCGAAACGCTCGATGAGTTGTAGTGACATGTTAATATTTTTGTTGAAAAGAATAGACGCTCACTTAAAATGAATCTTTAATTGTTACATAACTTTAATTTTATAATTAAAGCTATATGATCAATCCTTCATTCGAAGAAAACAATGCCTCTTTAAATAAGTTCGAGGAGATGCTTAAAACCAATCAAGTTCTTTTTTTTGATGCAATTGAGTTTGAGAGAATAATCCATTATTATATCGATTTTGCCCAATTTAATCTTGCAAAAAAAGCCCTTAAAATGTCTATGGAACAGCACCCTCA
>ERZ802830.623-NODE-623-length-35442-cov-18.0974_pt1 | contig 35442 bp, 38 predicted proteins | sample MGYA00345654_ERZ802830 | MGnify/ENA primary metagenome ERZ802830 (study PRJEB30503, sample SAMEA104212375) | marine metagenome | biome: Westerlies Biome; feature: [SRF] surface water layer (ENVO:00010504) within the epipelagic zone...; material: water... | reverse complement strand
TTAATAAATGATGCTAAAAAATTATCTCCAGCACCAACATTATCGATTGAATTCAATTTTACAGGCTTAAATTGATATATTGAATTACCATCAAAAAAATATGATTTAAAAGAACCATTTGTTAAACAAACATATTTCATTTTGAATTTATTATAAATTTTTTTTAGAAGATCCTCATTATTTGAACCGCTGAAATCAAAAAGTTTAATTATTATTTTAAACTCATTCATATTTATTTTTAAAAAATCTGAAGCAATTAAAAGAAGCTCCAATTTTTCTTTGGTAAAAAAATTCTGTCTTAAATTCAGGTCTAAAATTTTAAATTTTGAATAATTAAAAATTTTTTTGAGTGTTTGAAAAGATTTGTTTTTTCGAGAAGCTAATGATCCAAAAACCAAAAAATCAATGCTTTTGATACAATCAATTTTTTTATTTTCGAATGGAATAAAATCCCAAGCTACATTACTTACAATTTCATATGAAGGTTCACCTGAATCAAGGTTAATATTCACACAACCGGTTTTGTGGCCTTTATCTTGATATATAAGATCTGTTTCAAAGTTGTTTTTTTTGAAATACTTTAATATATCTAAGCCAAGGCTGTCATTACCAACTGCTGATATTAACTTCACATTATTTCTAAAAGAGTGCAGTCTTGAAAAAACATTAAAAGGCGCTCCTCCTATTTGTATTTTATCTGGATATTTATCCCACAAAACTTCGCCAAAACAAATTATATTTTTACTCAATTTTAATAAGTTTTTTACTCAAGTCTTCAAGAGATATTCCTTTAGTTTCAGGCATAATAAAATGAACAAAAAGTAATTGAAAAACCATCATAAGAGCAAAAAATGAAAAAACAAAACCAGGCCCGATGAATCCAAATAAAAATGGAATAAATGAAGGAATTATTGCAGCAAGTATCCAATGTGTAGACACTCCAAATGATTGTCCATAACTTCTAATATTGTTTGGGAAAATCTCAGATATATACACCCATATTATAGCTCCTTGGCCAATTGCATGAGATGCAATAAAAAGGAAAAAAAATAATGGAAGAAAGATCCCTTCCCATTCTAAAAAGAATGAAATACTAATTAAAGAAAGTGAAACTATATATCCAAAGGAACCAATATACATTAGTGTTCTTCTTCCAAGCCTATCTATTAGATTTATTCCTACATATGTAAATATTACATTTGTTAATCCAATTCCAACACTGTTAAGCAACGCAATACTTTCACCTAAGCCAGCCTCTTCAAAGATTCTTGGTGCATAATATAAAAATGCGTTTATCCCTGACAACTGATTAAATGCTGCTATTAAAAAAGCTAACATTACAATAAAACTATATTTTTTATTAAAAATTGATTCAGACGAGGTTATATTCTGATTGTCTTTTGTAATATCTAAAATTAACCCCTCTGCCTCTTTTGTTGAGTACAATGATCTAATAATTTTCTCAGCTTCACTCTGTCTATTATTTAAAAATAACCACCTAGGACTCTTAGGAATAGATATAACAAGAAATGTAAATATTAATGCTGGTATTAGCTCTACTCCAATCATAAACCTCCAATCATTTTCACCTAAACCACTCAATAAATAATTTGATATAAATGCAATAAGTATTCCAATCACAATACTAAATTGGTATAGTCCAACAAGTTTTCCTCTATTTTTTTGAGGAGCAATTTCAGAAATGTATGCTGGAGCTGCAATTCCAGAAATACCAACTCCTATTCCACCAACAAATCTGAAAATTGCAAAGGTTATGGGATCATTAGCTAAAGCAGATCCAATTGCAGATATACTAAAAAAAATTCCAATCCACAGCAATGTATTTTTTCTACCAATTTTTTTAGTAGGAAATCCTCCAAAAACTGCACCAAAAACAGTTCCCCACAATGCCATTGACATAACAACGGCTCCATGAAAAATATCAGTTGTATTCCATAGGGTTTGAAGTTTTTGATCTGCACCTGAAATTACTACCGTATCAAAACCAAAAAGAAATCCAGCTAATGCAGCAGTAAAAGACCATTTTAGTAACTTACTCATTAGCCAAATATATTAAATCGTAAATTAAATACTTAATTGAGACTAATATCATTAGATATTAACTAATCTAATAGTTTTCTTTCATTTTAAGTTTTATTTTATCCAAAGCTAGGTTTCCAATACTACCAATATGTGAATAATTAACTTTCTTTGAAACCTTTATTTTTTCTTCACTTAATTTATTTTTTAATTTAAGATATGCATCTCTAAAAGGAATTCCTTGCATCACCATTTCATTTATTAATTCTACACTAAAAATATTTTCATAGTTTGATTTTTCAAGAATTTTTTTATTAACCTTAGTTTTAGATAAGCAGTATGATAAAATTTTAATACATTCTTTAATTTCAATGACTGCATCAATAATTTTACCTTTATTTAATTGAAAATCTCTATGATATCCACTTGGAAGATTGGTTGATGATAATGATATAGAATTTGATAGGTTCTGTATATTATTACACTTTCCTCTAATAATTTCAAAAACATCAGGATTTTTTTTGTGTGGCATAATACTTGAACCTGTTGTTATATCATCAGGAAATGAAATAAATTGAAACTCATCTCCTGAATACAAGCATATATCCATTGAAATTTTGGATAAAGTAAATGCAATGTTTCCAAGAGTATCAAATGTATTTTTTTCAATTTTATTTCTACTAATTTGACATGCTAAGGAATTATATTTTAATGTTAAAAAATTTAAGTCTTTTGTTGTAAAATTTCTATCAATATTAAATGATGTTCCGTATCCTGCTGCACTTCCAAGTGTATTTTGATTAACTATTTTAATTGTACTATTAAGACTTATAATATCATCTATAAGTATTTCAGCAAAAGCTGAAAACCATAATCCAAAAGACGAGGGCATAGCGGCCTTCATATGAGTATAACCAGGCATAATTGCATCTTTATTTTTTTTAGCAAGAATAATTAATAGATCAAATAAAGATTTTACTTCTTTCTTTATTTGAGTTAACTCATTTATTAAATAAAGCTGAATTGATACTAGAACTTGATCATTTCTTGATCTTGCAGTGTGAATTTTTTTTCCAGTATCACCTAATTTTTTAATAAGTAAATACTCAATCTTTGAATGCATATCTTCAAACTCGTTTTCTATTTTTAATTTTCCAGCATTTGCTTCATCTAGCATTTTTTTCAATATATCAAGTATTTTATTACATTCAATTTCTGTCAATAAATTTGATTTATATAACATTTTTGCATGAGAAATTGAAGCTTTAATATCATATTTAATTAGATGTAAATCGTATGACCTGTCATTCCCAACAGTAAATTCAATTATTTTTTGATTTGTTGAATTTTTATTATCCCATAGTTTCATATTATATAATTTTATTTAATAATTTTTTATAAACCTCAATTCCTTCAGTTATTTCTTCAACATAAATAAATTCGTCAGCACTGTGAGATCTTTTTGAATCACCTGGCCCAATTTTAACAGAAGGGAAATTAAGTAAAGCTTGGTCTGACAGAGTTGGAGAACCGTAGCATTGAATTCCAAGAAAGTTTGCAGACTTAACGATTTTGTGATTAGGATTTATAGATGAAGATTTAAGATTTAATGATCTTGGCTTTATTTCACAAGGACATTCTTTAAGAAAAAGATCATTAATTTCTTTAATATCATATAATTCATTAATTCTTACATCGATTACAATTTTTACCTCAGAAGGTATAACATTGTGCTGATAACCAGCATTGATTTGTGTTATAGTTGTCTTTACTGGTCCTAGTAATTCTGAAACTCTATCAAATTTTATTTGATTGAACCAATTAAGAATATTAGGAAGTTTTTCAATTGCATTATCCTTGTTTTCGTGAGCAGCATGGCCAGGTTTACCTTTAATTGTTGCATCAAATACAATAAGGCCTCTTTCTGCAATCGATAATTTCATTGATGTAGGTTCTCCAATTATTCCAAAATCAATCTTAGGTATCTTTTTTATAATACTTTTAATACCATTTTTACCTGCTATTTCTTCTTCAGCAGTACACGCAATTACGAAATTATAATTCATGTTTTCATTTAGATACATACTCTTAAAAAGATATAAAAGAGACACTAATGAACCCCCTGCATCATTACTTCCCAATCCAAATATTTTTTGATCTTTTTCAATTGGATTGAATGGATCTAAAGTAAATGATTTATTGGGTTTGACAGTATCATGATGAGAATTCAAAAGAATAGTAGGTTTATCTCTGTCAAAATATTTATTTTCAGCCCACAAATTATTTAAATGTCTTTCATAGATTATAGTATTTTCAATGAACCAGGACTCTAAAATATGCACAACATCTTTCTCCTGATTAGAGAAAGAAGGAGTTTTAATAAGCTTCTTAAGAAGCTTAATTGCACTTTTTGATTCAGTATTAATCATTTTAATTTGTAACTAATGTATTTTTCATATTTATTTTGTCTAAAGAGCTTCCAGCTATTTTAACTGAATTAACACCTTTATTTAATGCATTAAATGAGTTTTGTAATTTCGGGATCATACCATTAGATATAATATTTAACTTTAAATAATTGTGAAATTGCTTTTCATTTAATTCAGCAATTACAGAATTATCATCATCCGGATCTAAAAGAACCCCATTTTTTTCATGACAGTAAATTAGATCAACTAAATAATCTTTTGAAAGTGAAATTGCTATTTCAGATGCAATAGTATCAGCATTAGTATTAAGCAATTGACCATTTTTATTATGAGTTATTGAACATATAACTGGGCTAAGTTTATTATCTAATAAATTTTTCAAAAAAATAGAATTAATTTTTTTGATGTCACCAACCATACCATAATTAATTTTATCTACAGGTCTTTTGATACTTTCAATTAAATTAGCATCTGCTCCTGATAAACCAATTGAATTACAATTAAATGATTGTAACTTAGTTACTATATTTTTATTTATACTTCCAGCAAATATCATCGTTGCAACTTCAAGATCTTGTTTATTTGTAATTCTTCTGCCATTTATTATTTTAACCTCTAAATTTAATTTTTCAGACATTTTGTTAACTTGATTTCCGCCACCATGAATCAATATTTTTTTACTTTTAATTTTAGAAAAATTTTTTAAAAATTTATTTAAAATAATATCATCATTAATTAATTTTCCTCCAACTTTGACAATTATAATTTTATCCATTTTTCAGTAATGTTTTTATAATGTATTGAGCAGTGTAAATTCTATTCTTTGATTGTTCCAAAACAAGTGATTGTTGACTATCAATCACATTATCACTAGCTACTAGGTTTCTTCTAATAGGAAGGCAATGCATAAATTTGGCATTATTGGTTTCATTCATCTTATTTTCATCAACTATCCAGTCATAATTTTTATTATTTACCTCACCATAATTTTTAAAAGAACTCCAGTTTTTTGCATATACAAAATCAACCCCTTTAAATGCATCCAATTGATTATTATTAATTTTTAATCCTTCCAAAATATCAGAATTAAGGTTAAAACCCTTTGGATTAGCAATTGATATATCAAAATTCATTTTTCTCATTGCTCGAATAAATGAATTTGGAACAGCATGAGGAAGTGGCTTAATGTGTGGGGCCCATGTTAATAAAATTTTTGGTTTAGAAAGGTTTAAATTTTCTTTTATTGTAACTAAATCAGTAAGGGCTTGAAGGGGATGTGCGATTGAGCTCTCCATATTAAATACAGGAATATTTGAATATTTAATAAAACTTCTAATTATATGATCTTCCAAGTCCTTTTCTTTGTTTTCTAGAGAAGGAAAAGATCTAACACCAATAATATCACAATACTGAGATATAACTCTTGCAGCATCTTTTATATGCTCGACCTTTGAAGAATTCATTATTGTACCATTTTCAAATTCTAAAGACCAAATATTATTCGATATATTAATAAAAAAAGTTTCTAATCCAAGATTTTTTGATGCTTTGAATGTGCTCATTCTAGTCCTAAGACTTGAATTAAAAAAGATTAAACCAATAATTTTATTATTAAAAATCTTTTCATTTTTATGAGTATTATTTTTAATATCAAGTATTTCTGATATTGATAGATTAATATCTTCTAAATCATTTAAGTTGTAAAAATTTTTCATAAAGATTTATTTAGTGCATCAAAAAAAATATCAAAATGAGTTTTTTTAATTGATAGTGGTGGTAATATTCTTATTATATTTTCATTACTACTACTTCCTGTAAAAATTTTATGATCATATACTAACTTAGATCTTAATTCTGAAACATTATAAGCAAACTCTAATCCGAGCATTAAACCTCTTCCTTTTACTTTTTTTATCGAATTAAATTTTGATGCTATATTTTTAAAATAATTTTCTAATTCTGTAGCTTTTTTTTGAATCTTATTTTCTTTCAAATATTCAAGAACACTTAAAGAGGCTACACAAGCTAGATGATTTCCACCATATGTGGTTCCTAACATTCCTTTTTTTGGATTAATTTTAGGATTTATAAGGATTCCCCCAACTGGAAAACCATTCCCCATACCTTTAGCTATTGTAATTATGTCAGGCTGAATATTAAATTTTTGAAATGCGAAAAATTGTCCTGAACGACAAAATCCAGATTGAACTTCATCTGCAATAATAGATATTTTATATTTTTTTTGATAATGAGATAAACCATTAATAAATTCTTCATTCGGTTGATCAAGACCTCCAACACCCTGAATTGACTCAAAAATTATTGCACAAACATCTCCTTTATCTATTTCTTTTTCTAATTTTTCAGTATTATTGAATTCTATAAAACTAACGTTATGCTGTTTATTTAATTCTGAATTAATGTATTTATTGTCAGTTACAGCTACTGCAGCAGATGTTCTTCCATGAAATGAATTTTTAAAAGCAATTATTCTTTTTTTACCATTATAAAAAGAGGAAAGTTTCAACGCATTCTCTACTGCCTCTGCACCTGAACTACACATGAATAATTTATAATCATCTAAATTTGCTTGAGAATTTATTTCTACACATAATTTTTCTTGTAATTCATTTTTTACTGCATTGGAGTAAAAACCAATTTTATTAAGTTGATTAGTAATATTTTTAACATAGTTTTTTTCAGTATGTCCAATTGATATTACAGCATGACCTCCATATAAATCTAGATATTTATTATTTTTTTTATCATAAACATATACATCCCTTGCCTTAACTGGATTTATGTCAAACTGATTATATACATCAAATGTTTTCATATTTAATAAATTGAACCCTTAAAGTTTAATCCTAATGTTTCCTCATATCCAAAAATAATATTCAAATTCTGAACAGCTTGACCAGATGCCCCTTTTAAAAGATTATCTAATACAACAGTTAAAAGTATTAGACTATCATGAGGCTTGACGTTGATATGACAATTATTTGTATTGACAACTTCTTTAAGGTTTATGTCATTTTTAGATAAAAATGTGAATGGATGGTCTCTATAAAATTCTTCATAAATATTTCTAACAGTTTCAAAACTTTCTTCACACTCTAAGTAAATAGAAGTGAAGATTCCTCTCGTGAAGTTTCCCCTGTAAGGGATAAAATAAACTTTTGACTTGTTGCTCATTGAATTTAATGTTTGATAAATCTCATCTAAATGCTGATGATTAAATGGTTTATAAACAGATAAGTTATTGTTTCTCCAATTAAAATTATTAGTATTAGTATTTAACATACCAGCTCCTGTACTCCCAGTAATAGCACTTACATGAACTTCATTTTTTATTAAATTGTTGTTTAATAATGGTAATAGACCAATTTGTATTGCAGTTGCGAAGCATCCAGGATTTGCAATAGAAATACTTTCTTTAATTTTTTCCCTATTCAACTCTGGTAAACCGTATAAAAAATTCCTTGATTTAAATTTTTTATTGTTAGATAGTCTAAAATCAGAACTAAGGTCTATAATAATGGTATCTTTTCTAAAATCATATTTATTTAGAAAAGCCATTGATTTACCATGCCCTAAACACAGGAATAAAACATCAATATCAAGATTAATCTGATCAGTGAAATTCATGTTTGTTTTTCCTAATAAATCTGAATGAATGTCATAAATATATTTTCCACTCTGAGATAATGAATAAATAAATTTTATTTCAAATTTTGGATGATTAAATAGTATTCTAATTAATTCACCACCTGTAAAACCTGAACCTCCAACTATTCCTACTGTTTTCATTTTATTTATTTATTTGTTTAAAAATTTTTGAAGAATTTGAACTGATTTTAATAAAACCTTTAATATCATCAGAAGACCAATTTGTATTTTCCTCACCATAAACCCCTAAATTATGATTCATTAAATCATGATCTGATTTAATTCCATTTAATCTAAAATTGTAGGGTGACAATTCTACAAATACATTTCCAGTTACATATCTCTGACTTTTTTCAAAATAAGCTTCAATATCTTTTATTACAGGGTCAAAATATTGTCCCTCATGAATTAACATCCCATATAATTTTGAAATACTTTCTTTTTGAAAAATTTGCCATTTAGACATCGTATGTTTTTCCAAAAGTTCATGAGATTTAATTATGATTTTTGCTGCAGCAGCTTCAAAACCAACTCTCCCTTTGATTCCAATTACAGTATCTCCTACATGAATATCTCTTCCAATTGCATATTTACTTGATATTTGCTCAAGATAATTAATAAGTTCAATTGGATTTGAAACTTTATTGTTAATACCTATGAGCTCTCCTTTAAAAAATTTGAGATCTATTAATTTATTTCTTTTTTCTAATAATTTTTTTGTAAATGCTTTGTCTGGCAGGGGTTTATTTGAAGTTAATGTTTCATCTCCACCAATTGTGGTTCCCCATATACCCTTATTTATAGAGTATCTCGATTTATTCCAGGTTAGATTAATACCCACACTTTTTAAATAGGATATTTCTTTTTTTCTTGAAATATTATTATCCCTAATTGGGGTAATTATTTTAATATTTGGATTTAAAGTTTGAAATATTGAATCAAATCTTACTTGATCATTTCCAGCACCAGTTGATCCATGAGCAATATTATTTATGTTATGTTTTTTTGAATAATTCATTATTTCAATTGCTTGAATTATTCTTTCAGAACTAACAGAAAGTGGATATGAATTATTTTTCAAAACATTACCAAAAATTAAAAACTTTATTATTTTGTTGTAAAATTCTTCCTTAGCATCAATTGAAATAAATCTAGAAGCACCTAACTTTTTTGCCTGCTTTTCAATTTTATTTAGATCTGATTTACTAAAACCTCCAGTATTTATTAGTAATGCATGAACACTGAATCCTTCGGTTGATAATTTTTTTAAACAATAAGAGGTATCAAGACCTCCACTGTAAGCTAGAACTATAGTTTTATTTTTCATTTTTTTTATCATATAACATGCCTGTACACAAACACATTGAAAATTTTGTTCTTTTTAGAATGTCATAATTTTGACATGTTTTACATCCTTTCCAAAAATCCGGATCATTTGTCAATTCACTAAAATGTACTGGTCTGTATCCTAATTCATAGTTAATCTTCATTACAGGCATACCTGTTGTGATTCCAAAAATTTTTGAATTTGGATATTTTTTCAACGAAAGTTGTAAAACTTTCTTTTTAATTAATTTTCCAATCCCTTTTTTTCTATAATTTGGTGAAACAATCAAACCTGAATGAGCCACATACTTTCCATGTCCCCATACTTCAATATAACAGAAGCCAGCGAATTCATTTTTATTAACAGCTATTATCGAATTCCCAGATAATATTTTTTCTTTTATATAGGCAGGAGATCTTCTTGCGATTCCAGTTCCTCTAGTTTTAGCAGATTCATCAATAAGCTTACTGATCAATTCAGAATAAATTATATGTACGGCATTAGCCAAAATTATTTTCAAATTTTTATTATTTAATTATAGGTTTTTTGAGATTGATATACTTGAAAAAAGTATAATCGATAAACTACACTACCCGAATAAGACGAAGACGTCGAAGGTTGTTTATGATTGGTAATATATTAAATGAAAATAATTTCATAATTAGTAAATTTCTAAAAAAAAAAATAAAAAACAAAATTTAACATCAATGAATGATAAAAAAATAAGAATTAAAGAAATGAGCCAATACCGAGATTTGAACTCGGGACCTCTTCCTTACCAAGGAAACGCTCTACCCCTGAGCTATATCGGCAGATTTAAGTTGACAAAATCATTAATAAATTGAATATACTGCTTCCCTAAAATCATTTTGAATATCCTGACTATATTCTCTAGCCCTAGTCATAAATAATCCAAAAAGATTTTTTTCATTATCAATCCAAAAATGAGTATTATGATATCCAGACCATCCATAAATTCCTTTAGATGAATTTCTTCCATCTTCCTGAGGATCTTCTAAAACAAATAATGAGAATGCATTATAAAACCCGTCATCTCCATCTGAATGTTTTTCAGTCATTATGTCAATACTATTTTTTGAGATTATTCTATTTCCGTTTAATTCTCCATTATTTAGTAACATTCTACAAAATTTTGCATAATCTTCAAGTGTTGATACTAATCCTTCTCCTCCAAAATAAGCATGATTATTTATTTCATACTTTAATTCATCAAACGAGTTTGTAAACTCTTTTATTGATTGAGAATTTAAAAATAATGGTTGAAATTGATTTCTATCCTCAGCAGTTAAATAAAATTTAGTATTTTTCATGCCAAGAGGTTCAAATATTTTTTCCTTTAAATATTCATAAAAACTCTTTTTAGTTACAACCTCTATAATTCTACCAAGAATAGCTTGATTTAATCCATAAACATATTGAGTTCCAGGCTCATATTCTAGAGGTTCTTTAGCTAAATCTTCAACAAAATCTTCTAGGTTATCATATTTATCATGTGAAATGTATCTACCCATAGCTTCCTCAGGTTGTAACCTGTATATTTTCCAATTATAATATTTGTAACCTGATCTATGTGTCATCAAATGTATAATCTTTAAAGAATTCTGACACTTATATATCTGATCAATCTTTCCTTTACATTTAATATTCTTAAAGCTCGGAATATAATCTGAAACATTATCACTAAAGTCTATTAATCCGTCCTCAAAAAGAGACATCATTGCAACAGTTGTTATTGGTTTGGACATAGACCAAACTGGAAAGATAGTGTCATCGTTAATATCCTTATCTCCATCTTTCCCGGAATTTACTACTTGCTTGTAAATAATTTTATCATCTTTAAAAACCATTGCTACATTCGATCCTGTAGTTTCGTCTTCAATTAGTTGCTTTTGAAATTTGTTAATGGGGTTACTTTCAGAATTGTTATTTGATAGACAAGAAAAAAATATCAAAATTATAATAAGAATAGATGACTTGATCTTGTATTTTTTATAAAGACTTTTCATTATCAAAATTAAAAATATTTGAGCGGGAGACGAGGGTCGAACTCGCGACATTCAGCTTGGAAGGCTGACGCTCTACCAACTGAGCTACTCCCGCATTAATTTGTGGGGAGAGCAGGATTCGAACCTACGAAGGCGTAGCCAACAGTTTTACAGACTGCTCTCGTTGACCGCTTGAGTATCTCCCCAAATTCAAAATATCAAAGAGCCGATGGAGGGACTCGAACCCACGACCTGCTGATTACAAATCAGCTGCTCTAGCCAGCTGAGCTACATCGGCTTGTTTTAAAAACAGAATGCAAAATAAGTGCTTTTTTCTCCTCAATCAAAGTAAAAAGAAATAAATTTTAAAATATTACTTAGCTCTTGGATGCGAATTTTTAAACACTTCTTTAATTCTTTCCATACTAGTATGGCTGTAGACTTGAGTAGCTGATAAGCTAGAGTGCCCTAGTAATTCTTTTACCGAATTTATATCAGCTCCTTCATTAATTAAATGAGTTGCAAAACTATGTCTTAATACATGAGGAGCTTTTTTAATTTTAGGTGATACTAGTTTAAAATATTCATTAACTGTTCTGTAAACAAATTTTTCAGTTAATTGTTTTCCAAATTTCGATATAAAAAGAAAATCAGTAGATTTTTGAATTAAAAAAACAGATTTCATTTTCTGATAAGTTAAAATTGACTCTTTTAATTTTGGTAAAATTGGAATAACTCTTTCTTTATCTCCTTTACCAACTACTTTTAGAGTTAAGGAGGATAAATTAACATCCGATTCTTTTAAATTAATTAATTCAATTCTTCGAACCCCTGTAAAATAAAAAAAAGTAATTAATGTTTTTTGTAAAACCCCTTTATAATCATTATTAAAATATTCACTATCTAAAAGTGAGTTTATCTCTTCTTTAGAAAATGGAACTTGAATTTTTTTAGATTGTTTTAATGGAGTGTGTCCTAAAAGCGGTGATATTGAAATAGACTCAATTTTAATAAGAAATTTATAAAATGATTTTAGGCTTGAAATTTTTCTATTTATTGATCTATTAGATAAACCATTATTTGCCATGCTGATAATCCATGATCTAATTGCCTTATAATTGGCTTTATCAATTTTAAAATTATAATTATAGTTATCAATAAATAATTGAAACTCTAATAAATCTGTTTTATAGGCCAATAAAGTATTTACTGAATAGTTTTTTTCTACTTTAAGATATTCTAAAAAATTTTCGATAAGCATTTCACATCTAAGTTACGATGTGTAAAGAAAAAAAGAAGGATATTAAAGATTTTCTTGGTCTCTCAACTTTTGAATGTATTGAGCTTTTTTGATTTTTGTTCTATGAACAATTGATGGCTTGACAAATTGTTTTCTATCTCTGAGAGATCTCATAACACCTGTTTTGTCAAACTTACGCTTGAATCTTTTGAGTGCTTTGTCAATATTTTCCCCGTCTTTAATTGGTATAATTAACATCTATAATTATTTTTTCGAACGCAAATATAAATAATTGTATTTAATAAGCTTGCTATTTTTTACTATTAATTGCATTGACATACTTTGCAAGCTCTTCTTTGACCTTAGGGTATAAAATAAACAAACCAATCATATTAGGAAACACTAAAGCTAAAATCATAGCATCTGAAAATGCCCATACTGATGACATATCTCCAGCAGCACCAATTACTATAAATAATAGAAAGAGTAATTTATATGTTAGATCTGAAACTTTTCCTTTACCAAAAACATACATCCAAGATTGAAGTCCATAATATGACCAAGAAATCATTGTTGAAAGTGCAAACAATACGACTGCAATTGCAAGGAATGGTCCAGAAAAAGATATATATTCAGCAAAAGCAGCTGATGTAAGACCAGCGCCCTCAAGTGCTTGCCCTTCTACCATTACTGCTGAAGATCCTTCTACTAAATTTCCATAAGTAAATAATGTATTATCACCATTAAAAATGATTATTACAAGAGCAGTCATTGTACAGATAACAACAGTATCAATAAATGGCTCTAATAAAGCAACAAGTCCTTCAGAGGCTGGATAACTTGTTATAACTGCAGAATGAGCAATAGAAGCAGAACCTGCTCCTGCTTCATTTGAAAAAGCACCACGTCTAAACCCTTGAATAAGAACTCCGATAAACCCTCCAACTGCTGCAGTTGGAGAAAATGCTCCGTTAATTATCATTGCAAAAGCGTCATCAACGAATGAGAAATTTGAAAGAATTATATAAAGACATGCAAGAACATACATGCCTGCCATAAAAGGAACTATTTTTTCTGTTACTGATGCAATCCTTTTAATACCACCAATTATAATTATTCCAACAACAATCATCATTATTATTCCAACTATAGTTCTAGCAGAGCCTCCAGTCAAACCAAATAAGCTTACCATTTGAAGCGCAGCTTGATTTGATTGAGCCGCATTCCCACCTCCAAATGATGCTCCGATACACAAAACTGCAAAAATAATAGCAAGCACTTTACCAAACTTTTCAAAACCTTGCTCTTTTAATCCTTTTGAGAGGTAATACATCGGTCCACCATAAACTGTTCCATCTGATCCAACGTCTCTGTATTTAACCCCTAATGTACATTCAACAAACTTAGATGACATCCCAAGGAGTCCACACAAAATCATCCAAAAAGTTGCGCCAGGCCCTCCAATTGCAATTGCCATTGCAACTCCAGCTATATTACCGTTTCCAACAGTCCCTGAAACTGCTGTTGCTAAAGCTTGAAAATGACTTACCTCTCCACTCCCTTTTCTTTTTTCATCTAATCCATCATATCTACCCATAACAGTTTTAATAGACAAGCCAAAACCTCGAATATTAATAAATCCAAAGAAAAAAGTAAAAAAAGCAGCTCCTCCTACAAGTAAAAAGATAATAGTAGGTATTCCTGTTCCAAAAAATTCATGAAGAATTAAACCCTCCCAAAAGCTAGATATTGGCTGAAATGCTTCATTAATTCTTTCATCTATTCCTATTTTTTCTTGTAAAGTCATAATTTATATATCAAATGCTGTTTTTTTTCTGTGGATAATTAAATCTTTTGCCTTAAATAAAATTGCGAACATCAAATATAAAATAAATCCTAGCAGAAGAGTAAAAATTGATAAATAAAAAAATAAAAACCTAATGCGACCTACTCTTACACCAAATTTTTTACTTAATCTCTCACAAACTCCAAATCCATATTTTTCTATAAAGCTTATCAATTAAGTAGTTTTTAAACCTTTCCATTCAGATATTCCTCCGATTAAATTATTTAAATTATTAAAACCAAAAGTTTTCATTATTTGACAAGCCTGAACACTCCTAACACCTGAATGACAATAAACGTAATAATTTTTTGATTTATCAAAACCTTGAATACCATCTATAAATAGTTGTGGATCTCTAATATTTAAAAGCTTAGAGTTTGGTATATGAGACATATTATACTCTTCCTCAGTTCTCACATCAAGTAAAAATGCATCTTTATCACTTTTAAGTTTTTGAACAAGATCGTCCGATGATAAATTTTTCATATAATTTTTTTGTAAAATAAGAAAATCAAATAGTATTTTAAAAAAAACTTAAGAATTACTTTTTTTAATTCAATACTAATTGTGTAATTTGGGAATTAAATCAATTTATTTATGAAATATTTTCAAAAATCTGATCTTTTTTTAATAGGAGCTGCTTTTATTTCTTTTGTTTTGTCAGTTTCATTATGGTTTTATGGTTACAAGGATGAAGGACTATTTGTAGGATTATGGGTCCCTTCTATTCTTTCATTTGGATGTTATTTTAAACAAATGTTAAACAAATAAAAATGGGTGATACTTTTATATTTATTATGGGATTGGTTTGTACTGGTGCTGTTATTGCAGCAACTTTTCTATCAATTAATGAATTAAAAGATGTAAACGAACCCCAACTTGAAACAATGAATATGGCTGAGGGCACAAAGAAACATCTCAGACTTATATCTACAGCAATATTTATAATTATAGGTTTTGTTTCCGTAGGTTTATTTTGTTTTTATTTTATATTTGCCTGATGAAATTAATTAAAACAACATGGTGGTGGAATAACGAAATTTAATTATTCGTGAATTAAACTATTATATATAGCTTGTCTCACGACAGGCTTTTTTTTTGCTATGAAGAGAATAAAAATTAAAACATATTCAAAAAAGATTATTGCTGACACTATAACACCAGTAGAATTATATCTTAAAGTAAGAGACAAGTTTCCAAATAGTATTCTACTTGAGAGTAGTGATTATATGCAAGCTGGAAATAATTACTCTTTTATTTGCTTTAACCAGACAGGTTTTTTTGAATTAAAAAACCATAAACTAAATCAAAAATTACCGGGAGAGAATATTACCGAATCCTATTTAGATAACAATAAAAGTATTTCAGAATACTTAAATGACTATTTAAACAGGTTTGATAATGAAAAGTCAAAATCAAAATTTATATCCAATGGTCTGTTCGGTTACATGTCACATGAGTCAGTCAAATACCAAGAAAATATTGATTTTGATGACAAAAAAGATGATTTAGAAATTCCTGATATATATTATGGCTTTTATCAAAACATAATTGCAATAAGTCTTTTCAATCATGAAGCTCACATATATTGTAATTCTCACGATGGTTCAAATAATATTTTTGAAATTGAAGATATTATTAACTCTAAAAACTTTTCGGTATATAATTATAAGAATGTTGGGGGTAAAACATCAAACATTAATGATGAGGAGTATCTTGAATACGTTACGAAAGCTAAAGAACATTGTAAAAGAGGAGATGTTTTTCAACTAGTTTTGTCTAGAAGATTTAAACAAAAATTTGAAGGAGACGAATTTAATGTATACAGATCTTTGAGGTCTATTAATCCATCCCCTTATTTATTCTTCTTTGATTATGGTAGTTTTAAAATTTTTGGTAGTTCACCTGAAGCACAGATAATTATAAATGATGGAAAAGCAGAAATACATCCAATCGCTGGAACATTCAAAAGGACGGGAGATGACAAAAAAGATGAAGAAAAAGCAAAAGAATTATCCAATGATCCTAAAGAAAATTCTGAACATATAATGCTGGTTGATTTAGCACGAAATGATTTAAGTAGAAATGGAAATAATGTGCAGATTGAAAAAAATAGAGAGGTTCAATTTTACTCTCATGTAATTCATTTAGTATCTAAAGTAACAGCTGTTCTAAAAGATACATCTAAAATTTTTCAAGTTGTTATGGATACATTCCCAGCAGGTACTCTAACTGGAGCTCCTAAGCATAAAGCCTTGACACTAATTGAAAAATATGAAAAAATCAATAGAAATTTTTATGGTGGTGCGATTGGTTATATTGACTTTGATGGAAACTTTAATCATGCCATTATAATAAGATCTTTTTTCAGTAAAAATAATGAGCTGAGTTATCAAGCAGGTGCTGGAATTGTTATAAAGTCAAATCCAGAAAATGAACTTCAAGAGGTATATAATAAATTAGGAGCTTTAGATAAAGCTTTAAAAAATGCGGAAGAAATAAGATGAAAAAAATATTTCTAATTGACAACTATGATTCTTTCACATATAATCTATCCCATTATCTTGAGGAGTTGGGTTGTGATGTAACTGTAAAAAGAAATGACATGTTTGAAATAGAGGAAATATCAAATTATGATGGTATCTTAATTTCACCCGGTCCTGGTATCCCAGATGAAGCAGGCTTAACAAAAAAAGTTATTAAAGAGTATTTTAAAAAGAAAAATATTCTTGGAGTTTGCCTTGGTCAACAGGCTATAGCTGAAGTCTTTGGAGGCGAAATTGAGAATATGAAAGAAGTGTATCATGGTGTTGCTTCTAAAATTAATTTTAAAGAGGATGATGATATTTTTAATGATTTACCTAAATCAATTGATGTTGGAAGATATCATTCATGGATTGTAAAAAAACCTTTACCTGAGGGACTAATAATAACATCAGTGGATGAGGAAAATCAGGTTATGTCATTGAAACACTCTAAGTATTCAGTTAGAGGAGTTCAATTTCATCCTGAGTCAATACTCACTCCTCATGGTAAACAAATAATAAAAAATTGGATTAAAACAATATGAAAGATATTTTAAATAGATTGATAGCATACAAGTCATTGGATGAAAAAGAATCTAAAGAAATCTTAATCAGAATTTCCAATGGAGAGCTAAATAATAGTCAGATTTCATCATTTCTTACTGTTTATATGATGAGAAATGTAACTCTTGAGGAGTTAAAAGGATTCAAAGATGCATTAGTTGAGCTATGTATTAAAGTTAACTTAAAAGAATTTGACACAATTGATTTATGTGGAACTGGAGGTGACAGCAAAGATACTTTTAACATATCAACCTTAGCGTCTTTTGTAACTGCTGGTGCTGGATGCAAAGTTGCTAAACATGGAAACTATGGTGTTTCTTCAGGTTGTGGATCAAGTAATGTTTTAGAATCATTAGGTTTAGTATTTACTAACGATTATGATATTTTGAGAAAAGCAATTGATAAGGCTGGGATATGTTTTCTTCATGCACCTTTATTTCATCCTGCAATGAAAAATGTAGCTCCTGTTAGAAAAGAATTAGGGATGAAAACTTTCTTTAATATGTTAGGTCCTCTTGTAAATCCATCAATGCCCAAAAAACAAATTGTTGGAGTATTTAATCTTGAGCTTGCAAGGATATATAATTATCTTCTTCAAAAAACAGACAAAAAATACAGTATTATTTATTCATTAGACGGATATGATGAAATATCATTGACTAATGACACAAAAGTTTATTCAAATAACTTTGAGAGAATTATTAAATCAAAAGACTTTGATTTAGAAAATCTCAAAGCATCAGAAATCATTGGAGGATCTGATATACCATCATCATGTGAAATATTCATGAATATTCTTAATGGAAAAGGTACAAAAGGCCAAAATAATGTTATTTGTGCTAATGCAGGTGTTGCAATATCTTTATCAAGAGATTTAACCATAAGACAAGGTTTTGAAATTGCAAAAGAGTCTTTAGTATCAGGAAATGCATTAGAGTCTTTTAATAAGCTTAAAAGTATTATGAGATGAAGATTTTAGATAAGATAGTTGAAAATATGAAATCAGAGATCATAAGAGTTTCTAGAAAGACTCCTATATCTTTATTGGAAAATAAAAGTTTATTTTCTAGGCAATGTATTTCTCTAAAAGATTCCATAAAAAATAGTTCTACTGGAATTATATGCGAATTCAAGAGAAGATCTCCATCTAATGAAAATATAAATTATAAATCGACTATTTCTGAAGTTATATTAGGATATCAAAAAGCTGGGGCTGCGGGATTATCAATCTTAACTAACAAAAAGTACTTTGATGGTGAAACTAAAGATATTCAAGATATAAGAGATGTATCAAAAATTCCAATTTTGAGAAAGGAATTTATAATAAGCGAATATCAAATAATTGAAGCAAAATCAATTGGATCCGATGCTATACTATTGATTGCATCAATTTTATCTAGGGAAGAAATTATAAGATATAGTAAATTTGCTAAAAGTTTAGGTCTTGAAGTCTTACTTGAGATTCACTCCGCAAATGAATTAAATAAAATACCAGGAAATAATATAGATATTGTTGGTGTAAATAATAGAAATCTTGATACACTAGAAATTGATTTAAATAACAGCATTGAATTATATGATGAGATTCCAAGTCAATTTGTTAAAATCTCAGAAAGTGGAATAAACATGCCTGAATCAATCATAAAACTTAAAGAAGTTGGTTATGACGGATTTTTAATTGGTGAAAGTTTTATGAAAACAAATAATCCAATGGAATCAGCTTATAATTTTATAAAAAAAATTGAAAATGAAATTTAAGGTTTGTGGACTATTTAATGACAAAAATATACACCAGGTTGCCAAGTTAAACCCAGATTATATTGGTCATATTTTTTGGGAAAATTCGTTAAGATATGTAAATGGACCAACACCTGTATTGAGTAAAAAAATCAATAAAACTGGTGTATTTTTCAATTCAAGTATCGAAGATATATATGATAAAATTGATGAACATAACCTTAATTGTGTTCAATTACATGGTGATGAGTCACCCGAATTTTGTAAAGAGATAATGGATAAAGGGATTAGGGTAATTAAGTCATTTAGAATAGATGATAACTTTGATTTCATAGTCTTAAATAAATATCAAGAGAACTGTAATTTATTTTTATTTGATTCTAAATCTGACCTTCCAGGTGGAACTGGAAAGTCATTTAATTGGAGTAATCTAAAAAAATATAATTTAAAAAAAGAGTTTTTTATAAGTGGAGGAATTGGAATTCATTCTCTTAAGTCACTAATTGATTTATTTAAAATGAAACTACCTATATATGGTATTGATGTAAATAGTAAATTTGAAGACAAAAACCATTTAAAAAAAATTAATGAATTAGAAACATTTATACAAACAGTAAAAAATGAAATATACAGTAGATAAAAAAGGGTTTTATGGAAAATATGGTGGTGCTTTTGTGCCTGAAATGCTTTTTCCTAATTTGGATGAATTAGAAAAAAATTATAATAAAATAATTAATGACAAGGAATTTCAAAATGATTATAATAATCTTTTGAGAGACTATGTCGGGAGACCTACTCCTTTATTTTTTGCTGAACGATTATCGGAAAAATATAAATGTAAAATATATTTAAAAAGAGAAGATTTATGTCATACTGGTGCGCATAAAATTAATAATACAATTGGTCAAATATTACTAGCAAAAAGATTAGGGAAAAAAAGAATCATTGCTGAAACTGGTGCTGGACAACATGGTGTTGCTACCGCAACAGTTTGCGCATTAAAAGGAATTGAATGTGTGATATATATGGGAGCTGTTGATATTAAAAGACAGGCCCCTAATGTTGCTAGAATGAAAATGCTAGGCGCTAGTGTTGTTGCAGCTGAATCTGGAAGCAAAACACTCAAAGATGCAACAAATGAAGCAATTAGGGATTGGATTAATAATCCTATTACTACGCACTATATAATTGGATCAGTAGTTGGACCTCATCCTTATCCAGATATGGTTGCTAAATTTCAATCTATTGTCTCTGAAGAAATTAAAGCTCAATTATTAGAAAAAGAAAATACTCAAAATCCAAATTATCTTCTAGCTAATATTGGAGGTGGAAGTAATGCTGCCGGATTATACTATAATTATTTAGAAAATGAAAATGTTAAAATTATTTCGGTTGAAGCAGCAGGGAAGGGTATAAAATCTGGAAAAAGTGCTGCAACATCAGTTCTTGGAAAAACAGGAATTATTCATGGAAGTAAAACTCTTTTGATGCAAACCAACGATGGTCAAATAATTGAACCCTACTCTATATCTGCCGGTTTAGATTATCCAGGAGTTGGTCCACTTCATGCACATTTGTTAGAAAGTAAAAGAGCCGAATTTATGTCTATTACTGATAGTGATGCTATGCTTGCAGGATTAGAGGTTTCAAAACTTGAAGGAATTATTCCTGCTATTGAGACAGCACATGCATTTGCAGCATTTAAATATTTAGATTTTAAAACTAATGACATTGTTGTAGTGAATTTCTCAGGTAGAGGAGATAAAGATCTAGATACATATATTGAATACTTTAATTTATAATGAATAGAATTGATAATACATTAAATAAAGAAGGAAAACTTTTATCTATATATTTTACTGCTGGACATCCAAATTTGAATGATACCGTAGATATTATCTTAAAACTTCAGGAATCTGGTGTTGATATGATTGAAATAGGTTTGCCATTTAGTGACCCTTTAGCTGATGGTCCTACAATTCAGGATAGTTCTACTGTCGCAATTAAAAATGGAATGAATACAAATGTATTATTTGAACAATTAAATGGGATCAGAAATAGAGTATCCATTCCTCTTATTATAATGGGATACTTCAATCCAATACTTCAGTTTGGAGTTGAAGAATTTTGTAAGAAATGTAATCAAGTTGGTATAGATGGATTAATTATACCTGATCTTCCTATTGATTATTACGAGGAGAATTATAAATCAATATTTAAAAAATATAAAATTTACAATATGTTTTTAATAGCTCCTCAGACTTCAGATGAAAGAATTAAAAAAATTGATTCGATATCTGATGGTTTTATCTATATGGTAAGTTCTTCAAGCATAACTGGATCAAAAGAATCATTTAGTTCTAAACAGTTAGAATATTTTGAAAGAATCAATAAAATGAATCTTAAAACTCCAAGAATAACTGGATTTGGTGTAGGAAATAAGGACACATTTAATGCTGCAGTCAATTATTCAAAAGGTGCAATTATTGGTTCAGCATTTATCAAAAACCTTGAATCAAATGGTCTAAAATCAATTGAAAGATTTATAAAAAATATTAGAATTTAAGTAAGAATTGGATTTAAAATAATTTCACAATTAAGAGCCCCTGAAATAGGACAGTTATTCTTTGCATCTTGAGCTAATTCTATAAACTTTTCTTGAGAAATGCCAGATACTTTAGCCTCTAGATTTAGTTCAATAGAAATAACTTTTCCATCCACAAATGTTAAAACTGCATTAGTATTTAATTGATCTGGACTGAAACCAGCCTCATTTAAAACAAAACTTAATTTCATATTAAAACAACCTGCATGTGCAGCTGCAATTAATTCTTCAGGATTTGTTCCAAGAGTACCTTCATCATTTTCAAATCTTGTTTTAAAGCTATAAGGCATATTATTGAAAGCCCCACTTTGAGATGACAATAGTCCACTTCCATTAGCACCATCTCCTTTCCAAATTGCATTAACTTTTCTTTTCATAATTATTATTTTGAAATGCAAAAATAAAAATTTAAAAATAAAATTTTTATTTATTAAAGTTTAATGAGAAAATATTTATGTATTTAATTAAATCTCAAATAGTGTGAACTCAGAGAATTCATAATTTACTCTATTCTCAAAGTCAAATAATAAAAAGAAACCTCCACCTCCAGACCCACAAAGTTTCATGTAATAAGAATTATTTTTAAGTCCTTTTTCCCAAATAGATTTTATATTATCTGGTATCATTTCTTGGAAATTATCAAATGTGATTTCCGATAATTGTTTTATTGAACCTTTGAATAAGCTAGAGTTAAGTCTTAAATTATTAATACAATCATTATTATTTTTAATAAACTGATTGGTAAAGAAATTTTTAAATTCAAGATTATTCATTTTATTCTGAAATATTTTAATCATTTTTTTTGTTGAAGAATCGATTTGACTATCTATAATAAATACCTTAAAATCATTGTAAATTATTTGATCTAATAATTTTATCTTTTGGTTAGAATAAAGTATCGGTTTATTTAAAAATGAAACTAGAGGATCAAGTCCCGAGGATTTTCCATGAAATTTAGATTCAATAATAGATAAAAGATTTTTAATTTCTTCAATTTGAAAATCGATAGAATTTTTTTTTCTGTATTTATGAAAAATGGACGCAACCAAGGCACCGCTACTTCCTAATCCAGATGAGATGGGTATGTTACTTACAAAGTGTAAGCCAGTATCTAAATCATTTTTAAAATCTTTAATGGAAATTAAATCTTTAGCATCAGAATTTAATATAAATTGATACAACTCTATAAGTTTAGAATTAGAAACTTGTGTTTTATAATCTATAGATTCTGAATTATTAAGATATCCATAAAACTCTTTAAACGGAAGTGATATTGCATCAGAATTAGACATAATCCCATACTCACCAAATAGTAAAATTTTAGAGAAAAATCTTTTATTATCCATCATCTAATTTTTGATGATCCACTTCCCAAATGATCATGAATACACAAATTAGATTTACATAATTTTAGCAATTCATTTTTAATAAAGGATTTAACAATTTCATTTTCAGATTTAGGATATAAAAGATGAACATTTGAACCTGCGTCTAATGTAAAACTCAAAGGAATTTTATTTTCTATTCTAAATTCAATAATTTTTTTGATAGCCTCCAAAGTATTTGGTTTCATCAAAATGTAGTATGGGTCTGAAGATAACATCAAAGAATGAATCATCAGTGCTTCTGACTCTGTAATTTTTATAAATTCGTCTAAATCGCCAGATTTAAGTACATCTTTTAACCTTTTAATGTTATTTTTTGCAATTTCAAATCTATTAATTGAAAATGGATTGCTATTCATTAACTTGTGACCTAGGGAACTCGATATTGCTTTTTGTCCAGGATCTATTATTAATATTGAATTTTGATAATTATTAAATACCTCATTGACGTGATCTGAAATATTAATAGCAAATAGATCTGAACTATTTTTAAAATGATTAGTTTGACCCCATAAAGTGACTGGCCCTTCTATACTTCTTGATGCACTTCCAGATCCCAATCTTGAAATGAATGATTTTTTCTTTGTGCAATATTCATTATTATCATTATTTGTATTTATAATCTCAAAATCTACTAAACAAGATGCAAGAGCTGACATAGATGATGCAGAAGAAGCTATTCCACTACTATGAGGAAAATTATTTTTTGTATTTATGTATACATCATGATTCTTTAAAAATCGAAAATACTTATTAATGCTTTTAAAGTAATTATTTATTTTTTTTCCAAATTCATGATTTTCTTTTCCATCAAATTTAAAGTGAATTCTATTTAATGAATTTTCTTTTGGTTTAAAATCCATTGAAGTAATTGTGAAACACTTCGAAAGAGTGAAACTAATTGAAGGATTTTGAGGAATTTGATTCTCTTTTTTACCCCAATATTTGACCAACGCAATATTACTCGGTGAATTCCACTCAACTATTCCGCTAGCTTGGAAATTTTCAGAACAAACAAACTCGTCTTCAATCATTTAAAATTTGTTAAAAATCATTTAAATATAACAAAGATAAGCTCCTAGATGAATTTTATTTGCTTAATTTGTTTTTTCTAAAAAATAAGAATTGAAAAAATCAGCTTCTAAATTCTCGAATTATAAAGAGCCTTATCTCTCTCCATTTGAAAAGCTATTTAATATTTTTAAAGAACTTATTATCCACACATCAGGAGACTTTGATGAAGCAATTGATTGGCTGAGAGAATTGGATAAAGAATATATACTAACTGATGAAAATTACACTATTGATGATTTTATTAATGACTTATTAAACAAAGGTTATATTTCCAAACAGATTGACAGCAAGGGAGATAGTATAAAAATCAGTTCAAAAACTGAAAGGCTACTAAGAAAACATGTCCTAAAACATCTTTTTGGAAAATTAAAAAAAACTAAAAAGGGCAATCACAAAACAAAGTATTCTTCTTCAGGAAGTGATGATAATTTAAATATCAAAAATTTTGAATTTGGAGATCCCTTAGATAGAATATTATTAACTGAAAGCCTAAAGAATGCAATTATCTCTTCTGGTGAAAATGATCTTACTTTAAAAAAAGAAGACATTGTGGTATGGGATTCAAATCATAGCTCACAAATGAGTACTGTTCTTATGATAGACATTAGTCATAGTATGATTTTATATGGTGAAGACAGAATAACTCCAGCTAAGAAAGTAGCAATGGCCTTAGTTGAGTATATAAAAACTAAATTTCCCAAAGACACAATAGATATTTTATCTTTTGGTGATGAGGCAAAACCTATTAGTATAAAAGACTTGCCATATTTAAAGGTAGGTCCTTATCATACTAACACAGTAGCAGGGCTTGATCTAGCTTTTGATATTTTGAGAAGAAAAAAGAATAATAATAAACAGATTTTTATGATTACTGATGGTAAACCTAGTTGCATGTTTACTAAAGATGGTTTTTATAAAAATAGTGCTGGCTTAGACAATTATATTTTGGATCAATGTTATAATAGAGCTAGACTTGCTAAAAAAAATAATATTCCAATTACTACATTTATGATTGCAAGTGACCCATATCTACAAACATTTGTAAAGAAGTTTTCTGAGGTAAATAATGGAAAAGCTTTTTACACTGGATTAGACGGATTAAGTGAAATGGTGTTTGAGGACTATGATAAAAATAGAAGACAAAAATTAAGATAATGAATAAACCTAAAATCAAAACAATCGGAGAATTAAAATCCATTGATTATAAATACAAATCATTAAATCAAGAAATTACTGATAATTTAAGATCTTATCTTTCAAAAGGCAAAAATATCTTTTCAGATTTAATTGGATATGAAGAAACTGTTATTCCAAGTGTAGAAAGGGCTTTCCTGTCAAATCACAGTATTAATCTTCTTGGTCTCAGAGGACAGGCTAAAACAAAATTAGCTAGAACTTGTATTGATCTTTTAGATGAGTGGATTCCTATTATTGAAAACTCAGAGACAAATGACGATCCATTGAATCCAATTTTTAAAAGTTCGATAGAAAAAATTAAAAAAAATGGAGATAAGACTGAAATTGACTGGATTCATAGGAGTGAAAGGTTTTACGAAAAATTAGCTACTCCTGATGTTACAGTTTCAGATTTAATTGGGGATATTGACCCTATAAAAGCTACGAACCTTAAGTTGTCTTATTCTGACGAAGAAGTAATTCATTTTGGTCTTATTCCTAGAGCCCACAGATGTATTTTTGTTCTTAATGAATTACCAGATTTACAACCTAGAATTCAAGTTTCATTATTTTCAATTCTAGAAGAAAAAGAAATACAAATACGTGGATTCAAAGTTAGACTTCCGCTTGATATTCAATTTATTTTTACTTCAAATCCTGAAGATTATACAAATCGTGGTACAATAGTTACTCCATTAAAGGACAGAATTGGATCTCAAATTTTAACTCACTACCCAGAGTCTGTTGAAATTGCAAAAAGAATTACTAAACAAGAATCAAATATAAACTCAAACATTGAATCAAAAATTCATATTCCTGAAATTGTCAGAGATATAATAGAACAAATATCTTTTGAGGCAAGAGATAGTGACCTTATTGACAGTAAAAGTGGTGTCAGTGCCAGAATGAGCATTACTATAATGCAAAATCTTGTAAGTTCAGCTGAGAGACGAATGATTATTAATAATGAAAAAGAAACCTCAATTAGAATGTCTGATTTTAATTCTGTTATATCTTCAATTAATGGCAAGGTTGAACTTGTATATGAAGGAGAAGAAGAGGGTGCTGAACAAGTTTCATATAATTTGATTTCAGATGCAGTTAAGTCAATCTTTAACAAAATTTTTCCTAAGATTGAAAAACTATCTAAACCAGATGAAGTTACTCCATATGACTCAATACTAGCATGGTTTTCAAAAAAACAATTAGTTATTAATGATGATCTAAATAATAAGGACTATGAAAAATTACTCAATGAGATTAAAGATGTTAAAATAATAATTGATAAATATGTAAATAAATTAGATGTCAATGATGAGTTTTTTTATATTGAGTTTTTACTTTGGGGATTAGAGGGCTATAACAAGTTATCAATTTTAAGAACTAATAATGGAGTTGAATTTAAAGATCCATTTAACAACTTCATAAATAAAATTTAATCTATTTTACTTATTTGAGATTTTTTAGCTTGTTTTTTAGAGCCATCAAAACCTTCAACTCCACTTACTGTGGTATACTTAAGAGTATTCTTTTTGTCAGGGTTAAGCCTTGAATATGCACTATGACACATTACTGCTGCCTCATGAAATCCACTTAATATTAATTTAAGTTTTCCAGGATAAGTATTAACATCTCCTATTGCATAAACTCCTTCGATATTTGTTTGATAATCAAGGCTATTATTAACTTTTATTGCGTTGTTTTCAATATCTAGACCCCAATCTTTGATAGGCCCAAGTTTGGGAATAAGTCCAAATAGTGGTATAAAAAAATCTGTTTCAATATTTGTGATATCATCATCATTATCTATATCAATAGATTCTAATTTATCTTTGCCATTTAGACTTATTACTTGAGCAGGGGTTATAACTTCAATTTTACCTAAATCTTTTAATCTTTGTACCGATGAAACTGATTCATTTGCACCTCTAAATTCATTTCTTCTGTGAACTAATATAACTTTCTTAGCAATATTAGAAAGATGAATAGACCAATCAAGGGCTGAATCACCCCCTCCTGCAATTACAACTTTTTTATCCTTAAAATCACTTGGATTCTTAATCATATACAATACACCTTTATCCTCGTAATTAATTATGTTTGGAATATTTGGCTTTCTTGGTGTGAAAGTTCCAAGTCCTCCTGCGATTGCGATTATATTAGCACAAATTTCAGTTCCTTTATCTGTTGTAACTATAAATGATCCATCATTTTGTTTACTTAAACTTTCGGCAGCCTCTCCAAGGCTATAAGAAGGATTAAAAGGTTTTATTTGCTCCAAAAGTTTTTCAATTAAATTACTTGCAATTATTTCAGGATATGCAGGTATGTCATAAATAGGTTTTTTTGGATATAACTCAATACACTGGCCTCCAGGTTGAGCAAGAGAATCTATAATATGACACTTCATTTTTAAAAGTCCTGCCTCAAAAACAGTAAAAAGTCCTGTAGGACCAGCCCCAATAATTAAAATATCAGTTTTAATCATTGAGAAAGTGGTAAAACAGATTTAACTTGTTTTATTTCTGGAGCATATTTTTTTATAGTAGTCTCTACACCTAATTTAAGAGTCATCTGATTAACCTTGCAATTAACACATGCACCGTGTAATTTAATATTTACAGTGGAACCAGTTATAGATTCTAATGAGATATCACCCCCATCTTTTAAAAGAAATGGTCTAATTTCTTCAAGTGCTTCTAATATTTTATTCTTTAATTTTGACATTATTTCTTAATTGCAGAACACCCTACTAAGTTAGTAATTTTGACGACTTTTGTCGGAGGAAGTTCTTTGTTTCTTATTAATAATTGCTCAACCATATTTTTTGAAATATTATCAAATACTTCAGATATTTCAGTTGATTCTTGAAGAGATGCAGGTCTTCCAAAATCAGAAGCTTCTCTTAAGCTTTGGTTTAGTGGAATTTCCCCTAAAAAATTTATGTTTAAATCTTTAGACAAATATTTTACGCCAGCTTCACCAAATATATAGTGTTTTTCATCAGAATCTTTTGATTTGAAAAATGCCATATTTTCAATCAAACCAAGAATTGGAACTGAAATACTCTCTTGTTGAAACATTTTAATTCCTCTCCTTGCATCTGCTAATGCAACATTTTGTGGAGTACTTACTATGATTGATCCAGAAATTGGTAATGATTGAACAAGACTTAGATGAATATCTCCTGTTCCTGGAGGTAAATCCAAGAATAAGAAATCTAAGTCTCCCCAATTAGTATCAAAAATCATTTGCTTTAAAGCTTTAGAAGCCATTGGACCTCTCCATACTACTGCTTGGTCTAATTTTGTAAAAAATCCAATTGACATAATTTTAACACCATAACTTTCTATGGGCTCTATTTTTGATTGGCTATCTATTTTAATTGATTTAGGTATATGTCCTTCAACATCCATCATAGTTGGAACAGATGGTCCATAAATATCAGCATCAAGGATACCAACTTTACAACCTTTTTTTGCAAGAGCTGCTGCAAGGTTAATTGTTACAGTAGATTTTCCAACACCACCCTTAGCAGAGGATACTGCAATTACTGAATCTATTCCATCAATTTTTTTTGCTTGAGTTGAAATTTTAGGTGAGTCTGGCGAATCGACAACATCTTCATCTGTATTTCTAGATGTTTTATTTTCAACCTTTGTATTAATATTTATTTTAGCCTTTTCATAAATATCGTTATGTATAATTTTCATAATATCAACTTCTAGCTTTTTTCTGGCTTGAAGAGCAGGATTGTTAACTACTAGGTCTATATCTACTTGATCACCAAATACCTGAATATTTTTTAGAATACCAGAAGAAACAATATTGTCTGATGATCCCGAAATATTGACTTTTTCAAGTGTTTTACTTATATTTTTTTTTGTTAAATCCATAATATATGTACAAATATACAGGTAAGTGATAGATTAAAATCTTAAAATTTTAATAATTATTAAGGAGTCCAGAGTTTGTTTTTAAAGTCCATTACTTTATCATCAATAATTCTAATTCCTTCATTTTCCAATAATTGCCTCATTAAATCAAAACCCTTGAAATGATGCTTTCCAGTAAGATGTCCATTTCTATTTACAACTCTATGTGCTGGAATTGATGAATCATTATGACATGAATTTAGAGCCCAACCAACAGTTCTAGCACTAGAAGCTATTCCAATTTTTTTTGCAATTAATCCATAAGTTGTAACTTTTCCAGCAGGAATAGTCTTTACAATTTCGTAAACTTTTGAAAAAAAGTCTTTTTTACACATTTTAATTAAAAAGATCTAATTATTAGAATCTAGAGCTTTATTTAATGTAAAAGAAAACTCAGAACCTTTTCCTAATTCACTTTTAACAAAAATTTGTTCTTGATGAGCCTCAACTATATGCTTTACAATTGATAAACCTAGACCTGAACCTCCCTTTTTTCTGGATCTAGTTTTATCTATCCTGTAAAATCTTTCAAATAATCGAGGTAAGTGTTTTTCTTCAATACCTTCACCATTATCAATTACTCTAACTATAACTTTTTCTTTATTATAATTTTCAACAATAACTTTAGTAAAGCCTTTGTCCTTGGAATATTTTACTGAATTAACAACTAAATTTGTTAAAACTTGAAGAATTCTTTCCCTATCAGCATATACATATATTGGATTTTCATGATCTACTTCAAATTGAAGATTAATGTTGTTTTTTTCAGATTCAAATTCCAGTAAATCAAAAACAAAATCTACTAATTCGAAAAAATTAAAATTAGATCTATCAATGGTCTTAATTCCAGATTCAAATTGAGTAATTAAATCCAAATCTTTTACAATAGAAATTATTCTATCTACACCCTTTGCAGTTCTTCTCAAATATTTATCCCTAACATTTTTATCTTTCATTGCACCTTCAATTAAAGTCAAAATATATCCTTGAATAGTAAATAATGGTGTTTTTAGTTCATGTGAAACATTACCTAAAAACTCTTTTCTATAATTTTCCTGTAATTTTAGGACATTTATTTCTGATCTTCTTTCTTTAGCTTTTAAAATTAATTCGTTTGTTATTTTTTCTAAATTTTCTCCATTAGAAAGCTCATTTACAACATCAGGATTCAATTCACCCAATAATTTTAAAACACCTTCTTTAACATAAATACTTATATATATTTCAAGAATTATTCTAATTATAAAAAAGAGTAATGTAAAATAGACAACCATAAGAAAAATTGTCTGATTATTATATTCAGTATTTATAGGAGAAATAAAATTAAAGAAAAGGATATCTAAAAAAAACGCAAATAACGTAATATATAATGATGCTCTTAATGCTTGAGGGTTACTCCTAAGATTATAAGGTAGTTTCATTATTAAATTTCAAACTTATATCCAACTCCCTTAATAGTCTTAAAATATTTATTACCAATTTTTTCTCTTAATTTTCTGATATGAACATCAATGGTCCTGTCACCGACAACAACTTCACTTCCCCAAACCTGATCCATTATCTTTTCTCTTTTAAAGACTTTATCAGGTTTTGAAGCTAAAAGAAAAAGAAGTTCAAACTCTTTTCTGGGAAGGTTGAGTATATTTTCGTTAATATAAACTTTATATTTTTCTCTATCAATCTTAATATCACCTAATATAATTTCAGTAATTTCATTTTTAAGTGTTTTCTTTAATCTTTTCAATAATACATTTACTTTACTAACTAAAATCTTTGGCTTGATTGGTTTAGTAACATAGTCGTCAGCTCCAGCTTCATATGCCGCTAAATGAGAAAAGTCTTCACCTCTAGCAGACAAGAACATGATTATTGTGTCATTAAATTTTTGATCACCTCTAATTCTTTCGCAAGCTTCTATTCCGTCCATTTTAGGCATCATTACATCCATTATAATTAGGTTAGGTTTGTTTTGATATGCTTTTTTAATAGCTAAATCTCCATCTTTAGCTGTATCAACATTATACCCTTGATTGGATAGATTATATTTTAAAATTTCTAAAATATCAGGCTCATCATCTACGCATAAAATTCTTATATCTGATTTGTTCATAAATATGATTCCAATTTAATGAAATAAATTTTAATTAGAATAAAAAAACAAGTTGTTTAAAGTTATAGAAACAATTACTTAACAATAACTAAATGATAATTCTTTCTTCCCCTTTGAAGTAAAATATATTTATCATTTAATAAATCTAGCTTTGTAACTTTAGTGTTTTGAGAAACTTTATTTTTATTAATTGAAACTGAATTTTCTTTTAAGGATCTTCTAGCTTCGCTTATTGATTTTAAAAATTTAGTTTCTGTAGAAAGAAAATTTTCGATATCTATTTCTTTTGATAATTTATTTATAGAAATATTTGAACTTGGAACTCCTTCAAAAATTTCTTTGAATGTATCTTCATCTAAAGATTCTAGATCTTCTTTACTTGATTTTCCAAAAAGAACTTTTGAAGCCTTAATAACATTATTTAAATCTTCTTGACTATGAACCATTAAAGTTACAATCTCAGCAATTTTATTTTGAAGTAATCTTCTAGCTCTATCATCATTGTGCTCTTTTACAAGAATTTCAATTTCACTTTTATTTAAAAAAGTAAAAACTTTAATATAATTAAGTGCATCTTCATCAGTTATGTTTAACCAATATTGATAAAATTTATAAACAGAAGTTTTATTTTTATCTAACCATATATTTCCTCCTTCTGACTTACCAAACTTCGATCCATCAGATTTTTTTATCAATGGGCAAGTAATTGCAAAAACTTTTTCGTTTTCTTTTCTTCTGATCAGCTCAGTTCCAGTAGTAATATTACCCCATTGATCACTACCCCCCATTTGAAGCATACAATTCATGTCTTTAAATAAATGAAGAAAGTCATACCCTTGAATTAGTTGATATGTAAATTCTGTAAAAGACATTCCTTGCTTTGTATCTTTTGAAATTCTTTTTTTAACCGATTCTTTTGCCATCATATAGTTGACAGTTATATGCTTTCCAATATCTCTTGAAAAATTAATTATTGAAAATTTACTCATCCAATCATAATTATTTACTAATATGGCTTTATTAGGGGTTTTGGATTTAAAATCTAAAAATTTTTCAAACTGTAACTTTAATTTCTTTTCATTTTGTTTTAATATTTTTTTATCCAGAAGATTTCTTTCGTCAGATTTACCTGATGGATCACCAATCATTCCAGTTGCTCCTCCTAATAATACTATAGGAGTATGACCTGCATTTTGAAAATGTTTTAAAATAAATATTGGTACTAAACTTCCAATATGGAGAGAATCTGATGTTGGATCAAAGCCAATATATCCAACAGTTTTATTATTAGAAATATATTCTTCAGTACCAGGTATTACATCATGTAACATTCCCCTCCAATTTAATTCTTTAATAAATCCTTTCTTCATTTAATGTTTTTTAAACTATCAATTAATCTTACCATTCTTTTTTTAACATTAGAATATATTTCAAACTGAGTTTTAGGATTTCTCGAGTAATACAGCTCACTTTCATAAAACTGAGTACTATCTATATTGTACTTTATGAAAATCAATTCATCACTTACTAAATTATCATCAATTATTAGATCATAATTATTAGAAGAATTCAAAATCATAATATCAAAAATAATACTTTCCATCTTCTCCTCACTAATAAGATTTTCTGGAGCATTATTTGAACATCCAATTATCAATATTAAAATTATCAAATATTTTTTCATCTATTAAAAGTTAATTTTTTTCCAATAGGAAGTGGTTTAACCTTTCCATCAGAATATACAACCCTCCCATTTAGTATAGTCTTATAAATTGAATTATCAAACTTTTGACCCTCAAATGGAGACCATCCACACTTATAGAATAATGAATCTTTTGTAACGAAAGTTGGAGTATTAGTATCAATTAAAACTATATCGGCGTAATACCCCTCTCTTAGAAAACCTCTTTTATTTATTTGAAATATAATTGCTGGATTATGGGCAATTTTTTCAACAATTTTTTCAATTTTTACTCCATAATTTTCACAATTTTGAAGAATTGATAAAATTGTGTGTTGAACCATTGGCCCTCCCGATGGACAATTTAAATATTTATTATTTTTTTCTTCTTCTGTATGAGGTGCATGGTCAGAAGCAATAATATCGATTTTATCTTCTTTTAATGCTTTCCATAATTCATCTTTATCGGTTTGAGATTTTATAGCTGGATTCCATTTGATTTTAGAACCTAATTTTTTATAGTCATTATCTGTGAACCATAAATGGTGAGCACATACTTCAGCTGTAATTTTTTTGTTTTTTATATCAATTTTATTATCGAATAACTTTAATTCTTTTGCAGTTGAAATATGAAATACATTTAATCTAGCTCCTGTTTTATTTGCTAATTTGACAGCAAACTCAGAGCTTTTTAAACATGCTTTATCACTTCTTATTTTTGGATGCAATTCAATTGGAATGTCTTCACCGTAAATATTTTTATAGTAGTTAGTATTATCTCTAATAGTTTGTTCATCTTCACAATGAGCTGAAATTGGGAGTTTTGTACTATTGAAAATATTTTCAATAGCACTTAAATTATCTATTAACATTTTACCCGTAGAAGAACCTAAAAAAAGCTTAACACCTGCAACTTCTGATTTATTAATTTTTTTTATTTCAGAAATGTTATCATTTGTTCCACCAAACATAAATGAAAAATTAGCAAATGATTTTGTTGAAGCAGTTTCAATTTTTTTATAAAACTCATTAATAGATGTAGTATTAGGAAAAGTATTAGGCATTTCTATATATGAAGTAACACCGCCTGCAACAGCAGCCATAGACTCAGAGCTAATATCACCTTTATGAGTAAGACCAGGTTCACGAAAATGTACTTGATCATCTATCATTCCAGGAATTACTAATAATCCTTTTGCATTTATAATTTCAACTTCATCATCTAGGTCAATGTGAGTATTTATTTCCTTAATATATTCACCTTCAATGTAGATATCTTTTAAGGATCTTTTATTTTCGTTTATAATAGTGGCATTTTTTATAAGAAGCTTATTCATATATTTTAAAGATTGAATTAATTTTTAATATAATGACTCCAAATATTGCTTCAAAAATAATGTTCTTGTCCATTTTAGATTTACCTGATTTTCTATTCACAAAAATTATTTGATGTTCCCTTAATTTAAAGTTTTTTTTCCATAGTTTAAATTTCATCTCTATTTGAAATGCATACCCATTAAATTTTATTTTATTAATGTCTAAAGATGATAATGTTTCGCGTGAGTAACCAATAAAACCTGAAGTTGAGTCTTTAATTGGCATACCAGTAATTATTTTAACATAAATATTAGCAAAGTATGAAAGAAAAATTCTTGACAAAGGCCAGTTAACTACACTAACTCCGTTTAGATATCTTGAACCAATTGCAACATCAGCATCATTTTTTATAAGGAGTTCCTTAAGTTTAATAATTTCAGCTGGATCATGAGATAAGTCTGCATCCATTTCAAATATATATGAATAATTTTTATCTAAGGCCCACTTAAATCCTTTAGTATAAGCTGAACCCAATCCTTTTTTTTTATCTCTTACAATTAAAAAAATTCTATCTATATTTTGTTTTTTTATATTTGAAACAATCTCAGATGTTCCATCTGGAGAATTATCGTCCACAATTAAAACATCATTAAAATCATTTAATAAAAGTATTTTATTAATGATAAGTTCAATGTTTTCAGACTCGTTATATGTGGGTATAATAATTAAACTATTGCCTTTCATATTATTTACTAGTTATTCCATAGTTTTGTTAA
>ERZ802830.617-NODE-617-length-35537-cov-59.9887_pt1 | contig 35537 bp, 28 predicted proteins | sample MGYA00345654_ERZ802830 | MGnify/ENA primary metagenome ERZ802830 (study PRJEB30503, sample SAMEA104212375) | marine metagenome | biome: Westerlies Biome; feature: [SRF] surface water layer (ENVO:00010504) within the epipelagic zone...; material: water... | reverse complement strand
CCTGCGCCAGCACCGCGCGCACGCGTTCATCGGGTTGCACTTTTGACACGGCGATTAATTTTGGACGAGCTGCTGTGCTACTAACGGCATTCTGATGCAGTGCTCGCCACGCATCGTAGATCCGCTCATTTATATGCCCTATACTCATGCCAATTCACACAATCCAAATCAGTACAGATTTCGAAATATATTAATTCTCTCTTCCAAAAGATCAAATTTAAATTACAGATAGTTTTAAAAGAAGCCTGAACTCGTTAAACGAAAAGTTAAGTAATGCAAGCCCCCTTTACGCACGCTTCATTTATGCCAGCGCCAAAAAAATTAGTATGTTTTTTATCTACAAAAGACTTGTACCGTCCTTCAATAGATTTATCGTTTTTTCCATTTTTCAATGTTAAACGAAATATTGAATAGCGTGTCGTGCAGTACAACATCGTATTTTAAGTCACTTAACACAACTAGAATATGTTCTCCGGCCTGATTTGTCACTTGCCACTGGCTTAGTCGCAAAGGACCTTGCTCAAACTTCAAAGTGATTTGGCCAAACTCTTGATATTCTGGGTTCTCTAACACCAATTGCGTCAGAGACCCATCATAACTGTGGTCTAGAACCATGGCGCCTTTTGTAAAATCAATCTCCTCACTTAAAAGAAGCGATAAGGGTGAATTAGAAACCGGATACGAAGAAGGATGACTATTACTTTTATAATCAAAAACGGTAATTCTTTTCTCTGCAACCAACACTATAGTGTTATTTGGATGTTGATATTCAAACCGTAATCTACCAGGGCGCTTGAGAAATATTTGTCCATCTGCTCGAGATCCGTCATAACTTATCTGAACAAATTGTGCGGCCAGCACTTTGTGCTGGTCGAAATAGCTTGAAATTGCTGCTAAAGAAGCTTTTTCAGCCTGCGTAGAGGAGGCAGAAAAAAAAAATAAAGACAACACCACTGCAAATTTTAACATGTAAACTCCATATCAAGGGATAGTAGTATTATCCAGATATCCCGATTATTTGGATAACAAAATTATTATGCAAAAACTCTAAAAATACAATATTCTTGGAATTTAAGCTACTGTGTAGCGAGTTAGTGTGATGTGCTCTGGCAAATTTGATCAGAGTACAAAGATGGACCCAACTCGCCCTGATTGGTAGAAAAATGAAATAATGATAGGAATTTAAAGCCAGTTTTAGGCTGATGCAGTGCTAAAAGAATTACGTGGTGACAAGACTATTCAGGAGATCTGTGCATAGCGCTCTACAAACGGCATTGAGTAAGCTTTAGTGATTATCGCGTACGGAACTTGTCAGCGCAGAAGGTTTCAACAGAGGCAATCAACGAGCAAAGCTGCAACTGGCTCGTAAAATTATGCAGTGGAACAGGAAGAGAGATTGTGCCTCACAACACAATACCCGGCATGTGTGCTATGGGTGGCGACTTATTCATGGCATGTTGCGTTGGGAACAACGCTGCGCACGTAAAGGTAACAGCCTAACCCTACCTCCCAGTTATACACTGGTTGTGCGAAGTCGCTGTCTGACAAACTCACAGAAAGTCATATAACGAGAGGCGAGTAGCCTCTCTGCGACTTCTAAATCTACAGAAAGCCCCCATATAGATAATCAACACAAACAGTTGGTGTACTTGAGCGGAGCGAAAGATGCACAACTGTGCAGTGTTTGTTTAACTGAGAAGCAGTTGAACACAAATAAATCTCATAGAATACACATATTATGAGTTTATATACTAAGTCATTGATAATGAACAGCTATGATGTGGCTATCAAAGTGGTTGTCCAAACCGAATCTCAGACAATACGCTGTGCAAAGTAAAAGCCTGAGATTGAGGGGTTTATATGGCACAAGCACTTACCCTGGAAGATGCACAAATCAAGCGTGTGAAACGCTATCTCAAGACAAGCAAGCACTCAGTGCGTGACTGCACCATCTTTGCATTCGCCTTTTACACAGGACTGCGCGCAAAGGAACTCGCTGCTCTATGTGTTGGAGATGTATATGACACTCAGATGACGGTGCGTGATCTCTTCAACCTACAGCGTCATCAAACTAAAGGTGCTCGTACACGCACAGTGTTCGTCAACCAAAGCCTCAAGAGCACGTTAGATCAATACAAAGTACAGTTAATCAACTCAGAGCCATCAATGCCATTGTTCACCAGTCAGAAGGGAGGCCATTTCAGCGCCAACACAATGTGCCAGTTGTTTCTAAATGTGTTCTCCGATTGTGGTCTTAAGGGTGCATCAAGCCACACACCAAGGCGTACATTTATCACATGTCTTGCCAACAAAGGTATAGGCGTACGTGTACTGGCAGAGCTTGCAGGACATAGCAGTATAGCCGTCACTCAACGCTATATTGATGTTAATGACACTCAGTTAGCTCAAGCAGTAGAGCTTGTTAAGTTTAATGCGTAAACTCTCACTGCACGCTTTACGCAAACAGCTACGCAGCGAATATGCGCCCGCACAGTGGCTTATAAAGCAGCGAGCTATGCACAAACAGCTTACAGGCTGTGAGCAGCGTATAGCAAAGCTTCGTGTAGAACTTGACGCAACTTATACGTCTGCAAAAACAAAAAAAGAGCAGCCAAAAGGCTGCTCTTTCCATCCAATCTAAATTATTCAATTTAGAACGAAAACTCTACACCAGCAACCGTGAATTCAGATGCGTCTGTCGCAGCAACATATGCAGTTGCACCGCCACCAAGTGAGTATGTTGCGTGTGTTTCCCATGCTGATTCTTCATCAGTTGAGTACGAAATTGTTAACCCACTAGCTGAATATGAAACAGATGCGTCCCAGTCGTCGTTATCATCTGCAGAAACGGTTACTGACATGGCACCAAGAGGAGCAGTCACGCCAAGTGTGTTTACTGCATCCGAGCCATCTTCGTTGTCTGAATCAAAACTCAATGACATGCCGGTCATGTCATAAGAAACTTTATACTCGAAAGCTGATTTGTCGTTATCGTTGCTGTCAGTGCCTTTCAAGCCGTAAGACACTCCACCAGCAGCACCGCCGATGCTGTACGACATTCCAGCTTCGCCAGTTGCCGCGTCAGTATCTAAAGTTATACCAATAGAGTTTCCAACAAAAGTCATATCCAAGCCGATGTCGCCGTTTTGGCTGTCATCGTATCTGTCATCGATAGCTTGGTTATCGATTTCCAGAGAAATTCCACCGCTGGCAATCGTTACGCCTGGAGTGTCCAAGTCTGATGTTTGAGCTTCAACAGCATAATCGTCATCGTAGTCACCCAGACTACCGCCACCGAAATCATCAGCTGCTGTGATTGTGATACCGTTATCTGTTGTTACAGACGCACTGACGTTGAGATCAATGCCTGAGAAGACTTCTGATGTGTCACCTGAAGAAGTTGTTTGGCTAAAAACACCGGCGCCCGCTTTGCCTGAGAAGCTAACTTCAGCAGCGGCATAACCTGTTGTCATTACCAGAGCTGTTGTAGCAAAAAGAACTTTTTTCATCTTTTTTCCCTCGATCTTAAAAAGTTGTTCAACCACGTGGTTCGTCCACGCAATACATAACATTCATGTCGCTCACTTCGTAGGTCTTTTCAAGAGTTCGGAGCCTTCCTGTAAAAGAGCGCTCAAAAACTGATGCATGAATGCCACAGTTGCCAAGCCGGTCCCGTTCTGCATGTCGCCATCCCGCGTGCCCTTTCGGGCGGCCACTGCCCGATGCGCAAAGCCAGCAGATACCCGAACCAGCCCTTGCGAGAAAGCCCAGCGCAGCTCTGGACGCTGCGCGCCGAAACCACTATCACCATAGCAACCGAAATGCATGTAAGGAATTCCAAAAAGATGCGCTATGAGGCGGGTGACATAGAAGCGAAATGGCAACAAAGCTGGGAAGACGCTGGCGTCTTCACGGCCACACGCGATCAAAGCAAACCAAAATATTACGTGCTTGAGATGTTTCCCTATCCTTCGGGGCGGATCCATATGGGCCATGTGCGCAATTACACAATGGGCGATGTGATTGCCCGCCATAAAATCAGCACCGGGCATAATGTGTTGCACCCGATGGGCTGGGATGCGTTTGGAATGCCGGCTGAAAACGCCGCGATGGCAATAGGCGGCCACCCCAAAGATTGGACCTATAGCAATATCGCCGATATGCGCGCGCAAATGAAGCCGCTTGGCCTGTCGATCGACTGGTCGCGCGAATTTGCCACCTGCGATCCGGAATATTATGGGCAACAACAAGCGCTGTTTTTGGATTTCTTAAAGGAAGATCTGGTCTATCGCAAAAACGCTGTGGTCAATTGGGATCCGGTAGATATGACCGTTTTGGCCAATGAACAGGTGGAAAACGGCCGCGGGTGGCGCTCGGGCGCGTTGGTCGAGCGGCGCGAGCTCACGCAGTGGTTTTTCAAAATATCCGAGCATGCCGAAGACCTTTTGCAAGCGATCGACGGGCTGGATGATTGGCCGGCCAAGGTCAAGCTGATGCAATCCAATTGGATCGGGCAATCGCGGGGGTTGGAATTTGCCTTTGATGTGATCAACGGGCCGACCGATCATGCACAAATTGCCGTTTACACCACGCGCCCAGATACATTGCTTGGCGCATCTTTTATCGGGATTTCGGCCGATCACCCGCTGGCCCGGCAGCTCGAGGCCTCAAATCCCGAGATTGCGGCCTTCAACAAGGAATGCCGGCAGATGAGCACCTCGGAAGCCGATATGGAAAAAGCCGATAAAAACGGCCTTGATACGGGGTTGCGCGTGCGCCACCCGCTAAACCCTGACTGGACTTTGCCCGTTTGGATCGCGAATTTTATTTTGATGGATTACGGCACCGGAGCAATTTTCGCCTGCCCCGCGCATGATCAACGCGATTTGGATTTCGCTCGCAAATATGACCTGCCCGTGATTGATACATTTTTTGCGCTCGATAATGACACACCGGTTGCGGATCTGGCGTTTGTGCCCCCTAAATCTGAAAAAGTGAAATGGGCCAACCACTTCGCTGGACTCGACATGGCCACCGGGCAAGAGGCCGTGGATGCCACGATTGCCTTCGCCGAAGCACAAGGCTGGGGCAAGGGCGTTACCAATTACCGGTTGCGCGATTGGGGCTTGTCGCGCCAGCGCTATTGGGGCTGCCCGATCCCCGTTGTACATTGCGATGCCTGCGGCGTGGTGCCCGAGAAAAAAGAAAACCTGCCCGTGATCCTGCCCGATGATGTCAGCTTTGACAAACCCGGAAATCCGCTGGATCGCCACCCGACATGGCGCAATTGTGCCTGCCCCGCCTGCGGAAAACCGGCTTTGCGTGAAACCGACACGATGGACACATTCGTTGATTCGTCTTGGTATTTTGCCCGCTTTACCGCGCCGCATGCCGCGCAGCCCACCACGGCCGAAGATATCGCCTATTGGATGAATGTGGACCAATATATTGGTGGGATTGAGCACGCGATTTTGCATTTGCTCTATTCCCGTTTCTTCTCGCGGGCGATGCAGCTTACCGGGCATTTGCCAAGCCGTGCGAATGTTGAGCCGTTTAATGCGTTGTTCACGCAAGGCATGGTCACGCATGAAATCTATCAGACCCGTGATGGAAAGGGACGCCCCGTCTATCATCTGCCCGAAGATGTGCGCGATGGGAAATTGGCAGATGGAACCGCCGTGGAAATTGTTCCCTCAGCAAAAATGTCAAAGTCAAAGAAAAACGTGGTGGACCCGGTGCATATTATTTCAGCTTATGGCGCGGATACCGCCCGCTGGTTCGTGCTCTCTGACAGCCCGCCGGAACGCGATGTGGAATGGACCGCCAGCGGCGCAGAGGCCGCGCATCGCCATCTTAGCCGCGTCTGGTCGCTGAGTGAAAAGATCGCGCAAATGGATATGGCGCAGACCGGGAACGGGGATGAGGCCCTGCTACGCGAGATGCATAAAGCCATCCGTGATGTCACGCTGGGCATGGAATCATTTGGCTTTAACGCCGCGATTGCAAAGCTATACGGCTTTACCAACACGCTGGCCAAATCACAGGCCGGCGGGCGCGTGCAACGCGATGCGATGCGGATATTGGCGCAACTGATGGCGCCAATGACCCCGCATCTGGCAGAGGATATCTGGGCCCGGCAAGGCGGCGACGGCTTGGTTATAAACGCCGCATGGCCGCAGGCAGATGAGGCCATGCTGGTTGAAACCACGCTCACGCTGCCAATTCAAATAAACGGCAAGCGGCGGGCGGAAATAACCGTTGCGAAGGATCTCGCAAAAGACAAGATCGAAGCCCTGGCTTTGGCGGAAGAGGCGGTGCAGCGCGCCTTAAACGGGGCTGTTCCGAAGAAAATTATTGTAGTGCCGGGGCGCATTGTGAATGTGGTGGTTTAGGCGCAATATTCTTTACAGCGCAAGCCTTTTGATAGGGCTGGCGCTTGCCGGATGTACGCTTGAACCGCTTTATAAATCAGGATCACAGACCGCAGATTTTCTGCAAAATATCGAGCTGGATGCGCCCAAAGATCGCGACAGCTATGTGCTTTATAACCGCCTTTCAGAGCGGCTACATGGCGGGCAAGGAACCCGATATCTACTGAGCATTACGCCGCGCAAAAGCGAAGCCAGAGCGGGCATCGCTGCAGATGGGCGCGCGCAACGCAAGATTGTAACCGGCTTTGCTGATTATAGCATTGTTCAAATAGCCGATGGAAGAGAGGTGCAATCGGGCAGCGTAAAAGCGTTTACAGGTTACGCACAAAGCGGCTCTAATGCGGCAATTCTAGCCGCGAGCAATGATGCCTATGACCGCCTAATGATCCAGCTGGCCGATAAAGTATTGGATGCCCTGATCTTGATCCAACCCCAGGCCAAGCCATGAAACTGCCCGCGCGCGATATTGCCACATATTGCGCCAAACCCGACCCCAATCGGGCAGGGGTTTTGATCTATGGCGCCGATGCGATGCGCGTATCGATGCGCCGACAAAGCATGATCCTAGCGCTGTTGGGCCCCCAAGGCGGCGAAGAAATGCGACTCACACGCCTCTCTGGTGCCGACTTGCGCAAAGACCCGGCCGCCCTGATTGACGCCGTGAAAGCGCAGGGATTTTTTCCAGGTCAACGGGGGGTATTTTTGGAAGACGCGGCCGATGGGCTGACCAAAACCATTGCCGCCGCGTTGCAGGATTGGCAGCAAGGCGACGCCCAAATTATCGTGACCGCAGGGCAATTGCGGGCCTCTTCAAACTTAAGAAAAACCTTTGAAACGCATCCGAATACCTATGCGATTGCCATTTATGATGATCCTCCCAGCCAAGCTGAAATAGCCGCTGAATTGCAAAAGGCCGGGTTGCAAAATCTTGGCGATATCGGCCTGAAAGCGCTTAGCGCTTTGGCGCGCGAATTAGAGCCGGGCGATTTTCGGCAAACGCTTGAAAAGCTAGCGCTTTACAAACTGCATGATGCAACGCCTCTGGGGCTGGAAGATATCCAAAACTGTGCGCCAAATTCCCAAGAAGCTGCGCTAGATGATATTCTATGGGTGGTCAGCGAAGGGCGTGCAGAGGCGATCGGACCCTTAATGCAGCGGTTAAAATCGCAGGGAATGCAGCCCGTAACCTTATGCATAAGTGCGGTGCGGCATTTCAAAATTCTATTTAGCATCGCCAGCGACCCAGCGGGTGCCAGCGCGGGTATTTCAAAGCTTCGACCACCGGTCTTCGGCCCACGGCATGACCGCTTTCAACGCAGCGCGACGCGCTGGAGCCTGTCTAAATCTAAAATGGCGCTTCAAACGTTAACCGATCTCGATCTGCAATTGCGCTCGGCCAATCAACACGCGCCCGCCTTAGAGCTTGTTGAGCGCGCCCTCATCAGGTTGGCCATGGCAGCCCAAAAATAAAAAGGCCCGCCAAAAGCGAGCCTTTAAAATTTCTACTATAGCGCAGATTTAGCGGGTGCCGGATAATCCCATTTGGTCGCCAACAGCCACCATATCCGACAGCATTTTAGCGGCATCATCAACAGGGCCAGGCTCGTTTACAAACGCTTCTTGCGCCTGCCCATAGGCAGATTTGGCCTCTTCCACCAACGCCTCAAAGCCCTCTTGGGTCAGCTCAGCGCTTGGCACCGCTTTTTCGGCCAGAACCGACACACTTTCGCCAATTTCAGCAAACCCGCCCGTGACAACGTATTCCTCGCTTCCGGCTGTGGTATGAACCCGCAAAATACCGGGGCGTAAAGACGTGATCACCGGCGCATGACCCGGCATCGCCATCAAATCCCCATCCGCGCCTGGAATCAAAACTGCTTCCACTTGCTGAGAAGATAATAGCTTTTCTGGGCTTACCAGATCAAATTGCATCATATTCGCCATAAGAGGCTCCTCTAGGCCGCGCTTGCAGCCAGTTTTTCCGCCTTAGCGATCACTTCATCGATGCCACCAACCATATAGAATGCTGCTTCGGGAAGATGATCATACTCGCCCGCGACAACCGCTTTGAAAGAGGCAATGGTTTCGTCCAAAGGCACCTGAACACCATCAGAGCCCGTAAACACTTTCGCCACGTCAAAGGGCTGCGACAAGAAACGCTCGAGCTTACGCGCCCGGGTTACCGCCAGCTTATCATCTTCGCTCAATTCATCCATGCCCAAAATCGCAATGATATCTTGCAAGGATTTATAACGCTGAAGTACCTGCTGCACATCCGTTGCAACCGTATAATGCTCCTCACCGATGATCATTGGGTCAAGCAACCGTGAGGTCGATCCCAACGGATCCACCGCCGGATAAATACCTTTTTCCGAAATCGCACGATCCAAAACTGTGGTCGCATCCAAATGCGCGAAAGAGGTGGCCGGCGCGGGGTCAGTCAAGTCATCCGCAGGTACGTAGACCGCTTGCACTGAGGTAATTGAGCCCGATTTCGTAGAGGCGATGCGTTCTTGCATCGCACCCATATCGGTCGCCAATGTGGGCTGATATCCCACCGCTGACGGAATCCGGCCCAAAAGCGCAGACACCTCAGAACCCGCTTGCGTAAAGCGGAAAATATTATCAACGAAGAACAGCACATCCGATCCCGTATCGTCGCGAAACTGCTCGGCCAACGTCAGACCAGATAAGGCAATCCGCATCCGCGCTCCGGGAGGCTCGTTCATCTGGCCATAAACCAACGCGATTTTTGACTCTTCAAGATTGTCGGGCACAATCACACCCGATTCAATCATCTCATGGTACAGGTCATTGCCTTCACGCGTCCGCTCGCCCACACCGGCAAAAACCGACACACCCGAGTGCACTTTGGCGATGTTATTGATAAGTTCCATGATCAAAACGGTTTTGCCAACGCCGGCACCGCCGAACAGACCAATTTTCCCACCTTTTGTATAGGGGGCTAGAAGGTCAATCACTTTGATCCCAGTGACCAAAATTTCGGTTTCTGTAGATTGCTGATCAAAATCCGGTGCATCGCCATGAATACCGCGTGTTTCGGTTGATTTCACAGGCCCCTGCTCATCGACCGGATCCCCCGTTACGTTCAAAATCCGGCCCAATGTTCCGTTGCCAACGGGCACTTGAATGGGGCCACCTGTGTCAGACACCTGCTGTCCACGCACCAACCCTTCGGTCGCATCCATCGCGATCGCCCGCACTGTGTTTTCACCCAAATGCTGCGCAACTTCTAAAACCAGATTTTTACCGTTATTGTCCGTGGTCAGCGCGTTCAAGATTGGCGGTAAGTCTTCGCCAAATTGAACGTCGACAACGGCGCCGATCACCTGAGTGATTTTGCCTTTTGAGTTTGCCATAGTTTCGTCTCCGGTCTTTAGAGCGCTTCTGCGCCCGAGATAATTTCAATAAGTTCGTTGGTGATCACGGCTTGACGTGACCGGTTGAACTCGATGGTAAGTTTGTCGATCATATCGCCTGCATTGCGCGTGGCGTTATCCATTGCGGACATGCGCGCGCCTTGCTCGGACGCGCCATTTTCCAGCAAAGCGGAAAAAATCTGCGTTGCCACGCCGCGCGGAAGAAGGTCGCTTAAAATCGCTTCTTCGCTGGGTTCGTAATCATAAACAGTGCTATCCGCTTCGGCTTCTTCCTCAAACGCAGCTGGAATAACCTGCAGCGCTGTCGGCACTTGCGTCACCACATTTACGAATTTTGAATAGAAGAGCGTTGCAACGTCAAACTCTCCAGCATCAAAGCGAACAACCACATCGCGCGCGATGGCTTGGGCATCGCTATAGCCAACCCGTTTCACTTCGGTCAGATCAACATGGTCAATAAACACATCGCCAAAATCACGTTTCAGCTGTTCGCGACCCTTTTTGCCCACTGTCAGGATTTTTACGGTTTTCCCCGCCTCCTGAAGCTGTGCGATATGGGCCCGAGCGCGTTTAGCAATGTTGGAATTAAATCCTCCACACAACCCCCGCTCTGCGGTCATGACAACCAGCAAATGCACCTGATCTTCGCCCGTACCGCGCAACAATTTTGGCGCGCCCTCGCTTTTGCCTACAGACGCTGCCAAGCCGGATAACACGCCCATAAACCGCTCGGCATAAGGGCGCGATTGCTCGGCACTTTCCTGCGCCCGCCGCAGCTTTGCAGCTGCGACCATCTGCATGGCTTTGGTGATCTTCCGCGTGTTTTTAACGCTGGAGATGCGGTTTTTAAGATCTTTTAGATTTGCCATCTAGCAGATCTCCTACGCGAAATCGGCGGCGAACTCGTCAAGAGCAGCTTTGATTCTATCTTGGGCTTCGCCTTTGATCTTTGGATCCTCATCGGTGATGAAGGCCAATAGATCTGCATGCTTGCCGCGCAAATGCGCCAAAAGCCCTTTTTCAAAGCGACTAACATCGCCCACGCTGATCCCATCTAAATAGCCATTGGTTCCCGCGAAAATCACGCACACAATCTCGGCATTGGTCAGCGGTGCATATTGGGGCTGCTTCATCAGCTCTGTCAGGCGCGCGCCGCGGTTCAGCAATTGCTGCGTGGCCACATCAAGATCTGAGCCAAACTGGGCAAAGGCCGCCATTTCGCGATATTGCGCCAATTCCAGCTTGACTGGGCCAGCGACTGTTTTCATCGCTGAGGTTTGCGCAGAAGATCCAACGCGTGACACCGATAGACCCGTGTTCACCGCGGGGCGGATGCCCTGATAAAACAGTTCGGTTTCCAAAAAGATTTGGCCGTCCGTGATCGAAATCACGTTGGTTGGAATAAAGGCTGACACGTCGCCGCCTTGCGTTTCAATCACCGGCAGCGCAGTCAAAGACCCCGCACCATTGTCTTCGTTCAGCTTTGCAGAGCGCTCGAGCAGACGTGAATGCAAATAGAAAACATCGCCCGGATAGGCTTCACGTCCGGGTGGACGGCGCAGCAGCAATGACATTTGGCGATAGGCCACAGCCTGTTTGGACAAATCATCATAAATGATCAGCGCATGGCGGCCATTATCGCGAAAATGCTCGGCCATAGCTGTGGCAGAATAAGGCGCCAAAAATTGCAAAGGTGCAGGGTCCGACGCGGTCGCTGCAACCACGATTGAATAGGCCATCGCACCGGTTTCTTCCAGTTTCTTAACCAATTGGGCAACCGTTGAACGCTTTTGACCCACGGCCACATAGACGCAATACAATTTCTTGCTTTCGTCGTCGCCAGCCGCTTCATTATAGGATTTCTGGTTCAAGATCGTGTCCAGCGCAATCGCCGTTTTACCGGTTTGGCGATCGCCAATGATCAACTCACGCTGGCCGCGGCCAATCGGGATCATCGCGTCAACAGATTTCAGACCCGTGGCCATCGGCTCATGCACCGATTTACGCGGGATGATGCCCGGCGCCTTCACATCGGCAACGCCGCGCGTTTCGGTTGCGATTGGCCCTTTGCCATCCAATGGGTTGCCAAGACCGTCAACCACACGGCCCAAAAGCGCGTCACCAACAGGAACATCCACGATTGATTTCGTGCGCTTGACGGTATCGCCTTCAACGATATCGCGGTCAGACCCGAAAATAACCACACCCACATTATCAGCTTCTAGGTTTAATGCCATGCCTTGAATGCCGCCGGGAAATTCGACCATTTCGCCCGCTTGCACATTATCAAGACCATAAACCCGCGCGATCCCATCTCCAACGGAGAGCACGCGCCCCACTTCTGCCACTTCAGCCTCTTGACCAAAGTTTTTAATCTGCTCTTTGAGAATTGCAGATATCTCGGCTGCTTGGATACCCATTTATCCGACCTCTTTCATTACATTCTGAAGGGCGTTAAGTTTGGACCGGATCGACGTATCGATCATTTTAGATCCCACCTTAACAATTAAACCACCGATAAGATCTTTATCGACAGCTGCATTAATTTTCACATCCTTGCCGATCTGCGCTTTGATCGCGGCAGTCAGCTTGTCAGTTTGCGTTTTCGTAAGCGCTTTGGCCGATGTCACATCCGCCGTTTCTTCGCCCTTTTGCTCTGCAATCAGCGCGCGCAACTGGCCAATCAATGCCGGCACAACAAACAAACGCCGCTTGCTGGCCATCAAAGCCAAGGTGTTTGACAGATCCTCCGACAGCCTCAATTTTGAGGCCACAGCCGCAATCGCCTGACCTTGCGCGCCACGGCTCAACAAGGGCGATTTGAGCATCGCGTTGAAATCCTCGCTCGTATCAAGCACCTCGGATAAAACGTCGATGTTTTTTTCAAGATCAGCGACTTGATCCGCCTCTTGGGCGATTTCGAAAACTGCCAACGCATAACGGGCAGCGATGCTGGACGTAAAAGAAGCTGGTTCGGACACTGTTATCCTTCCACTGTCAGGCCAGATCAGACCTCGCACCACGCGATCATCACTAAGCGTTAGAAGATCTGCGCAAAGCAAACCAACAAAATCGGGGCACGTTTAGCAGAGCCTTTCCCGCCTAGCAACCGCCCTTGCTACATTTCGCAAGATCAAAAAAACCAATAAAAACAATGCGCTTTTTAAAAACACAAGCTATTGCCTATTTTTAAGCCAAAAAAATCGCACCGTGATATCGAAAAACACGATTCCTCAGCCAAACTCAGCAGCGTTCTTTCGCCCGTTCTAAGGCCGGTTTGGGATCAGCGGCGCGCAACCCCTCTAGAACGCGCAGGGGTCGCGCCCGCAAGACGGGGGTTTTCAGCCCCGGCAGCGGCGGCGTGCGCGTTGACACTTCCAGCATCAATACGCCGCCGGCAAGCCGCGGCAGCCGATTGCCAATACGCTCAAGAAACGGCCCCATTTTTTGCCAACTGCGCCGATTGGAGGGGATTTGAAACAGGGCAGCCGAAGCTTTTTGCGGCAAAAAGCCGTGAAGTCGTAACTGTGTTTCCAGCTGGCTGGTGCTGTAAGGCCTGCCAAACCCCATCGGCGTTTTATCACTACGCGACCACAATCCGGCCCGATTGGGCACGATAAAAAGCGCCCGCCCACCCGGCCCCAAAACACGGTAAGCTTCTTGTAAGACGGTATTGGCATCCTCGCTGGTTTCTAATCCGTGTAAAACGATCAACCGATCCACATGCCCCGTTTCAAGCGGCCAAAACCGCTCATCAGTGAGAACGGATACGTTCTGCGACGGGTTGGGCCAGGCCAGCACCCCCTGAGGGCCTGGCATTAAGGCAATCACGCGGCGCGCCTGGGGCAAAAAGGGGCGTAATAAAGGGGTTGCGAACCCAAAGCCGGCAATCGTTTGGCCGCTCAGATCTGGCCAAAACTGCAAAACTTTATTGCGCAATGCGCGCTGCGCGGCGCGGCCAAGCGGCTCACGATAATAAAAGTTTCGAAGATCTTGTACATCAAGATGCATTGCACCGACCTCTCGGATACGCCAAACATACATCAGTGTAGCAAGTGAAAGAAGGATTGCCTATGCCATATGAGCTGATAACCATCCCCTGCCGATCGGATAATTACGCATTTCTTCTGCGCGATCACGCCAGTGGTGAAACGCTACTGGTTGATGTGCCCGCCGCCGCGCCAATCCTTGCAATCTTGAAAGAAAAAGCATGGTCTCTCACGCATATTCTATTAACCCACCATCACGATGATCATGTTGCGGGTTTAGCAGATGTTTTGGCCGTGCATCCCGCGCAAGTGATCGGCGCAACCGCGGATCAACATAGGCTGCCCAGCTTGAACCGAGCGGTTGTTGCGGGGGATACGCTTGTTATCGGATCGCAGCGGGGGCGCGTGATGGATGTGCCCGGGCATACGGTGGGGCATATCGCGGTTTATTTCGAAGCGGCCAAGTTACTCTTCTCTGCTGACAGTCTGATGGCGCTGGGTTGCGGCCGCTTATTTGAAGGGACGGCAGAGCAAATGTGGCAAAGCTTGGATGCGATGCGCAACCTGCCGGCAGACACGCTGGTATGCTCGGGGCATGAATACACGCTGGCCAACGCGAAATTTGCAATCACTATAGAACCGCAAAATACGGATTTGATCAAACGCCAGGCGGATACGATCACGGCCAATCAACAGGGCAAGCCAACGGTTCCTTCGCGTCTATCACTAGAGCGCGCCACCAATCCATTCTTAAGGCCTGAAAGCCCCGAGATCCGAGAGCGGTTGCAAATGCCCGGCGCCAGCAATGCGAAGGTTTTTGCCGAGATCCGGCGTCTAAAAGATAAGTTTTAGTTATTAAATTCGCTATGAAAACGGGAAAAATGAACAAACTGGCACAGTTTTCGCAAAAAAAGACTTGAAGCCGCAAAAATAACGACCACACTTTAAGGTGTAGAAATCATGTTGGGGTCGATCCCTGACGCAACTTAACAGGAGCACCCAACGTGCCTTCATTTTCAACCACGCTCGAACAGGCAATCCACGCAGCTCTTGGCTTAGCAAATAAGCGATCGCATGAATTTGCAACGCTTGAGCATTTGCTCTTGGCGTTGATGGATGAGCAAGACGCAGCGCGGGTGTTGCGCGCCTGCGATGTGGATACAGAAGAGTTGCGTGAAACCTTGGTTGAATTCATCGAGACCGATCTGGCATCTTTGGTGACCGAAGTGGAAGGATCAGAGGCGGTGCCCACTGCTGCGTTCCAGCGGGTGATCCAACGCGCCGCGATCCATGTACAATCGTCAGGCCGCACCGAAGTGACCGGCGCAAACGTCTTGGTTGCGATCTTTGCTGAACGCGAATCCAACGCGGCCTATTTTCTGCAAGATCAGGAAATGACGCGCTATGATGCGGTTAATTTCATCGCGCATGGCGTGGCCAAAGACCCCAATTTTGGCGAAGCGCGGCCAGTCTCGGGCTCACCCGAATTCGAAGAGGAAACCAATGCGCCTGAAAACGTAAAAGAAGAAGAAAAGAAAGAATCGGCGCTGGCCAAATATTGCGTTGATTTGAACGCCAAAGCAGGAGAGGGCGATATTGACCCGCTGATTGGCCGCAGCCATGAAGTTGAGCGCTGCGTGCAGGTTCTGTGCCGTCGGCGCAAGAACAACCCGCTTTTGGTCGGCGATCCAGGCGTCGGCAAAACCGCCATCGCAGAGGGCTTAGCCCGCAAAGTGGTTTCTGGGGAAACCCCGCAAGTTTTGGCCAACACCACGATCTTTTCGCTTGATATGGGCGCGTTACTGGCCGGGACCCGGTATCGGGGCGATTTTGAAGAACGCCTTAAAGCGGTGGTGGATGAATTGGAAAGCCATCCGGATGCAGTTTTGTTTATTGATGAAATCCACACCGTGATTGGCGCAGGCGCGACCTCCGGCGGCGCTATGGATGCCTCAAACCTGTTGAAGCCCGCGCTGCAAGGTGGAAAATTACGCACAATGGGTTCGACCACCTATAAAGAATACCGCCAACATTTTGAAAAGGATCGCGCGCTCAGCCGCCGCTTCCAAAAAATCGATGTGAATGAACCCAGTGTCGATGATGCGGTGAAAATTTTGCAAGGTATCAAAGGCTATTTTGAAGAGCATCACAGCATCAAATACACCGGTGATGCAATCAAGTCAGCGGTTGAGCTATCAGCGCGCTATATCAACGATCGCAAGCTGCCAGACAAAGCAATTGACGTGATTGATGAAGCCGGCGCTGCGCAGCATTTGGTTGCAGAAAGCAAGCGGCGCAAAACCATAGGGATCAAAGAAATCGAAGCGGTCGTGGCGAAAATTGCGCGCATTCCACCCAAAAACGTCAGCAAAGACGATGCTCTGGTACTGAAGGATCTTGAAACCAGCTTGAAACGCGTGGTCTTTGGGCAGGATCCAGCAATTGACGCGCTGGCCTCAGCGATCAAACTGGCGCGGGCCGGATTAAGAGAGCCGGAAAAACCCATTGGCAGCTATTTATTCGCCGGCCCAACCGGTGTTGGGAAAACAGAAGTTGCCAAGCAACTGGCCGATAGTCTTGGCGTGGAAATGCTGCGCTTTGACATGTCCGAATATATGGAAAAACACGCGGTCAGCCGGTTGATCGGCGCGCCTCCGGGCTATGTTGGATTTGATCAAGGCGGGCAGTTGACAGACGGGATTGACCAGCATCCACATTGCGTTTTGCTGTTGGATGAAATCGAAAAAGCCCATCCCGATGTGTATAATGTGCTGTTGCAAGTGATGGATCACGGCACTCTCACAGACCATAATGGCCGCTCGGTTGATTTTCGCAATGTGATTTTGATTATGACCTCGAATGCCGGTGCAGCTGAGCAAGCGAAATCGGCGATCGGATTTAACCGCGACCGCCGCGAGGGCGAAGACACCGCCGCGATTGAACGGCAGTTTACCCCAGAATTTCGCAACCGTTTGGATGCTGTGATAAGCTTTGCACCATTGCCGAAACCCGTCACCATGCAGATTGTTGAAAAGTTTGTTTTGCAACTTGAAGCGCAATTGATGGACCGGCATGTCTCTATCGAAATCACTGAAGCCGCCGCCGAATGGCTGGCAGATAAAGGCTATGATGAGAAGATGGGTGCGCGCCCGTTGGGCCGGGTGATCCAAGAGCATATCAAAAAGCCTCTGGCCGAAGAATTGCTGTTTGGAAAGCTGGCCAAAGGCGGCTTGGTGAAAGTTGGAGTGCGCAAAGGCGAATTGCATCTCAAATTGGAAGGACCGCAAAATCCGCGCCTGACCAATAATAAGCCGCCTTTGCTGACCGCAGATTAAAACAGCGCGCATCTGACCGGCGGTGTCAAAGGCGGCCGGTCATGCTGCCAATGACCCAAGGGCTTGGCGCACCAAACGAGGCCTCGCTCTGCCTCTTTAGCGCTCGGTTAATTTCAGCTCAATGCGCCGGTTTTGGCTGCGGGCCTGCACCGTATTTGCCGTATTGACGGGTTGAAATTCAGCAAAGCCATTCGCCGCCAAACGGTCAGCTGGTATATTGAGCTGCGAAATCATGAACTTGACCACGGATAAAGCGCGCGCCTGGCTCAGCTCCCAATTGTCTTTGAATTCTCCCGTACCGCTCAGCGGTTGGTCATCCGTATGCCCATCAACGCGGATAATCCAATCTATATTCTGCGGAATTTCCGACATAATCTTATTCAATATGCTGCCCACTTTTACGATTTCGCTCTGGCCAAGCCGCGAAAGCTCGGCCGCGCCGGGGGCAAATAACACCTCTGATGAAAACACAAACCGATCGCCGACAATGCGTACCCCAACTTGATCCGCGAGCAATATGCGCAAACTTCCAAAAAATTCTGATTTATATTTTGCCAGATCTTCGGCCTGGCTGGCCAAAAGGTCGCGCTCGGCCTCTAGTTTAAGCTTTTCCGCCTCGAGCCTTTGGCTCTCGGCCTCTTCCAGTTTCAAACGGCGCCGCTGCTCAGAAGCGGCCCGCGCCAAAGCCGCATTGAGCCGGTTACCAAGGTTTTGTAGCTGCGCCTGACTTTCGACATCTTTCTCTTCGGAAATCTCCAATAAATCACTCACTTTCGCCAATTGCTGCCGCAATGCGGTAACCTGCTGGTTCAACGCGGCAGCTTGGCGCTCTGCCTTCAAAAGCTGCGCGTCGCTTTTTTGCAACTCTTGCGACTTGTCCAGCAAGGTCTGCTGGGCTTGCTGCAGCAAAATTTCCTGCTGTGCGCGCGCATCCAGCTGCGCGGCAAGATCCTGATCGGCTGCGAGTTTCGCCGCCAAGGCCGCCTTTAATTGCGCGGCCACTTTATTCATATCGGTTTCGGCAGCCAATTTCGCGGCAAGCGCCGCCGCTAGGTTTTCTTCAAGGCTGGCTTTTGCCGTTTCAGCCTGCGCGATTTCTGCAGCCTGTGCGATTTGAGCGGCCTGCGCGGCGGCTTGATTTGCCGCTTGATTTGCCGCCTGATTCGTGGCCGCCTCAAGCTCTTTTGTGGTCGCATCGACCTTTGCTTGCAAAAGCGCGCGCGCATCTTCTGCCTGCGCAACGGCAGCCAAGGCGGCGCTGAGCTGCGCCTGTAAGGCTTTTGCCAGCTCAAGCGCGCTGGATTGATTATCTTGGCTTTCCGTTCGACTTTTTTCGCTGTTGGTCAGCGCAGTTTGCAAGCGTTTAATCGCATCCGCTTGCTGGGCCTGCGTTTGCGATAGAGTGCGTTCTTGTATTTCCAACTGCGCCCTTTGGCGCTGCAAGGCGGCGATCTGATCTTCCAACAACAATTGCCGCGCAAGCGCCGCGGCCAAAGCCACTTCGGTTTGATCTAGCTCTGCGGTGCCTTCGGCAACCTGCGACTGCAAGCGCTGAATATCTTGATCGCGATCGGCCAGTTGCAGCTGCGTTGCTCTTAAAGCCAACACGCTGTCTTGCAGACGCGCCGCAACAAGTTCCTGCGCGGCTTCGGCCGCCGCCAACATGGTAAGCGTTTCTTCCGCAGCGCGGCGCTGCGCTTCCAGCGCCAAGCTCATCGCTGTTAATTCCGCGTCGGCATTTTCAAGCTTTTTGCGCAGCGCCTGCGCCGCCGCGGCTTCTAGCAGCCGCGCTTCCTCTTCGGCGCTTAAGCGTTGTTGCAGAGCTTCCAGATCCGCAGATTGCTGGTTTAAAAAGCTTTTTTGATCACTATTTTCGTTTTTCAGCGATGCGATCAACGCCTCAAGCGCATCGCGCTCAGCCGCTTTACGGCGCGCCTCTTCCACCGATTTGTCAATTTCTGAACGCGCCGTTGCAAGGGCCAAATTCAACGCCTCTTGCTGAGACATCAAAAGAGATTTTTCCCCTTCCAAATCGGCAATCTGCGCAGTTTTCTCGCTTTGGGTTTTTAAAAGGCCGGCAACCTGCGCTTCAAAAGAGGTGATTTTCGCCTGGGCACTGACCAATTGTTGCTGCGTTGAATCACGCTGAAAAGTCAGTTGATCGATCAAGTTGGCCTGCGCCATCAATTCGGTTTGGGTATCGCTTAGCGTAGAGGTCAAGGCGCCCACTTCGCCTTTTAAAGCGCTCACTTTTTCTTGCTCGAGGCCAAGCGCTTCTGCAATCGCAGCGATCTCGGCACTTAGCAGGTTAAGTTCATTTTCTTGCCCTGTGATGGTTTCACGCAAAACGAATTGAACAACCATAAAAATGGTTAAAACAAACATCAGCACCAAAAGAAGGCCGGTCATCGCATCCACAAAACCCGGCCAGATTGAGGCTTGAAATCGATGACCAGTTCGGCGGGAAAGTGCCATGATCAGCCCTTATCATCAGAGCTGGTTGATCCGCCGTCACCCGATGGCCGGCTGGCGCTGGCGTGCAAAATTGCAGCGCTCAAAGCGTTTATTTCTGCACGCAACGCCACGGTGCTTTCCTGGCGGCCCGCGGCCATTTCTTCGGTCAGATGCAAAAGCTGAACATCAATCGAGCGCAAACGCATGCGGCTTTCAGCATCCGCCGCCTCGCTATTTTCAATATTGCGCAAGACTTCAAGCAGCTTTTCTTGGCCGCCCGCCACCCGCAATAACGCCTCACTGCTGGGTGCGTTGGCCTCGATCCGAGCGGTCAACTGGTTCAGGCTTTCCGACAAGCCCCGCAACCCATCATCCACCATGGCCCGCCCCGCATCCGCTTGCGTAAACATCATTTGCATGGCTTCCATATTCTCGTTCATTTGATCCAGCACGGTGCCCAGAATATTTTGTTCATGGCTGGCTTCGCCATCCCCGTCACCAGACGAAAATCCCAAACGCGTGATCGATGAAAGCCATTCCTCCAATTCCCGGTAAAAGCGGTTTTGGCCGTGGCTGGCAAACAGCTCTAAAAGTCCCACCACCAAGGATCCAGCCAGTCCCAGCAACGAGGATGCAAAAGCAATGCCCATACCGCCAAGCTGGCTTTCCAGCCCGATCATCAACCGGCTGAAAACGGCAAAACCCGACTCGCCCGCTTTAGGAGCCAAAGAGCGGATGGTATCAACCAAGGCAGGCACCGTGGTTGCCAAACCGTAAAACGTACCCAAAAGCCCCAAAAAGATCAGCAGATTAACGATATAGCGGGTGATCTCCCGCGCTTCTTCGATCCGCGTTCCAACCGAGTCTAGGATCGAGCGTGTTGAAGAGGCAGCAATTTGCATCCGCGCGCCGCGATCACGCAACAAAGTTGCCAGCGGTGCCAGCAGCTGCGGGGCCTTTGACCCGGAAATACCTTGATTGCGCACAAAGCTTTCGATCCAGCGCACCGATGAGGCCAGCTGAAACACCTGCACAAAGCAACTGATCACCCCGATACAAAACACCAAACAGATAAAGCCGTTCAGCCAAAGGTTGGATTGCACCACCGGCATGATGCGCGGCGCGGCAATGACAGCGCCAAAACCGGTTAAGCCAACCACAAGCAACATCAGCATACCTTGGCGTATGGGTCGTGAGAACTGAAGTTTAAGCTCTAGATCAGCTTTATGCATGATGTTTTACCTTGATTGGGAAACAGAGCCTATCCATGGCTGACACCGGGGGAGGCCCCCCGACCCTTTTCGGCAAGCCTTGCACGGACATTTTGTGCAAGCCATTGAAGATCAGCATCCTGGATCGACAACTTCTCCATTTGTTCAACCGTTTTAAACAGATATTCACTATTATCGCCACGCCCACCGCGCGCCGTTGCAATAATGCGAGCTTGCTCCTCCAATGACAAGCCTTGGCAGTATTGATCATTGGTTTGATCGATCACATAGGCCAAAGCCTCAAGCTGCCCGCCCTCTGGCAAATCCAAGCGCACGGTTTTTTCGTAATACGCGGATGAGACCAGCTCGCGCTCTCTCAAATAAACAAGAACTTGTGCTTCATCTTTGGTCGCGATGCGAAAGGCCAAACCATCACAGATCGCCGCGTTGGCGGCGTCTAAAGCTAACACCAAACCAGGCGCAGCAGGCGTGCCACGATGGTGGATCGACCGCATGCAAAAATTACGGCGATAGCCACTTAACCGCGCCAACCGCTTTTCTACAAAGTCAAAGCCCGGGTTCCACAATAACGACCCATATCCAAAAACCCACATCTGCATTTGTCTGGCCCTTCCAAGTTAGTGTCTGTAAATACTAATTTGCCGCGATCGGAAAGGGGCCAAGAATGCAACGTTTGATTATTCTCGTATTGGGTATCGCGATCCTTTGGTCCGGGTTTTGGTTCTGGGGGGCGGAACGCAACAAGGCCGGTATTGCGGCCCTGGTCGCGGGGGCTGAAAAGAGCGGATGGCAAGTTCAGTTTGACCAGATCAGCCAAATGGGATTTCCAAATCGCTATGATGTCACCTTGCGTAACCCGCAAATCGGCAATGCTGCGGGTACATTCGATTGGCAAGCGGCGTTTTTGCAAATCATGCGCCTGACCTACACCCCGACCCATTGGCTTATTATTTGGCCCGACACGCATGATTTAACGCTTGCAGGTCAGCCCGTGCGCCTCACCAGTCAAACTTTGCGCGCCTCGGTAACCCAGAGCGAGGGCGCGCAATGGCGCGCAACGGCAACCGCTGAAAATTTAACCTTTACCGCCAATCCAGGTTTAAGCTTACCCGTTGAAAACGTACAAATTTCGATCGAACAACGCTTGGAGAAAACACGCGTTTACGCTAAGGGAACCACCGCGCAACCGCTCAGCCCCAACGCAGAGATGACGCTAGAGCTTTTCGCCGACCTGCCAGATATGCGCGACAATAAGGCCACGCGATCAGCCCAGAATATTATTATAAAATTGAATGGGAAAACGCTTATTTCTGATGGTATGGTTAATTTTCATGGGGACATGCCGCCCCAAGGCTGGCTTGGCATTAAAGTGGCAAACCTAAACAGCGGCTGGGCCGTTCTAACCGCGCTAATGTTGCCCTTAAAAGCCCTTTTGGGCGATCAAGTGGCCGATATTTCTTTAAAATTTGATTTGGGCAGCTGAAACTTTTGGCGCCAAACAGATTTATTTTCTAGCCTAAGGTAGAACTTTATTCCTATAGTTTAGCATAAGCGGCGCCGGCCAAGCCGCAGCATCTCAGGCCCATAGGGCCGATTTAATAGGGAGAGTAACATGCCAATCAAGACTGGAAGACTTCTAAGAATCAGCGCCGCAGCTTTGGCTTTGACTGGCGGCGCCGTTGCCGCCGCGCAAAGCGATCTCACCGTTGCCCTGCAACTCGAGCCCCCGCATTTAGACCCCACCAGCGCTGCGGCTGGCGCGATTGACAGCGTGCTTTATTCAAATGTGTTTGAGGGGCTTACCCGCTTTGCCTCTGACGGATCTATCATTCCCGGCCTGGCAAAATCATGGGAGATTTCCGAAGATGGCACCAGCTATACATTTCATTTAAACGCCGGCGTCACCTTTCATGATGGCAGCAGCATGGATGCCCAAGACGTCAAATTCTCATTAGATCGGGCGCGCGGGGAAGACAGTGCCAATGCCCAAAAGGCGCTGTTTGCTGGCATCACAGATGTGAGCGTTGTTGAGCCGCTGACCGTCAAAGTCAGTTTGGAGGCCGCCAATGGCAGCTTCTTGTTCAACATGGCTTGGGGCGATGCGGTGATTGTTGCCCCCGAAACGATCGAAAATATCAAAACAAACCCAGTGGGAACCGGGGCGTTTGAATTCAGCAATTGGGTGCAGGGTGATCGCATTGAGCTGACTCGCAACGCCGATTACTGGGGAACCCCTGCGGCACTAGAAAGCGCAACGTTTAAATTCATCTCCGATCCTACAGCGGCATTTGCGGCGATGATGGCCGAAGATGTGGATGCGTTCGTGAATTTTCCAGCCCCTGAAAACCTACCACAATTTGAGGCGGATCCGCGCTTTCAAGTGATTGTAGGCTCCACAGAAGGCGAAACTATTCTTTCTACCAATAACAAAATGCCGCCTTTGGATAATGTAAAAGTGCGCAAAGCCATCGCGCATGCGATTGATCGCCAAGCGATCATTGACGGGGCGATGTTTGGCGTTGGCACACCGATTGGCACGCATTTCGCGCCGCACCATCCAGACTATCTCGATCTGACGGCAAACTCGGCTTATGATCCTGATTTGGCCAAACAGCTTTTGGCCGAAGCCGGGTTTGAGAATGGCTTTGAAACCACATTGAAACTGCCGCCGCCCTCTTATGCACGCCGCGGCGGCGAAATCATCGCAGCGCAGTTGCGCGCGGTGGGGATTCAAACCGAAATCAGTAATTTGGAATGGGCACAATGGCTCGAGCAAGTGTTCCGCGGCAAGGATTATGGGCTCACAATCGTCAGCCATACCGAACCGATGGATATCGGAATTTATGCGCGTCCGGATTATTACTTCCAATATGACAATCCAGCTTTTCAAACTTTGATGACCGATCTCAGATCAGAAAGCGATCCGGCGACCCGCAGCGCGATGTTGCAAAACGCACAAACGATCATTTCCGAAGATTATGTGAATGGATTTTTGTTCGAACTGGCCGTACCAACCGTTGCCAATGCCAAAATCCGCGGTCTATGGGAAAATGCCCCCACGCAAGCCACAGATCTGACAGGGGTCAGCTGGTCAAATTAAACGGCGCAAAAACAAGGCGCCGAAGGGGGCTTTCCGGCCCCCTTTTATTTCGCTGGACCCGCGCATCGCCTGTGCCTAATCTGAGCCAATGATACCCTATATTTTCAAGCGGTTATTATCCTTACTGATCAGCCTATGCCTGGCCTCTATCGTGATTTTTACGGTGGTCGAAGTGGCGCCCGGAGACCCAGCCGCCTTCATGCTTGGAATAAACGCCCAAGACGATACCATTTTGGCGCTGCGCAAAGAACTGGGATTGGATCAGGGTAAATTTGCGCGTTATCTTTCTTGGATCAGCGGGATGCTGAGCGGTGATTTTGGCCTCTCTTATACCTATCGCAGTCCAATCGCCGATATGGTGGGTGAACGTCTCTGGGTGTCGTTGCCATTGGCGCTTTATGCGCTGGGATTAAGCGTTCTCATCGCTTTTCCAACTGGGCTTTATGCAGCGGCGCAGCGCGGCAAACGCGGCGATGCTATGGTCATGGGCGCAACGCAATTGGGGATTGCGATTCCGAATTTTTGGTTTGCGATGATCCTTGTGGTGATTTTTGCAATTAAGCTGCGCTGGTTTTCAGCCGGTGGCTTCGCCGGATGGGATGATGGTGTGTTAAACGGGTTAAAATCGCTGACCTTGCCGGCGATCGCATTGGCCTTGCCGCAAGCGGCTATTCTGTCGCGCGTGATGCGCAGCGCGTTGATCGAAACCTTAGGCGAAGATTATATTCGAACCGCACGCGCCAAAGGCTTGAGCAAACGCGCCACGCTGTGGCACCACGCCCTGCGCAACGCCTTAATCCCGGTTTTAACGATTATTGGATTGCAATTTTCCTTTCTGATGGCTGGCGCCATTATTATCGAGCAAGTGTTCTTTCTGCCCGGGTTGGGCCGTTTGGTGTTTCAGGCGATCACCCAGCGCGATCTGATCGTGGTCGAAAGCGTGGTTATGCTTCTGGTCTTTGCCGTGATCATGGTCAACTTTCTGGTCGATCTGGCCTATGCGGCGGTTGATCCGCGCTTGCGGAGCCAAGCATGAAGCTGGGGGGCTCATTTCTCATCGGCCTTCTGCTCAGCGCAGCTATTGCCAGCACGGCGCTGCTCTCTTTTATTTGGGTGCCTTATGATGTGACCGTGCTCTCCATCGGCGAAAAATTGCAGGGCGCCTCTCGGGCACATTGGTTCGGCACTGATCATTTCGGGCGCGATTTGCTGTCAATGATCATGGTCGGGGCCCGCACCTCACTGGCGGTGGCATTGGTGGCCGTGGGCATTGGCATTGGGCTTGGCGTGCCCCTCGGGCTGGCAGCCAGCGCAAGGCAAGGTGGCTGGCTGGACGAGGTCATCATGCGGAGCAATGATTTGATTTTTGCCTTTCCCTCTTTGGTGATTGCGATATTGATCACCGCGCTTTTTGGCGCAAGTGCGGTGAATGCAATCATCGCGATTGGGATCTTTAATATTCCGGTCTTCGCCCGCGTAACACGCGGCGGTGCGCTCAGCCTTTGGCAGCGCGAGTTCATTCTGGCCGCGCGGGTCTGCGGAAAATCGACTGGTCGCATCGCGATCGAGCATATTCTGCCCAATTTGAACAATTTGCTGATCGTGCAGGGCACGATCCAATTCAGCCTTGGCATTTTGGCGGAAGCCGGCCTGAGCTATGTGGGTTTGGGCGCCCAACCGCCTACGCCCAGTTGGGGGCGGATGCTGGCAGATGCGCAAACCATGGTCAGCTTCGCCCCGCATCTGGCGTTGGTGCCCGGAAGCGCGATCATTCTCAGCGTGATAGGGCTCAACCTGATGGGCGATGGTTTGCGCGACTTGCTGGATCCAAAACTGCGCGAGGCCCCCCGATGAGCCTTCTTAACGTACAGGATTTGACCTTAACGCTTTACGGGGCCCCAATTTTAAAACAGCTTAATTTCACGCTGGAGCCCGGCGAAATTCTGGCGCTTACAGGTGAAAGCGGCTCTGGAAAATCGATGACTGCGCTTAGCCTTTTGCAATTGCTGCCCGATGCCGCAGGGTTGAGCGGAAAAATTACCCTGGATGGTACAAACCTGTTACACCTCACCGAGCCGCAGCTTTGCGCCCAACGCGGCGGTATAATGGGGATGGTGTTTCAAGAGCCGATGAGCGCGTTAAACCCCGTACAAACCATTGGCGCGCAAGTTGCTGAGGCGCTTCGACTGGATCCAAAGACCAACGCAGCAGCGGCCCAAAACCGCGCCGGCGCGATCCTAGGGCGGGTTGGACTGGCGCCCGAACACGTGCCCCCGAGCCGCTATCCACATGAATTATCAGGTGGTCAAAGGCAGCGCGTGGTGATCGCCCTAGCGATTGCGCGACAGCCAAAATTACTCATCGCGGATGAGCCAACAACCGCGCTTGATGTCACAACGCAAGCGCAAATTCTGGCGCTGCTCAAACGCTTGGTGCGCGAGGATGATATGGGGCTGATCATGATCACCCATGATTTGGCCGTGGTGGCCGATATGGCGGATCGTATCGCGGTGATGCATCAGGGTGAAATTGTGGAACAGGCAGCTACAAGCAAAATTTTAAAGGCAAGCACGCATCCGTACACGCAAAAGCTGCTGCAAGCAGCCAGCCATATGGCGCGGCAACCCAGCGCAGAACACAGCCCTAGGCCGTTGCTAGAGGTGGCAAATGTCCGGCGCAGTTATCCGGCCAAACGGCCATGGCCCTGGATAAAACCACCCCGCAATATTGCCGTCAAGAATGTGAGCTTCTCGCTTCAGACAGGCGATCGGATGGGGCTGGTGGGGGAATCAGGCTGCGGAAAATCTTCGTTAACGCGGGCAATATTGGGATTGGATCCGGTCGAGAAGGGCACAATCACCCTGAATGGAAAGGCAGTTTGGGGCGCTTCATCCGCCATCAGGCGGGATCTGCAAGTGGTCTTTCAAGACCCCTATGGCTCTTTCAACCCACGCCATAAAGTGGCCAAGCTTATTCAAGAGGCTTTTCATCTCTATGAGCGCCCACCGCTGCGTGAAGATCAAGAGCAACGCACCTGCGATGTCATGCGTGCGGTTGGCCTAAACCCGGATCATCGTGGCCGCTATATTCATGAATTTTCAGGTGGCCAACGCCAGCGTATCGCAATCGCCCGTGCCTTGATAACACGCCCGAAACTGGTGATTTTTGATGAGGCGGTTTCGGCGCTTGACGTCTCGGTGCGGGCGCAAATTCTTGATCTGATCGCAGATTTGGCCGAGCAATACGGCCTCAGCTATCTGTTTATCAGCCATGATCTTTCGGTTGTGCGCAGCATCACCGATACCTGTATGGTTATGAAGGAGGGGGAGATTGTTGAACAGGGGCCAACCGTTTCGATCCTGAATACCCCTACCCATCCTTACACCCAGCAGCTGCTCCGCGCTGCGCCGAAACTGCCCAAAATCTTGACAGGAGCTTAAGCCATGCCGCTTCCAAACTTGCCCTTTAACCCTGCCTTTTGCTTTATTGATGGCCAGTGGCAGCCCAGCAGCACCGCTCAAACGCTTGGATTGATCAACCCCTCAAGCGGGGCGGCCTTATCTGCGATTGCGGATGGCCGACCTGAAGATATCGATTTGGCTGTGGTGGCGGCGCAGCGGGCGGCGCGGGGCGAATGGGGGCGCAGCAGCGCGCTAGAGCGCGGCCGGCTACTCTCGCGGCTTGGCGCTTTGATCTTAGAACATGTCGAGCTATTGGCGCATATTGAAGCATTGGACGTGGGCAAACCGCTTAAGCAAGCGCGTGCGGATGCTGTTGCCATGGCGCGTTATATGGAGTTTTACGGCGGCGCCGCCGATAAGATCCACGGCGAAACCCTACCATATCTTGAGGGGTATACGGTTTATACATTGCGCGAGGCGCATGGCGTGACCGGGCATATCGTGCCTTGGAATTATCCCATGCAAATCATTGGGCGTTCGGTGGGGGCCGCCTTGGCGATGGGCAATTGTTGCGTTCTCAAACCGGCAGAAGAAGCCTGTCTTAGCGCGCTGATGTTCGCCGAATTAGCGCGGCAGGCAGGCCTGCCCAGCGGGGTTCTGAACGTGGTGCCCGGGCTGGGCGCGCAAGCTGGCGCCGCACTTGCGGCGCATGGCGGCATCAATCATCTTAGTTTCACCGGCTCGGTGGCCACCGGGCGGCTGGTACAGGCGGCAGCGGCACAAAATGTTGTACCAGTGACGTTGGAGCTGGGGGGGAAATCTCCGCAAATCCTGTTTGAGGATGCAGATATCGCCGCAGCGCTGCCCTTTTTGATCAATGCGGGCATTCAAAATGCCGGGCAGACCTGCTCGGCCAGCAGCCGGATTCTCGTGCAGCGCAGCCTTTATGATACAATTGTTGAGGCAATGGCCGCCCGCTATCAGACGCTGGTTGCAAAGCCGGCGATAGAAGATGGCGATTTGGGGCCGCTGATTTCGCAGCGGCAAAAAGCGATCGTCGAAAACTTCCTAAGTCAAGGCCATGACCTAACTTTGGCGGCGACAGGTCAAATTTCAGACACAGCCCCCGCCGCGGGGGCCTATGTCAAACCACATCTGTTTTGCGATGTCGCCCCCAGCCATAGGCTAGCGCAACAAGAGATTTTCGGACCGGTGCAGGTTATCATTCCCTTTGACAGTGACGAGGACGCGTTAGAAATCGCCAATGGCACTGAGTATGGATTGGTCGCCAGCCTTTGGACACAAAACGGGGCGCGCCAAATGCGCTTGGCCAAAACGCTTAAATCGGGGCAGGTCTTTATCAATAATTACGGAGCTGGCGGCGGTGTCGAATTGCCCTTTGGAGGCCGCGGCCTGTCCGGCCATGGGCGCGAAAAAGGCTTTGAAGCGCTTTATGGGTTTTCATCTTTAAAAACTGTGGCAAGCTATCACGGATAGCCGAAAAGAAAGGGAGCGGCCAATATGCGACTTGCAGGAAAAACAGCCATCGTAACAGGCGCAGCCTCGGGCTTTGGCTTGGGCATTGCCGAAAAGTTCTTGGCCGAGGGCGCCAAGGTCCTAATGGCCGATATCAATGGTGAAGCCGTGGCCGATCAGGCCTCGCGCTTGGGAAAATTGGCGATCGCAATGCGCGCAGATGTGGCAAGTTCTGCGTCAATTGCGCAGATGCATGACGCGGCGCAGACAGCGCTTGGAGCGGTCGATATCATCGTGAACAATGCGGGCGTTACGCATTTACCCAGCCCGTTAGAAGACGTCAGCGAAAAAGATTTTGATCGCGTTTTTGCCGTGAATTGCAAATCTATCTATCTGATTTCGCGCGCGTTCGTTCCAGCACTGAAAACCCGCCGCAGCGGCGTGATTTTGAACATCGCCTCAACCGCCGGTGTCTCTCCGCGGCCAAATTTGAATTGGTATAACAGCTCAAAAGGCTGGGTAAATACCGCCACCCGCACGATGGCGGTTGAGCTGGCGCCCTTTGGGGTGCGGGTGAATGCGCTGAACCCGGTGGCTGGGGAAACCCCGCTTCTTACCTCATTCATGGGCGAAGACACGCCCGAGATGCGCGCAAAATTCCTTTCTACCATTCCACTTGGGCGGTTTTCCACCGCAGAGGATATGGGCAATGCCGCCTGTTATTTATGCTCGGACGAAGCCAGTATGGTCACCGGAATCTGCATGCAAGTAGATGGCGGGCGCTGTATTTGACCATGACGCCGGGACCCAAAAACCTGATCACAGATATCGCGGGCATAATGGTGGGCAATGCCCAAGACCAGCGGCTGAAATCCGGCGTCACGGTGCTGCGCGCCGCGCAGCGCTTTACCGCCGCTTATGCGGTGATGGGCGGTGCGCCGGGCACGCGCGAGACGGATCTCCTGGAACCGGATAAATCTTTGCAACAGATTGATGCTTTGGTGCTGTCGGGTGGCTCTGCCTATGGGCTCGATGCGGCCAGCGGTGTGGTCGAGCGTTTGCGCGTCCAGCAGGCGGGGTTCGCCGTGGCCGGCACGCAGGTCCCAATTGTTCCAGCAGCGATTCTGTTTGATCTCAACAATGGCGGCGAAAAAGAATGGGCGCTATCGCCCTATCCCGCGTTAGGGCGTCAGGCTTTTGACGATTTAAGCGCAGAATTCCAAATGGGCAGCGTAGGCGCGGGATGCGGTGCCACCACAGGGCGCCTAAAAGGCGGCCTTGGCTCGGCCTCGTTCATTCTGTCAAATGGAATTCGTGTGGGCGCAATCATGGCGGTCAACGCCGTCGGCAATGCAACAGGCGAAGATTTACGGCGTTTCTGGGCCGGGCCTTTCGAAGCAAATGGTGAATTTGGCGGATTGGGCGGGCCACAAGCTTCGCCTCAGCCACACGCTTTCAGGTTGAAGAGCCTTGGACCCTTGGTTGAGGGGGAAAACACCACAATCGGAATAGTCGCCACGGATGCTAGCCTCAGCAAAGCAGCGGCCAAACGCCTTGCCATCAGCGCCCATGATGGTGTGGCGCGCGCGCTCATTCCTTCGCATATGCCCCAAGATGGCGATTTAATCTTTACAGCGGCAACGGGATCAGCGCAGAGGCAATTGAGACCAACCGACATGGCCGAGCTGTGTCACGGCGCCAGTCTTTGCGTTGCGCGCGCCATCGCGCGGGCCATATATCATGCTGAAAAAGCGCCCAATGACCGTTTGCCAACATGGCAAGACTGCAATCGTTAATCAGCCTTTTTCGTTGAAAAAATCATAGATCTTCTGCGCTAAAGAGGCCGATACACCCTCAACCGCTTTCAGATCGGCCAAATTGGCACGCCCCACGGCTTTTGCCGATCCAAAATGCGCCAAAAGCGCCCGCTTGCGCGCGCCGCCGATACCGGTGATTTCATCCAAAGGCGAGGCCCCAATGGCTTTGCTGCGTTTGGCGCGATGGCTACCAATGGCAAAGCGATGAGCCTCATCGCGCATGCGTTGAATGAAGTATAAAACCGGATCATTGCGCGGCAAACCAAAGACCGGCTTGCCAATGCGGTAAAACTCTTCCTTACCCAAATTGCGATCAACGCCTTTTGCGACGCCGACCATCGGAATATCTTGCACGCCAAACTCGGCCATGATCTGCGCCACGGCCGAGACTTGCCCCGCGCCACCATCAATCACCAGTAAATCAGGCCAATCCCCGCTTTGCCGCGCCGGGTCTTCTTTGACCAAGCGCTTAAACCGCCGCGTCAGCACTTCTTTCATCATCCCAAAATCATCCCCCGGCGTCAGATCATCGCCGCGTATATTGAATTTGCGATAATTGTTTTTGGAAAACCCATCCGGGCCTGCAACAATCATCGCCCCAACCGCAAAACTGCCTTGAATATGCGAGTTATCATACACTTCGATGCGTTTTGGCGGGTCCTCGAGCTCAAACAGCTCTGCAACACCGCGCAACAATTTGGTTTGTGTCGCTGTCTCGGCGAGTTTGCGCGCCAAACTTTCTTTTGCATTGCGCAACGCGCCAGAAATCAGCTCTTGCTTTTCACCGCGCTGGGGTACCAAAATTTCCACCCGCCGGCCGCGTTTATCGCTGAGCAGTTCGGTCATCAAATCCATATCGTCAAACCCATGCGAAAGCAGAATTTGCCGCGGCGGCTCTTTACTGTCATAAAATTGGCCCAAAAACGCCTCAAGAACTTCATCATGGCCCATATCGGCGCTGATGCGGGGGTAAAAATCACGGTTCCCCCAATTTTGATTGGCGCGAATGAAAAACACCTGCACGCAGGCCTGCCCTCCCTCAAGATGCAAGGCGATTATATCGGCTTCGCTGACGCTGCGCGGGTTGATGCCCTGCGTGGTCTGAACCTGCGTTAAGGCGCGAATACGGTCGCGCAGCGCGGCCGCGCGTTCAAATTCCATTGCTTCGGAGGCCTGCGCCATGCTGGTGGCGAGCGTTTCCTGAATTTGCGTTGATTTGCCCGATAAGAATTTTTGGGCATCCTGCACGGCGGCAGCATATTCTTGCTTGGACACGCGATTCACGCATGGGCCGCTGCAGCGTTTGATTTGATATTGCAGACAGGGGCGGGTGCGGCTTTCAAACATCGCATCTGAACAATTTCTCAACAAGAACACCCGTTGCAGCTGGGCAAGTGTACGATTGACAGCCCCCGCCCCAGCAAAAGGGCCATAATACGCCCCCTTTTCGCTTTTTGCGCCACGGTGCTTTTTAATTTGGGGAAAATTATGCTCTGTGGTCACAAGAATGTTGGGAAAAGATTTATCATCGCGCAGCAACACATTATAGCGCGGTTTTAACTGCTTGATTAAATTTTGCTCCAGCAGCAACGCTTCGGTCTCGGTCTGCGTGGTTAAAAACATCATCTGCGTTGTTTCAGAGATCATACGGGCAATGCGCGCCGAATGTCCGGTTGGGCGCGCATAACTGGAAACGCGTGCCCTGAGGTTGCGGGCTTTGCCCACATAAAGCACGCGCGATTGATCATCGAGCATCCGATAGACGCCTGGCGAGGTTTCCAGCGATTTTATATACTTTTGTATCAGCGCGTAGCCTGTATATGCCATTTTTATCGCCTTCGTCTGGTCTGGCTACCGATCTGGCCATGATTCTGTTTGTCCTGCAATGATCTGGCGTCGGTTTCAAGGAAAAAGCTGTCCACTGATCCTGTGGATAACATTGGGGTTAACTCTGGATTATTGGAAATTTTCCTTTGCTTTTTGGTAACTTCCCCTATTTGCCTAAAAAATAGGCGTTTTTATAAGATGCTGTTATCATTTGATATTTTAATTAAATTATACGCAAATGACTGAAAACAAACCATTTTTGTTAAAACGCTGTCACAATTATGTAACCCCGTGTACAACTTGGGCGCCGTGGCTTACTCAACCCCAAGCACATCTGGCGTTTTCCAAGCCAAATGTTGGCCACCATCTGCACAAATCAACTGCCCCGTAACCGCCGAAGCATCCAAAAAATACCCTAAAGCCGCAGTAATATCAGAGGCATTTGCGCCGCGTCCCAAAACCGTATGTTTCCGCTGGTCTTGAAAATGATTCGCCGATTGGCGCGCCCCCTGCAAAGTCGGCCCGGGCCCAATCGCATTCACCCGGATATCAGGGGCCAAGCCCTGCGCGCCCGTTTGCGTTAACGCCCAAAGACCCATTTTAGCGATGGAATAGCTGGAAAATTCAGGCGTCAATTTACGCACGCGTTGGTCCAACATATTGATCACCAAAGCTTGCGCCAAAGGCTCGCCTTGCTCATCCTGACGGGCGCGGGGGGCCTGCCGCGCAAAACATTGCATTAACACGAATGGTGCCCGCAAATTGCTTTCAATATGGCGATCCCAACTGCGCCGCGTGGCGCTTTCCAGCGTATCATATTCAAAAATAGAGGCATTATTGATCAGGCAGGTTAAATTGCCCCCAAGGCCGTCTACAGCCCGATCAATCAGAGTTTCAACTTGATCTTCTTGTAGCAAATCGGCCTGTAACGCGATGGATTGCCGGCCTTTGGCGATAATCTCATGCACAAGGCTCTGTGCGGCTGTTTCAGAGCTGGCAAAATGCACGGCAACGTCATAGCCACGATCTGCAAGATATAGCGCCATTGCGCGCCCAAGCCGTTTTCCTGCACCCGTTACCAAAGCCCGCATCATTCAAATCCCTTTGCGTTACATAACCACCAACCAAACATAGACCAGATATGCGGCAGTCAAGAGTGCGCCCACCAAGCGGTTGATTCGCAATCGGTAAACCACAAAGGGGGCAAGGATCAAAGAGGCAGCCAGCATCACCCAAAGATCCGCCGATAAAAGCTGCGGAGAAACCGGAATTGGGCCCACAAAGGCGGTAACGCCCATAATTGCCAACAGGTTGAAAACGTTGGACCCGATCACATTGCCTAGCGCCACATCCGCTTGCCTGCGTATTGCACTGGCCAAAGTGGTTGCCAATTCTGGAAGCGAGGTTCCCAAAGCAACCAAGGTCAACCCGATAGTGGTTTCGCTGATTTGATAGCTGCGGGCAATTTCAGTGGCATTATTCACCAAAAGATTTGCTCCATATGGCAATCCGACCAACCCAATGCCAATCAACCCGGTTATTCTCCAAACCGGCAGCTCTGCATCTTGCACGGCGCCGCCCTCAGGGCTGATATCCGCCGCATCTGCGCGCTTTGGCTCCTGCAGCGTATCGCGCAAAGCCAACCCCAGCACGACTGCCAGCGCCGCCAGCAAAATCATCCCGCTGCCATAGGAAAACACTCCAAGCGACGCCAAATAAATAAATAATAAGCTGCCACCGATCATCAACGCGTAGTTTTTTCTTAGATCGGTTTCTGCCGCATCAAGCCCAAACAACACTGCAGGCAACCCCAAAACCATCAGAATATTTGCTGTATTTGATCCCACCACATTCCCAATGGCCATTCCGGGCACCCCGGACAGCACCGCTTGAATAGAAATCAGCAGCTCGGGCGCTGATGTCCCAAAAGCCACAATGGTTAATCCCACAATAAATGCCGGAATCCCAAGCCGATCGCTGAGCGCAACGGCACCTTTAACCAGAAAATCTCCGGACATCACCAAGATGATCAGCGCCAATGCAGAGAGCAGCCAAGTCATCAGGCCTGCCTATTTAGAACCGCAAAAGCATCCGGATGTGCCCAATCGGAAGCGGCCGCACGCATTGCATCTCATCGCTTCCAATTTGGTTTGTCCGGGCAGTTTGATCCGTCCAAACATCGCCAAAACAGCGATCCCAATCAAAAATAGGAAAACAATTTTTACGATCATATCACAAACCAAAGCGGCCAAACGCCGCCCTTTCTTCAAAATACAGATCCGCAGATTGGACAAGCGAGGATGAAAACCTTTGCAAGACGCCTTTTTTCTGGCCGTATGTTCGAAATTTCACGTTTTCGCCAAAACGCTGTTTCATCACCGGCACCAGATGGCCAAGCCCATCCGCTAGGCCGACGGATACAGCTTCTTCACCCACCCAAATTTCACCCGTAAACAAATCTTCGTCATCGCTCAATTTAGCGCCACGCTGCTTGGTGACATGCGCGATGAAAACGCTGTGTATCTGCTCAAGTAGTTTTTTCAACCGATCAACATCTTCGGGTTTTGCCGGCTTAAAAGGATCCAATGTCGATTTTGAAGCGCCTGCGGTATAAACGCGCCGTTCAATCCCATAGCGCTGCAAGAGATCATGCGCTCCAAAGCCAGCCGAAATAACGCCGATTGAGCCCAAAATTGAACTGTCATCTACGTAGATTTCATCGGCAGTGACGGCCAACCAATAGCCACCTGAGGCGGCTACATCTTCCACAAAAGCAAACACTGGAAGGCTATTTTCAGCCGCCAACCGGCGGATCCGCGCACCGATTAAAGACGATTGTACCGGCGAACCGCCGGGCGAGTTGATCACCAGCGCCACCGCATCCGGTTTGCCTTTGCTGAAGGCTTTTTCCAAAACAGGCGCCAGCGCCTTATCATTCAACTGGCCGCGTGATCCACCCGAAATCACCCCAGAGAGATGCACCACAGCGACGGATTTTTTGGCTTTCATAAAAGGTAGTTTAAACTTCATACCCTGTATGTAGAGCCCTTGCCGCACGGGCACAAGACGCGCCG
>ERZ802830.612-NODE-612-length-35745-cov-12.095_pt1 | contig 35745 bp, 33 predicted proteins | sample MGYA00345654_ERZ802830 | MGnify/ENA primary metagenome ERZ802830 (study PRJEB30503, sample SAMEA104212375) | marine metagenome | biome: Westerlies Biome; feature: [SRF] surface water layer (ENVO:00010504) within the epipelagic zone...; material: water... | reverse complement strand
TTTCGATCATCCTCAGAACCCAGATAATTAATCCAAGTAAAACTCGAGCTCTCAGAATCAACTTGTTGAAATTTTGCAAAATACTGAATATCTTTTTTACGCAATAAATTTAAAAATGTATCTATTTCTATAGAGAAAGTTCCGTAATTGAAACCTGGATTGAATTCACAATTAAGTATTTCAACTTCAAAAGAAGTAAGGTTAAGTGGATTATTATCAATATAAATATTTGCAGAAAGCATTTTTTTATCTGTTGAATTGCAACTAGAAATTTTACTTATACCCTGGTCAATAATAAGGCCTGTAAAAGATTCACCATCTGCATTCATTTCATTATCTGAGTATAAGATCGAGAATCTTTCAATATTATTTGCTTGATTAAATAAAAATTCTAAATTTGTTGAAGGAGAAGCTGCTTGAATTTGTGTTACTAAACTAGGAATAAGCGCTTCGAGATTATTTAAAGATTTGTCTTTGTTTAATTTACAATCATATCGAATTTGAATTGAGGTAAAATTAGGCTTAATTAAATTGCTAGATCTTTCATCCTGGTAATTAGTCTCATTTGAACAAGAAATCAAAATTAGCAAGATTAAAAATGGTGATAAGTATTTCAACAAATGTTTTCAAATAAATTCTATGTTATTGTGATTTTAGCATGAAAAAAAATCTGTACATCATCATATTATCTGTCTTTTTAACCATTAAAGTTATGGATGTATCTGGCGAGGAATTAACCTTTGCGCTTGGTTCATGTCTTCATCAAGATGAGCCTCAACCAATATGGAATGCAATCCAAGAAGAAAAGTTAGATGGATTTATATTTCTTGGTGACAATGTATATGGTGACTCCCCTTCTTATAAATTGGAAAAAATGGCTCGCTCTTATGATAGGCAAAAAGATAATTTTCCAAATTGGTTAAATGAAATAGAAATTCTAAAAATATGGGACGATCATGATTATGGAAAAAATGATGGAGGTAGTGAGTATCAATTAAAAGAAAAGGCCCAAGACCTTTTTCTACAATTTTGGAATATACCTGCAAATGATATTAGGCACTCCAGAAATGGTATTTACTTTGATTTAATTAAAAAATTTGATGATTTAAATATACATATTATTGGTCTTGATACTAGGTACTTCAGATCGGAATTAAAAACAGAATTAATAGGATTAAAAAAACACTACAAAGAAAATATAGGTAAGGATGCTACTGTGTTAGGAGAAGCGCAATGGGAGTGGCTTGAAGATTTATTTCAGCAAGATGCTGATCTTGTAATACTGCTAACCTCTATTCAGCTTTTAGCTACAGAACATAGGTTTGAAAAATGGTCAAATTTCCCATTAGAGAGAAATAAGCTGCTTAATATGATTCAGTCATCAGGCAAACAGGTGGTTGTTATATCAGGAGATAGGCATAGAGGAGGAATTTATAAATTTGAAAACTTATATGAACTCACAGCATCTTCGATGAACAAACCGGTAAAAGGCTATGAGACAGACTCTCTTCTTATTGGCAAAACTCATCCTCAAGAAAATTATGGAATTATTTCAGTTAATTCAAAGACAGCAGAAATTACATTAAAGCTAAAAGATAAAAAAGGTGCTCTGCTTGAGTCTGCATCTATACCATTAAAGAATTACAAATGAATTCACTTGGCATTATCCTTCCTGATCAGCTATCAAAAAATAATCTAGTTTATGAGAAACTTAATTCTGATGATGATTTATTGTTATATGAGCCAATTGAATCATTTTATAAGCTTAATCATAACAAGCAAAAATTAGTATTTCTTTTAGCTTCATTAAGAAATCTAATTGAACCCCTAGGTAAAAGATTTAACATTATTCATAAGAAGATAGAGCCAAAACAAAAACAATTTATTGGAAGTTACTTAAAAGAATTATTTTTAAAGAAAAACTATAACGCAATATATGTTACCAAGCCTGCAGACTATGAAACATTATCAGAGTTAATGTTCTTTGCTCAGAGCCAAGGTAAAACATTGCATATCTTAGAAGATACAAAGTTTATATCTGATGCTGATGATTTTAAATCATGGGCAGATGGAAAAAAGAATATAGTCCAAGAGTTTTACTATCGGTGGTTACGAAAAAAATATTCTATATTAATGGAGGATGGAAAGCCTTATTCGGGAGTATGGAATCTTGATAAAGCAAACCGGGCTGGAATTAGTAAATTAAAAGAAGATCCTATTAAAAGGAAAGCATATAAAGTAGATTCAATTACCTTCGATGTAATGGTTGAAGTGGAGAAAATTTTTCCAAAATCATATGGCAATCTAGAGAGTTTTAATTGGGCTGTTACATATAAGAATGCTAATAAACAATTAAATTTTTTTCTTGATAATTACCTTTTTAATTATGGGACTTTTCAAGATGCCATTAATAAAGACGATCCTTTTTTATTTCACTCTCTTTTATCTCCGTATCTTAATAATGGCTTATTAGACCCTATGGAATGTATTAAGGAATGTGAAAAGAGATTTTTTGATTCTGACTCTGCAATCCCACTTAACTCTGTCGAAGGCTTTATTAGACAAATTCTTGGTTGGAGGGAGTTTATAAGAGGTGTCTATTGGGAAAATATACCTGAATATAAGAGTTTAAATTTTTGGAATCATAAAAAAAAGTTAAATGATAATTGGTATGAGGGGAATACAGGAATACCTCCTCTAGATACTGCTATTAAAGAATCAGTTAAATTTGGATACACCCACCACATTAATCGATTGATGATCATATCTAATTTAATGAATCTATCGCGAATTAAACCAGATGAGGTTTATATCTGGTTTACTGAAATGTTTGTAGATGCACATGACTGGGTTATGGTGCCAAATGTATATGGTATGGGAACATATGCTGATGGCGGAATTTTTTCTACTAAGCCTTACATATGCGGATCAAGTTATATGTTAAGAATGTCTAATCATAAAAAAGGAGATTGGTGCGACATAGTTGACGGTTTGTACTGGAAATTTATTCAAGATAATTTAGAGTTTTTTAAAAAAAATCCAAGACTGGCGCTAATGCCTAAAGCTTTAGAAAAGTTAAATAAAGAGAGAAAAGAGCTAATTTTTGATAAAGCTAGCGATTTTATTAAAAAAAATACTAATTAGTTTTATAGTCTAAATCTTCTAATAGATATGGCATCGCGGCTAGAGACATCTTCTTGGTATCATGATCAACTCCTTTTACCACTTGATATCTCCACCTAAAGGGAATTTGAAAATTATTTCCAACTTTTACCATTGTGTTAAAGTAATTATAACCGCGGGCATACCTATGAGGTCCCTGCTTCAATGCGCCTTTGCTTGAATTTAGGCTTGAGTGATTGGGATCATTATCCTCATCTCCTAATAAAAAAAGCACCTCTTGTGACATAAGCCATTCAATTCTTCCAGGCTCAAGAGGCATGTTCTTAATACCATAAGGAAATGGACTATAATTTAGAAAGGTATACCACCCTGCACTGCCAATTGCAGCCTTCTCTATCCCAGTATCAGTTCCATACATTAAGTACCTATGAACAAATTGTGATCCACCAGAAAATCCAAATATACGATATTTATGGGTTTTTAAGTTATATCTACTTTTAAAAAAAGTATAAAAGGATGAAATTGAATTGCTTAGCCAATCACTCTTATCGTCTATAATTTTTCCAGAGTGAGTTGCCATTCCTAAAGTGCTGTAATAAGGATAATTTTCCTTGGTAAAGTGAGGCGCTACTAAAATTACGTTTTTATCTCTTGTATCATTAATCCAGTATTTTAAATATCTTTCAGCCCCCCTTGAACCTCCATGAATTATAAATAAAACTTTAGTATCTAAATTTATTACTTCTGGTAAAACATATAAAAGCTCAACATCAGGCTTATTCCATGAAGCATAAGTAATTCTTTGGATATCTGCTGCATAACTAAAAGAATGAAAAGAAAGTAAAATAACAAGAATGTGTTGTATTTTTAGTTTCATAAAATTTAAAAATCTAGTTGTATCCAATTAACTTATATTCTATCAAGCTAACATTAATATTAGGTTAAAATATAAAAAATTTATTCTATGGATAATTTATACAAGCTTTTAAAATGAAAAAAGATATTTTAAAAATCCACAAAAGCCCATACAAGATAGTTATTGTCTCAAGTGGAGGTGGCAGCAATGCTATTTCTTCACTCTTGGAAGTGCCAGGAGCAAGTAATACTATTTTAGAATCATATATTCCATATGCAAAAGAATCGCTAGATGCATACTTAAATAAAAAACCTGATCATTATTGCAGTCTTGATACAAGCTTGAGTATGGCCGCTAAAGCATTTCAAAAGGCAAAAATTATAATGCCTAAAACAAATCCTAAGTATCTATTAGGGATTTCAGTTACAGCAAGTCTTGTGACTACATATAAAAAACTTGGAGAGCATAAGTTTTTTATTACCTTGCAAACTGAAAGCTATAGCAAGTCAATTAGTTGTACATTAGAAAAAGGTAAAAGAACAAGAAATGAGGAAGAAGATCTTGTGTCTGCATACATTTTTATGCTTTTAAAAGATGCATGTGGGATTAAGTCAACACAACCAGCTCATCAAGAGCCTGCAATAATAAAAACTGTAAAAGCTGAGAATGATTGGATTAAATTAAAACAAAATAAAATAAATTTTGTCAGTAGTCATAAAGCTAAGCCAGAATTATTATTTCCTGGATCTTTTAACCCACTCCATCAAGGTCATTTAGAAATGCGAGAATTAGCAGAGAAAAGAACTGGTATGAGAGTTACCTTTGAGATTTGTGTGGAGAATGCTGAGAAGCCACCTTTAACATTTCATGAGATTGAAAGAGCTATAGAGCAATTTTCTATTAATGATAGTTGGGTTCTTACAAAACATGGAAGATTTAGTGAAAAAGCTGAACTATTCCCTAATTCAGTTTTTATAATTGGAGCCGATACATTAGTAAGAATAATGAATGAAAAATTTTACTTAAACAGAAAAGATATGTTGGAACATTTGGAAAGATTTAATGATCATAATATTAACTTTTTAGTTTTTGGCAGAAAAGTGAAAGGTAGTTTTGTAACTCTTGATGATATAAAGCTTCCAGATTCTATTAAATCAAGATTTACTGGAATAGGTGAATCAAAATTCAGAAAAGATATCTCATCTAGCTCGATTAGATCCGAGAAAATTTAGGCAAAAAAAAACAGAGCTAAGCTCTGTTTCTTCAGTTCGAGTTCCTTAGGGGTCCGAAGTGAGATTCTCTTCAGCTCCTCGGATTCTTTCTCTTGAATCCTTGGTGGGTTTCTAAGCTCTTTTTTATCGTCGACTCTTAGATACGCTTTCACCCTTAGGTCTCTTTCTGCTTTTTCTCTCTAACTCCCGTCTGCAGTTGTTTGTTAGTCGGATCAGCAGGTAAAGTTAATAATACGGAAATTTTATATCTTGTCAACACTTTATTTAAAAAAAATTAAATTAATTTAACTTTTTTTAAAATATGTTTTAATTAACTAATAAATAGGGGCGATAATCATTAATATACACGAATCATTTTTACCTAAAACTCAACCAATCAAAGAATACTCTGATAGCTCAAGTAAGTCTCTCCAGAGACTTCAAGAGATTGCAAATAATATACCTAAGTTACTTTTAACTAGTAATGTACAAAATACAATTAATAAACTCTCAACTGATGATTTATCTGTAAATGAACTATTTATTGAGGGTAGAAATAAAAATATTAGATTAGCTATGGTGCATCTTAGTTTTATTTCCCATGCATATATTTGGGGCGGTCTAAAGCCTGAACCATTATTGCCCGAGGTTCTTGCAGGACCTTGGGTAAAGGTAGCTAAAGCCTTAGGTAGACCACCTATACTAAGCTATGCAAGTTATTGCCTGGATAACTGGTTTAAAATAAATAATGAAGAAAATATTTCATTAGATAATGTTGCATTGATAACAAATTTTTTAGGTGGAGTTGATGAAGATTGGTTTGTAACTATTCATGTATGTATTGAAGATGCAGCATCAGAGGCTATTATTGCTGCACAAGAAATAGCTGAGATGACAAAAGAAAATTCAGAAGATGAAATATTACAAAAATTAAAATCTATATCAAAATCACTTAATAAAGTTAATAAGATTTTTTCACGAATGCCTGAGAAATGCGATCCTTATATTTACTATCATAGAGTAAGACCATTTATATTTGGAACAAAAGATAATCCTGACCTAAAAAATGGATTGATCTATAAAGGTGAATTTAAAGATAAACCACAATTTTATCGAGGTGAGACTGGGGCTCAAAGCAGCATTATGCCTTTTCTTGATGGCGCCTTAGGTATTTATCATACTAAAGACAGCCTAAGACATTATTTAAATGAGATGAGAGAATATATGCCTCCTGAGCATAGAGCTAGAATAGATAAGGTTGAAGAAATTTCTCAAGCGAAATCTCTAATAAATGAGTCACAAAATCTTACAGATGAATACAATAGATGTTTGGAAGAAATTAGAGCATTCAGAGCCTTACATTTAGAATTTGCTGGCACTTATATTCATAAGCAATCACAGATTAAAAATCCATTTGGTCGGGGTGGTTCAACTATAACAGGTACGGGTGGAACGCCTTTTATGAAATACTTAAAGAAACACAGAGACGAGACTGAACATCAAAAAATTAAATAAGTTCTAATTAATTATGCGGCGGTAGCTTGGCTTCAACGAACCATTCATGCACTCTTTTAACTGGATTAAATTTTTTCATTCTCATTTTTTTATTTTCAAGAATAAAGTTTCTAGTTTTAATCGCTGTATAGTGATATGTATGATGATCTCTAGTTTCACCTTCAGGGATTAAGTACACTTTTGTTTGTTTCTTGTCAGCCATAATTAGACGCAATTATACACAAATTAATCATAAATAATATTGAAAATATTTATTTAAATTTAATTAACTTTATTTAGTAATTTAAAATAATTTAAGTTTCCATAAAGGCAAGTCAGTTCTCTAGTAATAACGCCTATTCTTATTTTACCTAGGAGTTCTTTATGTATAACAGATTTGTTTTCAAGAAAATGATCTTCAAATAACTCCTTATCTATTAGGGGTAATAAGGTTCTGCTTAAACCTCCTGCTAAAAAAATACCGTTACCCGGAACATAGGCAAGCGCAGCATCCGATAAAACATTAGCTAGGCTCTTTATAAAGCCATTAATAATATCTAAAGCTAAATCTTCATTTTGATTAAATCTTTTTATAACCTCTTCTGCTGAAATGCTTTCTCCAGAAAGAGATTTATATAACTTAGATATTCCTGATCCAGATACTATATCTTCGAGGGTTTTATAATGACCATTATCATTATTGATAGCAAAATTCTTTAATAAACTTGAGGTCCAATTAGTCGTATTTCCTAACTCAGTAGCAATAACTGAGTCCGTGCTTGTAAAAGCTGCACCTAAACCTGTTCCAGGACCTAAGACTAATGAATTAGAATTAATTTGAACCCCTGATTTAATATATTCAATTTTATCCTCCGGTGTTCCTTTTAAACTATACCCAATAGATTCCCAGTCATTAAGTAAGTAGCACTGATCAAGTTTAAATTTTTCGAGTAAAATATCAGCATTGGCAACAAAAGATCTATTAGTCATTGAAATAGTATTACCTATTTTAGGGCCAGCAATTGAAAAAACTGCATTAGTGATACTGAGATCAGAATTATCAATTAAATCACCTATGATAGTGTCAAAATTATCTAGATTTTTAAGAGAAATTTTTTCTGATTTATGAATTTCATTGGCTCCGCTTTCACAATATGCATAACGCATATTAGTTCCTCCAACATCTACTAATAATAGATCGCTCACTGTGAAATACCGCTAGATAAGTTTGAACAATTAGGCAGGTTATTAGAATTTGTAGCTAAAATCTTGATTGAGTGTAAATCAATATCCCAATTATCATTGCTGAGTAGAATTGCTCTGATATCCATATTAGAAGAATCAAGGCCTGCAGATTGAAGACATGAAACAGGTATCTTTACTGAAGCCCATTGAGCAAGTTTTTTATTTTTAAAAACTTCAGTTACATCAATCATACCTCTACATATTTCGTATCCATTTCCAGCACACGTTGCTCCAAAGTAAATAGGTGAGCTCCCTATTCTATTTATCTTTAATTCGATCTCATAACTCGGAGCTTTCATATCTTGAATATCTAAAAAAGAGTCAGCTAAGATACCCCATGCATTGTAATCATTGGATTTAAAAAATTTTAAATTCTTTGCATCATCTTGTTTTTTATAATCAAACTTAAACATTGAAATATTTTGTGATTTGCTTGTAAAGATATCAGACTGAACCTGCTCCACGCTTGAGCCTTCTTGAACAAATTCAAAGCCTGGTGGATAAGCGCTGCCAACAAACAAGATGATTTCGTTTAATTCTTTTTCTATTTTAATCTCTTCAACATCTACAAGCTCTTTAGTGGATGAATAATTTAAACCATATCCATAAGGAAATAGTGGATCGTATCTAGCATCTTTAAAATTTACATTTTGTACAGCAGTTTTTGGCCATGAGTATGGGAGTTTTCCAGTAAAGTCATAATCTATTGATCCATTGTTTGTAAAAATTACATCACTAATACCCTCTACAGCTGATCCTGGTAGCCAGGCAGCAATAAAAGAATCTGATAAATTTAATTCTCTATTAATCTCCATTGGTCTTCCAGAGAGAAATATAGAAATGATTGGGAAATTTGCTGCATTAAACTGTTGCATCAATCTAATATAATTTGCATCCTTTGAAATAAATTCAAGATCTTTTCTATCACCATCACCTTCAGCATATGGCTCTTCACCGAAAATAAAAATAACAGAATCAGGTTTCTTTTTATAAGATCCATCTTTAGAAAATTCAATAGAGCCGCCTTGATTATTAATATGTCCTGCTAAAGCTGAATATATGTTTTGTACATTTTTATAATCAGAGTTTTTATTATCACGAGCTTGCCATGTTATAGTCCAACCGCCCATTTGACTGTTGATTGATAGAGCAGCATCTCCTACAACAAGATAATGCTTACTAGGGTTTAAAGGCAGTACATTATTATTATTTTTTAGAAGAACAAGTGATTCTCTTACAGCCCTTCTTGCAATTGCAAAGTGATTTTTATCGCCAATATAGTTTGATTTAAATTCATGGGGTTTTTTTCCATCTAGAAGGCCTATTTGCATCTTAACTCTTAATATTCGTCTTACCGCATCATCTAATCTTTCAAGGGGTATACTTCCATTCTTAACTTGTTTTAAAGTAGTTTTATATAATTCTTGCCACTCATCTGGAACCATAAAAATATCTACACCCGCATTAAATGATTGAGGGCAGCTTGTATTTGAGCAGCCTCTTACCTGTCCATGACCATTCCAATCACCAACTACAAAACCTTCAAAATTCATTTGATTTTTAAGGACCTCAGTTAATAAGTATTTATTGCCATGGAGTTTGTCTCCATTCCATGAATTGAAACTCGCCATAATTGTCTGAACGCATGCATCTAGAGCTTTGAAATAAGGTTCTCCATGTAAGTTTTTTAAACCTAACTCGCTTATTAGTGCATCGCCTTGATCTACACCATCGGAAGTTCCACCATCTGCTATAAAGTGCTTTGCAGTTGAAAGCATATGGTTTAATCCTAGAAAATTATCACCTTCGCCCTGAATACCAAGAATCATAGCTTGACCTAATGATGCAACTAATTCGGGATCTTCAGAATAACCTTCATAGGTTCTTCCCCAGGTATCATTTTGTGGAACAGTAATAGTTGGTGCAAAAGTCCAAGGTATTCCAGTAGAAAGTACTTCTTTTGCAACTGCTTGGCCTATCTCTTTAATTAAATCAGGATTTCTTGTCGCGCCTAAACCAATATTATGAGGAAAAATAGTAGCACCTATAACATTATTATGACCATGCACTGCATCAGTTCCCCATAAAATGGGAACAATACTCCCATTAATAATTGGCGAAGCATCATAATATGCTTTACTAAGATTTTTCCAATCCTCGATTGAACTAAATTTATTTTTATTGGGGTATCGTCCGCCACCATTTAATATAGAGCCAAGCTTAAATTTTTTTGCTAATTCAGGAGTAACTGCATCAATATCTGGCATGATAACTTGACCAACCTTCTCTCTTAGAGTCATTTTGCTAAGAATTGATTCAACTCTCTCCATATCTGGAGAGGGACAGGTAGTGTTATGTGACCAATCTATATTTGCTGATAGGTGAATAGATGAAACTAGAAAAAATAAAAATATAACTTTTTTCATAAAAAAAATTTTTACCAAAGATAGCCATAAATTATAGCCAGCATTCCGATAATAATAATGGTGCTGTAATTAAAACCTCTAGAAGTTTTAAAATTTATCCCATTTAAATCTATAGCTTTATCTTGATCTGTATATCCTTGAAGTAAAGTTGTTAGATAGCACATAAGACCAGAAACAATAAATACCACTCCCATTCTATGAATGAATGGGTATTCAGGAAAAGCATACCAAATAAAAATCGATAAAGTTAATGATGTTGCTGCGGCAACTAAAACTGACATAGTTGTTGCTTTTTTCCAAAACAATGCAACTAAAAATATTACAAGAATTCCAGGTGTAAAGAAGCCAGTAAACTCTTGTATGTACTGGAATGCCGATTCTAAGCTACCAAGGAGAGGTTGAGCACAAAATACGGCAATTGTTAATGATATCCATGCAACATTTCTTCCAATATTAATTAATCTTCCTTGGGAGGCTTCAGTTTTTGCAAAACTTCTATAGATATCCATAGTGAAAATAGTACTTATACTATTTGTCATTGAAGCAAGAGATGAAACAATAGCAGCAATAAGGGCTGCAAATGTAAGCCCCAGCAATCCATGTGGTAGTAAAGCCATCATAGTTGGATAAGCTTGGTCAGATTTTTCTAGCGTTGGATAAAGAACAGCTGCGCATATACCTGGCAAAACAATTACTAGCGGCATTAATAATTTTAAATAGGCTGCAAACATTACGCCTTTTTGAGCCTCTGGTAAAGATTTAGCTCCTAAGGCTCTTTGAGTAATGTATTGATTGAACCCCCAATATGCAAAATGAGCTATCCAGAGACCGCCTATTAAGACCCATACACCAGGTAAGTTATTGTAGGCAGGGTTTTCAGGAGAAAGAATCATATCAAATTTATCTGGAACTTCGTTAATTAATACTGTTAATCCTGCTATAAGTTCGCCATCACCGATTGTTGTTAATGCTATATATGAAACAGATAAACCGCCGAATATTAATAAAACTACTTGAATAATGTCGGTCAAAGCAACTGCCTTTAGGCCGCCCCAAAGAGAATAAGCTAAAGATAGGCCAGCCAATAAAACCAAACCATTAAATAACTCTATACCCGTTAGAGCATTTATTGCTAAAGATCCAAGCCACAATACTGATGTTAAATTAATAAAAATATATACAGCTAGCCAAAAAAAAGATAAAACTAAACTAACTCTTTTATCAAACCTTTGCTCAAGAAATTGAGGCATGGTGTAAATCTTCTTTTCTAAGAAAAGAGGAAGAAAAAACTTAGCCATTACAATTAATGCTATAGCAGCAGTTAGCTCATAAGTTGCTATTGCCATACCAACAACAAAACCCTGACCTGACATGCCTATTATTTGTTCTGCTGAAATATTAGCAGCAATTAAAGAAGCTCCAATTGCCCACCATGGAAGAGATCTGCCAGCTAAAAAATAATCTTCAGCGCTTCTTTCATGACCTGATGATTGTCTTGATACATAGGTAGCAAGACCAATAATACCAATACAATAAATTGCAACTATAGTTAAATCTAGTGAATTAAATAACATTTATAACTTCCCCATAATAGAAAACTCAGCCATTGTATCAAAAAATAGATACCTTAAGGATTTGAAAACTAAAGTAATCTTAGAAATTAATTACCTGAATTGCCTCAGAATGCTCTTCAGAAAATATACCCGAAATCATTACAAATTTTAACTCATCTTTTGTCTTGTAATAATCTTTTAATTTTCGAGAAATAGATTTTATTGCTCTATCATGATTTGAGATATTTTTAAGAAAATATGCTTGAGTTGATCCAACTAGCGAGAGATGGTTTAAAGTTGATTTACTATTTGTAAAACAAAATATTGGTATGTTAAATGGTTTAGCATTAGAAACAATATTTCCAGTATAACCAGTCCTAGTAACGACTATTATTCCATCTGCTTTAACTGATTGAGCTAGTTGATTTGCTGCAACTCCTAAATGCTGCCAATCAGAATCAGAAATAAGATTTTCTTCATAACCAAGCGTTTTAAACTGTTCAGTTTTTAGTGATATAGATTTTAGAAACTTTACGCATTCTATTGGGTGTTTGCCTATACTAGTCTCTCCAGAAAGCATAATTGCGTCTGCGCCTTCGTATATAGCATTAGCAATATCAGTTACTTCAGCTCTTGTTGGAGTTGGGTTCTCAATCATAGATTCCAAAAGATGGGTTGCTACAATAGAACGTTTACCCCATTTTGCACATGCAAACATAATCTTCCTTTGTATATTTGGCAAATCAGCTAAGCTAGTTTCTATTCCTAAATCACCTCTAGCTACCATAACGCCATCAGATGCTTTACAAATTTCATTAATATTATCTAAGCCTTCTTGATTTTCAATTTTTGCAATGATTCTTGCAGTTGATGAACTGTCTTTGAGTATCTCTCTGAGTTTCGTTAAATCTTCTTCACTTCTTACAAAAGACAGAGCAATAAAATCAACATTATGTTTTATACCAAATTGTATATCTTTTATGTCTTTTGAAGTTATAGAAGGAAGATTAACTCTTACGCCTGGCAGATTTACATGCCTCTTACTACCAATCTTGCCGCCATCAATAACTTTACATAATAATGTATCTTCATCTTTGGATAGAACACTAAAATTTATAAGTCCGTTGTCTACTGTTATTTTTGAACCTGGATTTACGCTGCTTATTAAATCTTTATAGTTAATTTTGATTGATGATGTTTCAACATCTACTTGATCTCTAACAGTTAAAGTTACTTCATCTCCTGTAACAAGATCCAATGGCATAGCAGTATCACCTGTTCTTATTTCAGGTCCTTGAGTATCAAGTAAAATTCCAATAGGGGTTGTATTTTTAGAAAGCTCAGAATTAATCTTATTTACTCTACTAATTATTGCTTTGGCTTGTTTATGGTCGGCATGGGACATATTGATTCGTACGACATTCATACCTTCACTATGTAGCTTTTTCAAAGTTTTTATATTTTGGGTAGCTGGACCAACTGTGCAAATTATTTTAGTTCTTGTAAATTCCATGATTCTTGTAAAATAAATTTATTAAATGCCTTCAACTAAAACAACATGACGAATAGCAGAATTTTCAACATGTTTAAGAGCAGACTGATAAGCTTCTGACTTATAACATTCTTCTGCTATTTGAATATTATTAAACTCTACTAAAACTGTTCTTTCATATATACCACCTTCAACCTCTTTCTGATTTCCACCTCTTGCAAGAAATTTACCCCCAAAACTTTCTATTATAGGTCCAGCCAGCTCAGCATATTTTGTATATTCATTGTTGTCTATAATATGACACCTTGCTACCCAATACCCCTTCATTTTTTATACTCTAAGCGTTTTGCATGCAAAATAGGTTCTGTATAACCACTGGGTTGAATCCTGCCTTTAATAGCAAGTTCAAGGGCTGCTATAAAAGCATATCCGTTATAATCTGGTGCCATGTTTTGGTAAGTATCATCATGGGAGTTTTGTTCATCAACAATAATTGCCATTTTTTTCATAGTTTCGATAACTTGCTCTTCTGAGCAGATTGCATGATGTAGCCAATTTGCAATATGCTGACTTGAAATCCTACAAGTAGCTCTATCCTCCATTAAACCAATATTATTAATATCTGGTACTTTTGAACAACCAACGCCGCTATCAACCCATCTTACAACATAGCCCAGTATGCCTTGCGCATTATTATCTAGTTCATTTTGTATTTCTGATGGGGTAAGTGTTGTTGGATCCTCCATAATAGGTATTGATAAAATATCATCAAGACTAGCCCTAGTTCGTGATTTTAAAGATTCTTGCTCATCGCCAACAAGAATTTTATGATAATGCATAACATGAAGTGAAGCTGCTGTTGGTGAAGGGACCCACGCACAATTTGCTCCTGCTTTAGGGTGCATTATTTTTGCTTTAAACATTTCTAGCATCTCATCAGGCATAGCCCACATCCCTTTACCAATTTGTGCTTTACCTTTAAAGCCAGTCTGTAGACCAGTATCTACATTCCAATCCTCATATGCTGCAATCCATGGTTGTTGCTTCATTTGATCTTTAGGAACCATAGGTCCAGCTTCCATACTTGTATGTATCTCATCTCCAGTTCTATCTAAGAAACCGGTATTAATAAAAATCACTCTATCCTTGGCAATTCTTATACATTCTTTAAGGTTAACAGTCGTTCTTCTCTCTTCATCCATGATCCCAACTTTTACACAAAGTGGTTTCATTGAAAGTTCTTTTTCAACTGCAGCGAAAAGATCGCAAGTAAATTTGACCTCTTTTGGGCCATGCATTTTAGGTTTAACTATATAGATGCTGCCCTTTCTTGAATTGGAAATTGCATTACTTTTTTCTAAATCATGTTTTGCAATACATATGGTAAACATAGCATCGAGTATGCCTTCAGGAATTTCATTACCATCTTTATCTAATACAGCTGGATTAGTCATAAGATGACCTACATTCCTAACAAGCATAAGACTTCTTCCAGGCAAACTTAATTCCTTCCCATCTTTTAAGGTGTAAGATCTATCAGGATTAAGAGAACGAGTCATCTCAGAATTCCCCTTAGTAAAAGTTTCTTGTAAGTCTCCCTTCATAAGCCCAAGCCAATTTCTATAAACAAGAACTTTATCTGATGCATCAACTGCCGCAACTGAATCTTCACAATCTTGAATAGTCGTAATAGCAGATTCTAATAATACATCCTTAATACCTGCAAGATCTTCCATTCCTATGTTGTGATCCTTATCAATTTGAATCTCAAGATGTAAATTATTATTTTTTAACAAAATGCCTCTTGGGTTATTAGGATCCCCTGCAAAACCTATATATTGATTAGTATTTTTTAATTCTGATCTGGTGCCATCAGATAATTCAACTTGCAGGCTTTCACCTAAAATCATAAAACTAGTTGCATCCTCATAATATCCTTCCTTTAGCGGGACTGTCTCATTTAAAAAGTTTTTAGCAAAAGCAATAACTTTATTCCCTCTAACTGGGTTATAGCCTCCAGATCTTTCAGAGCCATCATCTTCAGAAATAAGATCGGTGCCATATAAAGCATCATAAAGGCTTCCCCATCTTGCATTAGCTGCATTTAAGGCGAATCTTGCATTGGAAACAGGAACTACTAACTGAGGTCCTGCAACAGTTTTAATCTCAGGGTCTACATCAGAAGTTTCAATCGAAAAATCATCACCCTCTTCAAGCAAGTATCCTATTTCTTTAAGAAAGTTCTTATATTCATGTGCATTATGTTCTTGACCTTTTCTTTCTATATGCCAATTATCAATTTGTTTTTGTAAAGATTCTCTTTTTGCTAAGAGTTCAATATTCTTAGGTCCAAAAGTATCTAAAATTGATTCAAGTGATTTCCAAAACAGACTTGGCTGAATATTAATACCTGTAACAACCTCATCTCTTAAAAATTTATCAAGCTCTTTGGAAACATGAAGCCCTCCATATTTAACTCTTGCTGAATTATCTGTAGGATTTGGAACCATTTCGGTTTCAGATTTTAATAGCGAAACAAGTTTTGTAAAAATATTCATACATGAATTATATACAAGGTAAAAGGTTCATAAAACAAAAAAGGTGGCTTAAGCCACCTTTTAAAACTAACAATAACTATTAATTTTCATCATTATATCTAACCATGACAACTAACATGGAAGTTTGGATGACACTTCTATTGGATGATATTTCTTTTTGAAACTGAGCAAAAGAATCACTACTAAATAGTGTTTCTTGTTCAGCTAAAGCCGCTCCAATACTATCAGATCCTGTGAAAGCATAATGTGTATAGTAATTTTGATTACCTGCAACTTGTGCTCTTAAACCATAAGCTCCGCCAATGTTGCCTGCTTCAACTTGAGCTTTAGCAACTTTTGCATAAGATTTAGCATAAGCAGCAGGATTTTTTACATCCATTCTGTAAATTGTATAAACATTGTTTTTGTTTGATGACATTTCTCCACCAGTTAAGATTTTTCTATTTAAAGACTGCTCAACAGGTTCAGCAATAGATGCTGTGGCTGCTAAAAACTCAGCAAATCTCGGTGTGTAAAAAGATTCTGTAGCTTTTCCTACATCAACCTCATTATCATAATTTATAACAACTGCATGAGTAGCATCGTCATACCCATTAAAAGCATAAGAACCTAATGTAACAACTCCTGGAAATGACTTGCCCCATTCAGAATTCATTAAACTATCCATCTGTTTTGCGTATTCTGCTGGATTAGAAACATTCACTGAATATGTTGCTATATATCCTGCTGCAAGAATAGATTGTGATGATACTAATACCATTAATGATATTGATAATAATAACTTTTTCATAATAACTCCTTTATTATATTTTTTATTAACTCAGAAATCCTAACATCAAAATGAATAGCCTTCTAAGGTATTTATATATAAAAGGTGTATTTAAATTATAATTATTAGATGTTAGAAAATAAGAATATTGACGCCTTGATTATTGGTGCAGGCCATAACGGACTTGTATGTGCTTATTATCTTGCTAAGGCAGGACTAAATGTTCATATCTTTGAACAAAGACATATTGTAGGTGGCGCTGCTGTTACTGAAGAGTTTCATCCAGGTTTTAGAAATTCAGTAGCAAGTTACACAGTTAGCCTGCTCAATCCTCAAGTTATAAATGATATGAAATTAAAAAAATATGGCTTAAGTATTGTTAAGAGGCCCATCTCTAATTTTCTTCCTATTAATAATACTAATTATTTAAAATTGGGTGGTGGTCTTGAGAAAACTCAAGCAGAGTTTAGAAAATTTTCAGAAAGAGATGCTAATAGGTTACCAGATTACTATGAACGCATTGAAGCAGTAGCAGATGTTTTAAGGGATCTTTCAATTAAGACTCCTCCAAATCCAAAACAGGGTATTAAAGCACTTATAGGTGCAGCCTTACAAGCTTGGCCAATTGTAAAAAAAGGTAATCAGGTTCATAAAGATGTTTATGATCTTTTTACTAAAAGTGCTCGATCTTTTTTAGACTCATGGTTTGAAAACGAGCATATTAAAGCGGCTTTTGGGTTTGATGCTATTGTTGGTAATTATGCTAGTCCAGACACTCCTGGATCTGCTTATGTTCTACTTCATCATGTTTTTGGTGAAGTTGATGGTGAGAAAGGAGCATGGGGTCATGCTATAGGTGGAATGGGTGCTATTACTCAAGCAATGCAACAAGCATGTATGGATGTTGGAGTGAAGATAACTACTAGTGCACCTGTTAAAAAAGTCATGGTTGATAATAAAAAAGTTACAGGTATTCAATTAGAGAATGGTGATATTATTAATGCATCAAAAGTTATATCTAATCTTAATCCAACTCTTCTATATAAAAAATTAATTGATCAAAATGATTTAAGTGAGGAATTTAATAGAAGTATGGATGGTTATAAATCAGGTTCGGGTACTTTTAGGATGAATGTAGCTTTATCAGAACTTCCTGACTTTACATCATTACCTGGTAAAGTCGTTGGTGAGCATCATCAATGCGGAATTGTTATAGCTCCAACTTTAGATTATATGGATCAAGCATTTATTGATGCTAAAAATTATGGATGGTCTAAAAAGCCAATTGTTGAGATGCTTATTCCATCAACCCTAGATGACAGCCTTGCCCCTCCAGGAAAGCATGTTGCCTCATTATTTTGTCAGCAATTTTCTCCTATGCTAAAAAATGGTGTTTCTTGGCATGATGCACGCCTTGATGCCGCTGAATGCATTATTAATACTGTAAATGCATATGCTCCAAATTTCAGGAACTCTATTGAAGGAACTATGATTTTATCTCCACTTGATTTAGAGGAAAAATTTGGTCTTATTGGTGGAGATATCATGCATGGTCATATGACCCTAGATCAAATGTGGGCAGCAAGACCTCTTTTAAACTATGGAGACTATAGAGGGCCTCTTAAATCCTTATATATGTGTGGGTCAGGTACGCATCCTGGTGGAGGTGTTACCGGTTTACCTGGAAAGAATGCTGCTAGAGAGATTTTAAAAGATAAATAAGTTTATTTATTTGCCCTTTCAAAAGAAGCTGCATATTCCAGCAATGACTTGTCAGACCATTTAGTACCTATAAAAGAAACTCCAACAGGCAAACCTTCAACTTTACCTAGAGGTAATGTTATGTGAGGATAACCTGCTATGGCAGCAAAGCCACCATTGCCCCAACTTCTTTGTTCTTCCATAGCACCGCCATCACCCATTTCATAGTCAGTAATCCATGCTGGATTTCTGGTAAGGCCAACAAACGCATCTAAGTTATATCTATCAAGCAATGAATCAAAATCTTCTTTAACTTTTTCAAGAGCAGCAAGAGCTTCGATATATTTATCATCATCTAAAGAAGCCTCAATACTAGCTTCAAATATTTCTTGTTTAAAATATGGCATAACTGAGTCTTCATTAGCATTATTAAAAGCAATAAGATGTTCTAGATTTTTATAAGGGGTATTAGTATTAGTAAGATAAAGCTCCAAGTCTCTTTCAAATTCATATAATAATAAGAAAAACTCCTCTTCACCTGGAGAGTCTCTTTTATCTTCTATTTCAACAACCTCACCACCTCTAGATGAAATAATTTTAGTGATTTTATTTAAAAGTTTTTGGCCCTCTTCGTCATCTGATCCTGAATTTAGTAATCCAAAGCGTTTATTTTTCAAAGAGTTTTTATTTAGATCCTTTGAAAAATTGAAATCAAAATTTTTTGGTATATTAAGGGTTGATACGTCTAATGGATCTTCTCCAGCTATTGCTTGCAATGCTTTAGCCACAATTATAACTGTCTTACCCATAGGTCCAGCAGTATCTTGAGTTGAAGAGATGGGCACTATACCGCTTCTACTAACTAAACCAACAGATGGCTTCATCCCAACAATTCCATTTATAGATGCTGGGCAAGATATTGATCCATTGGTTTCAGTTCCGATAGCAATTTCTAACATGCCGCTAGCAACAGCAACAGCAGACCCTGAGCTTGAACCACATGGATTTCTATTGTTTCCATAAGGATTAATCGTTTGACCTCCAAAACTAGACCAACCACTTACCGAATTAAATGATCTAAAATTAGCCCATTCTGATAGATTGGTTTTTCCATAGATATGGTAATTTGATGACTTTAATTTTGATATTAAAAAGGCATCCTTATTAGGGTAGTGACTGGACAGAGCTAGTGAACCTGCAGATGTGATCATACCCTTTACATCTATATTATCTTTAATACCAATATTTACTAATGATTCTGAATTGAGAGGACTTATATAAATAAATGCATTAAAGGGATCTTCTTCAGTATGAGCAAAAAAGGAAATATAAATTAAAAGAAGGCTAAAGATTTTGTTCATAGACTTGATATTAAATAGAAATTTTTATGGAGTCAAAGTCTATAAATTGGAGCGGGAAACGAGGTTCGAACTCGCGACCTCAACCTTGGCAAGGTTGCGCTCTACCAGCTGAGCTATTCCCGCATTTAACTAAAACAAATTGGTCTGGAGCAGTATTATCTATTATTAAAAACCTAAGGTAAAGTTAAGATATTTTTATATATATTTATTTAAATTAATCCCTGAATCAATTGCTTGAAATAAAACCTTTTGGATTTATTGGATCTATGTATTCAAATGGTAAAATATCTGGAGAAACTTTTACTTCGCTAGTTATTATAAAAGGAAGTGGATTTGAACCATATATAGCTTCTACAAAATATGCTCTCCATCCTTCTTCAGGTTTATCTATTGAAGATATATATTTACCTTCTGCATTGATCTTGATTGATTTTGATTTCCAGCTTTTACCTATTACATCAAGTCTAAAATCTCTGCTAGAGGGGTTATCAGCCCACCACAATTTAACTTCAGAAGGTTGATTATCAGAAGTAAATTCAATTTGTCCATTTTTAAGAAAATTCCAACTGTATTCTGGTCTAGGAGAGTTATTTAATATACTGATATAAAAAGATGCTATAGCCTCTAAGATATATGATCCATTAAGATTATGTCCAACATTAGGCACATAACGGATATGCTTTTCTCCAGGCAATTGATCATAATAAAATTGTGAGGAAGTAGGTATAAAGAACTCATCTCCAGCTGCATTAATAATATATTTAGGAAATTGATATCTATCCTTATAACTATATGGATCCACTAATTTAAAAAGCGCCTCAGCTTCAGGCGATCCCCACCAATCCATTGTATTCATATCAACATAATCTTGAATGGCTGGGGCCCAGAATCCATAAGCCTGCCAATGATGTTCAAAAGATGGTTTGATATTTAACATATCGATAACAAGAGGAATTATTGCTATTACTCTATTGTCTGTTGCGGCCGCAGTCCAAGTAGTCCATCCTCTTTTAGATGCTCCGGTTACAACAAAGCTATCCACATTATTTCTTTTAAAAACAACTTGAATCGTATCCATTGCTGCTATGGCACTTTTAGTCATTGCCATTCTTGCAGGCCAACGTGTCTCGCCAGTTAGAAAAAATTTATTCCAAGTATATGCAATTATTGCATCCTCCCATCTATCAAAACTTTCGTCAGAAAATTTTAATGGCTGATTAGGAATCGCTTTTAATTCAGCTACTAAGGAATTAGAAGCTAAGGCAATTTCAATCAATGCATCTTGCGCTTTTGGCAAAGGGTCATTCGTATCTCCAGAGCTTATGACTAGCAAAGCAGTTTCTGCTTTAACTTCCTTTGGTTCTATTACTGTGAGCCAATGTGACCATGATGTTTTATTTACATCCTTGCTTTGAAGAAAGTTTTGAGAGTTCATTCTAATTGAGTGAACAAAATAACCATCAAATTCTTGAACTTTTTCAATGACATAATTAAATGATGCGTCATCTTTATGAACGTAAGTATCTAAATCAGTTTGTAAATACTCAGATCTTGGATCAGCTTGTATAAAAATAGGAAAAATAACTATTAAAAAAAATAGTATTCTTTGCATGTGTTAATTAATTAAAACTTTCTGCAATTTATCTCTTGTACTCAAAAATACTTTATAAATTACAATAGATTTAGGCTCAATATTCTTTGGATATGGAACATTAAAACTGCCTTGATTGTCATAACCGTAAAAATAATCGCTACCCTCAAAACCTATATGCTGTGCTTTAACTAAAAAAGGGTTACCAATATTAGCCTTGTATATTTGTTTATCATTAGCATCAAAAAAGACTATTTCATATGTTTCTACCTCAATAGGATCTTTGTTAAAACGATAACTAGGTATTTTTTTATCATATTCTATTGATGTAAATTCAAAGACACCATTTTTCATATATAACTTAACTTGGTTAAATTTATTCTCTTGAATGATGACTTTAGTGTCTTTTAATATTTGGTGTTTACCAGGAATAATTTCGTCCAAAGCTAAGACTAATGTTGGGGCAATAAAAAAAGTAGCTAATAACAAATATCTTAACTTAATCATAAATTGCTCCAATTAATGCCAATAGTTCCACCAGTGGTTCCGTCAATATATCCAATAGCATAATCTGATTTATTAGTAGGATTTGTTTGATAACTTCCGGACCAATCAATTGATGTATTCCAATAGTATTCGCTATTAAAAAAACCTTCATAGTTATCTGAATCTAATAAAATATTATCTGGTGCTGTAATAAAACCTTGAGTATCAATTGCCTTGTATGAATATTCCATTACTCCGCCATCTTCAGGCTTTGTAAAACTTACAGTTGTTTGATTTTTTAAATTTTCTTGAACTACTCCATTAATATACCAATTAAGTTCAATATTGCTTGTATTAAATTCAACATCAAGTTCATACTTAATAGCATTATAAGATCCGCCTTGCTGCAAATTATCGATTTGAGTTTCCACTCCATCACCTGAGACTAAATAAATACTACTCCAAACATTTGGGCAGTTATCATAATTATCATATTGCTTGAAACATTGATTAGCTATAGTTTGTATTACAAAAGCCTCTGAATTGATGGGTCCATATTGTGATATAAAATTTTCAGGGACACCCCAACTACCATTATAGTCACCGCCATACATAACATTATAATCTTCAGGTCTCCATGAAGCATCAGATGAATAATAGGTTCCTAAAAATAAACCTACTCCATTATTCGAAGCTCCTGATGTATAACCAGGTACATTTGTCTTATCTTGAATCCAATGCGACCATTTGACACTATAAGGATCATTAATAGTGGTAGTATTTGGAGATGAGTCTGCATAAATACTCATATCAAAACCTCTATCGTCACTTGTAATATATTCATCCCCAAGATTAGCATGACTATGACCAAGTTCATGCATAGCAATATAAGATGTTGAACCGCCTAAAGGCTGTGCATTAACATAACCCCTTGCAACTCCCCTTCCATAGAAGCCTGCAAGAATAGAAATAGTATCTGGCATAGGTCCATTTGGAAAAGCAGATGCAACATTAGCATCAAGTACATTCCAATCCCAACAATATATTGAGGTATCCCAATCAAGACAGCCTGTGTATAAACCAACAAAGGAATCAGTTCCATCTAAAAGCAAGGGTTCAACTGCAAGAATATTAAAATATTCTTTAACAAAATTTCCTTCATTAATTCTTTCAACCAAGTTGTATACAGTCTGGCCAAGTCTATCCCTAAAGTCATCAATATCAGTAACAGAATCAGCAACAATTAAATATGTAGTACCTGGCTGCATATTCTGCTTTTTCGTTCCGCTGACAACATATGTTTTATAGTTTTCAGTAATTTCTATATTAGTAGGAATAACAGCTCTAAATGTAGTTTCGCCAGAGGAGTTGCCATCATTTGCCAAAATAGTAACATCCTGAAAACCAGCTAATTGCATTTCAGAAAAATCCAATGAGATTGTGTTAGCGCCACTATCAGATATGCTAATTACTGGAGTTGGTAAAAAGTTTTCACCTATCTTGGCGCTATAGGTAATGTCAGCAAATTCATTATCTGGATCATTTACAGTAAATTCAAAAATTGAATTTTCTGGGAGTAAGATATCTGATGTTCCTGCAGTTGCTTGGGGTGCATTAGTAAGTTGAACAACTGGAGAATCATTAACGTTATTTATTGTAATTGAGACAGTTGCAGGACTTGAGATGGTTCCGTTTTCAACAGCAGTAGCAGTAAATTGAAAAGAATCACTTCCACTAAATTCAGCTTGAGGGTTATAACTAAATCCTCCATCTGGTGCTAAATTAATTGCTCCGCTAGTTGGGCCAGAAACTTTTTGATAAGTAACTGTAGCTGCACTAGATGTGGATGCTGTTAGATTTCCAATATACATTGCATCTTCATCAGTTGAAAAGCTTTGTGCATTCGCAGTAATAGTAAAACTTTGTCCGCCACCTCCACCACCACAAGCAGATAATATCAATAATAAAGAAAATCCTGTAATTGTGTTTAGTGTATGTCTCATGATTATAATTTTAGCATCAATAAAATGAATTTATAGATAGAATATTATTCAGATCAAAAAAAAGAGGACTAAAAGCCCTCTTTTTAAATTCTCATGAATAATTCTTAGAAATCTTTTTGAAATCTAATACCAAATGCTCTTGGTGGAGCATACATAGCTCTAACATAACCAGCATTTCCAGCAAATGAATCAGTTTTAATTAATTCATCAGTTAAATTAAAGACATAGAATTCTAGACCCCACGCCTCAGTCTCATTAACTAAAGTTACTGCAGCGTTTGCTGTAGTTGTTGCTTCCTGACCACTATGGAAAGGAGCTACAGAATAATTAGTTTCATTAAAGAACATTTCACCAACATGACTTACGCTTAAGCTAGGTCTTACAAACCAACCTGAAGCAGGGTAAAAAGTATGCTCGATATTTACTGTTGCTGATACTTCTGGGGACCACATTAAATTCTTGCCATCAAGATTGTGATCACCTGCAGCAGCACAAGGATCTTGTCCTAAGAGAGCTCTCTCAGTACAAAGATAACCATCTGCAAAATCTTCAGCACCACCAGGCTGAGGTGCATCTAAACCAGCCACCCAACCATAAACTCTTCCATTCTCCCAAGCATTCCAATCAAATTCCAATTCAATACCTTGAATAGTTGTTTCTGCAAGATTTTTGGTCATTAAAGTATAAATTGCATTACCATTTTGCTCATCATATCCAACGAAACCAAACATAGTTCTTTGCATATTTTCATACTCAGATACAAAAGCATTACCCAGTAACTTTAAATCACCGCCAAGTAGTGATGCTTTGAATCCTAATTCGAATGTAGTGTTATCTTCAGGTTCATATGGGAAATTGATAAAGACTCCATCACCTCTATCAACATTATCACCAAAACCACCAGCTTTAAAACCAGAAGCTACAGAACCATAAACAAATAGATCATCATTAACAATATAGTCAAAGCCTAACTTATATGTTCCAGCATCCCACTCTGCTGCATAACTATTATCAGCATTAGCAGGAATGTCTAAGAAATTTGGATTATAAATACCATCATTCATTCCTAAATCATCAGATTGATAGAAATCTACTGCAGGAGCAAAAGTAAAATTACCATCTCCGTCTACAGAGGCTAGATTGATTCCGCCAACAAAATCATATGACTCAAACCAGAAACAATCATCTGGGTTTCCACAATATGTATTTGGGTTAGTCCAGTAACCATGCGAGATAATTGTCTTACCTCCAACATCTTGTTTTTCATCCCAAGTATGTCGGTAACCAAAAGTTACATTTAATCTATCATCAACTGCATAATCAACTTGTCCAAATACTGCCATTGAATCTACAGTTCTGTTTGGTTGATAATAAGCAGCCGCAAAAGGACGCATAGTTGTGCCATTAAATGGTTGCTCAACATCATATCTAGATGAGTTATCTTCAGCCATGTAAAACACACCAGCTACCCATTGAAGTTGATCATCAGTATCAGATTGGAGTTGGAATTCAACAACATCTGATTGCATCTCTTGTGTAGTTCTGGACATTTCATCAAACCACATTGGCTTGATCATACCGCCTAGAGCTGCAGCCGTTTGAGGACCTACGGCAGCTACAAGAGCATCAACATCATTCATCCACCATGAAGTTTTACATGAATGTATGTAAGGATTGCCATTATTGTATTCAACTGCACAGTTATGATTCCAGTTATTCCAAATGTTACCCCAATCAGTAAAATCTCCATTAAATTCCCAACCCTGAACTCTGTAATAAACATCAGAGGTAAAACCTATACCTTTTGAAGTAGCAACAGTTGGACCCCAACCGTACTGACATCCATATAGACCACAAAAGTTACCTGCTTGTGCGTCTGCGTTAATACCCATTGAATCAGGATGCTCTCTTAAAAATCCGTAAGCAGGATGAGATGGATCAACAAAATTACCACCATCATTATCATTAATTTGATATCTATCTTGTTCTGAAATTGCAACTCTTAATTCTCCAACTACTCCATCATTAACTCTAAACTTAAGTTCAGATCTTAAGCTAGTAATACCAAAGTCTAATTCACCTGGATTATTAATAGCAGCATGAAAAGGATCATCTGGCCCTTGATCACATGAAAAATCATATGCCATACCTCTCGAAAATTCAGCTTGTTCACAATCTTTTAAATAAATGTTTCCAGCGCCATCATCTTGAAAGTGATCAAGAGAAACATACCATTCGAGATCAAGATTATTTGCAGGAGCATATAAAAATCCTACACGTCCAGCCCAATTATTAGTATTACCATAAGCATCAGCTGCTTTTATCTCTCTTGCCCTTCTTTGATCAACATTAGGAATTCCATCAGCTACTATATCTCTGCCATCAGCCCAAAGAACAGTTTGCTGGCCTTCACCACCAGGTACACCATTAGCAATACCAATCTTTCCGTCGCCATTGTAATCTAGTTGAAAATCATACATATCAACAGTCTGATCTATGTAAGAGTCTGCTTTGGTAGCTTTGAAAGAAGTTCTCATAGCCCATTCACTTGTAATTGGCATATTAATAAAACCATCAACTTCTTGCATGTGTCTATTACCAAGTCTAATTCCATATCTTCCTGTAGTTTCGTCGCCAAATTCTGGCCTTGCTGAAACTACATTTATGGCACCTGAGGTTGAATTTCTTCCAAAAAGAGTTCCTTGTGGACCTCTTAAAACCTCAATTCTTTCTACATCATGAGCTAGCATTAATGCTGCTTGAGGTCTTGGAGAGTACATACCATCAACATGAACAGCAACAGTTGGATCTCCAATTTCAGTATAGTTATTAGAACCAATACCTCTAATAGCAATATTTACACCTGAATCTTCTGCAGATGTTCCAACTTGCATATTTGGTATTAAATTTGATAAATCAGAAATTCTTGCAATCCCTTGAGTATTTAATTGTTCTTGAGAGACAACAGAAACAGCAATTGGTGTTTCCATAAGATTTGTTTCTCTCTTAGTAGCGGTAACAATTACCTCTTCTATTGCTTCTTCTGCAGCATCTTGTGCAAAAGTATTGTTAGTTATACTCGCAAATGAAATAACAAGTAATGATAATAAATATCTATTAATAAAATTCATGGCTTCCCCTCAGTTATTGTGAGTTTTTGCATTGTAATTGTAATAAATTCTTTAAATTACTAATGCTAATTTTTAGATGGCAGAATTATAGCTAAATTTTGAATATAAATCCAAAAAAATATAAATATTAGATTTTTGTAGTAGACATAAAAATATATCTCTTACCTATAAGGCAAGAGATATAAATTTGTTAACAAGAAATTATTTAAGACTATCTAGATTCGCGAGGACGTGATTCGTTTACAACCAACTTTCTGCCTTCAACTTCAGCATCATTTAGAGCTTCAATAGCTTTTTCAGCTCCGTCACTCATTTCAACAAAACCAAAGCCTCTTGAGCGGTTAGTCATTCTATCAGTAATTATTTTTGCTGATGTAACTGTTCCATGCTCTGCAAAAAGGTTTTCTAAATCTTGGTCATTCATACCCCAAGAAAGGTTTCCAACATATATATTCATAATTTCCTATTTAATAAAAAAATGCATTTTACATTAGATTTCATCAGCTTAGTAACTTTTTTTTAACTATTAATGAATTTAATAGTTGGCTTACCAAATTCTGACCACCACTCTAAACCCATTAAATGAATTCTTTCTAAGTTTATCTCCGAAATATCATCTAATTTCTTATTAACCTTTTCTGTTGCTGAATTGATTCTTAAATATTTATCTTTCATTAAGTCTACCGATATCTCATGATCCATATTCTGTTCAAGCATTATTCCAATAACATCATTTCTTAACCAACCTAATGCGCCCCATTTTCTTGAAGCGGGTCCATCTATCTTTTCTCTATCAATACCTGTACCGATGCTTAGTACTTTAATTTTATTAGTTTTAAAATAATTAGTTGCTTTAACGTAACCAATTAATGCGGGATTATTAGAAACTATTCCCCCGTCAATATGCCAGCTACCATCTTCTATTTCTGATGTTGGATAATAAATCGGTGCTGCGCTAGTTGCGTTGGCAGCACTAACTGCGGTGATACCAGGAGTATCAATACTGCTTAATAATGCAGGGCGTCTGTTCTCAACATCATAGCTTAGTGTCATTACTGGCTTATGCGCTTCTCCCATAGAAGCATCTGAAAAATACTTCTTAAGTAATTCGCTTTTACCAATACCGTCATATTTAGGTCTTGTATGTAAGAATGATGTTCTATTTTCCCAAGAAGTAGACATAGATAAGAGAATATTTTCCCTTGACCAAAATTCATGAAGCTCACTAGCATTCATTTTATTTATTGCGATTAGCAATGCATTCATACCACCTGCGCTTGTGCCCACAAACATATCAAATAAATCAAAAACAGACTTGCCAGTTGCTACTTCTAGTTGTTTAAGGAAAATTATGCCTGCAATAGCTCTAACTCCACCTCCATCAAAAGATAGAACTCGTTTAGTTTTAGTTCGTGAAAATAACTCAAAGTAATTCTTCATGGTAGGTTTGAGGTGTATGAAGAATTAATAAAAAATATTAATCTGGATTTGAGGATCCAGCTCCTCTGCTATCTGCTCTAGAATTTCTATCTCTAATATCAGCATTTCGTTCCATTCTTTCTGCATTCATGGGAAGAACTCCCATCTTTCTATTATCTCGGTCTATAACTGCTAATGATTTTTTCTTTTGGTCTTCTTCGTATCTAGCATTTAACTCCTCCTGAGTAGGAATTGGAAAATCTAAGATTCTTTGATGTAAAACCTTTAAAGCTTCTAATTGCTTACCTGAGTATTTACCAGAATTTATAGAAGTCATTAAGTCATTTGCATACTTCTTTTGCTTTGCTAACTCCTCTTCAACTGTTGAAGGAGCAGATGCTGCAAGATTAATGGTGTTTAATAGTGAGCAAGTGATAAAAAAACTTAGTAGTATTTTAAAATTCATAATAATTGGTCTCCAATAAGTTAATTATAAACTATTTTAATTTGGATTATTCCCTATAGTTTCTCGCATTTCCCGCATCTGTATTTTTGATTCACGCATATTATTGTTTTGATTTTTGAAATTATTATTATGTGATTTTATTTTATTATTCATTTGCTCAATCATTGCAGTATGAGCTTTGTTAACTGTTTCTTGCGTAGGCTCAGGTCGATTTATCATTCTCTCATGCATTATTTTTAGGCGCTTTAATTTTTTGCCTTTATATCTTCCAGAGTTAATAACAAGCAATAAATCATTTGCAGCTTCCATTTGCTTGTCTTTAACATCTTCGACGCTAGGTGGACCCTTTAGTTCTGCTATATCTAATTTGATCCTTTCCATAATCTGTCTATCTTGGAAAGATTGCTTGCTTTTATCTTCAGCCTCTAAAGATAACAGCATAAAGGGTGTAAGTAGTAACAAAATATAGAGTTTAATATTTTTCATAAATAACGCCTAAACAATAACTTAGTCTTTTAATATAGACTAATCTGGATTAAATAAGTTCAAAAGTTAGAATTTTCTTTTTTGAGGACTGCATTTTCCAGAACCCTGGATTTCTACTTTTGGATTCTTATTTCTACTGCCATCAGTCTTGGTAAGCCATATATCAGCATCGATTCTTCCTTTACCTGTGTACCAATTTACTGAATTGCTTACTCTATATAAATCTACTTTATAATCTTTAAATATTGGGTGAATCTCATCAGGCATCATGGTGGTAAGAATTTCAATTCCTTTATCACTATTATTTTCAACCCACTTAGCCTGAGGATTAATCCATGTGGGTGAAGGTTCAAATATATAATTAAGCTTAATCATGGTGTCATCTTTTTTATTTATTTCCCAATACTGGGTAATACTAATTGGATCTTTTTGCCAAAACTCTTCAGCAAAATTACTTTTTGCTTTTTGAAGTAGAAAGATAGATTGTTGGGTTTGGACTGCAAGATTTCTAAATAAATCTATTCCTTCAGATAGATAATTTTTTGTAACATCTTCATAAGTAATTGAATAAGTTCCCTCAAGCTCACATATGACTTTTGTTGTCTCACTATGAAGATTTGGGATAAGAATTAATAAAAATAATAACTTATATTTCATATCTCTTCCTTTATTACTCTATCATTTGATAATTCTTTTGCAGATTGTAATCCACCTGCATTAATTACATTTGTATAACCTAGATTAGTTAAAATTTTCATAGACTTTCCGGCTCTATTACCACTTCTACAATATAAAATTATTTGCACATTTTTATCTGGCACTATTTCTTCTATAGATCCAGCGATCTCATCCCAATCAACTCTGTATGCCTTAGATAAGTGTCCCTCATTCCATTCAGATTCTGATCGAACATCAATAATTACAGCATTGCTTAAATCAGAAAAAATATTCATCGAAACCACCATACTTATTACTAAAAGTAATTTCATTATTTAATGTCCTTATTAAGTGCTGTGAACCTACAAAAGCATGTTTTTTTACCATTAACGTCTCTGATATCAATATTCCAGACTGAAGTTGATTGTCCTACATGAACCGGTGTTGCTTTTGCATAAACAAAACCTTCACTAATTGAGCTAATATGATTAGCATTAATTTCAAGTCCTACTGCTATTTGTTTAGTGTTATCAAGAACTAAATTTGCGCCTATGCTGCCTACAGTCTCCGCCAATACACATGAGGCTCCGCCATGTAAAATATTAAAGGGTTGCTTTGTTTTCTCGTTGACAGGCATCTTGGCTTCTACAAAATTGTCAGCTATTTGGGTAATTTCTACTCCTAGATGTTTATCCATATTTACCATATCAGCATAAGTATCAGTATCTTCAATAGATTTGTGCCAAATGTGCTCTTTAGTAAGTCTTATCATGTTGATGATTTTATCATGACTAATTTAATAAATAATTAATATAAAAGTTGAATTATTTGACTAACGCTTCGAATAAAATATTATGATATTTAAATATTGTAAGAGAGGAATATGAAAACAAAAATAACAGAATTATTTAAAATCGAACATCCAATTATCCAAGGTGGAATGCATCATGTTGGTTTTGCTGAACTAGCTGCTGCTGTTTCTAATGCAGGAGGTCTTGGGACCATTACAGGCTTAACGCAAGGAACGCCTGAAAAATTAGCTAATGAAATAGCAAAATGTCAAACAATGACTAATAAACCTTTTGCCGTAAATTTAACCTTTCTACCTTCTTTAACTCCCCCAGATTATCCTGGTTTAATAAAAGTTATTATTGATGCGGGTGTGCCAATAGTAGAAACCGCAGGTAGAAACCCTGCAGAATATCTTCCTGCACTTAAAGAAGCAGGTATAAAAGTTATTCACAAATGCACCTCAGTTAGACATTCATTAAAGGCTCAGTCAATAGGATGTGATGCTGTTTCAGTAGATGGATTTGAATGTGGCGGTCATCCTGGTGAGGATGACATTCCTAATTTTATTTTATTGCCTAGAGCTGCAGAAGAATTAGAAATACCATTTGTTGCTTCAGGCGGAATGGCAGATGGTAGAAGTTTAGTTGCAGCAATGGCGTTAGGAGCTGAAGGAATGAATATGGGAACTAGATTCATAGCTACTCAAGATGCACCTGTACATCAAAATGTTAAAGATGCAATTGTAAATGCAACTGAATTAGATACTCGTCTTATTATGCGCTCATTAACTAACACTGAAAGAGTGCTAAATAATGAAGCTGTAGAAAGACTTATGGAAAAAGAAAAAGCCCTTGGAGATGATCTTAAATTTGAAGACATATTAGATGAAGTTGCTGGTGTCTATCCTAAAATTATGCATGAAGGCACTATGGAGGTTGGAGCTTGGTCTTGTGGGATGGTTGCAGGATTGGTCAATGATATTCCTACAGTTGAAGAACTAGTGAATGGAATTATGTCTCAAGCAAATGAGATAATTGAATCTAGATTGAGTTCCTTTTAAAAAATCAATACAAACAGTTAATTTGGAGTAAAAATACATGAGTCAATCTAATGAGGTCTACTTAGGTAAAAAAAATTCTGTTGCTAGATTTAATCTTACAACCAAAGAAGCAATTTGGAGTGTAGGTATTGATGGTTATCCATATATATTATCTTGCTATAACGATAGGCTGTTAGTTCAAGGTACAAACTTTTGGGGTAAATACTTTCACATCATGCTTAATGCGACTACTGGGGAGCAAGTATGGGCTACGCCTAACTACTACAGCACAAATGCAATTAATTGCTACATAACTCCACATTACTACCAAGGCAATATTTTTTTTATGAATTCAAAAGGTTATATATGTAAGTTATGTGGTGATTCAGGCGAATTATTATTCCAAACAAAATACAAAAAATGGTACGAGTCAGCCTATCTGATAACAATTACTGATGAGAATATCTATCTCATCTCAAAGAAAAAAACTTTTAAAGTGTGTGAGATGTCAGGTGAATGTACAGAAGTTCATGAATTAGCTAGATTAAGTAAAGATAAAATTACAGCTGCCTATGGAAATGGAGTTGACCAGGTAGCATTATTTTCTGTTATTGCAGCAACTGCTGCATCAGGTGATGGCGCGGCCGCGGCTGGTGGCGGAGATGGCGGTGGTGGTGGCGATGGTGGTAGCTAGTTAAAATTATCTAAGTAGACTCAACATGGAATAATTTAGTATAAATTTTCCATTCTCCATCAACTTTTAAAAAAGATAACTTATCAAGAAAAACCATCCCTAAATAACCATCTCTAACCTGAACAGCTGCAGTGGAGCCATCTATATCACAAGAAACAATCTCTAAAAGCACTTCTGCTCCACTTTCTTTTGGTGATGGCTGTTGAGATGCAACGAAGCCTGCAAACTCATCAAGATTCATTTCATGCAATCCATCTGGTAAATACCCGCTCACCATGGCTGCATCATGAAATATCGCCCTAACCTTTTCCTCACTAGATTCATATAAGCTATCAAAATAAAGTTGAACACCTGCTTCTATTTTTTCTTTATCACTCATTATTTATTATTCCTTAATATATTAATTTAAATCATTCTACAAAATTTAGAATGAATTGGAATAGCAATTTTTTAAGATAGCTATGTAACATAAGTAATTAAGTCATTTCTTTGACAGATACACATAATGTATATATGTTTAAAAATCTTACATATCAAGGAATGAATGAAATTCAAACAATTTGAACCAAAAAGAATTGAAGTAGTTGACACAACTGATCCAGAATTAACTGAAATAAATAGAAAAAAAGCCGCAGCAATTAAAGGAAGAATTGCACAATTCTTTCACCCTATAACTAAACACTTCAGCAATAAAATTGAATTTATTATGGATGAGATTGGTGAAATGCCTGAAATGGAAAATTTACCAAAAGGGAATACTAAAGATTTTACCTCAAAAATTGGCTATGCTCTTTCACTGGGACTAAAGGAAAAGGAGATTTTCTTTTTTGGTTTAATGCAGTGGATTTTTGTTCTTCTGGCATACATCTTATGGTTACAAATGCTTTCATGGATACCACAGCCTGTATGGGACGGAATCCAAGAGTGTATTGATAGTGGTCAAGATAACTGTACAGTTCTTGCAGATATACCTCTGGGTATGTGGGGTTGGTTTTGTATATTGGTTGCAGCCTTTCCAATTGGTATTTTTTCATCTGCTATGGGAACTACTCACTTTTTACATAAGCAAAATAAAAAATCGACAACAATCAAATGTCTGCAAGCAGCTCTGTCTAATGCTTGGGCAACCTGGTCTTTCCATTTTGTAGATGGTTGGATTACTGTCAAGCAAATAATTAGTAGGCTTCCCTCAGAACCTGATCATGAAACGCCAATACAAAGGCAAGCTAGGTTGGCAGCACAAGCTAGAAGGGAAGTCATGTATTATGCATGGAAACTTGGCAGTGCGGGAGTCTTGCCTAGCATGGTGCTTGGGAATAATTTAATAACTTCTGGTAAAAACTCTATTAAATTTGTAAAAGCAAAATTTGCAGATATTCTTAAACTTCGAGCTGCTTATTCCAGCATCTGCTGGATTGTTGGCATAGCTGCATACATTGGTGGAGTAATAGTTATATTTTTAATGGGAGATGGTGCATATACCAATTCTGGCAATCTAGAAGTTGTAAAAATATATCAATATATGATTATTCCTTTAGCTTGGGCAACAATGATAGTGATGATATTTTTAAGACCAATCTATATTTTAACTATATGTAATTTATATTCAGACTATATTGAATCTATCGATGAGGAGCCGGTATTACCAGACAATCCATCAATTGGAATAAAAGCTTTCTTTGTTTTCTTATTTATCTGTTTGCTGATGTTGTTAGTAATTTTATTTAGAGATCAAATTGGATTAACTGATATTTTATCCGCAACTGAAATTGGTAGGACATATCAGGGTCAAAGTTTCTAAAAAATAAGCCCACTTATGTGGGCTTATTATTAACGACTATATATTTATATTAGTCTTCAAAATCTCCAGCTTGAGTCTTGTGCACTCCTCCATAACTTGCAGGAGAGTAATGAGCACTTCTTAATACCCATTTAGTATCTTCTTTAACCCAATTCATAGTAACTCTTGTTCTATAGTCACTCATATTTCCATCATCTCCAACCATGCCTTCTGAATAAAATCTAACATGCACAACATCATCCGCTAAAGCAGTTGCTTCAGCATAAAAATGTTGAGTTACAGCGCCGCTGCTTTTTTTCCAGTTCTCTACAGTTTGTTTTGCTAAAGGTTTATGAAAACTGCCATCAGAATTAGTATCTAATGTTCCAGCTTTGCTGGACATAGCTACTACAGTTTTAAAATCCCTGCTATTTCTAGCTTCCATATAAGCATCTAAAGCCTTTAACACTTCTTTTTCAGCTGCCATATGGCCATCAGCAGCAATAAAACCTGTGGACAATAATAATAGTCCACTTAATAAATAATTCTTCATTTAACTCTCCTCTAATTTGAAATGTGTTTTTATAACACTTGAATACGACTATACATTACTTGGGAGTAAAAAAGCCCATAAATGTTGGTTTCTTAAAAAGGCTTGTTACCGTCTAGTATGCAATTAGGGTTAGAACCCCTATCTATTCCTTTTAGATAATTCATCTTCCATCCCTTATCTAGAACATTAATCCATTGATATTCAGCTCGTCCTTCAAATAAAACTTCTTTTTGTTTATTAATCCTCGTGAAATCAGCGCAAAGTAAATACGAGTTTTCACTTTGTCTTTTTATAGCAACATCGCCAGTAATACTATAAGCATATCCTTCTTGAATAGTTGCTTTCATAACTTCATACCTTTCAACTACATCTTTTTCTTTTTCAGCAATTATTCCATCACTTGCAAAATTAACAGGTGCTACAAAATGACTAGCAATTCTAGGAAAATCATTTTTTATAAATGCAGTGTTGTAATCTGAGTATAAAGTTTTAATCAAGCCTATATTTGCTGCTTCTACTTCTTTATTTAGTAATTCTACTTGTTCATTTAATTTGTCATTTTGAATAATATACATCGTAATGAATATTGCAAAACAGACATTGATTATTTTTTGCATATGGTCTTTCATTATAACCAACCCTGCAATTTAGCAATCATTCCAAATATTACTCCTAGCAAAACTAATATAATTGTTGTTTTAGTATCTATTTCCATAATCTCTCCATAGTATTAAATCTGTCATCGAAATATTGCAATCTAGTCTAATGAGAATAATAACGCGGCATTGTTGCTTTAATTTATCAAAGATAATTTGAACAAATTAATACTCTTAAACAAGATACACGAACATTAAACATA
>ERZ802830.611-NODE-611-length-35775-cov-7.58309_pt1 | contig 35775 bp, 33 predicted proteins | sample MGYA00345654_ERZ802830 | MGnify/ENA primary metagenome ERZ802830 (study PRJEB30503, sample SAMEA104212375) | marine metagenome | biome: Westerlies Biome; feature: [SRF] surface water layer (ENVO:00010504) within the epipelagic zone...; material: water... | reverse complement strand
TTGCTGCAGTGCTCGCATTCTTGGGCGCCGCCCTACTCGCTATTACGATTAATGTGCTGACTGCCGTTTTGACGGTGGCGAGCTTGGTCGGCTACGCCTTCATTTACACCATGTTTTTGAAGCGTGCGACGCCGCAGAATATTGTCATTGGTGGCCTTGCTGGCGCAGCACCGCCCCTGCTTGGCTGGACCGCGGTCACCGGAGAGATTCATGCGCATGGCCTGTTACTGGTTCTCATAATTTTTGCGTGGACGCCCCCACACTTCTGGGCGCTCGCCATTCACCGTAAGGAAGAGTACGCAGCCGTGGGTATTCCCATGCTCCCGGTCACGCATGGCAATCGTTTCACGGCGCTGCACATCCTTCTGTACACCATCTTGATGTTTTTGATTACCTTGCTGCCCTACATCACACTGTTGAGTGGCTGGATTTATGCTATTGCCGCAACGCTGTTGGGCCTTCGATTTTTGTACTGGTCGATTGAGATCCTGCGTGAGAAAAACCCGGATGCGCCCATGGCAACATTCAAGTTTTCGATTACCTATCTGATGGTTCTGTTTATCGCCATGCTTGCTGATCACTGGATATTAGGAACGCCCGCATGACCCTGACCCAACAGCAGCGTGTTGCTCTTACGGTTGCTGCGATCCTACTTGGTATTACAATCATCGTGGCTGGCTTCGTGCATCGCATCCAGCAACCGCGCATCATGACCGTCTCGGAGATGCGAGCGAACGGGCTATTTATTTTCGACACGCCAAGAGATCCAGGTAAGTTTGTACTTACTAACCATAATGGTATTGAATTCACTGACCAAAGCCTTGAAGGTGACTGGACGCTCCTGTTTTTTGGTTTCACCTACTGTCCTGATGTTTGCCCCACAACGATGGCCTTTTTGGCTGAGCTCAAAGGCAGTTTGGAGGGCACCGAAGCGGCTTCCACCGATGTGGTCATGGTCTCGGTAGATCCGGCGCGAGACACGGTAGAGCAGCTCTCGACGTATGTGCCCTATTTTCACCCCGAGTTCTTGGGTGTAACGGGGGATTTTCCGGATATTCTCAGTTTTGCACGTCGGTTTAATGCGCCCTTCCGTAAGGTCACTATGGAAGATGGCAGTTATCAGATGGACCACAGTGCTAATGTTGTTCTCATCAATCCCAAGGGCGACTTTCACGGCTTCTTTAGAGCGCCGTTGGATCTGGCCAAAATGAAAGTGACGCTTCGCTCTGCCCAGTACTACTGGAGTCAGCAATATGACTGATGCTTCACGCCTGATTCTGGTTGATGGCTCCTCGTATCTGTTTCGAGCCTTTCATGCGCTTCCGCCGCTGACGAATAGCAAGGGGCTGAATACGGGCGCTGCCAAAGGCGTGATCGGCATGTTGAAGCGTTTGCAGGCGGACAATCCGAACGATCAGCTCGTCGTTGTTTTCGACGCTAAAGGGCCAACCTTCAGAAACGATATTTATTCGGAGTACAAGGCGAATAGACCGCCGATGCCTGAAGAGCTCCGCGAGCAGATCGAGCCGATTCATAACGTCATTCGGGCGATGGGCCTGCCACTCCTATCGATCTCGGGTGTCGAGGCCGATGATGTAATTGGCACCTTGTCCGAGATGGCGAGCGCGGAGCAAAGACCGGTCCTTATTTCCACCGGTGATAAGGACATGGCGCAGCTGGTGAATGACTACGTCACCTTGGTCAATACCATGACCCAGGTTGTCCTGGACCGCGATGGAGTGGTCGATAAGTTTGGTGTGCCGCCTGAGCTCATCATCGATTTGCTGGCCCTCATGGGAGACTCGGTAGATAACATTCCGGGCGTTGCCGGTGTGGGTGAGAAAACCGCCCTTGCCCTGCTTCAACATCTTGGGGGCATTTCCGATATCTACTCCCAGCTCGATCGGGTTGCAGAACTTCCTATTCGGGGCGCCAAGTCTCTGGGAGAGAAGTTATCTGCCAGTAAGGAAATGGCCGAGCTGTCTTACGTGCTTGCAACCATTAAAACGGACTGTGAGCTAGCGCTCTCGGAATCCGATCTGCGCTCGTCATCGCCCGATACCGATCATTTGATCGAACTCTATCGCGATCTCGAGTTTAAGTCTTGGCTCGATGAATTACTCAGCCCGGGCCTTTTTGCGGACAGCCCATCAGAGCCGGTAACGAGTCAGGTTTCTGACCTGTCGGTTGTCACCATCACTGACCAAGCGGTGTTTGATACCTGGTTATCTCGCCTTGAGGCGGCACCATTGTTTGCCTTTGATACCGAGACCACCAGCTTAAATTACATGCAAGCCGAGATCGTGGGTTTGTCATTTGCCATTGAGCCGGGCGAGGCGGCCTATGTACCGTTGGCCCACCTAAACCCCGGGCTGGAGGGTCAGCTCGACCGAGACCAGATTCTCGACCAAATGAAGCCACTGCTCGAATCTAGTGCCGTCAAAAAAGTGGGCCAACATCTGAAATATGATGCCAACGTACTGGCCAACCACGGCATTACATTGCGCGGAATAGCGCACGATACGATGCTTCAGTCCTACATCATCGACGCGGTGGGTAGTCGACACGACATGGGCAGCTTGGCATTGAAGTACTTAGGCCAGCGGGTTATTTCCTTTGAGGAAGTAGCCGGCAAGGGCGTTAAGCAGGTGTCGTTTGATCACGTTGATATTGAGCAAGCGGCGGCCTATGCAGCCGAAGATGCCGATGTCACCCTGCGACTTCATGAGACGCTCCTGCCAAAGCTCGAGGCGGAGCCCAGTCTCAATGAAGTGTATCAGCGGTTGGAATTGCCGCTGGTGCCGGTGCTTTCGAAGATTGAGCGCAATGGTGCCTTCGTCGGCGTCGACAAGCTACGGGCTCAAAGCCACGAAATTGCTATTCGCCTAGCTGAACTTGAGTCACAGGCCTGTGACTTGGCGGGGCAGCCATTCAACCTGGCGTCGCCCAAGCAGTTGGGTGAGATTCTGTTTGAGAAGCTCGAGCTGCCGGTCATCAAGAAAACACCGAAAGGCGCACCATCTACGGCCGAAGATGTATTAGCCGAGCTGGCTAATGATTACGAGCTGCCCGCCGTGCTTATTGAGCATCGAGGCCTAGCAAAATTGAAGTCAACGTACACCGACAAACTGCCTGAGATGGTTGATTCGCGAACTGGGCGTGTGCACACCTCGTATCATCAGGCCGTGACGGCAACGGGTCGCTTGTCCTCGAGCGATCCTAACCTTCAGAATATCCCTATCAGAACGCAGGAAGGCCGCCGCATCCGACAGGCCTTCATCGCACCCGAGGGGCGAAAGATAGTCGCCGCTGATTATTCTCAAATTGAGCTTCGGATCATGGCGCACCTGTCGAGTGATGCGGGTCTGTTGCATGCGTTTGCTAACGAACTAGATGTTCATAGTGCGACGGCAGCAGAGGTTTTTGACGTGTCGTTGGAAGGAGTAACGACTGATCAGCGGCGCAAAGCGAAAGCGATTAATTTTGGTTTGATTTACGGTATGTCGGCCTTTGGTCTGGCGAAGCAGATTGGTGTCGCGCGCGGGGAAGCCCAGGAGTACATCGATCGATACTTCGCGCGGTATCCGGGCGTTGCCGATTACATGGATGCGACGCGAGCCATAGCCCATGAGCAGGGTTATGTAGAGACGCTGCTGGGCCGACGCCTCTATCTTCCGGAAATCAATGCAAGGAATAAGCAGCGACAGCTTGCGGCCGAGCGGACTGCCATTAACGCGCCGATGCAGGGCACCGCAGCAGATATCATCAAGCTGGCCATGATCGACGTGGATGCCTGGCTGATAGACACAGGCCTCGATGCAAAGATGATCATGCAGGTCCACGACGAATTGGTGTTTGAGGTGGCAGACGACGCCTGCGAAACACTATGCGACAACGTGACTCAGCGCATGGCAAATGTCATTGAACTCCAAGTTCCCCTGCTGACCGAGGTGGGTGTGGGCGATAACTGGGATGAGGCACACTAAACCGCAGTTAGTTAGTCAGGAGTATTGTCTTCAATCGGCGTCACGTCTTCGTCCGGCAAGGTTAGCCACCAGTTCAGTGTGCGGTGGAGGTCGGCCATTCCCTCGTGGTTGTGCGATGAGAAGAGCTGAGCCGATACCCACTTCTCGTGCGCTTTGAGCTCTTTTTTTACGCCCAGTAAGGACGTTTTTGCTGGGCCGCGTTTGAGCTTGTCGCATTTGGTAAGCAGGATATGCACCGGCATTTCGCTCACGGTGGCCCACTCAATCATTTGTCTGTCGTAATCTTTCAGGGGATGCCGGATGTCCATTAAGAGAATGAGCCCTTTCAGGCTGCGCCGGTGTTGCAGATAGCGCTCAAGCTGTTTGTTCCATTCGTTTTTTACCTTTAACGGGACCTTGGCGAAGCCGTACCCCGGTAAATCCACCAGGCGTACTTGATCAGAGACCGTAAAAAAGTTGATAAGTTGGGTCCTGCCCGGCGTCCGAGACGTCCTCGCAAGCTTGCTATTGCCAGTGAGCGCATTGATGGCGCTCGATTTGCCGGCATTACTTCGACCGGCAAAGGCGACCTCGCAGCCAAAGTCCGCCGGCGCGTTGTTTAGCGCACTCGCAGATTGTAAAAATTCAGTGCTTTTAAAATTAAGCTTTTGAGACTTATTGGGCGTATTAATGACAGTGATCCACGTAAAGTTTGGTGTTTTCGGCACAGTGACTATAATGCCGACCCAGATTACGTGGGTATAGCAATAAAATCACAGCATTTAGCGGTACTCACGCCGTGACAGAGGGTTAAATCATGAAAGCAAACATCTTAAAATTCGCACTCATCGTAGGTACATCGTCATTGGCAACAGTGGCAGTCCAGGCTGCTGAGCAGCCGCCTCAGTACGCGGCGTCGTGTGGCGCGTGTCACGCGTACGCGGTTGCAGGGGCACCAAAGACCGGGGATGCGGCCCAGTGGGAGCCACGACTTGCGAAGGGAATGGAAGCGCTCGTGTCATCGGTAAAGAACGGGCTGGGCGTTATGCCAGCCGGTGGTATGTGCAATACGTGCAGCGATGATGACTACAAGGCACTCATCACATATATGTCGACACCCCAATAGTTGGGTAACAAGGAGTTTAGGATGATCTTTAATCGCGCAATTGCAACTTTGGCGCTGCTCATGGCAGCCAACGTTGCATTAGCCGGTGGCGTTATGAAAGGTGACGCGGCTGCAGGAGAAGCATTGGTGGGCTCGTGTGTGGCGTGTCATGGTGCTGACGGAAATAGTCTTGCCCCAACATTCCCCAAGCTGGCAGGCCTGGGTGAGCGCTATCTGCTGAAGCAGATGAAAGACATTCGTGATGGCCGTCGGCCCGTCGCGTTGATGGCGGGTCAGGTCGATAACATGACAGATCAGCAGTTAGCTGACATTGCCGCGTTCTACGATGCGCAGGACCGAACCGCAGGCACAACTGATCCAGGCCTCGTGAAGTTAGGCCGTAAGGTATATCTCGCCGGTATTGCTGAAAGAAAAGTTGCCGCGTGCTCTGGTTGTCACAGTCCATCCGGGAAAGGTAATGGCCCTGGTGGCTATCCTGCGCTGGCAGGTCAGCACGCCGACTATGTTGCACAACAGCTTGAGATGTTCCGTCTTGGCTACGAGGATGAGAGTGGCCGAACGAATGGTGGTGACAGCAAGATTATGCGCACTATTGCATTTGGTTTGAGCGATCTTGAGATCAAAGCGGTCGCAAGTTATGTTGCGGGTTTACAGTAAAGCAATAGTAGACCAGTAGCGGGACGGGGGAATCAGCATGTTGAGTTGGCTTCGCGTAGTAACGATAGCGGCGATGGTCACATTCTCAGTGGGTGTGGCTGCTCAAGATCAGTATCAAGAAGGCGTGCATTACGACCTGATTGAGCCTGCCATCCACACGGGTATCAGCGATCCGGTGGTGGTTACAGAGTTTTTCTCCTACGGCTGCGGCCATTGTTATAACTTTGAGCCCTTGCTTGAGTCGTTTGAATCGCGGTTGCCTGAAGGCGTCGTTGTTCAAAGAACGCCCGTGATCTGGAATAACAACCCGGGGATGAAGCTTCTCGCTAAGACCTATTACGCGGTTGAGGTGCTCGACGTATTTGAGCCCGTTCACGGCGCCGTATTCAACACCATCCATCGTCAACGTAAACGTTTATCGACCCCTGAGGCCGTACGTGCAGTCTTCGTTGAAAACGGTGTCGCAGAGAAAGATTTTGATCGCGCTTTTGGCTCTTTCGGTCTCGATAGCATGGTCCGTCAGGCAGCTGCGCGGACAGAAGGTGCTCGTGTGCAAGGCACTCCGTCATTAATGGTAAATGGGAAGTACCGTATCGACACGCGTCAGGCGGGTAGTCAGGCGAACATGCTGAAGATAGCCGCGTTCCTTGCTGATAAAGAACTCGCCCGACTACAGCGGGCCGCCAACGCGGCAGATTGAGTCACGCAGCAATGCGTGATGATTCGCACTAACCGAGCGGTATCTCCGTTCGGTTGATCACCTTTCTCAACACAAAGCTGGAGTGCACGCCGGTCACGCCCGGTATCCGAGTGAGTTTTCCTAATAGCACCGCTTCAAAGTGCTTCATGTCTTTCACCACAACACGCAATAAATAGTCAGCGCTCTGCCCCGTGACTACTGAGCAATCGATCACTTCGTCATACGCTGCAATTTCTGTCTCAAAGTTCTCGAAGCGATCGGGTGTGTGCCGATCCATCGAAATACTTACGTGGGCTGTCAGGTCGAAGCCCAACTTTTCCGGGTTCAGGATGGCAACCTGGCGCTCGATGAAGCCCTCGGTGAGGAGTCGCTTAACCCGACGCGCACAGGGCGTGGGTGACAACCCCACTTTATCGGCCAGCTCGAGGTTGCTCAGACTGGCGTCTCTCTGCAGCTCCGCCAGCAAGCGAAGGTCAGTTCGATCTAGATCATTAATATCAAGCATATTGCCGATATTAGCGTATTTCGCTAAAAAAAAAGTATATTTGTAGTTATTCCCTATTAATTGGTGCTGATATCGGTGATTTTGATCAAATTCTCTAAGCGCCAAGGCGTATAATTCTGCGGTTAAAGTTCACTTAATTGAGTTAGCTATGAATCATTCAGAGTTTGGGGCCTTTGATTATCGGAAGTATCCCAAGTATCAACCGCTAAAGAAGGCTGACCGCCGGTGGCGGGATGCTGGGTTAGCCGAGGCGCCCGAGTGGTGCAGTGTCGATTTGCGTGACGGGAATCAGGCCTTAATCGAGCCTATGACATCCGACAAGAAATTGCGGATGTGGGAGTTATTGCTCGATCTTGGTTTTAAGCAGATTGAAGTTGGCTTTCCCTCAGCTTCGTCACACGATTTTGATTTTCTGAGAAAGCTCATTGATGAGAACCGTATCCCTGATGATGTGACTGTTCAGGTGCTTACCCAGGCGCGCGAGGAGCTCATCGTGAAGTCCTACGGACAGCTGTAGGGGTTCGAGTGCGCGGTCCTTCATTTCTATAGCGCTCCTTCAACAGTGCAGCGTGATTTCGTATTTGGTTTGGACCGAGAAGGCATTACTGATATTGCGGTAAAGGGTGCCGAACTCGTGAAATCTGCAGCAGCCAAGTACCCTGAAACCGAGTGGGTGTTTGAGTACAGTCCCGAGAGCTTTACCGGCACAGAAATGGACTTTGCCGTCGATGTCTGTAATGCCGTCATTGATGTCATTTCGCCAACGCCCGATAACAAGTTGATCATTAATCTGCCGGCGACCGTTGAAGTAAGCACGCCCAACGTTTACGCCGATCAGATCGAGTGGTTCTGCGACAATGTGAACCACCGTGAGTCGCTACTGATTTCGCTCCACACGCACAACGATCGTGGCGGCGCTGTCGCAGCAAGCGAGTTGGGTCTGTTGGCGGGCGCTGATCGAATTGAAGGCACGTTACTGGGGAACGGTGAGCGAACCGGTAATATGGACATCGTGACTATGGCCATGAACCTCTACAGCCAAGGTATCGACCCCCAACTCGATTTTTCGCAAATGGATGAAATGATTGCGGTGTGTAAAGAGTGCACACAGTTGCCACTCCATCCCCGGCATCCCTATGCAGGTGAATTGGTGTTCACTGCGTTTTCAGGGAGCCACCAGGATGCGATCAACAAGTGTCTAGCACGGCGAGACGGCAAAAGTCTGTGGGAGGTTGCTTACCTGCCCATCGATCCAGCGGATATTGGCCGCAGTTACCAGGAAGTGATTCGTATCAATAGCCAGTCTGGCAAGGGTGGCGTTGCCTATGTGCTCAATCGTGACTACGGCCTAGATCTGCCTCGATGGTTGCAGGTCGACTTCAGTGCTTCGGTTCAAGCACTCGCAGAACGATCGGAAACAGAAGTGCAGTCGGATGATATCCACCAGCTGTTCCTTGAAACGTATCTATTAGATCGCCCGCAACTGTCGGTCGGTAACTACCAACTGGCGCGCGACGATAGCGTTGATCGCCTCAATGTCATGATTGAAGGGCTCGAGGGTTCTCCAACACTGTCAGGGAAAGGCGCGGGCGTAGTTGGTGCGTTTACTGATGCCGTATCCAGCCATACGGGCCACAAGATTATCGTGGTGGAATACAGTGAGCACACCTTGGGGTCCGATGCCGATGCTGAAGCCATTTGTTATGTTCAATTGGCGATCGATGGCACGCGCGTTTGTGGCGTGGGTCGCAGCACTGACATTGTACACGCAACCATGTCTGCTATCTTGTCAGGTCTTGGCCGCTACTCAGGCGCTTATTTGACGGCCGCCTAAGACCGTCATATCCATGTGGTTCACTGAGGTCTGTGTTCAGAAAAGCTGCTCACCAAACTCGGAGGTGAGAAAACTCGACAGATGATTGGCTTGAGCGGGCCGACGAGGCTCTTTATGAGGCAAAACAGGGCTGCGGAGATGTTGCCCGAATGGCGGCCTGAATGCTGAGGCTAAGCATGTCGCGTCAGCGTCTATTGGTGTTGTCGCTCGTTTGCGCTCTTGCCCTTGGTGGGTGCTCAGCCAATCGGTTCTTGTACAACAGGGCTGACACATTTGTCCGCTGGGCTATCGATGACTATGTCGATCTGACGACCGAGCAGCAAAAGCAGTTTGATGCCGATCTTGATGTGCTTCTCGACTGGCATCGACGCGATGAATTGCCGCTTTATCGAGAGTTTATTGAGTCTTCTTTGTCCGCCCTTGACGATGGGGTGACCATCGACGAAGCCATTGTGATTTCAGACTCTATCGATGAAGCTGCCAATCGTCTTCAGGTGAAGCTGGTTGATTTATTGCTCAACAGCGCCGATGGCCTCAACGAGAGCCAAATACAAGATTTTTTAGCTGAGCTCGATCGTCAACAAGAAGACTATGCAGAGGAACGCCTCACTCGGGACGATAGAGCGTACGCTGATGATGCAGCTAACTCCTTGAACCGATTGGCTAAGCGGTTACTCGGCAGGCTGAGTGACGATCAAAACGCACTTATTGAGGCGCGTAGTAGAGAACTCTTGCGCATTGATCGCCTATGGCATCAAGACCGCGCTGTTTGGGGGGCGCAGCTCAGGGCGATTCTAGAGAGTCGATCCCCCGGGTGGCAGACAGAGATCAGGGTGCTCGGTGATTCACGCTCCAAGGCGAGAACGCCCGCCTATGTTGCGGGCATAGAGCACAATGGCGATATTATTCTCTCGCTCTTGGTCGACACCATCAACGGAAGAACGGATCGACAGGATAGGCGAATGCGCCGGTTTCTCGACGACCTCATTGCGGACATCGACGCCTTGACCGCAAGCAATGTTGCCGAAGCGCTAGTCGTCCAGTAACGACAAGTCCCGAACGGCACCACGGTCTGCACTCGTCACCGTTTTGGCGTAGAACTTGAGAGCAGGGCTTACCTTTCTTGGGCGCACCTTGGCAGGCTTGAAGCCAACCGCGTCTTGAGCCGCCCGGCGTTCATCCAACACGGCTTCATCAACCAACACATTGATCGAGCGCTGCGGAATATCAATAAGAATCCTGTCGCCATCTTCGACAAGCGCAATCGCACCACCGGCGGCTGCCTCGGGGGACACGTGACCGATGGATAAGCCCGATGTACCGCCCGAGAAGCGACCATCCGTAATCAGTGCGCAGGCTTTTCCGAGGCCTTTCGATTTGATGTAGCTCGTTGGATAGAGCATTTCCTGCATGCCCGGACCGCCGCGGGGGCCTTCGTAGCGGACAATGACCACGTCACCCGCGCGCACACGATCCTCGAGAATATCGGCTACGGCGTCTTCCTGGCTCTCGCAGACGTGTGCCCTGCCCTCGAACACCAGCAGTTCATCCTCTACGCCTGCGGTTTTAACCACGCAGCCGTCCTCGGCAATGTTTCCAAAGAGCACGGCCAGACCACCCTCTTGAGAGTACGCATTCTCCGCGGAACGAATGCAACCGCTCTCGCGGTCTAGATCGAGGGATGACCACCGAGTTGCTTGGCTAAATGCTTCCTGTGTAGGAATACCTGCGGGGCCTGCTTTGAATCGCTCAAGCGCAACGGCGTTGTGGGTGGTCGCGATATCCCAAGCATCTATGGCGTCGCCAATAGTAGCGCTGTGAACGGTATGACAGTCGGTATGCAGTTGGCCCGATCTCGCGAGCTCACCCAAAATGGCCAGTACACCACCCGCTCGGTGAACGTCTTCCATGTGATACAGCGGAGTGCTGGGAGCGACCTTGCACAATTGCGGCACGTTCCGGGAAAGCGCATCTATGTCAGCCATTGTAAAATCAAGTTCGGCTTCTTGCGCGGCGGCGAGCAAATGCAAAATGGTGTTGGTCGATCCGCCCATGGCAATATCGAGGCTCATCGCATTCTCAAACGCGGCTCGACTAGCAACGTTTCTTGGAAGAACACGGTCATCGTCTTCAAGGTAGTAGCGTCGCGTGAGTTCCACCACGAGTCTTCCTGCCTCTAGGAACAGGGCTTTTCGGTCCGCATGAGTTGCCAGCAGAGAGCCGTTGCCCGGAAGACTCAGTCCGAGCGCCTCGGTGAGACAATTCATAGAGTTGGCCGTGAACATTCCTGAACACGACCCGCAGGTGGGGCAGGCAGATCGTTCGTAGGCTTCGACCTTGGCATCATCAGCGCTGCTATCTGCCGCAATCACCATGGCATCGACTAGATCCAATTTGTGCTCGGAGAGCACTGTTTTTCCTGCTTCCATGGGTCCACCCGAAACAAAGACCACGGGTATATTGAGGCGCATGGCGGCATTGAGCATGCCGGGGGTGATTTTGTCGCAATTAGAAATGCAGACCATGGCATCAGCGCAGTGAGCGTTAACCATGTACTCAACGGAGTCTGCGATGATGTCTCTAGAGGGCAAGCTGTAGAGCATGCCGTCATGGCCCATTGCAATGCCGTCATCGACCGCGATCGTATTAAATTCTTTGGCGACGCCACCGGCGTTTTCAATCTCGCGAGCTACCAGTTGTCCGAGATCTTTTAGGTGGACGTGCCCTGGTACGAACTGGGTGAAGGAGTTAACAACGGCGATGATGGGCTTTTCAAAGTCGCCATCTTTCATCCCGGTTGCGCGCCAAAGCGCGCGGGCGCCGGCCATATTTCGGCCCGCGGTAGATGTTCTTGAGCGATACTCAGGCATCAGCTATCTCCAGTAGATCAGGCGCTTTAGGCTACAGCGCTCGAACAAGAATATTTGAATTTCGGTCGACGTTTGCCTTTTCTTTTTCCGATTCAGGCAACTCGTCCAGTAGTGACATTGTGAAGCCAAGCTCTTGGAACCAATGCCCCGTTTGTGTTGTACGCACGTAAACGCGTTCGAGCTCGGATTGCCTTGCAGCATCTACAAGGGCTGCGACGAGTCGCTCGCCGTGGCCAGAGTCTCTGTAGTCTGGGTGGGTGGCAACGCTGGCGATTTCCGCAATCTTGTCGCTTGCGTTATCCAGTAAGGCGGCACACGCAATAACGCGACTATCTTTTGTAATGACAGTGAACTTATCGAGCGTTCGCTCTACTTCCTCGTTGGACCTCTCGGCAAGAACGCCTGCTTGCTGCAGCGGCCGAATGAGCTCAAGGATGCCCGCCAAGTCGTGCCCCTCGGCTGTTTTAATTTGCTCGTATTCGTCGGGGGATATCAGTGTCCCGATACCGTCATGCGTGTACAGTTCTTTCAGCAGGCCACCGTCGAGCGCATAGCTGATAAGGTGCGATCGAGGCACACCCGAGTCGCAGGCGTCACAAGCCAGCATGAGCGCCTCTTTTTGGTCCTGGTCAGAGGTCTCAAGTATTTGGCGTGCGGCGTCAACCGTCATCTGCCGCTGCATCGTGCCGTCAACGCTGTTGATGCCGTCGAAATCTGACATGACGATCAGCTTGTCTGCCCCCAAACTTCGACTGATTGCCCCCATGACATCAAGCGCGCTGAGATTGAAGACTTCGCCAGCAGGCGAGTGACCCAGTGTCGAGATGAGGCAAATGGCGGAGCCATCGAGTGCATGAGTAATACCTGCAACATCAACATGGCGAACCAAACCGCGACCGACTTGATCCACACCGTTGATGACACCCACGGGCCGGGCCGTGATGAAGTTGCCAGAAATCACCCTGAGCCGTGCATTGTGTAACGGCGAGTTGGGCAGCCCCATGGAAAACATTCGTTCTATATAGGTGCGCTCCTCAAGGGTCTCAGCAACGGCTTTGTCCACATTGGTCAGTGTCAGCGCCTCAGAGTCAAAGCTGCGCTGCTCGTGAACTACCACCAGCCGTACACCCAGCGAATGCATCAGTGCGAGGTCATGAACGACGTTAATGAAGTTCTTGTCGGCGGTTGCACCCTGACGTAGCCCCACGACAACCGTGGTGCCACGATGAGAATTGATGTACGGCGCAGTGTGTCGAAACCAATCAATGGTGTCTGTTGGGTCTGTCATGGCGTCTGCCCTACGCTCAGCATCGCTCTAGGGATGCTGGAACCCAATACGAGGAACCGTACTTTTCCTGACTTAGCTGCAAGCACTTCCATTTAATGATTCCGTGATCGGACTGCTATCCGACAATAATTGCGTTGGCACTACTACAGCTAAACCGCCGCTCCACAACGGATTGGGAGTATATTAGGTGTTAGGTATGGTTCCTACCCTAGCAGAGCACTCTGGTGCGATTGTAGAGCGAGAACGTGTTACGGGTTTTTGGGTATTTTGGTGTGAAGCCCGTGAGAGGCGAATCGTTTATTTGATGGCCATTGAAGATCAAGTCCTTTTGTTAAGTGAGCGCATTGGCGCGCAACGTTTCGACGCACTGCTTTCGCGGCTCGATAACTTGGGCGCCGTCGGTGATGGAGAGCGACTACTGCGAAGCAGCGAGTTCTTCAGACATTTAGTAGAGCGGCAAATTGACTGGCTTGAGCATGAGGCTCAGCTCGAGGCCAACACGATTGACTACATTACCGAGGCGCACCCGAGCTGGAGGGATACGTTGCAGGGTGCTGAGGCAGCTCTGACATCGTCACTCAGAGTGCTGAGACAACGCGCCATGCTGCATATTTTATGGCGCAGCTTTACGCAGACGACCACCGGCCTTGATGAGACCTTGGTGGCCATGAGCCATTTGGCAGATTTTGTGATTCGGGTGGCTACCCGGTTCGCGGAAGCTGAGGTGGGTGCGCGATTTGGCGAGCCCATCGGTGATGAGTCCCAGGCCCGTCAGCATTTGATTGTCGTGGGCATGGGCAAGCTCGGCGGGCAAGAACTAAATTTGTCATCTGACATAGACATTATATTTGTGTATGACGAGCCGGGTGTCACGAAGGGTGGGCGCTCGAGTACGAGTAATCAGGAGTTCTTTACGCGGGTCGCCCGGCTAGTGATTAAGCTCATTGATAGCGTGACGCACGAGGGTCGCGTGTTCAGAGTAGATGCCCGGCTACGCCCATTCGGCGACAGCGGAGCACTGGTTGCAAGCTACCCTTCACTGGAGAATTACTATCAGCAACACGGACGCGACTGGGAACGTTACGCTCTGCTGAAGTCTCGCTGCATCACTGGGCATTCTGAGCAAACGCAGGCGTTTCAGCAGTTGGCGCGGCGCTTCGTGTATCGGCGCTATACGGACTTTAGCGTCATAGATGGCTTGCGCGACATGAAGGCATTGATCGATAGCGAACGCGTGTCCAAGGATTTGACGAACGATGTCAAGCGCGGTCCCGGTGGCATTCGTGAGGCAGAATTTGTTGTCCAATCGCATCAATTAACACACGGCGGCCGAATTCCAACGATCCAGACTATCAACTTTCAGACATCATCATCTGCACTCGCCAAGGAACAATGCGTCCCGCAAGAGCTTGCATCAAGACTCACAGGTAGCTACCGACACCTGCGGCAGGTAGAACATGGCATCCAAGCGCTTCGTGACGAGCAGACTCATTCGATTCCCGAAGCGAGTGACGCAAGAGAGAACCTTCGTCAGATGCTCGGCTATGACTCGTGGAGCGAACTTCATGATGAGACCGAGGCTCACCGCGCGGCGATTGCCCGGGAATTCGACGCGTTGCTGAGCGAGCCGGGTGATGCGACGCGACTCATTGTGGGTATTGGCTCGGATTCACCGTCGCTCGATTTTTCCGTTATCCGGGCGCTTTCATTGGCTCATGAAGACGATATGGCGGCGGCAGTATCGAACTTTATCGCGGAGACTCGGTTTCGGGTGCTAGATCCCGAGGGGGTTCGGCGCTTGCAAAAGGTGCTGCCCCTGATCTTAAAGGCTGTGGACAATCAGGAAGACCCCGAGCAGGTATTGAGCCGGTTATTTCCGATCGTCACCGCGGTGTTGAAGCGAAGTGCGTATCTTGTCCTGCTCAGCGAAAATCCCCTTGCCCTGGACCGGCTCGTTAATCTGGTGAGCCGGAGCGAACCGATAGCACAAAAGCTTCTAGCCTCACCCGAGCTCCTTGACGAGTTGTTGTTTCCGGAGCGGTTGCTAAACATTCCGAGTAAAGACGAGATAAGAGGCTTGCTGAATTCCACTCTGGAGCATGTGGATCCCGCTGACCTCGAGAGTGCGATGCAGCTTCTGAGGCGCTTTAAAGACGCCATCGTTTTTCGCGTGGCTTGTAGCGAGCTGGAGGGTGCCATTTCGCTGATGAAAGTTAGCGATAACCTGAGCTTTCTTGCCGAGGTTATTGTTGAGCGAGCCGTAGATATTGCCTACGGTCAGTTGGTCGAAAGGCATGGGGAGCCAGCCCCTGATGCGGCGTTCTGTGTCATGGCGTATGGGAAATTGGGTGGCCTGGAGCTCAGCTACGAATCGGATCTTGACTTGGTCTTTGTGGCCAGTGGAAAGAACGGGGTTACCTCGGGTGCAAAGCCCATCGATCATCAGCAATTCTTTACGCGCTTAGCGCAGCGAGTCATCCATATTCTATCTACCAATATGATGGGTGGTCGCTTATATGAGGTCGATTTGCGATTACGACCCAATGGCGATTCTGGTCTTTTGGTGACATCGGTTAAGGCGCTCGATAGATACTTGCATCATGATGCTTGGACTTGGGAGCATCAGGCCCTGGTAAGAGCGAGAGTTATCGCGGGCCAGTCCGATCTTGTAGCGCAGGTTGAAGCGCTGAGGGTCGATGTCTTGTCAATGAGTCGAGATGACGCGTTGCTTGCCGACGAGGTGACATCCATGCGTCGGAAAATGCGTGACCACTCGCCGATTGCCGGAGACGTCTCGCATCGTGTAGCGCTTAAATACGAGCGTGGCGGTATTGTCGATATCGAATTTGTGGTCCAATACCTCGTGCTTAAATATGCGGCGCAGTTTCCCGACATGGGTCGTTGGTCCGACGTTGTTCGAATCGTCGAGGCACTCGAAACGTGCCAGATTTTAAGTGAGAGTGACGCGAACAGCTTGAAGGAAGCGTATCTAGGCTTAAGGTCATCAGTGCATCGAGCTGCAATGTCCCACGCAACCGATAGCGATGTGATTCACGCCGATGATTTAATGAAGCAGGCCAGCACAGTATGTGCGCGTTTGCTGCCCAATTTGTAATGACTCGCGAGCCATCCGCGAGAGGTAAATAAGGAAGAATTATGGACCTGTCAAAGTTGACTGGATCTATCTGGCTAGACGGTGAACTCGTTCCCTGGGAAGAGGCAAAGGTGCATGTGCTAACGCACACATTCCACTACGGGCTCGGTGTTTTTGAAGGTGTGAGGGCCTATGCCACAGAGGGTGATGGCACCTGCATCTTTAGACTCAAGGAACATACGGACCGGCTCTTTCGATCCGCAAAAATTTTGCAGATGGATATGCCTTATGACAAGGGCACCCTGAATGAAGCCCAGCGCGAAGTGGTTCGGGTGAACGGCCTTGACGAGGCGTATCTCAGGCCCATGTGTTTCCTTGGCTCAGAGGGCATGGGGCTTCGTGCGGACAACCTAAAAACCCACGTCATGGTTGCCGCCTGGTCTTGGCCTTCTTACATGGATCCGGAGGCCCGAGATCGCGGAATTCGAGTCCGCACTTCAAGTTACACGCGTCATCACGTCAACATTACGATGTGTAAGGCCAAGGCGAACGGTAACTACATCAACTCAATTTTAGCGTTGAGAGAAGCGCTTGACGCCGGCTGTGAGGAGGCGCTCCTACTCGATAACGAGGGCTATGTTGCCGAAGGAAGTGGCGAGAATGTCTTCGTAGTGCGAGATGGAACGATCTACACACCTGAGCTGACGTCCTGTTTGGAAGGCATTACGCGCGACAGTATTTTCAAAATTGCTGCGGATCTGGGTTACCAGATAAAGGAGCGACGAATTACACGTGATGAGGTCTATGTCGCGGATGAGGCCTTCTTTACGGGTACTGCGGCCGAGGTAGTACCGATCCGTGAGCTCGATGGCCGTGCGATTGGTTCGGGAAGTCGCGGGCCGCTGACAGAGCAATTGCAATCGATTTACTTTGATACGGTTCGCGGGCGCGAGTCACGGTACGGAGCGTGGCTAACACCGGTGAGTTAACACCAAAATAAGAGGGAGTCGTGATGGGGGCATCTACTGGCAAACTAGCGAGCGAGCGGTTCTTTCGTTCGTGGTCTTCTGAAGACAATGCAAAAGCAGTTGTGCTTGTTAGTCACGGGCTTGGCGAGCACTCGGGTCGTTACGATCACGTAGCCCGGGCGTTTACCGCAAACCACCTCCACGTTTACGCCTTGGATCATATCGGGCATGGGCAGTCCCCTGGAAAGCGTGCCTTTGTTTCGTCCTTTGGCGATCTAACGACCGGTGTGGAGGAGCTCAGATCCCATATTGGGTCAGAGCACCCTGATCTTCCGGTTGTTTTGATTGGCCACAGCATGGGTGGTCTGATTGCGGCACGAGCAGTGCTCGATGCACAGACTGACTACCAGGGGTTGATTCTAACGGGGCCTTTACTTGGCGTGCCCACACCACCACCCGCGTGGCAGGCGTGGCTGTTACGCGCCCTCAGCGCCCTATTCCCAACCGCCAAAGCCCTCGAGATTGACGCGAGTGCTGTTTCTCGTGATCAGGCGGTGGTAGATGCGTATGTTGCCGATCCGCTGGTTCATCATGACAACGTTCCTGCTCGGACCGTCGTGTCTCTTTTTGATGAGGCAAGTGCTGTCCTTGGTTGTGCGAGTCAGGTTTCTCTGCCTACGCTGTTGCTGCATGGTGAGGAAGATCAGCTGACATCCGTGGCAGCGTCTCGACAGTTTATCGATGAGTTGAGTGCTGCGGATAAACAGATAACGGTCTATCCGGGTATGTATCACGAGTTATTTAATGAGCCAGAGAAAGACGACATTATTCGCACCTGCCTAGACTGGATCGCTACCCGCGTGTAAGTGGGTCTGCCTACCGGATGTTTGTGCTGACGACAATCAGCGGTTGTCCGTGTCACACCGTATTGGCATACTCCCTGCCAACTTCTGGGTACCCACAGTGAATTCGCAAGCTTCCCCAACATTGATGTCGCAGACGTCGGTGGCGTATGACGCGCCGCTGAGAATTGCACTCTTGGGCTATCGGTCCGCCCCGCACTCCGGGGGACAGGGCATCTATCTGAAATATCTTTCCCGCTCACTGGTACGAAGAGGTCATTTCGTGACTGTGATCTCGGGACCTCCCTACCCTGAGCTCGATGCCGATGTGACCCTGGTTCGTTTACCTAGCCTTGATTTGTATGAGCATGGTCTAAAGTCGATTCGTCCGAGACAACTGTTATCTCGGCTAGAGCGTATAGAGTGGTTCAGCAAGCTGACAGGCGGTTTCGCTGAGCCATTCACCTTTGGGGAGCGGGTTAAGCAGTGGTTTGTGGGGCGGGAATCTGAGTTCGATATTATTCATGATAACCAGACAATTTCTGATGGCATTCTCGCCTTGCAGCATCGTGGACTACCTCTGGTTACGACCATTCATCATCCCATCACCAAAGATTACCGGGTAGCCCTTGCCGCTGAGCCACGCTGGTACATGCGGCTTCTGATTCATCGGTGGCACGGATTTTTGCGCATGCAAAAACGTATAGCTCCTCAGTTACGCTCAGTGGTGACGGTTTCTGGGGCATCAGCAACCGACATCAGCGATGACTTTAATGTTGATCGGTCGGCGATTTCGGTGATGCACCTCGGCGTTGATACCGAGCTGTTCAGGCCGCTCCCTGAAAAGAAACGTGAACCGCATCGACTGATGACCACGGCATCTGCCGATGCGCCACTCAAGGGATTATCGGTGTTGCTGCATGCTATCGCATCGTTGCGATCCGACTATCCCGATATTCGCCTGACGCTGGTTGGGCGACCAAGGCCGGGCGGCGATACGGAGAAGCTGATCGCGTCCTTGGGGCTCGGCGAACTGGTCCAGTGTTACAAAGGAATTAGTCACCAGGAGATGGTCGAAAAATACGCCGATGCCTCTATCGCTGTTGTGCCCTCTCTTTACGAGGGGTTCGGGTTGCCAGCAATAGAAGCCATGGCATGCGGCGTTCCACTGGTTTCCTCGGACGGCGGCGCACTCGCAGAAGTGGTTGAGGACGCAGGCTTGGTTGTTCCAGCGGGTGATAGTCAAGGGCTTGCTGACGCTATACGGCGACTGTTTGAGGATGACAACCTTCGTACTGATGTTGCTTCCCGAGGATTGTCGCGAGTGGAACAGCATTTTTGTTGGAATCGCTGTGCTGAGCGCATGGAAGCCTATTATCGCGAGCGCATAGCAGCATGTTGACAGTGGACTTCGACTACTTTGACCTGCAACCGGGTCATGTTTGTGTCGATCTGGGGTGTGGCGAGGGACGTCATTCCTTGACGGCCTATCAGCAGGAAGATGTTGCTGTGATTGGCCTCGACCTATCGCATCAGGACTTGAAGACGGCGCAGTCACGCATTGCTGACATGGCGACGTACAACCCAAAGGGCTCAGTGGATTTTGCTCAAGCGGACGGTTTGTCGCTTCCCCTGGCAGATCAGTCGGTCGATCGGCTTATTTGTTCTGAGGTTCTAGAGCACATACCCAATTACATTGGCTTTCTTGAAGAGATTGATCGTGTGCTCAAGCCAGATGGGCGATTGTGTATTAGCGTGCCGCGAAGCTGGCCAGAGCGCGTGTGTTGGTCGCTCTGCGATGCGTACCGTCGAACGCCGGGCGGGCATATTCGAATTTTTAATGCCATGCACCTAAGCCGTGAAGTGGAGCGTTACACGCTGACCGAGACCCGTCGTCATGGCGCACACGCACTTCATGTGCCCTATTGGTGGTTGAAGTGTCTTTTTTGGCATTCGCAAACCGAGCCCTTTATTCTCAGCTGGTATCACCGTTTTTTGGTCTGGGACTTGATGAAGCGTCCGTGGTTGACCCGCGCTATCGAGGCAGTGACTAATCCATGGATGGGGAAAAGTGTTGTTCTGTATTTTGATCGGTCGGAAAAGCATTAGGATGAGGCCATGAGCCATAGCACCCAGCCTCCCTTCGCGTATCCTGCTGAGGCCTTGCGCCCTACAGTTGACTATCTCATCGCGTCTCAGCGCGAGAATGGCGAGATCCCATGGTTTGACGGTGGGCATACGGATCCCTGGAACCACACTGAGGCCGCAATGGGCCTTAGCATTGCGGGAGAGTTTGCCGCCGCCGAGCTTGCCTATGACTGGCTTGTGAGCGAGCAGTTAGACGATGGCAGTTGGTGGGCATCTTACGTTAACGGTGCGCCTGCCAATGTGACCCGGCGTGAAACCAATTACGTTGCGTACATTGCCACCGGGGTATGGCATCACTATTTAATTAGCGAGGACCTGCCCTTTCTCGAGCGATTGTTTCCGACCGTGGAGCGTGCGATAGATTTTGTCGTTTCCATGCAATCGGCGCACGGTGAAGTCGCATGGGCTTGCGATACCTCGGGTGAGGCGATGGACGATGCGCTCGTGACCGGGAGTAGTTCGGTCTACAAGTCATTGGAGTGCGCGCTGCATATTGCAAGAACACTCGGTGTTCTTAAGCCCGCGTGGCGTGAATCAAGACGCAAGCTAGGTACAGCGTTACGGCATAGGCCTGAGCGATTTGATCGAAACTGGGAGAGTAAAGCACGCTATGCGATGGACTGGTTCTATCCTGTCCTCGCGGGTGTTTTTCAGGGTGAGCAGGGCCTTGAGCGTATTAACGCGCGCTGGCATGAATTTGTGGAATCGGGGCTGGGTTGTCGCTGTGAGAATCATCAGCCCTGGGTCACCGTGGCTGAGTCCTGTGAGTTGACCATGGCGCTGCTCAGCGTCGGTGACGTGGCGAGAGCTCGGGCACTCTTTGACGGTTTATGGCAGTGGCGCGACGAGGCCGGGGTGTTCTGGACCGGGTACCAGTTTGAAGAAGACGTCTTGTGGCCGCTAGAGAAGCCGACCTGGACCTCCGGAGCCGTCTTGCTGGCAGCTGATGCGTTGAGCCAGTGCACGACAGCCAGCCGCCTGTTTACCGAGGTTGATAGCAGAGAGCAGCCCAAGCTCGAGCGACGTCACCTTCAGGCTTAGTTTCTATCAGTTACAGTCGTCTCAAGGCACGCAGACTCTGAAACGAGCCCGCTTCTTCAAAAAGCCCTGACTGTTTCGCGAGTTGCCATATGGCATGCGGTGCCTGACCCCCGTCTGCTGCATTGGTGAAGACATCATGGATGACTAGTAGCCCATCGCGCAGCAGATGCGATGACCAGCCCCGGTAGTCGGCTAGTGCCGCATCCAGACTGTGCCCCCCGTCGATAAATAAAAAGCCGAGCGGTGTCGTCCAATGCCGAGCGGCTATCCGTGACGGCGCAACGAGCGGAATGACGACATCCTCGGCCTGGTAGCGTTTAAGGTTGAGCCTGAATTCGGGGAGTGAATCGAAATTTCCTTGCTCATCCGTCAGCGCGTCGTCGTGAAAAAACTCCCCAACTTGGTGCTCCTCACTCCCCCGATGATGATCGACAGCAAAGACGACCGTATTGGCGTCACGTGCGACGCCTGCCAAATGAAGGGTCGACAGTCCACAATAACTGCCGACTTCTAACAGGGGCCCTACCTGTGCACCTAGTGCTGCCCACTGGCGCAGTTTTTCGGCTTCCTCAGTGGGAAGGAAACCCTTCACATCCTCAAACTCGGTCGTTGCCATGGTAGGCTCCACCCAAAAGCGTCAGTATATGACGTATCACACGAATCCTCGTAGCATCGACCATATGGCGCGCCCTCTTTACAACTTGCTCATTACGGTTTTGACACCGTTATTTGTGCTACGGCTGTTTTATAAAAGCCTGCGCGAGCCGCACTATCGACGTCAGTGGTGGCGGCGCTTTGCCCTTGGCCTGCCGGCGCGAACACGCCCAGGCGAAGGCCTTATCTGGGTGCACGCAGTCTCAGTCGGTGAGCTACTCGCCGTCGCACCGCTGATCGAGCGCCTGCTGACCGAGTGGCCCGACAAGGCTGTTCTGGTGACCAACACGACCCCTACCGGTTCAGCACAGGCTCAGAAGCTATTTGGCGATCGCGTCGAACACACCTGGTTTCCATTTGATGCGCCACTGGTCACCGGTGCCTTCATACGCCACTGGGACCCACAACTCATTGTCATGGTGGAGACAGAGATCTGGCCAAATCTTCTGATGTCAGCCAAGGATCACTCGGTGCCCGTTGCACTGGTCAACGCCCGATTGTCAGCCCGCTCTGCACGGGGCTATGCTCGCCTTGGGAGCCTAACCACTCAGGCACTTAATGATTTTGACTTGATTGCCTGTCAGTCAAAGTCAGATTTCAGGCGGTTTCGAAAGATTGGTGCTGACCCGGCAAAGATGCAGGTGGTGGGGAGTATCAAATTTGATATTGATCTCGCCGCGCGCCGTGTGCAGCTTGAGGAAATTCGCAACCAGTTGGGTGAGGTCATACGCTCTCGACCATTGTGGGCAGCGGCCAGTACGCACCCAGGTGAAGAGCAGCTGGTCATCAAGGCCTACCTCGCACTGCGGGAGCGAGGCCTGAAAACACGCCTAATGTTAGCTCCGCGACACCCCAATCGTACGCCAGAGATTACCAAGCTGCTGCACAGTCATGGTTTGCAGTATCACAAGCGAAGCGAACATCAGCCGCTCGCGGACAGCACGGATGTTCTCCTTATCGATACATTGGGAGAACTCAGTGCTTTTCTAGGTCTGGCAGATGCGGCATTCATTGGCGGTAGTTTGGTGCCGCGAGGTGGGCATAACCCCATTGAGGCGGCGGCATGGGGATGTGCGGTCATGACCGGCCCACATGTCATTAACTTCGCCACCATCGTTCGCGATATGGAGCGCGGTGGTGCCATCCGAGTTGTTGACGATGAGAATGAGCTCGCCGATCGGCTGGCTAGTGTGTGGACAGAGTCAGCGGAGAGCAGTGACGCGCAGGTGGCACGGCGCTTTATCGAGACACGACGGGGAGCAACCCGCCGTCAGCTCGACTTACTTAAGGCCTTGGTGACTTAGCTTTCGCCAGAGGCAGTGGGTGCCGCCGGTTCGATCAGGAAAGCTTCAAGAGCGGCAATGTCCTCGGGTGACAAGGTGCCCGCATTCTCTTTGAGCCGCATGCTGTTCAGTACATAATCGTAGCGACTGTTCGCGTAGTCACGCTGTGCTGAAAACACCGCATTTTGTGCGTTTAACACGTCAACAATGTTACGCGTACCCACTTCATAGCCCGCAACCGTCGCGTCGAGCGCACTTTGTGTTGACTTGATCGCCTGTTTGCGCGCCTTAACGCGCGCCACATCTGATGTCACAGTCATATGAAGAGAGCGCGAGGCAGTCACGGTGTTGCGCGTCAAATTGATTCGGTTTTCTCGAGCGGCATTAAACTGCTCAGCAGCCCGTCGGCGGTTCGCACTGACGGCACCACCGGCATACAAGGGCATATCGAGACGAATCTGGAATGACTCATTTTCGCCTTCAGATCGTGGCGGTAAGTTAAATGCATTGGGCGGTGTAACACGACCGGTGGTATCGCTCTCTGTGTAGCCAATTTGTGCGCTGACAGTTGGGGCGTGACCCATTTGACGGGATTTCGCATTTTGGCGCGCGGCCTCCTCGGCGAAACGCACGGCGGCGAGCTCAAAATTGTTCGCAAGCGCGAAGTCGACCCATGCAGATCGGTCTGAAGGTGTCGGCGACTCGGGTGTGAACTCATCGCTCAAGAGCAGAAGTTGACCGTGGCTCTGACCTGTCATTACAGACAAGCGCTCGCTTGCTACGGCGACATTGTTTTCTTCGATGATGCGCGTAACACCCGCCAGGTCGAAGCGGGCTTCAGCTTCATAGACGTCGGTAATGGCGATAAGGCCTACATTGAAACGCTGGCGGGTTTGCTCCAGCTGTCGCGCAAGTGCACGCTCCTGAGCTTTTGCCGCAAGCAGATTATCTTGCGCGCGTAGCACCCCAAAATAGGCTTCAGATACGCGTACAATTAAATTCTGCTGAGCAGCGGCCAGCGTTGCTTCTGCCTGTTTGCTTCTCTCGCTGCCGGCTTTCCAATCAAACCACGCTGACAAATCGAACAAGGTCTGCGACAGATTGATGTCGTAGCTTGTGGTCTCAGTTCGAGAGCCGCTGGTCAGGTTCTCAATAATCGGTTGGCCGTTCTGGAAGTCGGTAATACTCAGGCGCGTGTTCTCCGAGTCGCGAATAGAGCGTGAGATACCGGTTCGTACTTGCGGCAGCAAGGGCGCGAGAGCAAGCATTTTTAACTCCAGATCGGCTCTGTACTGGGCGGTTTCAGCTTTTAGCTGGGCATCATTATCGAGTGCGACCTCATAAATATCTAAAAGGCTCTCGCTTAAAGCGAGAGGCGCGACTATCAGTAAAGAGCTGACAATGACGGCCGATAGGGCGCGTCGTGTGACATGAGAAATCATGCAATATTCCTTGCTAGTGTCCTTAGACCTACGGTGCGGCGGAGTTTAACATCGTATACGGGTGGGCGGATAAAATACGTTCATCTTCTGTATTGGCATAATTTTAATGATTGATTGCTACACTTCGACAAAGGTTACCGTGGTCAGTGAGCGGCGCCTTGAGGAAATTGAGTGCAAAAGAGCAGAAAAAAGAAGCGTTTTCAGATGGATCTTGCCGAGCTGCACGCGCTCAGCGAGGCCAACTACGCGCGGCTGTTGCAGCTCTTCCCCGATTATCAACAGGCCAACGAGCGGCAGTTTCGACTGGGTCAGCGTTTGGTGGTACTGACCGTCATTGATCGTGACCGCCATACAACCACCCTGACGGTTCAGTATCACGCGCCACAACTGCCCAAGTTAATGGACTCCAGTCTTTATTTGCGTATGTATCACGACGTCTCCATGGCCGAGGTGGTGAAGCATCGGTCAAGCCGACGCTTGGAGTCGCGCTACGATTATCCGAATTCCGAAATGTATCAGCCCGATGAGAAGCAACAGCAAAATCAGTTTCTTTCTGAGCTCTTGAGCCTCTGTCTGTCGGAGGCCCATGCCGACGGCATCATATTTGGGGCGGGCAATGTCGACTGAGGCGCTGCTGAGTGGCGAACTCGTTGTTGCTGCTGATGCAGACACGCTCTGTTTGGTGCAGGTTACCGATACCCACTTAACCGGAACTCAAGAAGGGCGGCTGCTGGGAATGAACACTGAGCGTTCAGCGAAGGCGGTCATCGAAGCCGTGCTCGCGAATGAGACAGCGGACTGTATTTTGGTGACCGGCGATATCGCTGCTGACGGTCAACCCGACGCTTACGCGCAGCTTCAAGCCTTGCTTGGCGCTATCGTACCTAGTCTCTGGCTGCCGGGTAATCATGATGATGTATCGAACCATAAAGATCAGTACGCAGCGCATATGAAACGTCGTTTATGCGCTCGCTACTGGGATGTAGTCATGCTCGAAACTCAGGTAGAGGGCGAGGTGGGTGGCGTTTTGTCAGCCACCGAGCTCGAGGCTTTGAAGCGCGCGGTTGATGACGCGCTAGCAGCTAATAAGGCGTTACTGATAGCCACGCACCATCCGCTGCGCTTCCTAGACTCTGCGTGGTTGGATGATCAATCGGTAAAAAACGCCTCTGAGGCACTTAAGATCATTAAGCCTATTGCGAACCAAGCGGCGCTGATCAGTGGCCATGTGCATCAAGAAAGCGATGACGTCGTAAGCGGCGTTCGAATGATGACGACGCCCTCGACCTGTGTGCAGTTTGCGCCGCGCTCTCATGATTTTGCGCTCGATGCGAGCGATCCGGGCTACCGGCGCTTGGTGCTGCATCCAGACGCGCGTATAGAGACAAAGGTTGTACGTATTTCTGATGAAGAGAACCGACCTCTGCTGACCTCCTCGGGTTATCATTAGGCGGCGCGGCGACCAGTGCGCCGCAAGACGCATTCAACTAAGGTAAACCCACGTAATGACGCAGTACAACGCAGACGCCATCGAGGTATTGACGGGGCTTGAGCCGGTGCGCAAGCGCCCCGGTATGTATACCGATACCGCTCGCCCTAACCACCTCGCACAAGAGGTCATCGACAACTCCGTGGATGAGGCCTTAGCGGGACACGCTAATCAAATCGACGTTGTGGTACATACCGATGGCGCAGTTACCATTACTGATAACGGGCGGGGTATGCCTGTCGATCTACACCCGGAGCAAAAGAAGCCCGGTGTCGAGGTTATCCTCTCGACGTTACACGCTGGCGGGAAATTCTCGGATAAGAATTACCAGTTCAGTGGCGGCCTGCATGGGGTGGGAGTCTCTGTAGTGAACGCGCTGTCTAAGCGACTCGATATTACGATTCGACGCGATGGCAACGTGTACAGCATGGCCTTTGAAAACGGCGACAAGGTCGAAGATCTAGCCATCACAGGGCAATGTGGTAAGCGCAATACGGGTACCGGGATTCGCTTTTTGCCGGACGAGACGTTTTTCGACAGTGCCAACTTCGCGATGTCCCGCCTGGTCCATGCCCTGCGCGCCAAAGCGGTTTTGTGTCCCGGACTTCGCGTCACCCTGAACGATGAGAAGAAGGGCGAGAAACAGGAATGGTTTTATGAGGATGGCATTTCGGACTATCTAGCCGACGCCACTATCGACTACCCCGTGATTCCAGAACAGCCCTTTACGGCTAGCTTTGCGGGTGAGACCGACGCGGTCGACTGGGCCATTCAGTGGCTCCCTGAGGGTGGCGAGGTAACCGCTGAGTCGTATGTAAATTTGATTCCAACCGCTCAGGGAGGGACTCACGTTAATGGCCTTCGTTCTGGGTTACTGGAGGCGATGCGCGAGTTCTGCGAGATTAGAAACCTGCTACCACGCGGCGTGAAACTGACAGCAGAGGATGTCTGGGACCGCTGCTGCTACGTGCTGTCATCGAAGCTGGGTGATCCGCAGTTTTCCGGCCAGACCAAGGAGCGATTATCGTCGCGAGAGGCCGCAGGCTTTGTTTCAGGCGTAGCGAAGGACGCGTTCGCGCTGTGGCTGAATCAGCATACATCGGATGCTGAATTACTGGCCGAACTGTGCATCAATCGGGCCCAAGCGCGTATGCGGTCGGCCAAAAAAGTGGTCCGGAAAAAGGTGGCTTCAGGCCCTCAGTTGCCGGGGAAGCTAGCCGATTGCTCCATTGAAGATCCTGCTCGCAGCGAGCTTTTTTTGGTAGAGGGTGACTCCGCCGGGGGCTCAGCAAAACAGGCGCGAGACAGGGAATTTCAGGCGATTCTCCCGCTTAGGGGCAAGATCTTGAATACCTGGGAGGTCGATGCAGGGGAGATTCTTGCCTCGCAGGAGGTGCACAATATTTCAGTGGCGTTGGGTATCGACCCTGCGAGCGATGACCTCGATGGTCTGCGTTATCAAAAGGTCTGTATTTTGGCTGATGCCGACTCGGATGGGCTTCACATTGCGACACTCATCTGTGCCCTTTTCCTCCGCCATTTCCGACCTTTGGTTCGGGCGGGCCACGTCTTTGTGGCCATGCCACCTTTGTATCGGGTAGACGTCGGCAAAGACGTGTATTACGCCTTGGACGAGTCTGAAAAGAACGGAATTCTGGAGCGAGTCGCTGCAGAGAATTCGAGAGCCAAACCGAATGTTCAGCGCTTCAAAGGACTGGGTGAGATGAACCCCTCGCAATTGCGCGAGACGACCATGGACCCTGATACACGGCGGTTGGTGCAGCTCATACTCGATGCAGATGATGACACCAACAGCGTCTTTGACATGTTGTTGGCGAAAAAACGGGCGAGCGACCGGCGGGCATGGCTGGAATCTAAAGGCGACCTTGCCGACGTATAACCCCAGTTGTTTTAGAACGTTTTCCAGTGGGTTGGCCGCTGTATCTCGACAGCGCTATAACCCGTCCGAACTGCTAAAGGGAGATGGTATCGATGAAGTTATCAATGTTTCCAAAACTCGTGATCCTACTGAGTGGGGTTGGTTTTACGGTGCCGGTACAGGCGGACTGGACCGTTAGCGATAGCTCACGCATTGGTTTCGTTTCGATTAAGAACAATCGAATCGGTGAGAACAATGCCTTCGAGCGCGTCTCTGGCAGTATTTCCGAGAGCGGTCAGGTCGCGGTCAGCGTCGATCTATCGTCTGTGGAGACAGGGATCGGCATTCGCAACGAGCGCCTCCAGAAAATGTTGTTTGAAGTCGCCAGTTTTCCTACTGCATCGATTGATGCTGCGTTGAGTGATAGCCAGATTGCGGCGTTAAGAGCCGGTGGCGCTCGAGCCGAAAGCGTGTCGGTGAATATCAGGCTCCATGGGAAGACCGTCAGTAAGACAGCGAATGTATCAGTGAGTTCTTCAGGTGGTGATGTACGCGTTACAACGACCCAGCCAATCGTCATCACAGCGCAGGAGTTTGGCCTTGAGTCGGGCGTTGCGGCGCTGCAGCAAATCGCTGGATTAAATGCGATCAGTCGATCGATTCCTGTCACTGTGGATCTCCGCCTGACAGCGGATTAGTGCGACCCTGTTGCCTGCATCAAGGCAACCAGTTGTGCTCGATAGCGTTCGTATCGTTGTCGATCGCCACTGTCCCGCGCGAAGGCAAGGAGAGCGTTGAGCACATCAGGCTGGCCCGGAAGGCTCGCATTGAGCCTTTCCAGTACGGACATGGCCTCAGACTCCGACCCTGTGTCATTGAGGGCAATCGCATAAACATATCGGTGTCGCGATCCTTCGTTTTCAAGCTCCGCTGCCCGCTTTAGTGAGACAAGACCTTCAGTAGTATGACCCAGGCGGATCAGATGAAGCCCCTGTGAGAACCACAGGCTACCCGACTCGGGGATGCGCTCAATGGATCTCGATAGAAGCGCTGACGCTTCCTCGTTTTTGTCATCTCTTCTGAGGATATCGACCAGGTTTACGATCGCGGGCTCTAGCTGTGAGTTGAGACGAAGCGCCTCCTCGAGCGCGGCCGTCGCTTTTGTGCTGTCATCCCGATCGATCCAGAAATTCGCCAGCTGAAGTTGCACCGAGGGCATGTCGAGGTGGTCGTTCTGTACGGCGAGATACTCCTCGAACAGCGGCTCAAGATCGGCAATATCCTGTGCGCGCAGCTCGGAGGCTGGGATACCCGCGAGGAGTTGTGCGACTTCCATTCGTACACTCAGACTACGGTCCCTGATGAAGGGTCGTAACATGAGATATCGCTGGACGGGCTCCACCCCTCGCAGCGCTCGAACCGCTGATGCTCTCAGCACTGGACTGTCAGATCGCAATAGCATGGCTGCGGCATTGGGCAACTGGCGTGATCCCAGATTGCCTAGTTGCTCAATGATCGACGCGCGCATGAGGTCTGACTGACTGTTGTCTGTGACGACGGACTCGAGCGTCGGCAGCGCCCTCATATCACCGCGATCGGCACTGTGACGTGCTTTTGCCAGACTAAGGTCCGTAAAGCGCCCGTTGACCCCCCACGTTTGAAGCGCGTCATAGGCCCAGGCGTCGCTTTTATCCTCATGGCACTGCGTGCAGGCATTGGGGCTGCCAATACTCAGCGAGATATCGGGTCGTGGAATTCGCATGGAATGATCGCGCCGTGCGTCGACGCCCATGTAAATCTGTGACGGCATGTGACACTCGACACAGGCGCTGCCAGCGCTTGTCACTGAATGGCGGTGATGCGCGGGTGCATCGTAGGTTTCGGACTTGTGGCATTGGGTACAGACCGCATTACCTTCAGCCACAAGTTCATTGCTGTGCGGGTTGTGGCAGTTGCTACACACCACGCCGGCCTGAGCCATCTTGCTCTGCATGAAGGACCCGTAGACGTAGACCTCATCAAGAATCTGTCCGTCGTGCCAGTAGAGCGGCGATTCGAGTGTCGATAAGCGATGGGTGTTGAGTAACGACTGCCCGTAGTGGTAATCCCCGAGTGTGGCTCGGCGTGAGTGACACCGCCCGCAATTATCGACTTGCGTCTGGTCGGTGAGTGGGGTGACGCGATGCGCGATGTCGTCCTCGGGTGCTCTACTCCATTGGCCTCGAGCGGCGAGTGACAACGCTAGTCCCATCTCTGCCGAGCTTTGACTGCGATCGATCTTTCCTGCGTTGGCCAGCTCGACGTGGCGGGACCCCGGTCCGTGACATGCCTCACAGCCAACATTAATTTGATCGTAGGTCGTCGTGTATTGCCGGCGTGTCCCGTCATAGCCTTTTACAACATTGGTGCTGTGGCACTCTGCGCACCGGCTATTCCAGTTGTGGTAGATGCCGGTCCAGTGCAGCGGGCTTTCTGAGGTAACAGGCTCTTGATTTTCGTAAATATGATACCAACGCTGACCTCCTTCGGATGTATTACGCGCATCCCAAGCAATGCTTAATGCATTAAACCGGCCATTTTGTATAGGTAATAGAAGCTGCTGGAGGGGATAAACGCCAAAGACGTACGCGACGCGATAGTCCTGTAATTCCCCGTTTTCGTTGTCGGTTTTGACCCAGTACTCGTCACCTTTACGATAAAAGCTGGTGGTGACGCCCTCGTAGACAAAGTTGGCGTTATCAAAGTCGCCAAGCACCGTCTTCTCGCTGGCTTCCTGCATGGCCAGATCGTGGTGTGAACCAGTCCAGTCCTGTACCTGCGATGCATGGCACGACGCACAGGCGCCGTTACCGACAAAGGTACTTTGAGTAGGGTTTCCAAGTGCGACTTGAGACGCGAATAACCCACAGAGGGTTAGCAGGATTACTCGGATATTCGTCACGACCAAAGTTGTCTGCTCAGTTCGGCGACGGGTTTGCTCGCACCTCGTGCAAGCCACTCGGCCAGTGCGCTTGCGACATTTTTAAAATGAACGTCGGGTGCCTCGGGCATGGCATCGAACCATGCACGTGCCGTCTTTGTTTCTAGCGATTGCATGGTCGTTGCGTACCCCAACTGCTCCAGGGCGGCAGCGTTGGATAATTGCTCCATTTGCTTTGCCAGTGGGCGTGTAAGAACGGGCTTCTTCCACTGTAGGCACTCGGAGATGAGCTCAAATCCCGTATTGCAGATAACACCTTTTGCGGCTGCAAGGTCGCGTTTGAAGCCATGAACATTGGCTTTTCTTCGCACGACATTACCTTGAGCCTCGTTAGCGACCTCTGGCGAATACTGGATGAACGTCTGATCAGAAAAACCCTGAAGCCAGGCGGTTGTCAGATTCTGATCCTCGAATGGCAGATACACGAGAATATGGTCTTCTGTCGTTTCTGGATCTAGCTCCGGTAGATCAAGAATGGGCGGCAATATCGTGTCATCGAAACGCGCCCAATGCAGACCTGCGGGCACCGCTACGGGTGCAAACTGTTTCATTACCAGCCGGCTCATTACTGTATCGCCGGTCATGGGTGTGTCCTTACCGAAGGCATATTGATGCCCAATACCGATGGCTTCCCTGCCTCTTGTTTTACAGGCCCAAGCAATCACTGGCTCATAATCGCAAACAATCAGATCGTAAGGATCGAGGTCGAGACGTGTCGTATCCTTGATGAAAGTGCTAGGAGACAGAGCAAACGCTGTTTTTCGATATCTCATTTTTCCCGATTCGGTGACCATGGTGAGTCCTTCCCGGTGCTTGAAGTCACCGAACGGCTCCATATCAAATAGTTTTTCTTTGGGTCGGCCGGAGAAGAGCCAGGTCACGTCAACGTCGTAGTCCTTTAGCGCGTGGGCGACCCCGCGCGCACGACTAATATGTCCCTGCCCGGTGCCTTGAACACCGTAAAGAATCTTTCTTGTCATTACTGCGTTTTACCAGATGTTAAGCATTGATGCAGTGCCAAGGGCGATCCCTGACCCCACTATGGCACCTGCAGCGATATCGCCTGGGTAATGAACACCGATGACGACTCGTGATGCACCCACTAAAGATGCCCAGATGAACATGGCGGTGTAAGCGCCACCAAAGGTGATGACGGTAATGGTTGAGAAGCAAAAGGCCGCTGACGTATGGCCGGATGGGAAGCTGAATTTGTCGGATGCGGCTACAAGAGATTTAAGGTTTTTCTTAAAGTCGCAAGGTCTTAAACGCTTAAGCGTATTTTTAAGAACAAAGTATGTGATGCGCTCCAAAAGCATTGCAGCTGCCAGAGCGAAGACGTAGGTCGGAGCGAGCACCGACTCGGACAGCCACACCATGGCAGGGGCTATCAGTTGTAAATAACCATCGCCACTACGCGACAAGGCAATTGCGCTCTTGGTCATTGCCTTGTTGTCTCGCCCAAAATAGAACACTTTATCGAAGAGTGCGAGATCGATTTGTTGGAGTGTCGCCATGATCGCCATAGTAATATTACTCCTCCCCTAGATCGCCTTTTACTAGCGTCTCGGGTCACAATATCATGTAGTGTGATGTTGAAATATCACAAAAATATGACTACTAAAAAAACATTAGATGACAGCCAATATGCACATAGGGATTCTTAAAACCGACGCCGTTAGACCTGAATGGGTGCCAGACTTTGGGGAGTATCCCGATATGTTCATCCGTCTTCTTCAGGCTGATCCATCGGTGAGCTTCTCGGTGTGGGATGTTGAGGAAGGTTGTCATCCTAGTGAGACTGAAATCGATTCGATAGATGGCTTTATTATCACGGGCAGCAAAAGTTCCGTGTACGACGATAAGCAGTGGATTCGAGATCTCGAGGCGTTAATTCAGAAGCTCCATGCGAAGCGGAAGAAGATGGTAGGGATCTGCTTTGGCCACCAGATTATCGCCAAAGCGCTTGGTGGCGAGGTGTCAAAGTCCGATAAGGGTTGGGGTGTCGGTATTCATACCTATGATCTGGATAACGCGCCCTTTGCCGGCGCAGACGATGGGCAGTTAAAGCTCGTGGTGTCGCATCAGGATCAGGTGCACGAACTTCCGCCCGGCGCACGCAATGTTGTGTCCAATGCACACTGTGAGAATGCAGGGTTTGTCATCGGCGATCACATATTTACCCTTCAGGGACATCCCGAGTTCATCGACGAATACTCCGAGGTAATCATGGCACTTCGTTACGACATGATTGGCGCGGATCGTGTCGCGGAGGGGCGGGCATCGTTACAACAACACGATCACGAGGGTGACCGCGTGGCGAGCTGGATGCTGAGCTTCCTAGCGAGTTAGGCCAATAATTGAGCAGTGATTAGGACCTGGCTGGGGAGCGACTAGGGGTCACCATGTTCCAGTGTTGTCCATTGACACCCACGGCTCCTGTGCCGGTAGTGCCTCTCCTTCCTGTAAAAGCTCAATCGAAATGCCGTCAGGTGATTTTACAAAGGCCATTCGCCCGTCACGTGGCGGCCGGTTAATGACCACGCCCGCGTCATAAAGCTTCTGACAAGTCTCGTAAATATTGTCCACCCGATAGGCAAGGTGGCCAAAGTTTCTGCCACCATCATAGTCCTCGGGGTCCCAGTTGTAGGTAATTTCAACTAACGGACTTTGCGCCGCTTCCGCGTGGTCGGCGTCACCGGGTGCCGCAAGAAAGACGAGGGTAAAACGCCCTTGCTCGCTGTCGTAGCGGCGCACTTCCATTAAGCCTAGCTGGTCGACAAAAAATGCTAACGTAGCATCGAGGTCACTGGCTCTAATCATGGTGTGTAAGTAGCGCATTGCGAGCGACCTCGAAAGAGTGGGTTAGGGCACCTATTAATTTACCGTATTCACGCCAACACGCGAGCAATAGTTTGAAAATCCTCTTACACTGTCGCGCTCCCGAAAGAACGCGCTCCCCAAAAGGGCGCGCTCCTGTAAAAAACAAGAGAGTCGTGTTCATGTGGTTTCGTAACGCCCGCCCCTACAAGCTTCCCGGACGTCTTGGCATTGATGCCAGCGAGTTGTCGCAGCGATTATCAAGACGCCCTTTTCAACCTTGCCGTCCGAGTCAGCCTGTCTCGAGTGGATGGGTGCCCGCGCTATCGGATGACGCGAGCGATTATGTCCACAAATCAGGCGACTACTGGTTGATTCGGCTTCAGCGCGAAGAGCGGTTGTTGCCGGCATCGGTGATTCGAAGCGAAGTGAATACCCGCATTCAGGAAATCCAAGCCGGTCAGGGCCGACGTGTACAGCGCAAAGAGCGCCTAGACATCGTCGATGAGGTCACACAGGACTTGATGCCGCGTGCGTTTACCAAATCGCAGTATCTCGAGGCACTGATTAACGACCGCGAAGGCTGGGTTTGGGTGAATACCGCCAGTGCGGCACGCGCGGAAGAGCTTCTGTCGCTGCTGCGTGAAGGTCTAGGCAATCTGCCCGTCGTTATTCCCGATACCCAAAAATCGCCTGTGATCGTGATGAGCCAGTGGCTACTCAACGGTGGTTTACCCGACGGGATGAGCTTGGGGGGCGATGTCGATCTGGAAGATCCTCAGGAGGAGGGTGGCGTGGTTCGTGCGCGCGGCATGTACCTTGAGTCGGACGACATTAGGCGGCATATCGAATCAGGCAAACAGGTGGTTCGCTTGGCACTGTCATGGCAAGACCAGATCGACTTTGTGGTGGATAAGGACCTGAGCATTCGACGGATTCGGTTTAGCGATGAACTGAAAGGTATCAATGAGGAGCTACACGAAGATGTCCTAGCCCGTCGAGATGCTGATTGTCTCCTTATGGGCGAGACTTTGAGCACGCTTCAAAGGGCTATCGCGAAAACCTTTGGTGGAATTTCGGAATGACCGATCGACCTGAGCCTGGCACCTATGTGCACTATAAAAACGGTAAGCGCTACGAGGTCATTGATGTGGTCAGGCACTCGGAAACTGAGGAGTGGATGGTGTTATACCGCGCCGAATATGGCGACTTTGGTCTTTGGGTAAGGCCCCTGACGATGTTTATGGAAACGGTTGAAGTGGATGGTCAACAGATCAGACGTTTTAGGCCGGTCTGACGTCTCACGCACTCCCTAGAAGACGTGAGCCCATAGTGTTCTCGGCTGACCCACTGTCTCCATACAGTGTGATGTTGGCAGCCTCGGGTCTAAGCACCTTGAGAGAGGTATTGGTTCGTTCCTTGAGGCCTGCAATTAGCTTTCCATTTCTGGCGTTCATATTCTTACTCTGAAGCGCTAGATCGTTAAGCTCTGTTACCAGATTAAGGGCTCTCTCACGTAACCCGTTGACAAGAGTAGGGTGAGCTTCCAGTTGCTCTCTAAGTGAGTCACGTAATCCGAGCGACTCTCGATAACTTCGAGATTTTAGGTGCGCTGCGATTGCATTCTGCTTGGCGGCCACCGCTTGCTCTAGGCGTTCCGGGTCATTACCCATCAGCGCCTCGTGCTCTATGTCTAGCATATCAAGCACTTGAATCAGCGTATCAAGCTCTGCGTCCAGCGCCGCAACAAGCATTTGCGGTTCAGTCGCGTGGCTATCAGCGGGGATCATGACTACGCAAACTCGCCTTCGAGTGCCAGCAGCGAGTCAGCTATTTTTTGGGCGTCTATTTTATAACTGCCATTAGAAATAGCCTGTCGAATTTCATCGACCTTGCCCATATCAACTGCGCTAATCGACGCCAACTCATCTTGCAATGAGGATAACTGCTGAGCGGCCGCAGAGAACTCGACCGAGTCACTGATCGCACGCGAAGAACTGTCAACGGGTGCGGAAGACGTGTCTGAAGACTTGTCTTTACGCTCCGTCTCTATTCTCCCGCCCGACCGGATGCCCGAAATGTCGGTGGTGCTCATTGTCGTTCTCCTCGACACGTAAATTTATCCAATATCATATTATCACCTTTATTAGCGGAGCAAACTGCCAACACTTTAGCTGCTGCGAATCACATACG
>ERZ802830.609-NODE-609-length-35784-cov-8.80842_pt1 | contig 35784 bp, 42 predicted proteins | sample MGYA00345654_ERZ802830 | MGnify/ENA primary metagenome ERZ802830 (study PRJEB30503, sample SAMEA104212375) | marine metagenome | biome: Westerlies Biome; feature: [SRF] surface water layer (ENVO:00010504) within the epipelagic zone...; material: water... | reverse complement strand
CTCCCATCATTGGATTGTAGGATGCTATAGCTTTAGCTGCTGCTTCTCCTTTTTCACCTTCACCGCACGCAAACATTTCTTCATATAAAAAGTCTGCACCATAGGCAAAATTAAGTTGGTAATTTGATCGGTGGACATTTTTAGTGTTAATTGGTGCCATAAAAAATGGTGCTGACCATTGTTGAAGCACTTCATCATAATAAGGTTTGTTATCAACTGGTTGGTCTGGACCTTTGAAACCCTCGCACAAAGTAAATGGATCTACTAAAATATTGAACATTTCTGGGTTAGTTTTAAGTGAACCAAGTGTTGCTCTTAATGATGCAGCAGTTCCGCCAGAGAACTCACCTTTCATTGATCTTACTCTGCACTTCACATTTGCATAAGGTTTGCCATATTTATTTTTTGCCTCATTTTGCAGAAAAAGTACCCCTAGATCAGACGGAATGGAATCAAACCCACAACTATGGACTATTTTTGCTCCGCTTTGCTGAGCTTGCGCTTTGTGCTCATTCATTAAGTGCATCCATCCTGGCTCGCCAGACAAATCAACATAATGAACTCCAAGTTCTGCACATTTGTTTATTATTTCATTGCCATAAAGTTGGTAGGGCCCTACTGTGGTAAGGATTAAGCGCGTCTGTTTTAAGACATTCTCAACATGAGATTCATTATTGGAATCAAGATCAATAGTTGGGACACTCAAACCCAACTCATTTGATACATTGTCAAGTTTATCTCTGTTACGGCCAGCAATAGCCCAGTTCAAGCTATCAGAATATTTTGAATTTATATATTCGCATACCAATTTGCCTGTAAACCCTGTGGCTCCAAACATTATTAGGTCATATTTATTTTCATTAGACATTTTTTCCCCTTTGTCTATTTATTATTTACTAAGAGTGACGTAAAGATACTTCTTTTTCCCAACTTGCAGAAGCGTTTTTTCGTTTAAGCCAAGAATAGTATCTTTGTCTTCAACTTTTTCCTGATTGATCTTAACTGCCCCTTGGTGAATCAAGCGAAGAGCATCAGATGTGCTTGTTACCATGCCAAGATCTTTTAGTAAATTTGGTAGTGCTGGTATTTGGTCAATCTTATGAGCTTTCTCTTGAATATTTGAGGGCAATTCATTCTTTGCAAATTTTTTTGAAAAGTTTTCTTGTGCTTGCATTGCTTCATCATTGTTTGTAAAACGTTCAGCTAACTCAAGAGCAAGCATAATTTTTGCATCCCTTGGATTTGCACCGTTATCAATCTCTTTCTTTAATAATGAAATTTCTTCTGGGGAACGAAAACTTAATAAATCAAACCATTTGAACATCACGTCATCAGGAATGGACATAGTTTTCCCGAAAATTTGATCTGCACTTTCGGTTATGCCGATGTAGTTATCTTCACTTTTTGACATCTTCTTTACCCCATCTAAGCCTTCAAGTAGCGGAAGAGTCATTATTGTTTGTGGTTTGCTCCCAGCAGACTTTTGCAAATCCCTTCCAACCAATAAGTTAAATTTTTGGTCTGTGCCACCAAGCTCCATATCTGCTTTAAGCTCAACAGAGTCATACCCTTGCATGAGAGGATATAAAAACTCATGGATTGATATTGGTTGATTGTTTTTGAATCTTTTTGAAAAGTCGTCTCTTTCAATCATTCGCGCTACTGTTGATTGAGCTGCAAGTTTAATCATATCTGCGCCAGACATCTTATCACCCCATCTTGAATTGAAATCAACCACTGTCTTGTCTTTATCAAGAACTTTGAAAACTTGATCTTGGTAGGTTTTTGCGTTTTCTTCAATTTCTTTGTCTGTAAGAGGAGGTCTTGTCTTATTTTTTCCAGTTGGGTCACCAATTTTTCCAGTGAAATCACCAATTAAAAATATGACCTTATGTCCAAGGTCTTGAAGCTGCCTCATCTTTCTTAAAAGAACTGTATGTCCAAGGTGTAGATCTGGTGCAGTTGGATCAAATCCAACTTTAATTGTTAGTGTTTTATTGTCTTTAAGCTTTTGAACTAAATCATCCTCACCAATGATTTCCTCAATTCCTTGTTTTATAATCTCTAATTGTTTTTTTAAATCACTCATAAAGCTTTATATATAATATCAGAACATGTACACAGGCTCTCATTTAAGATTAATTCTAACCATTTTATTGGTACCGAGTGTATTTGTATTTTTAATTGCAGCTGATTATGAAAATAGGAACCTCCTGAGTGAACAGGAAATTACTGTTTCAGAAATTAAAATTAAGGACAATGGTGATGATCTTTTGCTCACTGAAGAAAATAAAGTGATTATCAAGAGAGGAGATACCTTTTATTCTACTCTGGTTGGTTTTGGAGTGTCTCCGACCCTGATCAATACAATTGCGAAAGATAAAGATCTTAAGGAATTCATCAAATTGCGTATCAATGATGAAATGTATATTTCAAAAAGCGACAACAATCTATTGGTAAAAAGATTTGATGAAGATTTTTACATAGATGTTCTGACTATTACTGATGGCGAGTACGATTTTGATAAAAAAAGGGATAATCTCGAAAGAATTGTTCAATTCCGAGAATTTAGTATCACAGAATCTCTTTATGCCTCTGGAAAAAAAGCACAAGTACCAAATTCTGTCTTAGGTGACTTAATTTACATTTTTGGATGGGACATTGATTATGCCTACGACATCAGAAATGGCGATGAAGTTAAAATCTTATACGAGGATATCTATTCAAATGGTAGATTAGTATCTCATGGCGATATTTTAGCTGCTGAATTTACAAATAAAGGCGAAGAGCTATTTGTTATTCGCTTCACACAAAGAGGCAAAAAAGATTACTACACTACAGACAGCAGCAATGTAAGGAAGGCTTTTCTTAGAACCCCAATAGAAGTTGCTAGAATAAGCTCTCACTACAACCCAAATCGTAAACATCCAGTATTGAATACAATCAAAGCACACAAAGGCACCGATTATGCTGCCAAAACTGGCACTGCAGTTAAAGTGACAGGAGATGGGGTTATTAAAGAAGCAAAATTCTCAAATTCATATGGAAACTATATTGATGTTATGCATTACAACAAATATATGACGAGGTATGCTCACTTAAATGGTTTTGCAAAAGGCATTAGAAAAGGTGCAAAAGTTGAACAGGGGCAAACCATTGGTTACGTAGGTTCTACTGGCCTTGTCACAGGACCACACCTCCACTATGAATTTCATATCAATGGGAAACATACTGATCCAGTAAAAGTGGAGCCTCCAAATGCTCAATCAATAAATTCCTACAACAAAAAATATTTTGATAAATTAGTAGAGGAGAGAACAGATATTATCAAAAATATTTCTAGCTTATGAGCACACTTTATCTGGGCGTAATGTCAGGCACAAGCCGTGATGCTCTTGATGGTTGTTTAGTTTCATTTGAACCTGAACTGCAGATACATCAAACGATTACGATCCCTTTTAGCCAGACCTATAAACATGAAGAAGAGCTCTCAAGAATTGATGCCGAAGTTACCCAAAAAACAATTGATTTAGTTAACACTGTTTTATCTGAGAGTAATATTGATGAGTCTAAAATTGAGCTCATTGCCTTTTCAGGACAAACAATATCTCATACAAATACTAAAAGCATTCAAGCTGGTGACCCTCAAGAAATTGCAAATAAAACACACATAAAGGTTTCGTCTGATTTTAGAAACAAAGATATAGCCAATGGGGGGATGGGAGCTCCATTAATACCAATCTTTCATAAGTATCTCTTTGGTCAAAATGGAGCAGAGAGTGCTGTTATAAATATTGGTGGTATATCAAATGGTACTTGGTTGGTTGATGATAATATTGAATGTGCCACAGATATTGGCCCTGGTAACTGTCTCATGGATATGGCAACAAGTTTTTATGGCCATGGTGACTTTGATAAAGATGGCAATCTGGCTTCTCAAGGCAAACTCATTATTGAACTGAAAGATTCCTTAATGAAGGTTTTTTTAGAGTATAGCTACCCTCGTGCTGATGATATTTCTGCATACACTTTAATTCTTAAAAGCAAGCTTAATAAAGACTATAAAGTGGAGGATGTGCTTTTTACTTTATCAGATATAACCGCAGAAATGATTGCAAATTTTCATAGCTTTTGTAACAAACCCAAAGACCTTATTTTCCATGGTGGTGGTACTCGAAATACATTCTTAATGAAATCCATTAAAACAAAAACAGGTGCAAACATTACAAGCACAGATTCGGTGGTTGACTCAAGATATATGGAGGCTTGTGCTTTTGCTTATTTAGCCTATGCCAACAAAGGTGTAATTTTTAGATAGAGAAGGATGCCCCACAGCCGCAAGTTGTTTTAGCGTTGGGATTATCAATTACAAATTTAGCTCCCATAAGATTTTCAACATAATCAACTTTTGAACCCAGAATGTATGGGTAGGACAGTTCATCCAGGAGAATAGTGACATTTTGATCAAAATCTAATTTTGTATCTTCATCTTCATCGTATTCATCAAACTTAAAACCATATTGAAAGCCTGAACAACCGCCACCTGTAACATAGACTCTAAAAAATTTAGCACCCTCATTGGTTTTTAAATTAACAATCTTATTTAAAGCTTCGTTTGAAACTTCAAATGGTGTGGCTTTTTGTGCTGAAAAACTCATTTTTATTTATTTATGTATTAATAATTCTATCAAAATATCTGAATGTCATATAATTCTAGTGAAATGAAGAAAATCCTATTTATATTTTCCACTACTGATGGCCATACTCACAAAATAACTCAATCGATTGCAGCAGGCTTTGAGGATGAGTGTGATATAAATTTAAAAAATGTTGATGATACTACTGCAGAGGATTTGAATCTTCATCATCATATTGTTATTGGTGCAAGCATAAGATATGGGAATCATCAGCCTAAATTAATGAAATTCATTAAAGATAATAGAGATATTCTAGTGACTAAGAACGCAGCTTTCTTTAGTGTGAATGCTGTTGCTAGAAAAACTGAAAAGAACATGCCAAATACTAATCCCTACGTACAAAAATTTATAAAAAAAACAGGCTGGTCTCCAAAAGAAGTCGATGTGTTTGCTGGGGTAATTGATTATCCCAAGTACCATTTCATCGACAAACATATGATCAAATTTATTATGTGGATTACAGGAGGACCAACCGATACAAATAGCACATTTGAATTCACAGATTGGGAAAGAGTTAAAGAATTCACAAAAAAACTCAAAGCAAGTTTCTCTAAAGAATAAATGTTGCTATTAGCTAATTTATTCATATAAAACTATCATTAATTAAGATATACAAACAATTAGTGGAAGACTGGTTTTCATAAAACTATAATGACAAACCAAATGATGACTCTAGAGGCCAAAAATATCAGATGAAGACAAAAAATTCAGAACAATTATTTGAAAAATCAAAACACCACATAGCTGGAGGCGTCAATTCACCAGTGCGAGCATTTAAAAGTGTTGGCGGATCACCAATTTTTTTTAAAAAATCTCGAGGTTGCTATCTATATGATGAAGATGGCAATAAATATTTAGATTTTGTTGGGTCTTGGGGACCAATGGTTTTAGGCCACTCTAATGAAAAAGTAATTTCAGCTATTAGAGCTCAGGCAGGCAAAGGCATAAGTTTTGGTGCTCCAACAAAAAATGAGCTTGAGATAGCAAAACTTATAAAATCATATATACCAAGCATTGAAAAACTTAGGATGGTGAACTCTGGTACCGAAGCAACCATGAGTTGCATAAGGCTCGCCAGAGGAACCACTGGTAAAAATAAAATAATTAAATTTATTGGCTGTTATCACGGTCATGTTGATTCACTTCTCGTTAAGGCTGGATCAGGCCTAGCAACGTTGGGTGTTCCTGACTCTCCAGGCATTCCTGAAGAACTATCCAAGCTAACCCTCACCCTCCCTTATAATGATATTGATTCTGTTGAAAAAGCTTTCGAGAAGTATGGAGATGATATTGCTGCAATTATTGTTGAACCAATTGCAGGGAATATGGGCTTTATTGAACCAGATCTAGAATTTCTACAATATCTTCGCGATATCACATCCCAAAACAATTCAATACTTATTTTTGATGAAGTCATGACAGGGTTCAGGGTTGCACGTGGTGGTGTTCAAGAACTAACTGGCATTGAAGCTGATTTAACTGCTTTAGGTAAGATTGTTGGTGGTGGCTTGCCAGTTGGAGTGTATGGAGGAAAAGCGTCCATCATGAATAATGTCTCTCCAGATGGTCCTGTTTATCAAGCTGGAACACTTTCAGGAAACCCAATCGCGGTGAGTGCAGGTACTGCTTTGCTAAAACAGTTAAAAGATAAAACGCTCTATGAAAAACTTGAAGCTAATGCATGCCTATTCTTAACCATAATTGGTGAATATTGTAAAAAAGAAAGTATTCCTTTTTCATATTCTGCTCGTGGTGGAATGTTTGGTTTCTTTTTCAGTGAGACGCTTCCAAAAAATTTTGATGATGTAAGCAATAGTAATATCGAAATGTTTAGCTTATTTTTTAGGGGCATGCTTGAAAGAAATATTTATCTTCCTCCTTCGGCATATGAAAGTTGTTTTATTTCAAGCCAGCATGACGAAAATAAAGTAAGAAAAGCAGCGAAAACTGCAATTGAGGTTTTAAAGGATATAAAAGATGAAGTTTGATGTTTTAGGCTTGGGTAACGCTCTGGTGGACGAAACATTTTATGTAGAAAAAGAGTTTCTCGAAGGCACAGACTTATTTTTTAATCAATTTAAGTCTATCTCATATGAAAAGCAGGAAGCCATACTGGCAAAACTGCCAAGTGGGGAAACCCCTGATGTCATGTGTGGAGGCTCTACCACTAACAGTCTTGTGGCTACTTCAAATTTTGGAACAACTTGTGGGCATATCTGCCAACTTTCTGATGATGATAGAGGAAAGCTCTATGAGCAAAATTTAAAAGACAATGGCATTTACAGTTTGAATAATTTTTATTATCAAGATATCAGAACAGGTAGATGCCTAGTATTTATTACACCTGCCAGTGAAAGAACAATGGGGACATACTTAGGCGCATCTGAAAGATTAGTTTTTGATGAAAGTTTTGTCACTCATGCCAACAATTCAAAAATTGTCTTTTCTGAAGGTTATCAATTTACCTCTGACGAAAACTTTGAAGCTTTCTTCAGAGTTCTAAGTGAGATGAATAAGGAAGTAAAATTTGCTTTGAGCTTATCTGATCCAGGAGTGGTTCAAGGTTTTAGAGATAGGTTTGAAAAAGTTATTGCTACAAGAAAGATAGATTATCTTTTCTGCAATCGAGAAGAGGCCATAGCTCTTGTTGGAGAAAATTTTGCTAACGAGCTGAAACAAATCGCTGCAAATTTTGTAGTAACTAATGGCGCAGAAAATTCCATTGTCTTTGATGGCACAGATATATCAAAAATCGATGCATTTAAAGTCGATGCAATTGATTCAAATGGTGCTGGCGATATTTTTGCCGGCGCTGCATTGCACAAGGTTATAGAGGGGAAAAATTTTGCTGAAGCTTGTAGATTTGGCAATTTTGCATCGTCAAGAATAGTTCAAGAGAAAAGTCCACGCCTCACTATAAAAGGATACAGAAACCTCCTTCAAAATTTTAAGGATACGTGAATCCCAGCATATATAACGACAAAAGGTTTGGGATCAATCAAGCAGATATCTCAAAGAATGCCTTATCAATAATTTCAAGACTACATAAAAATGGTTTTGATGCATTCATTGTTGGTGGAGGAATTAGAGATTTAATAAAAGGATTAGGGCCAAAAGATTTTGATATTGTCACCAACTGCGAACCTGAGAAGATTAGAGGATTATTTAAAAACTCAAGAATTATTGGACGTCGTTTCAAACTTGTTCACATAGCATTTCCTAATGAAATAATTGAAACAACAACATTTAGATCTGGCATCAATACAGATTCAGAATCAATTGAAATAAATGATCAAGGCAGGATCATTAGCGATAACATTTATGGTACACAAGAAGAAGATGCCTATCGCAGAGATTTAACCATCAATTCAATTTACTACAATCCAATAACTAAAGAGATCATTGACTACACAGATGGCGTAAAGGACCTTAAAGAAAGACGAATAAGATTCATAGGTGATGCAGAAAAGCGCATTATTGAAGATCCTGTAAGGATTTTACGAGCCATTAGATTCGCAGCAAAATTAAACTTCACAATCGACAAAGCTATTGCTAATGCAATTGATAATAATAAACATCAGCTGTTTCAAGTGCCACAGGCAAGACTTTATGAAGAGATAATAAAACTTTTTATGTCTGGCCATGCACTAAATTCTTACTTACTGCTTCAAAAACATGGCATTTTTGATTTAATTTTTCCTCACGTGAAGAATAGCGCAGATAATTTTGATGACTTTTATAAGAATGCTTTTGCCCAGACCGATGACAGAGTAAAAATTGGTAAAAAATTAAATGTTGGGTTCCTGTACGCTACTTTGCTGTGGCCAGCAATTTTCATTGAATCAAATATTGGCCAAAAAATAAATTACAAAAAGTTCTACCAAATAATTGCTTCGTCTATCAGAAAACAACAAACCATCACTTCAATACCGAGAAGATTCACAAGTTTTATTAAAGATACTTGGATGCACCAAATAAGATTTGATCGGGTTGGAAAAAAATCGATTAGTTTTACACAAAATATACGTTTCAGAGCTGCGTATGATTTTTACCTCTTAAGAGAAACTTTAGAACCTTCACTTAGTCAAAAAATAAAATGGTGGACAGAATTTAAGGCTGCAAACTATGATAAAAAAGTTAGGTTAATAAATTCTTTTAAGAAATATGGAAAAAAGTAGAATCCCAAACTACATAGCTATTGAGGGCCCAATTGGTGTAGGCAAAACCTCGCTTGCAAAACAAATATCTCAGGAATTTGGGCATGCATTGTGTCTTGAAAAACCTGATGAAAACCCTTTTTTAAACTCTTTTTATGAAAATACTCAAAAATACGCTTTTGCCACTCAAATGCATTTTGTCATGCAAAGATCGCAACAAATAAATATGTATTTTTCTGATGATTTAATAGAAAAACCCATAGTGTCAGATTTTATTTTTCAGAAGGAAGATTTATTTGCTGAATTGAACCTCAGTGCAGATGAATTAAATATTTTTAAAGAGATAAAAACAAAATTTTATGAAACCTTCCCTAAGCCTGATCTACTAATCTACCTACAAGCTTCACCAAAACAAATATTTGAACGCGTAAGAAAACGTGGACGTACATATGAAGACAGTATCTCTTTAAATTATCTTGAGGATGTGTGTGAAAAGTATGCAGAATTCTTCTTTAATTACTCTGAATCGCCTCTTTTAGTTCTGAATGTTGATAATGTTGACTTTATTGCTAATAAACTAGATTTAGCCAGAGTAATTGATTGTTTAAAAAAAGAGATTGTTGGAAAAGAGTTCATCAATTTGGCTCCTGGATTTTTTTAATGGAAATTAACATTACAAAACTAGAGCAAACAGAAGCCTTTGGAAAAGCAATTGCAAGTTTTTTAGTTACATCTAATGATTTCAATATTATTTACTTAGATGGGAATCTTGGAGCAGGCAAAACAACCCTTGTTCGAATCATATTGAAGGCACTGGGATGGTCAGGGGCTGTTAAAAGCCCAACATTCAGTATTCTTGAGGAATATCACATTAATGGAATTGATATATTTCATACCGATCTGTATAGGCTTGATGGTCAAAATGATTTTGACATGTTGGGGCTTGAAATAAATCAGAATAATAGAGGTGTACTGTTTGTGGAGTGGCCTGAAAAAATTGAGAAGTTTGGAATCGGTAATGAAATTTATATAAAGCTTGAAGATAAGATTGAATACAGATTAGCTAATATTTCTTCTGACAATCAAGATTTACTAGGCAGCATTGATCGGATCAAACTCAACAACCCAGCTTGATATTTCTTTTTTGTTTTCATCAACCTTCTTAACAAAAGAGTCAAGTTCCATAAATAATTTATTTTTGTTTGCGCTTTGAATAATGCAAAACATCTTAAATTTGTGACCAATTTTCTGTACAGGGCTTTCAAACGGACCATAAACCTCAATATCAGATACCGATAAGGTTTTTTTTGCTTCAACTAAAAATTTACGAAGTCTTGAAGGGTTAGAATCTTCAGCTTTTAAGTATGCAAGATTTATGAATGGTGATAATTGCAATTGCTTCCTTTCTTTAAGAATCTCATTTGAAATTGTTTCAAAGTCTCCACTTTTGATTAATGCAAACATAGGATGATCAGCAACTCTTGATTGCAGGTATACATTACTTTCAATACCCGCTCTGCCTGCTCTGCCCGCTACCTGAATTAATAATTGAATTGTTTGCTCTTGCAAGTGAATGTCTGCTCCAAATAGACCAAAATCTAAATTTAGAACCACTATCAAAGAAACCTTTTTGAAATCATGGCCTTTTGCGAGAAGTTGCGTGCCAACAAATACCTTAGGATCAGTACTCTTGAGTAACTTAATATTATCTTCCCTTCTAGTCTTCCCAGATATTGAATCTCTATCGACACGAATAACATCTCTTTCAGGAATATATTGGTGCAATGCTTCTTCCACCTGTTGGGTACCAACTCCTTTATAGTCAAAATCATTCTCGCCACAATCGGGGCATGATGATGGAATAGCCCAGGCTGATTCACATCTATGGCATTTTAATCTCCTTACATTCTGGTGCAGGACTAAAGGAGAGTCACAACAATTGCTTTTAGCTATCCAACCACAAGAATTACACAAAAAAACAGGAGCATAGCCCCTTCGATTTAATAAAATTAGTGTTTGATTGGCATCATAGTAATTTTTAGTTATTTTTTGCATTAATTTGGAGGAAATTCCTCCATCTAATTTCTCTTTATTTATGCTGACAACTTCAATTTGAGGCTTTTGTGTTTTAGATATCCGTTTTGTTAATTTACTAATGCCAATATCGCCAGCATAAGCTTTATTCAAGGTACTAAATGATGGCGTAGCAGAAGCTAAATTAATTTGAGCTCTTCCTTTATGCAAGAATTCAATTATTTTTCTTGCATCGTATCTAAAACCATCTTGCTGTCGATAAGATTGATCATGCTCTTCATCAAAGAAAATAGTTTTTAAATTATTAATTGGCAGGAAAACTGCCGATCTGGTGCCAATGATAACTTTTGGCTTGTCCGACTTTGCAGCAAGCCAAACCTTATATCTTTGCAATTCAGTTAAGCCAGAATGAAAAATATACACAGAATCACCGAAACTATTTTTAAAGTTTTCATAAATTTGAGGAGTTAAAAATATTTCAGGGACAAGAATTAAAGCACTGCTTCTGGATTCAAGGACAGTTTTGACTTTATGTTTATAAACTTCGGTTTTGCCTGATGATGTAATCCCAAAAATTAAAGATTTACTTGTTTTTTGCTGATTTAACTGCTCTAAGCATTCATCTTGTTCTTTCGTAAGATGATGAAATCTAGAATCATTGATCTTAAGATCACAAATCTCATTTTCATATTTTGTTAATTCTGACTGAAATTTCTTTTTTCTTAATAAAGTTGGTAAAAAAGCATCAATCACATCACCAATTGGATGCAGATAGGCTTTGGCAATAGAGGTTATTTGGTTTATTTCAGTTTTATTGAAGGTTGGTGTCATATCATCAAGGGTTTCTAAGACCTCTTTAAGCTTATATTTACTGCTATGATCAGCTTTTTCATCGATTACCACCCCAACTACTTTTCTTCTTCCAAATTCAACAAGGACCCTTTTCCCCAACAAGGTTTGAGATGTTTTGTTGATATAGGTAAATGTAGTTCTTAAAGGGGTGGGAATTGCGACATCAACAAAATTCATGAATTTATTGTAATAGATTATTTATTTGATATTATTTCACACTCTAAATATTAGTTATGAAGAAAAATTTACATCCAGAATATCGTCCAGTACTTTTCCATGATACTGCTGTGGATCACTATTTTCTTATTAATTCAACTTTAGAAACAACTCAAACAAAAGAATGGGAAGATGGCAAAACATATCCATATTTCATTATCGAGACATCCTCTGCATCACACCCTTTTTACACTGGTCAGCAAAGAGTTATGGATACAGGTGGTAGAGTTCAAAGGTTTGAGAAGAAGTTTGGTAAAAAGGGTTAATCAACCCCGGTACTGCCAAAACCTTTATTACCCCGTTCAGTTTCTGTAAATTTATCTACAAGATCTAGTTCAACTTGATTCACTCTAATTATTACTAGCTGTGCAACACGTTCACCCGGGTTGATGACAATTTCACTTTCTGATCTATTCCATAATGAGATACTCAAAGGTCCTTGATAATCTGAATCAATAAGGCCAAGCAAATTACCACAAACTAGACCTTTTTTAGCCCCTAATCCAGATCTTGGTATCACTAACGCAGCGAAATTGTTATCTTCGATAAAAATAGAAATTCCAGATGGAATTATTGTTGATTCATTGGGGCTCAAGGTAATTGATTCATCGCAACACGCAATAAGGTCCATGCCTGCAGAACCCGTAGTTTGGTATCTTGGAATATCAAATTCAGTGCCTATTCTATTGTCGAGGATTTTGTATTTAAGTTTCATAGTTGAAGCGATAATTATTGCATAAAATTCATTGTTATTTTATTATCTTCGTTCTTATGAGTAAGGTGTGCGACGTAACAGGCAAAAAAGCAATGGTGGGCAATCATGTTTCCCATGCTAAGAACCGTGTGAAAAGACTTTTCAAGCCAAATCTTCACAAACATAAATTCTGGGTAGAATCAGAAAATAAGTTCGTAATACTTACAGTTTCTACAAAAGGCATGAGAATCATTGATAAAAATGGTATTGATGCTGTTCTTAAAGACATAAGAGCCAAAGGTATTAAAGTATAGTGCTTTTCCTTGCTTCGGCTTCACAAAGACGGACTGAACTTCTCGATTTAATGCAAATCACGCATAAAGTAATTCCGCAACATTTTGATGAGGACTCTATACAATCACAAGATCCCATTGAGTGTTCACAGCAAATCGTTAAAGGCAAAAATATTAGCGCACGTGAACTCCTGAAAAATAATGATAAAGACACACCTATTATGACGGCTGACACACTGGTATTTACCCCTTCAAACAAAATTATTGGAAAGCCTAAAGACCATGACCATTCAAGACAGATGTTAAATGAGTTTTCAAATCAAACGCATAGCGTTTTTTCAACTGTAATGATTAGCAACTCAGAGAAGTCATTGATCACAACATGCAAAACACTTGTGACGTTTAAAGAACTTAGTGAGGATGAGATAGAAGAGTATGTATTGTCAGAAGAGGGCGTTGGTAAGGCTGGTGCTTATGGAATTCATGGTCCAGCTGGCAAATACATTACTTCAATATCTGGCAGTTACACAAATGTTGTAGGGCTGCCCATGCATGAGACATACGAACTATTACGCCCATTTAACCTTGCCTAGTTTCTGTTAGCAAAATCAATTATCTTTTGCTTAACAACTGGCATCTTATCTAAAATTCCCATGCCGCTCTTTAGTAGCAAACTACCAAGTTCATTGGCATTTCCAAAAGCCCCATAAAGACTTTGAATAATCCAGGTCATTTGCAAGTTTCGCATACTTCTTTCTTTACTATATCTGTCTAGTGTGGCTTGGTTTAAATTCATTAAGTCATCTAAATTATCATTTATAAATATGACATCACCAATACCAAGGTTTAGTCCTTGTCCCGCCATTGGATGAAAAGTATTTGCAGCGTCACCACACAGAATCACATTATTTTCATATAATTTTGTTGCTCTGCTGTGCTTCAGCTCAAAACCATTACCGAAATTCACATCGGTGAGATCAAAACTTAAATTATATTTTTCATTAAGCTGCTCTAATTGTGTTTTTGGATCAGATGTAATGTTTGTGCAAAGAATGATCGAGTAATGCTCTTCATCCTCAATGTTCAATGGCAGCAATGCTAAAGTTCCGAAATTAGAAAAATATTGTCTTGCTTCATTATTGTGCTGAGATTTGACTAAACATACATGTGCTTTTTGGCCATAGAACCACTCCTCAACATTACAGCCTGAAAGTTCTCTTATTTTTGAGCTTGTGCCGTCCGAAGCTATAATTATTTGTCCTGAATAGTTGCCATTTGATGTGCTAACTTCAATCAGCTTGTCATTGCTCATAGAATTAATCGCTGTGTCCCATGAGATATCATCATTCAAATCATTTAGAAGTTTTTCATGAAGGTCGTCCAAGGCACAAATTGATGAAATTTTTTCTTGGTCTAAATCAAGAGTCAGAGCTTGAGCTGCATCTTGAAATAAATTCATGCTGTTTACCGGTGTAGCCCATGCATTAAGATCTAATTTACTATCTACAGTATTAAGAAAACGTATTGAATCTGACGTTAAGGCAACTGTTCTTGATGGGTTTCTAAAAGGCTGAGAGTTTTTTTCAAGAATCTTAAATGAGATATTTTTTTTCTTAAGGACTTTGCCTAAAAGGCAGCCTATGACACCAGCACCAGCAATTAATACTTCTTTCTGCATTACTGCATTAGTCCCTCAATCTCATCTGCGTTAGACGGAACAAGAGAAGTAAGATTTTCATATCCAGCATCGGTAGCCAGGATGTCATTTTCAATTCTTATGCCAATGCCCTTCCACTTATCATCAACATTTGCAGTCTGATTTATGTATATCCCTGGCTCAATTGTCATGACCATATTTTTTTGGAAGGTTACTTCCTTTTCATCAATTGAGTACGGACAGTCATCATGCACATCAAGACCTAACCAATGGCCAATTTTGTGATAATAAAACTCTCTAAAGAGCTGTTTATCCATGATCTCATCCATGCTTTGTGTTAAAAAGCCTAGATCTTTTAACCCTTGGGATAATGATAATTCTGAGGCTTTTTGTGGGTCTGTGCAATTTGCTCCAATTTGTATGGCTTCGCATGCTTTGATGTGTGCCTCTAAAACAATATCGTAAACTGCTCTCTGTTCTGCACTAAACTTACCATTGATAGGGTATGTTCTTGTAATATCGGAAGCATAAAGACCCCATTCACAACCGGCATCAACCAACACAAGCTCGCCATCGGCAATAGGCTGATTGTTATCAATGTAATGCAGTATGCAAGCTCTCTCCCCACCGGCAACTATTGGGGTATAAGAAATATCTTTAGATCCGTGTGATTTAAATTCGTTTAGGTACATCGTTTCTAAATCAAATTCCGACATTCCAACCTTAGCCATACTGATCACAGCTTTGTGTGTCAAAGCTGCAATTTCGCATGACTTTCTCATTAAACTTAATTCAGAATCTTCTTTGACTAACCTCATCATTCCAAGCTGGTTGCTAAAGTTTTTTAAATCAATGTTCGCTTGATGTCTTTCCATTGAATTAGCTGCTGTAATCCATTTAATAACTTGTTGGTCAAAATCTTTGTTTTTGCCAACCAAGGCATAAACTGTTGATGTGCCATTGATAATCTGAGGGGCTAATTGGTCAATATCATTAATGTCAAAACCATCATCAAAATTAAATTCATCAGCTGCAGCCTGATACCCCCACATAAATCCGTCCCATTTTTCTAATTCAGGGTTCTTATTTCTACAAAAGATATAAGCTGTGCCATCACTTTTAAGCAGCATCACGGAATTTGGCTCGTTGAAACCAGTCAAGTAAAAAAAGTTACTGTCTTGCCTAAATGGAAATGTAGTATCATTATTTCTTGGGACAATATTTGATGAGCAAAGCATCAAAATAGAGTTACTTTCCATCTGGCTAGCAACTTTTGCTCTGCGTTCTTTGAATATTGAAATGTTTAAATCAGTCATAGACAGATATTATGCACGAAAAAATTAAAAAATTATCAGGTCTTGTAGACAAACTTATAGAACAAAACTTCAAATTAAAGACCGAATCTAAGTCTTTGCGTAATTCAATAATGGAATTGAGAAATAAAATTGAACGTTTAGAGCAAGATAATCAAAGACTTATTATCAATTCCTCCGCTAAGAAAAATAATGAGTGATCAATTTTCCGGCACAAAAGATGTTGCCGATAATCTTGCATTTAGCTTAGATAATTTAAATTCTTATCTTGAATCAGCTTGTCCAGAAGTTGAAAGAATAAATTCTTATAAGCAATTCAAAGGCGGCCAATCAAACCCAACATATTTTTTAACTGCAGAATCTCAAAAATATGTTTTAAGACGAAAGCCTCCTGGCAAACTTCTAAAAAGTGCTCATGCTGTAGACAGAGAATACAAGGTCATTACAGCATTGGAACATACACCAGTACCCACACCCAAAACCTATCACCTTTGTGAAAATCCAGAAATCATTGGAACTGATTTTTATATCATGGAGTACTGCGATGGGGTGATTTATTGGGATCCTGTTGCATCAGAGGCTCCAATTGAAAGAAGGAAGGGCATATTCGATCAACTTAATTTTGGCATTAGCGCCCTCCACGCACAAGATTACAAAAAGCTGGGGCTTGAAGATTTTGGGAAAGAGGGGAACTACATAGAAAGGCAAATATCGAGATGGTCTAAACAATATTTTGAGTCAGAAACTGAAGTACTTGATTCAATGCATAAGCTAATTGACTGGTTGCCAGCCCGCACACCCAAACAGAAATACACTTCCATAGTTCATGGTGATTACCGACTTGATAATGTGGTAATGACCCATGATGACAAGAATATGGCCATGCTTGACTGGGAGCTTTCGACCATAGGTGATCCGCTTGCTGATTTTGGATATCACTGTTTGCTTTGGCATATTGGAAAAATTGATGGTGAAGCATCAAAAAATTTAGGCATTCATACCGAAAAAGAATACCTAGATCTATATTTAACTAGAACAAAAATGGAATTAGAGAGTGAGTGGGATTTTTATATTATATTTTCTCTTTTTAAAGTTGCTGGCATTTGCCAGGGCATCTTGGGCAGAGTGAGGGATGGCACTGCTGCAAGTGATTTTGCAATACAGATGGGTAAACGCGCTAAAATGTTTGCTGATTTAGGTTGGGAGAAAGCCAAAAAAATATCATGAGCACTATCAATACACTCCTAGATGAAATGTGGGAAAGCTATATTTCATACACTCCATCAGCAGTAAAAATTGCCAAGCTTTTTGATGAGAACATAGTAAACGATCACATTGCTTTTAGAACTTTGAATTTGGAGGCATGCAATATCCATAAACAAGCAAACTATTTATCTAAATTTGGTTATAGGGTTGGTGGTGATTATTATTTTGAACAAAAAAAACTAAATGCCATCCACCTGGAAAACGAAAACAGCAACCTACCAAAAATATTCTTATCAGAACTTATGTTGGAGAAGTTTTCACCAGAGCTTAATGATTGTTTAAAGAATATTGTTAATTCCATCGACATCTCAGAAAAAGATTTATTTATGGGTGGTCGTTCGTGGGACATAGACTTTGAGATTTACAAGAAACTTTCAAAAGAATCAGAATATGCTTCATGGCTTTATGTGTGGGGCTTTTGTCCAAATCATTTTACAGTTTCAATCAATCACCTAAGTGCTTATCAGGACATCACCGAGGTCAATGATATGCTCAAGATGAATGGCTTTACGCTCAACAGTGCTGGAGGTGAAGTTAAGGGCACTCAAGAAGCACTATTAGAACAATCATCAATTATGGCTGATAAAGTAAATGTTAAATTTGATACTAATGAAGAAACAGTACCAAGCTGCTATTACGAGTTTGCCAAGCGTTATCCTGATAGCTCAGGCAAAACTTACCAAGGCTTTGTGACAACTTCTGCTGATAAGATCTTTGAAAGTACCAATAAATAGAGGGCATTTAAAGCGACCAGTAGATTTGAACTAATTATTTTGTTTACAATCTAAACATATATATGCGTTATTTTTGTACTTTTTTAATTATTTTCTTGTCAGCTTGTTCACCTGCTCCCGTGCAAAGAGCGCCAGCCAACTCTCTAACTGATGCAGATGAAATTGCTTATAGAGACGACTTAACGCTTAGGGAAAAAAGACAGTTACTGCTTTCTACTCCTTACATAATTGAGCTTCTGCCAAGTTTTGAAGGTGTAGTCTTTTCTCAAGAAAAATTTGGAATAGGCCAAGATATGAAAGAATGTACCGATTTTGGTCTGACTTATGATGTAAATCACAATCAATTTGTACAAGAATACATAGCACAAAAAGAAGAAGAAGTTGGCGGAGCAGCTGAATTTGTAGCAGGTGGAGCTGCAGCAGTAGGTGTTGGAGCTTTAGCGGCAGGAATTATGGCTATTGCCTTGCTCGGTCCAATAGCTGGCTCTCTAGGTGCATCAAGTGGAACAATAGCAGGATTAGGTTCAGCAGCTGCAAGTGGTGTGGCAAGTTCCCTGGCAACAACGCTAGGGCCTGTAGTATTGCTTGGAGCAATAGCAGCTGAAAGTGAAAGAATGTCTGTTGGTAACAACGTTGCAGCGGACAATAGTATTAAAGCGTTTGTCCTAAAATCAGCAATCATCAAATGCCTAACTGAAAAAGGATATTCATTTGATATTTATGCATCCTTAGTTCTTTCTAATGGAGCAAATATTGAATTTATTGAGGAAAATCAAGCTATTCAGTTCTTTGAAATTTATGGAGATCTTGCTGTTGCTGAGTACGAAACTATTGTAAGTGACATTGACCCGTATATGACTATTGAGAGTGACTACTATTACATTATGAGTGACTATGAAAAAGCATCATTTAAAGAATATCTAAAATATCTCAAAAACAAGAAGCAACCTCTAAGAGTTATGAATAAGGAAGTTGCATTAGAAGCAAGTAAAACTGCACAACAAGAAGCTTTTGTATTCTGGGACCCGCTGAGTCAAAGGTTTATTTTTACTGAGCAACAAAGAATTAGAGCAACTCTGGACTAATCCTGAAATATCTCAGCTAAAGGCACACTTATGTAGTCGTATTTTTTTATATCAGGATCAGGAAGCTTGTATCCTTCCATAACACCATCAAAATCATTCCAATGAATAATGTCTAAGTCTAGTGTTCTAGGCGTAAATTTATTGTTTGGATCTCTTTCTCTGCCGCACGTCGCTTCAATAGCTTTTAATAAAGATAATGTTTCTTTGAAACTACGGTCAGTTGTACAACGCAATGCTTGATTGAAGAAATCATCACCATCCATACCCACTGCTTTCGAGGTATAGGGAGTGCTAACAGCTTCAAGGTTAATTTCTGTAGATTCTTCAATCAAATCAAGACCTTTTTTTACATTTATGTCTGGCTCAATATTTGAACCCACCAGAATATAGAATCTATTCATAATCAGATGCTGTGCGCTCGATTATGACCCCAACATCTTTAGAAAATCTCAAGGCTCCTGGTTTGGAAACTCGTAACTTAATCCAGTTAACATCAAAATCAGTAATCACCATTTCTGCAATTTTTTCAGCAAACGTTTCAACTAGCTCAAATTTATTATCTTCAATAAAAGCGATGATTTTTTTAGTAATGGTTTTGTAATCTGTAGTGGCTTCAATTTTATCTTCTTTAGAAGCTGACAAATTGTCATGATCAATTTCATAAGACAAGCTTATTTCTTGCTTGATCTTTTTTTCCCAGTCAAAGATGCCAATCGTACCTTTAACTCTTAAATCTTCAACATATATGCGATCTTTCTTAATCATACAATTCTCCTAGCGGCCATCGTGGTCTGGCGTATGCTGTCGAGTACTTCTTTAGATTATATTTCTTTCTAATAAATCCTGCATATGCAATCATTGCTGCATTATCTGTACAAAATTCCATACTTGGATAACTTACCTCTAAACTTGACTGATTAGCCATTTCGGTAAGACGCTCTCTTAATAATTTATTTGCAGCAACACCGCCTGAGCACACAAGTTTCTTAATGTCAGTCTGTTCTACAGCAAATGCTAATTTTTTTGTCAGCACATCGATTACGGCTTCTTGGAAAGATGCTGCTACGTCTGGATAGTCTTCTTCTTTCAGGTCATTCAATGCATACAAAACAGCAGTCTTCAGTCCGCTAAAGCTAAAGCTTAAATTTTTCTCTTTCATCAAAGCTCTTGGAAAGTTAAATCTTTGTGGGTCTCCACTCTCCGCTAATTTTGAAACTTTTGGCCCTCCAGGATATTCAAGATTAAGTAGTTTTCCTACTTTATCGAAGGCCTCCCCACATGCATCATCGATAGTCTCGCCTAATATTTGATAATCACCATAGTTCTTGCATTCAATGATTTGGGTGTGCCCTCCTGAAACCAATAAACATAGATATGGAGGCTCAATTACGTTCTCTTCCAAACCAGGAGCAAGAATATGACCCTCAAGATGATTCATTGGCAGGAGCTCAATATCTTGAAGAGTTGAGATTGTTTTTGCAACCGTTTCGCCAACCACCAAGGAACCAATTAAGCCCGGACCTGCTGTATAGGCAATAAGATCGATATCATTTAAACCAATGCCAGTATCTTCAATAAGCTCCTCAAGGATGCATACAATCTTTACACTATGGTCTCTGGCTGCAATTTCTGGAATTACTCCGCCATATTCTGTGAATAAATCAATTTGAGAATTTACTAGATGCTTTATCAAACCTTTTTCCTCTGAATAGAGGGCAAGACCTGTTTCATCGCATGAACTTTCTATTCCAAGCACTATCATTGTTGATTCTTTTGTAATTATCCTTAAAATACACACTACATTATGCCAAGTATAAAAATTAAAGAAACTGAATCTTTTGATGTAGGTTTAAGAAAATTCAGAAGAGCTTGTGAAAGAGCAGGTATTGTTACTGAAGTAAGAAAAAGAGAATTCTTTGAAAAACCTACAGAAGAAAGAAAGAGAAAAGCTGCAGCTGCAGTTAAAAGAAACTATAAAAGAGTAATGAAAGATTCTTTCGCTAAACTTAAGTAAGTTGTCTCTTAAAGATCAAATAAATTCTGAACTCAAACAAGCAATGTTTGATAAAAACGTTTTTTTGCGTGATACCTTACGCCTTGTTACTGCTGAGATAAAAAGATTTGAAGTTGATAATCGTGTTGAGGCCACAGATGATGATCTCGTAAACATCTTAAAAAAAATGGCTAAGCAAAGAAAAGATTCTATTCAGCAATATGCTGACGGTGGAAGACCCGATCTTGAAGAAGTTGAAAGAAATGAACTTGATGTTTTAGAGAAATATCTCCCTCAGGCACTATCTGGTGACGCTTTAAAAACAGCTATCCAAGAAATTATTTCTGCTGGTGGATTCTCAGGAATACAGGATATGGGCAATGTTATGAAAGAACTCAGATCCAAACACCCTAATGCTGAGATGTCTGAAGCGAGTTCTTTCGTTAAAGAATTATTATCTTGATCTATAAGAGTTAGGCTTGTCCCTATCTTCGGTATAACGTTTTGTAAGCTCTTCGTACCTATTTGATAAATCTTCAACCTTGCCATCAATAAGAACAGTCTCAACATTTGACATAAGTTCAAGAGGGTCGCCATCCCACAAAGCTAAATCAGCATCATATCCTGGAGCCACTGAACCAACATCAACAAGACCAAATATACTGGCTGGATTTGAGGTTATAGCTCGAATTGCCTTATTATAATCAAGTCCCATTGCAACAGCATTACCAGCTGATTGATGAGCTAAATAAGCATTGTGCGATCCTGCACCTTGTGAGTAATAAAAAGCCATCTCAACTCCTGCATCATCAAGGCGAGTTACATTTTCATATGTGGCGTTTAATGAATCAAATGAGCCTGGTATATTGTCTAAAGGATCAAGAACGACTGAGATACCTGAACGTGCAATTTCATCTGCTACCATGTGAGCTTCATGAGCGCCCCAAAGCACTAAATCAATATTTTGGGTTTGACCAAACTTAATAACATTAAGAATGTCTGTCGCTTTATTTACTTCTACCACTAAAGGAATCTCTTTATTTAAAACTTTGCTTATCGCATCAAAATCTCTTTTTGTGAATTTATATTCGTTGTTTGTACCAAAGAAAAACTGAATGTTGTCAGATTCATAGCTTTTTTTCTCATCGGCTCTGCCTCTGACTAAAGCAAATAAATCCTCCATGAACATAAGCTCTGCCGCTCTAGAATCATTTCTTGATTGCCCATACCTTGTAACCAAACCAAGTGGGCCTTGTTTCTTTTGCTTATAGCCGTCATTGATCTTGGTATAACCCAGCAAGCCTCTAAAATACCCGGATGCGCCTGGAACATGAACTGTTGAAGTCACTCCTTTTGACCTATTCAAACGGACAGCTTGAGAGAAGGGATTATATGCAGAAGTTGGATCAAAACCTGCATTATAAATATCAGAAGATGAGTCATTGGTTTCACTCAATGCACCGATTTCGAGAAGCCCTAATTGTGAAAAAACTATTAAACCGGGCATAACGTATTTACCTTGTGCATTGATGATAGTTGATGCACCAACATTACCAATCATGTCTTCTACTAGAAGAATTTTGCCTTCATCGACCAGAATATCTTTTTTAACGAATCCTTCACCATCGACAAAAACGTTGCCATTTTTGATCACAATCATATCGTCAGCATCAGCGGCTACTAGAAAAGAAAGGAGTAATAAATATTTAATGTATTTCATTATTTGTCCTCCCATTCTTTAACACCGATATCAAAATCCGTATATGGCATAAAGTTAGTTGCCTTATCAAAAGCAAGCGCTCCATCGATAAAGACTTTTTCTGCTTTGGTGTAAACGCTGAATGGGTTGCCACTCCATATAACAATATCAGCGTCTTTGCCCTGTTCTAATGTTCCTGTTTGATCAAGAATCCCCAAAGACTTAGCTGGATTTTTAGTAATCCATGTCATGGCGCGACCTTCAGTTATATCAAAACCAGCCTTTCTACCTGCAGCTAATGCTTTAGCTGCTTCTTGATTTAATCTTTGTATGCCACTAGCACTATCTGAATGGACAATGGCACATCCTGTGCCTTCCCTAGCCTGATCAACAATTGCGATGTTGGCAATAGTCATATCATATGCTTCATGCTTGAAGCCCCACCAGTCAGCCCATAAAGCTGCGCAGACACCTTCATCAGCTAAAAGATCAGCTACCTTATAAGCCTCAACACCATGATGAAAAGTCGAAACTTTATAGCCAAACTCTTCGCCAATATTAATCATTGTTGCCATTTCATCTGCTCTATAACAATGATTGTGGACAAGAATTTCTCCATCTAACACACCAACTAATGTTTCATTTTGCAAGTCTCTATGACTTGGATCTCTCTCCAAACGTTCTCTATGATTTTCAGCACCGATCCATGCCTTTCTGTAGCCTGCAACATTTCCCATTCTAGTTGATGGGCCTCTTGAGCTATAAACTCTCTTGGGATTTTCACCACAAGCCATCTTCAATGAATGAGGCGCACCAGGAAATTTCATTTCAGGCACAGTATTTGCCGAAATATTTTTTAATGTGACACCTCTGCCACCAAATAAATTTGCAGAGCCAGGCAATACATGAAAAGTTGTTATTCCACCTGCCAAAGCAAGCTTGTATTGTGGGTCTTGAACCCAAACACTATGTTCTGCCCATACTTCAGCGGTTACAGGACTTGTTGCCTCATTACCATCACTACTTGTTCTTACCCCTGGAGCAGGATAAACGCCCATATGAGAATGGTTATCAATGATGCCAGGTGTAACAAATTTACCTGTTCCATCAATTTCTGTAATGTCTCCAACGATTAAATCTCTGCCAACTTCTTTTATTTCTCCATTCGCAAAGTGAACATCGTAGTTTTGAAATTTATTTCCATTTCCATCGAAGACAGTCGCGTTTCTAATGACTGTTTCTTCTGATGGTAGAGGCTCATATGTTGAAGCATATGTCCCATGTGTATCATCACTAAATTTAGTAACAGACCCCTCTGGCTCTGGGGTGAAAATTCCTGATTGCTCTGTGCAACCAAAAAGAATAATAGCCAGCAATATTAAAGTAGATTTTCTTATCATGTCTTTCTTCCTTGAATGTATAATAGTAAACAACAAAACTACCTATGCAAAGAACTGACAAACGTAAAAACGATCAACTGAGAGATGTGAGCATAACGCCAGATTTCAATATGCATGCCGAGGGCTCAGCATTAATTAAATTTGGTAACACACATGTGGTATGCAATGCGACCATTGAAAAGGCTACCCCCAGATGGATGCAAAATGATAAAAGAGGTTGGATAACAGCTGAATATGGCATGCTACCAAGATCAACAAATGAAAGAATGAATAGAGAAGCCAATAGAGGGAAACAATCAGGCCGAACTATGGAAATACAAAGACTAATAGGAAGATCATTACGACAAGTTGTTGATTTAACAAAATTGACAGGCTACACAATTACAATTGATTGCGATGTCATTCAAGCTGATGGGGGCACTAGAACAGCATCCATAACAGGTGGAACAGTCGCATTATGTAAAGCATTAAAAAAGATAGGTAAAGAAGATGCTATAAATAATTTAGTGGCAGCAATAAGTGTTGGCATTCACAAAGGTTCGCTTGTTCTTGATCTGAATTATGAGGAAGACTCCAACGCTGAATGCGACGTGAATATTGTAATGAATGATGATCTTGAGTTTATTGAGATTCAAGGCACCGGTGAAGAAAAATCATTTTCCAAGGAAGAGTTTAATGGGCTTTTGGATCTTGCCGAGGGCGGCATAAAAGATCTTTTTAAGCTGCAAAACGAGATTATTAAAAACGGGTGAAAGATTACCAAAAAGAATTTCTTGAACTGGCCATAGAGTCAGGAGCTTTTAAGTTAGGCAACTTTACTCTTAAGTCAGGTCGACAAAGCCCTTACTTCTTTAATGCTTCTGCTCTTATCGAATATGGGGAACTAAATAAATTGGCTGATCTTTTTATTAAAAAGATTGAGGATGCAGGTATAAATTTTGACATGATCTATGGTCCTGCATATAAGGGGATATTTTTGGGGTCATTGTTAGCTACAAAATTAAGCGAAACATCACCAATGCCAATATGCTTTAACAGAAAAGAAATAAAAGATCATGGCGAAGGCGGCAATTTAATTGGTGCAAAACCTGAAGGCAAAATTTTAGTTGTTGATGACGTTATTTCATCAGGCTTGGCTATCAGAGAGAGCTTAAAACTTCTTGAACCATTCGATGTTGAAATAGTTGGGGCTTTGGTGACTTTAAATCGTCAAGAAAGAGGACAAAATAGTGATCTCATGGCTTCTTCAGAATTAGCAAATGATGGAATTAATGTGTTTGAAATAATTTCTTTAGATGACCTGCTATCAGCAGAAGGGATAATATCATCATCTGATCTGAAAAAAATAGAAGAATATAGATCTCATTACAGAGGCACAGATGTTTAGTGGTATTGTGCAAAGCCTTGGTACTATTGTTTCAATTGATGAGGCAAGTGAGATAGTTACTCTTGAGGTACAAGCAACTGAAGATTTTATAAAAGATTTGAGGGTTGGAGATAGTGTTGCTGTAGATGGAGTATGCCTAACATTAACAAAGTCAGAATCAGACAGAATGTTTTTTGATGCAGTGCCAGAGACATTAAGCAAAACACTAATCAAATCTTACACAAAAGGAACAAAAGTAAATCTTGAACCTTCATTAAAGTTTAATGATTCAGTTGGTGGTCATATTGTGTCTGGGCATATTCACACAACAGGGCATATTAATCAGGTGGAGATTCATGGCGATGCAAAAGATATTGTTATTGATGCAGGGGCAGATTGGGGTAAATTCCTCTTCGAAAAAGGTTATATAGGTATCAATGGGTGCAGCATAACTTTAGGAGAGATAACTGAGGGGAGGTTTATTGTTCACCTCATTCCAGAAACACTACGCGCAACAAATCTAGATTATTTAGTTTATGGAGACCAAGTAAATCTAGAATTTGATCAAAACACAATCACTATCGTGGAAACCACTGAGAGAATATTAAGAGATCAAGCTAAGTAAAGCGGCCCTTAAATATAAACCATTCTCAACTTGCTGCAGAACTAGAGATTTCTCTGAATTAGCAATATTTGAGGTGATTTCTACACCAATATTCATTGGGCCTGGGTGCATTATGTGACCTTGAAACCCAGACTTAATTAAGAAATTATCATTGACCTGAAAATTATCTACAAACGATGTCTCATCTAAACTATCAGATTCTTTGAACCTCTCTCTTTGGACTCTTAGCACATATAAAAAGTCCCTTTCCGATAAACAATTATCATTAATTTCAGTGTAGAGTGGCGCAAATTTTTGTGCGATAAGATTTTTTGGTCCTAAAAAACTAATGTCTAAACATTCCAGTATTTTTAATAGCTCTAACTTAGATGGAATAACTCGTGAATGATTAACATCTCCCAAGATTGTTATTTTGGTATTCTCAATATCTGGATAATTTTCTGAAATCGTGAATACATCGAGCAATGCTTGTGTGGGGTGGGCAAAATTACCATCTCCTGCATTGATATAAAAAACATCATCTGGAAGCATTTTTGTAATTGTTTTTGATATTGCATCTTCAGGGTGCCTAATAATGAAGCCATCAACTTTTAATGCTAGCAAAGTCTTAATTGTGTCTTCAAAAGATTCACCCTTCATTATGGAAGATTGATCAGGAGCAAAGTCTAAAACATTAAAGCCCAAAGCTTTTGCTGCGTGCTCAAAAGATAGCTTTGTTCTTGTGCTTGGCTCCAAAAAGAGCAAGCAAACTGTCTTTTTCTTGCCAACTTGCTCTAAAGCAGGCCACTCAGATTTTATTTTCTCGGTCGCCTTAAAAAGATTTTTGACAAAATCTTTATTTAAGTTTTCAATAGCACTAATCTTGTTCATGTTAATTGCCTTTCAATATTTGTAACTGTTTTGTTTCTCTTTAGCTGGCTTTGAATAAGAGAAAGATGGCTTAAATCTTTCACATTAATCTTTATAGACAGCTCGATAAAATTTTCATCAAGTGTTTTTGTTTTGACGTCTTGTATGTTAGATTCATTTGTAGAAATTATTGTGGAAATATCAGCAAGGACTCCAGGTTCATTCTTGAGGATAAGGCTTAAAGAACTTAAATACTCAGAACCATCAGATTTATCCCATATTACATTTGAAGATTTACCAGGCTTGTTTAATAGGTTTTTTAAATTTGGGCAGCCATGACGGTGAATGGTAATTCCTTTTTCAGTATTAACAGCTAAACAAGAATCACCATAAACTGGATAACAGCATTCAGGAAAATGTATAGCTCCATATTTCTTGGATGAGCCAATTCTCAAGTCAGCACCAATATCTTTTGTTTGCTTACGACCTCTAAGGCCTTCAGCAAAACTTTGTGAGACAACATTGCTTCTTCTTCTCCCTGAACCGATATCAACCATTAACTGATTAAGTGATCGCGCCCCAAGAAGATCAAATACTCCTTTGAGCTGTTCGTTAGGGTATTCTTTAAGATCAATGCCTGCATCTTGTAAACTATCCTCTAATAAATCCTTACCCAAAATTCTTGCATCGCTTATTTTTATATTCTTAAGCTCCTTTTTAATCTCAGTAATAGCTTTTGAAGTTGTTGCATAATTCAACCAGTCTGGACTTACTGTTTTCTTTTTACTTTTAATAATTTCAACAGTTTGTCCACTTTTTAGCACTGTCGATAGAGGTGCTAATTTTTTATCAATCTCACATGACAGTGCATAATCTCCAATTTTTGTATGTACAGCATATGCAAAATCTATAGCAGAAGCCCCTTGTCTTAGTGAGAAAATTCGTCCATTTGGAGCAAATACATAAACTTCTTTTCCTTTTAAATCAGTTTTTAGGCTCTCCATAAATTCAGTTGAAGATGAGCTTCTTTTGCTCATATCAGTCAATCTCTGAACAAGCTGCCTCGACTTGGCTTGCACCAAATCGTCGCTGACCTTTGTTTTATAAAGACCATGAGATGCTATTCCGTAGTTAGCAAAAGTTTCCATTGCCGATGTTTGTATTTGCACTTCCATTGGCACACCATCAAAGGTCATTACAACAGTATGTAATGCTTGATATCCATTGGTTTTTGGAACTGCAATATAGTCTTTAAATTTTCCAGTTATGGGTGAAAACATATTATGAATGATGCCAAGCGCTCTATAAGTGTCATCTGCCTTATCAACTAAAACCCTAAATGCAAATACATCATAAATATCAGAGAAAGATCGGTGTTTTGTTTTCATTTTCTGGTAAATACTGAATATTCTTTTTTCTCTTCCAGTAATTTTTCCATCAATGCCTTGCTGTTTAAATTTATTTGATAATGATTTTTTAACCTTAGCAATTAGGGTTTTTCTATTGAGATCATTTTTCTTAAGAGCATCTTTAATAAGATTATACCTGATGGGGTGGAGGGTTTTAAATGAACACTCCTCAAGCTCTGTTGCCATTTTATGCATACCAATCTGATGAGCTAGAGGGGCGTATAAATCTAATGTTTCTTTTTTTTTTTTAATTTGTTTATGCCTTGGTAAATGTTCAATAGTTTTAAGATTGTGTAATCTATCTGCAAGTTTAATAATTACAACTCTGACATCTTCTGCAGTAGCCAGAGCCATTTTTTGAAAATATTCTGCTTGACTTTGATCTTTAAGCTTTTCATCAAGCTGCAACAGTTTGGTCATCCCATCGACAAGCTTACTGACATTTCTACCAAACTCCTTTCTGACTTCTGCAAGTGAAATATCGCAATCCTCAACAACGTCATGTAGCAATCCTGCGATGATTGTATCTGCATCCATCTTTAGCGAAGCAAGAATCATCCCTACATTGATTGGGTGAATGATAAAAGGTTCCCCACTTTTTCTGAATTGGCCTTGATGAGCTTGGTCTGCGAAGCTAACAGCTTTTTTAATTTTTTGACTTGATGATGAGTTTAAATAAAGGTTGGATAAATGATCTAACTCAACCCCTAGTTGTGTTGTTTTCTTTTTTTTAAAAAAATTTAGCGAATCAAACAATTAATAACCTACTCTTCTTCAACATTATCGAGAAAAACTTCGTCGGTGTCACTAGGAGAGGTATAGTCCTCATCAAGTAACCCTTCCGCTATTTCTCGCAATGCGATGATAGTAGGCTTATCGTTTTCAGGCTCAACTAAAGGCTCAGCACTCGTAGATATTAAATCTCGTGCTCTTCGTGCTGCTTTTAATACAAGGTCGAATCGACTTTCTACTTGTTCTAGGCAATCTTCTACTGTAACTCTAGCCATGGTTTTCTCTGAATATGATATTTAAAAGGTTTTTGGTCGCTGTGTCTAGTGAAATATTAGTTATTTGATGTCTAAATTGTGTAGCTTTTTCCAGCTCTAATTTAGCTCCCTGCACTCTTTTTTCAATAACCTCCTTAGAATCAAGACCTCTATTTTCAAGTCTTGTCCTTAATTCTTCAATTGATGGTGGTGAAATAAAGATACTTGTAGCATTAGGGTATTGCTCCAAAACGCTTACAGCGCCTTGCCAATCTATCTCTAGTAGAACTTTATAATCTTCAGCTAAATAATTATCTATTTGTGAGCGTGGGGTACCATAAAGATTTCCGTGCACTACAGCATGTTCTATGTATTCATTAGCAGAAATATTGTCATTAAATTCTTTTTCATCCATAAAATAATAATCTTTACCGTGCTCCTCACCTTCTCTAGGTTGGCGTGTGGTATGCGATATTGATAAAAAGACCTTATAAGCCTGACTATTGGCATGGGCTAAAATATTTTTTATAAGAGTGGTTTTTCCAGCACCTGAAGGGGCGGTAATAATTACTAAATTTTCATGTTTATTATTCAATGTTTTGTGCATGTTCCTTCATTCTTTCAATAGAACTCTTCATATCAACAGCTTCATTTTTTATTTCTGATATTAATGCTTTTGAGCTCATTGTATTCGCTTCACGAAGCATTTCCTGTGTATAAAAATCTAATTTTTTTCCAATATTATTTTTTGATTTAATTAAATTAGCTACCAACCTTAAATGTGAATCAAATCTAACAACTTCTTCGTTAATATCTGATTTGCCAAGTGTGGCAAAGATTTCTGTCATATTGAGGTCTTTGCCCTTTATATCTAGCTCTTTCTTATATCTCTGAAAACGTTTTTTCATCTGCAGTGAATTTTTCTTTTCTAATTTCTTAATTGCTGACATTGATTTCTGCATCTTCTTTACCAGCTTTAAAATATCTTGTTTTGTCGCAGTACCATCCGAAATTCTATTTTTCTTTAATTTGCTGAGAGTATTATTAACGAGTGTCTTAAGTTTTGCTGGTTTAATGACTGCATCTTTCTGTAAAACGTCTCGTATTTTTAAAATTTCTGAATAAGATACTTTCTCTAAATCCAAGCCTCTAGATTTAACACTCTCTTCATTCTTTTTAATCGCTTTAATTAAGTCATCTGATATGGCCAGTTGATTTTGTTGAGGTGCTGAATAAAAAATCTCTAAATCAATCTTGCCTCTGGAAAAGTTCTTTTGGATACTGTCTCTAATCCAACCCTCATTGCTTTTTAGGCCTGATGGTAATTTAATCGATATTTCTAAGAATCTACTGTTTAATGATTTTGAGATGCACTTAAACTCCGTTCCCTTTTCAAGAATCATGGATTCACTGAAGCCCGTCATGCTTCTCATAGGAGGTCCATTGGTGATTTGTATTGGAAGCAATCCATACTATTGTAGTGTAAAGATTTTACTCCAGCGTTAGTAGGATTTTTAGCAGAATCACCAATATTAATTTGCGAATAAGTCACTAGCTTAGGCATTACCCCATTAATGAGTGGTTGCACTTTGCCATCTTCAATTATGCTAAAGAGCAAGGAGACGACATCTTCAATATGAATTGCATTGATATACTTATCATCTTGTTCTCCACTTGAAAATTTTATCAAACCTCTCTTGATGTAGTTATATTGCTCAGAAATTATGCCGCCAAGCCTTAGAACAGTGGAGTTCCTTTTTGACAAAATAATATCTTCATATTTTTTTATAATTTCGCCTTGTTCATCTACTGGCTGGGGTATTGTTTCTTCATCAACTTGCCCTGTTTGCCCGCCATAAACTCTTGTAGATGATATAAAAACCTTTTTTGCTTTCGGAAAAATATCAAAAACACTCATAATCTGAGTTAAATATCCTTGATAGTAATCAATGGCAGTGGTGCCATTTGTTTTTGGAAAAAAAATAATCAAATCTGGATCATAATCTTTAGCTTCTTCTGGGATAGCTTCAGAATAATCGCATATCACTTGTTTGGCATTGCTGGGAAGACTAGTTTCTGTTCTTTTTAAAACTAAATAGTCACTTTCCAGTTGTGTGATTAGCCTATCACCTATCTTGCCATGTCCAAAAATTAAAGTTTTCATTTTTTGCCTTAAAACATAATAATAAATACATATGTCCGCAGATCAAAAAATTGATGCAGCATCATTACCAATTACTTTTATTAAAGGAGTAGGGGAAAGTCTTGCTTCTACTCTCAAGAAGCTTGGAATTGTTACTATTGAAGATCTTTTATTTCATTTTCCTATAGGCTATCAAGATCGAACTGAGCTCAATAAAATAGCTGAACTTACACCAGATAAAGAATTTGTCATAAGAGGGAGTGTTGAGAAGGTTTCTCAGACCTTCGTTCCCAGAAAAATGATGTTGGTGAAAGTAAAAGACAATACAGGACATATTTTTTTACGATTTTTTTATTATTTTCCAGGTCTTAGGAATATTTTTAAAGAGGGTGCTAATCTTCAAATATCTGGTACTTCAAGGTTGGGTCGATATGGTCTAGAAACCATTCATCCAGAATATGAGGTCATAAGTTCTGATGAGTTTGTGCCGCAAATTCTTCCAAAATATAGACTTACTAAGGGGATCACTCATCAGAAACTAAGGAAAATTGTCTCTGCAGCAACCGATATGATTGCGAACCATAAAGTTAGTGTTCGTGACTATTTACCAGCAAATAATCTTGAAAATTTATCGGAATCAATTATTAATATTCACTCTCCAAGCCCAACTGACAGAATTGAAGATTACTTAATTGGAGGACATTCTCCATACCGAAAACGTATTGGGCTTGAAGAAGTTGTCGCAAATAAAATTAGTTACTTATCCATTAAGCATCAGAATAAAAACAAACCCGCTGAAATTTTTAATGAAATAAGTCTCGCAAATAAAATTGAATCTTCACTACCTTTCAGTCTTACCACTGACCAAACATCAGCTTATGAAGAAATTCATAAGGATATTGCTTCTGGTTCGCCTATGTTAAGACTCTTGCAAGGAGATGTTGGTTCAGGAAAAACTATCGTAGCTGCTTTGATTGCTTCAAGCATTGTAAGTAATGGTAAACAGGTGGCTGTCCTTGCCCCAACAACAATATTAGCTAAACAACACTTTAATAATTTTTCAGAATGGTTTGGGGACAGTTGTGATATTGATTTGCTCACATCTAAACTTCCTGCAAAAGAAAGAAGAATTAAACTTGAGAACATTAAAGAGGGAAAAACTAAAATAATCATTGGAACTCATGCTGTTTTTCAGAAAGACGTTGAATATAGCTCCTTGTCTCTTGTTATATATGACGAGCAACATCGATTTGGAGTGACACAAAGACTAAAGCTTAAAGAAAAAGCTGAAGAGTACCCACATCAATTACTATTATCAGCCACACCAATTCCAAGGACTATGGCAATGAGCGTATTATCTGGTTTAGATATATCAACTATCGAGTCATTACCACCAAACAGAAAGCCCATTGTTACGATAGAACTAAGCAACCAAAGAAGAGATGCGCTTATCAACAGAATTAAGAGTGCTATCAGTTCGGGCTCCCAGGTTTATTGGGTATGTCCATTAATTGAGGAAAGTGAGAGTGCATTGATTGGCATTGAAGATTTAGAGAAGATCCTAAAAGATGAGTTTGTTGCTGATGATTACAAAATACTGCACGGCAAAATGTCTGATAAACAGAAGGGAGAGATTCTTGAGAGCTTTAAAAATAAGGAAACAAAAATATTGTTAGCAACTACTGTCATTGAAGTGGGCATTGATGTACCTGATGCAAACATTATTGTAATAGAGAATTCTGAACGGTTTGGTTTAGCTCAATTACACCAACTTCGTGGTCGTGTGGGTCGTGGCTCAAAAGAGAGTTATTGCATTTTGATGCATGATGACAGTTTGTCTGAACTCTCACAAAAACGACTAGAAATTATATGCGAATCTAATGACGGTTTTCATATTGCTGAAGAGGATTTAAAGCTTAGGGGACCAGGAGATATTCTTGGTTTATCTCAAACTGGCTTACCCAGCTTTACTTTCTATGACCTTATATCAAATGATGAAGTGCAAAACGAAGCAAATAGAATCGCAGATGAGATCATTCAGCTACCAATTGAAGAACAACGTAAGATTATTGAGCGCTGGTTTCCAGCTCATCTTGAACTTTCGGATGTCTGACCTACATATACTCCCATGGGTAAATTAATAGATGGCGATTGGATTGTAAAATCCATTATAACCACCGATGATTCAGGAGCTTATGATCGTCTCCCTAGAACATTTTTAGACACTATTGAAGATGGTCATCCAATATTTCAACCAGAACTAGGACGCTATCATTTATATGTGAGTTATGCCTGCCCATGGGCTACCAGGACTTTTAGATATAGACAGCTTAAAGATCTAACTGATCACATCAGTGTAAGTGTTGTGCATCCAGATATGCTGGAAGATGGATGGGTTTTTGATTCTAGTTTTCCTGGTGCAACTGAAGACCATTTGTTCAGGAAAAAATTTCTAAGAGAAATATATCAGAAAGCTGACCCTTCAATTACCACAAGTGTCACTGTGCCAATTCTGTGGGATAAAAAAACTGAAACTATTGTTAACAATGAATCTTCACAAATTATTCGAATTCTTAATACAGCATTCAACGGCCTAACTGGCAATCATATTGATTTTTATCCTCAAGAAAAAAGAACAGAAATAGATAGGCTTAATAACATGATCTATAACAATGTGAATAACGGAGTTTATAAATCAGGCTTTGCGTTAACCCAAAGCGCATACGATGACGCGGTAACCAAATTATTTGAGACATTGGATAATCTTGATGAACAATTAAGTCAATCCAAGTTTTTAGTTGGTGATGAAATTACTGAAGCTGATCTAAGACTTATCCCTACTTTGCTAAGATTTGATGCTGTTTATGTTACGCATTTTAAATGCAATATCAGGCGTATAGTTGATTACAAGAACCTACATAGATACATGGAAGATATGTTAGAGGTTCCAGCGATTAAAGATACTTGCAATATTGATCACATTAAACGTCATTACTATTACAGTCATGAGCAAATAAATCCATATAGGATTATTCCCAAGGGCCCTGATACTTTATGAGTAGAAGAATAATCCCAGCACTGGCAACGTCTGATGGGGCTGGGGTAAAAATTTTCAGAAGTCTTGGTCAAACACAAGAGGTTAGGCTTGACCCATTCTTAATGTTAGATGAGTTTTGCTCAGAAAATCCAAATGACTACATTGGTGGTTTCCCTTCGCACCCACACAGAGGTTTCGAAACTTTTACTTATATGATTGAGGGCCACTTAAAACATGAGGACAGTATGGGCAACAGTGGAGAATTAAAATCTGGTGAACTCCAATGGATGACAGCAGGTCGAGGAATCGTGCACTCTGAGATGCCATTACAAAAAGATGGGCTTATGAAAGGTTTCCAACTTTGGGTTAATTTACCTTCTAATGAAAAAATGCAACCACCACGTTATAAAGATATCAAAGCTTCAGACATTATATCCATAGAAGAAGGTTCAACACGGATCAAATTAATTGCTGGCAATTACAAAGAATATCAAGGCCCCATAAAAGGATTAACAACAGAGCTGGATTATTTTGATGTTTCAATTAGCGAAGATCCTTTTTCATTTATTGGTGATGAAAAGAAAAACTACTTTCTCTATCCTTTTGAAGGAGAAATAGAAGTTGATGATGAAACGCTTTCTTCAAGAAATGGCATCTGCTTTTCAGGATCGACTAAGATCACCACCAAACATCAATCTAGATTCTTGTTAATCGGTGGCAAACCACTTTGTGAACCAATTTTTCAATATGGGCCGTTTGTGATGAATACAAAAAAGGAGATTCTTCAAGCAATAGAAGACTTCCAGTCTGGGTCTTTTAGCAAATAGTTGGTTAACCTAATAAATAATCCCAACTAAATATAGCAGCATATAAAGTTGGCCATATTAACAAGAACATAAAAGGACTTTTCCATTCAAGTTTAAAAATTCTTCTTACTGCCTCAGCTAAAATTCCCCAAATACCAAAAATTACTATCAAATTTAATACCATTGAGGCTGCTGATAAAAGCGTTTCGTTAACCATGAGCCATTGAGTAGACTGTCATAAATAATATGCCTGTGCCTAGCGTGCCTGCTACCAGAACAAGATAATCAACTACACCAACCAAGGCTAATTTTGACCAGGTTTCATTGGCTTTGGTTTTACGAAAAGCAGAAACTTTAAAAAGAACGAATGAGACTAAAAAAACAGCCCCTCCAAGAGTGAAAATTTCCATAAACTTAATATATAAAAAAAGGGCCACCTTTTACAGTAGCCCTTAAACTAATTTATTTTCTTT
>ERZ802830.608-NODE-608-length-35789-cov-12.3146_pt1 | contig 35789 bp, 38 predicted proteins | sample MGYA00345654_ERZ802830 | MGnify/ENA primary metagenome ERZ802830 (study PRJEB30503, sample SAMEA104212375) | marine metagenome | biome: Westerlies Biome; feature: [SRF] surface water layer (ENVO:00010504) within the epipelagic zone...; material: water... | reverse complement strand
AAATTGAACATGAATCTCCTCCCATAGTTCATTGTCTCCTTGTTTAAAAAATAATAGCTAAGTCGGAGACTTTTCTTAGCTTATATTTAAAGATGCTTTTTGCATCCCTATTCTAATTAAGACATCAGCTGCTAAGCCTCCTTCAAAATTAAATCACTTGCTTTTTCACCAATCATTATGGCTGGCGCATTTGTATTTCCACTTGTAATCTTCGGCATGATTGATGCATCAGCCACTCGTAAGCCTTCAACACCTCTTACCTTCAATGTGGGGGAAACCACCGACATTCCATCAGTTCCCATTTTGCATGTGCCGGTTGGATGATAAATCGTAACAGCAGTACTTCGAACCCAGTCCAACGTGCCCTCTTCATCATCTAAAGGCACATCCAAGCCTGGTGCATATTCCTCTAAAACATGATCCTTTAATGGTTTATGGCTCGCTATCTTGCGAGCGATCTGAACGCCCTTAACAATAGTTCTACAGTCCGTATCTGTTGCCAAATAGTTTGGATGAATAACTGGGTGATCTAAATAGTTTGGAGACTTTAAACTTAAATATCCTGTACTTTCTGGTCTCAACTGAAGAACAGACGCCGTGAACGCCGAAAAAGTGTGTGTACCTTTTGAAGGCATGTCTGCACTAAACGGTTGAATGTGAAATTGAATATCTGGAGTTTCCAGATGATCTTCTGTTTTAAGAAAACCTGTACCCAAGCTTGCAGCCATGGTCATAGGGCCACGCTGAGTTAGTATATACTGAAGCCCTATTAAAGCCTTTTTAACATAATTACTCGTTTCTGTGTTTATAGTAGATAGATCTGTCTTAAAGACAGGCCGCGCTTGGAGATGATCCTGCAGATTTTTTCCAACGCCCACTAAATCACTAACCACCTCTATTCCCAAATTTTTTAGATCTTCTCCTGGACCAATTCCAGACAGCATAAGAAGTTGTGGAGAACCTATTGCACCGGCACAAATAATAATTTCTTTCTTGGCTGAAATTGTAGCCAACTTATTTTTTATATCGATGTCTACAGACGTTGCCCGCCCATCAACAATATTCACTTTTTTGGTTTGAGCGTTTGTAAGAATTTTTAAATTTTTTCTACTTTTAAAAGGCGTTATGTAAGCTGCAGATGACGAACATCTACGACCACCTTTCATCGTTAATTGAAAGTGGCCTACTCCTTCTTGTGAAGAGCCATTGTAGTCATAATTACGTTGATACCCTGCTGCAACAGCTGCATCGACCCAGTTGTCGACAATATCCCGCTTCAATCTAGACGATTGTACAGAAAGAGGACCCTCTTTACCCCTCAATCCAGTTTCATCAATACCGTCCCAATTTTCTGAACGCTTGAAATATGGTAAAACTTCATCCCAAGACCAACCCATGCACCCAAGTTGAGACCAAATGTCAAAATCCTGCGGCTGCCCTCGAACGTAAAGAAGACCGTTAATTGAACTAGATCCACCCATAACCCGTCCTCTTGGCCAGGGAATGGATCTACCTGCAATTCCAGTGTCTGGTTGAGTTTCGTAACGCCAGTCAGATTTTGGATTTCCCATAGTACTGAAATATCCAACGGGAACATGTATCCACGGATTATTATCTGGAGGGCCTGCCTCAACTAGAGCAACGCGATAGTTTCCACATTGCGATAGGCGGCTCGCAACTGCACAACCCGCAGATCCAGCGCCAACGACAACGTAATCAAACTCCATTAATCCACCCAGTATCAAAAAATGAGACTTTTTTTCTCGATTATTGAAATTTTATACGTTACAGTTAATTTTAAAGAACGCAATAGGTTTATTTTAGGAAGTAAAATGACAGGCAAAGAAAGAATACCGACAAATTTAAGGACACTTCTAATTCTAGAGATACTGGGAAAACATAATCGAGCTATGACTGCCACTGAAATTAACGATTCTTTGCGATTGCCAAAACAAACAGTACATCGTTTGTGCAGTACTTTAGAAGAAAATGGTTTTCTAACGAGAGTTGGTCACACAAAACGTTATCAAGCGGCACGCCGATTACGAGACTTAGGTATGGGGTTATTATATAACTCTCGGGATCACATCGCACGTCGTCAGATTCTACTAAATATTTCAAATAAAGTAAAAGAAACCGTCAACTTTGTAGTTCCAGAAGCTTCTGGAATGAACTACATAGATCGCGTTGAAACCGACTGGGCATTCAGAATTCAACTTCCGATAGGAACCAACGTACCGTTTCATTGTACCGCTAGTGGAAAATGCTTTTTGGCCAGTCTAACTCCTAAGAAAAGGTTGGCTATGATACAGGCAATGGACTTGAATGCGCATACTAAAAGAACTCATGTTAAACAGGAAACTTTACTGTCAGAACTAAAACAAGTTTCAAAACAAGGCTATGCTTTAGATCAAGAAGAATTTATGGATGGTATGGTAGCAATAGCCGTACCCGTTAACGATAATCATGGACGGTTTGCTGCTGCACTTGCATTTCACGGACCCACACAAAGAATTTCAGTAGAAAATGCTTTGGCCCGAAAAGACATCTTAACAAAGGCAGCAAAACAACTTGCCGACAGCCTATTTAGTGAAGGTTGAAAAATAATCTAAATTCCACAATCAACAATCGCTTTTGCAAGAATCGAAACAGTATTAGAATTTAGGCCTGCTATATTTAATCGACTATCACCTACCATATAAACGGCATGGTTTTCTCTTAACGCACTAACTTGTTGTGCAGAAGCCCCAAGTCGTGAGAACATACCACGATGATCTGCCAAAAACCCAAATCGATTTGATCCAGATAAATTTTCTAATTCAGTTGCTAATTGGGTACGCAGTGAAAGCATCGATTGCCTAACCTCCTCAAGTTCTGCCATCCAATTACTTCTAAGATCTTCATCAGACAAAACCATTGTTACTAAACGAGCACCATGGTCTGGTGGAAAGGAAAAGTTTTGACGATTTAAAAAAGCGAGTGTCGACTGATTTATAATACGAGCATCTTTGTTATGTGACACCACTGTTAATAGACCTGTTCTTTCACGATAAATACCAAAATTTTTAGAGCAACTAGCTGCTATTATTGTTTCTGGCACACCGCTCACGAGCTTCCTGACTCCAGCAGCGTCTTCTTCCAAACCATCGCCAAAACCCTGATAGGCAATATCTATCATTGGCGTAGCCCCAGATTTGAGCAAAAGCTCAATTACTGCATCCCACTCAGGCGCCTTTAGATTTGCACCCGTTGGGTTGTGGCAACAGCCATGCAGCAAAATAATATCACCCTCTTTTGCTTTTGCCAAATCTGCCATCATTGCAGAAAAATCAACCGCTCGAGTTTTGGCATCAAAATATCGGTACGGTTCGACAGGAATTCCTAAATATTTTAGAATTGAAAGATGGTTTGGCCAAGTAGGATCCGAAACGAAAACCCTAAGGTTGGGATTTGCTAGTTTACCTAACTCAAAAGCTTGCCGCACCGCTCCAGTTCCACCCGGTGTTGCCGCAGAAGCTGTTAAGCTTTGGTCAAAATTTTCGCCCAAGATAAGATTAACCAAAGCTTCCGAAAATTCAGGTGTTCCTGTTAAACCAACATATGACTTGGTTTCTTGGGTTTCCCACAATAAATGTTCAGCTTTTTTAATTGAGTGCATTATTGGAGTTTGCCCAGAGGCATCTTTGTAAACGCCAACACCAAGATCAATTTTATTTTCTCTAGGGTCTTCTTTATAGAGCTGTACAAGAGCTAGAATTTTATCTGCAGGTTGTTGTTGCAACGAATTAAACATTATTTATCCCCCGTTTCTACAGGTACAGTTGGATACATGCCCCACTCAGTCCAACTTCCATCGTAAAGCGCGTGGTCAGATTTCCCAATGCGATCTAGAGCTAAATTTATGATTGCTGCCGTAACTCCTGAACCACAACTGGTTATCACCGGCTTTTCTAAATTTACATTATTGGATTTAAAATGATTGATCAGCTCATTTGGAGATTTCAAAGTACCGTCATCATTTAGGAGATCACCATAGAAAACATTCTTCGAACTTGGTATATGGCCTGACCGAAGTCCTGGCCTGGGTTCGGGCTCGTCTCCTCTGAACCTTCCGGCAGATCTCGCATCAATAATTTCATAATTACCCAATTTTGAAGCGGCCGATACTTGGGTCACATCTTTGACCATTTTGTCTTGGTATTTAACAAACATATGCCTATCTCTTATCAAAGACGGAATGTTGTCAACGGGTCGCCCCTCTCTTAACCATTTAGGAAATCCGCCATCAAGAACAGCTACATTTTGTTGACCCATTACATTAAACAGCCATCTAACACGAGCCGCTGAAAATAGCCCGTGCGAGTCATAAATTATAATTTGGTGCCCATCCCCAACGCCAAGTTTTCTAACTTTGGACATGAATTTTTCAACTGGGGGTACCATATGGGGTAAATCGGAACGATGATCAGAAATATCATCAATATCAAAGTATCTAGAATTTGGAATATGAGATTTATCAAACTCAGCTTTTGCATCTCTATCAATATTAGGAAGGTACCAAGTGGCATCCAAGATACGAATTTCGGGATCAGATAATCGGCTAGAAAGCCAATCAGTTGAAACTAAAACCTTCGGATCATTTTCCATTTAATTTTTCCAGTAACTTAAAATAGTTGACTACAATCTCGGGATGGTTTGGGCAAGCGTCAACATGGATTAAATTTCGCAAATAATATTTTAGTTCGTTTAATTAAGCTCATCTTTTCTAATCAGATTGGCGAAGAAGCCTTTGTTTTTGCCTTCCCCAATCCCGCTTTGCTTCATCTGCACGCTTATCATGAATTTTTTTACCCTTGGCGATACCGATTTTGAGTTTAACTCGTCCAGTATGATTAAAATACATAACCAATGGAACAAGCGTCATACCTTTTCGTTGCGTTTCATTCCAAAGCCTAGATAACTCTTTTTTGTTCGCCAGTAACTTTCTCTTTCGACGCACCTGGTGGCCCCAGTTTTTTGCCTGTTCATAAGGTGCAACATATGAATTTACTAACCAAAGTTCGCCATTTTCGATTTGAGCATAACTTTCTGCTATATTTGAACCACCAATTCGCAGTGATTTAACTTCAGATCCAAACAAAACAACACCACACTCAAGATCACTGTCTATGGCATAGTCAAATCTGGCACGCCTGTTTTCTGCAATAACTTTATAATTTGGATCTGATTTAGCTTTGTTCATGAATTAGTCGCTTACACACACTAGTAATTATTGTCCACAAAACGATAAGTTTACACAAAAATTTAATCGACAGGATACTTAAATATTATTAAATTTAAATTTGAGTATAAGGGGGAAGATATGAGAGACAACAATTTCATAATCGAGAATAATGCAAAACATCTTTGGCACCCAATGGGAGCACCAAGCGACTCTCTTAATAACCCGCCTAAAGTAATTACAAGCGCCAATGGATCACAGATTAACGATATAGACGGGCATACAACTGTCGATGCCGTAGGAGGTCTTTGGTGTGTCAACTTAGGTTATTCAAATGCAACTGTTAAAAAAGCCATATCCGAGCAACTCGATCATTTGCCCTATTATTCTGGTTTTGCAGGAACAACTAATCCAGCTGCTATAGAAGCATCTTACATGGTCAAAGAAATGTTTAAAGCTGATGGAATGGAGAGAGTTTTCTTCACATCAGGTGGATCAGACTCAGTCGAAACCTGCCTGAGATTATCACGCCAATATCACCGCTTGCGTGGAGAACCTACGAGAACAAAATTTATATCCCTAAAAAAGGGATACCATGGAACACACTTTGGAGGTGCATCCGTAAATGGAAATAATAGGTTTAGAATAGCATATGAACCTTTACTGCCAGGCTGTTTTCATTTGCCAAGCCCGTACACTTATCGAAATCCATTTAATGAAAAAGATTCCCAGAAATTAGCTCTGAATATTGCACAAGCATTCGAGGATGAAATAGCTTTTCAAGACAAAAACACAATTGCTGCTTTCATTATGGAACCTATCCAAGGAGCAGGCGGGGTAATAGTTCCGGATCCATCGTTCATGGGCCTTATGCAAGAAATTTGTGAGAGAAATGGCATACTCATGATTTCAGATGAAGTAATTACGGGTTTTGGTAGGACTGGATCTTGGTCCGGCGCAAGACACTGGAACGTTAAACCAGACATGATGAGTATGGCCAAAGGTATTACCTCAGGTTATTTCCCTGTCGGCGCCGCCCTAATGGGCGAAAAAGTAGCAGATGTTTTTGAAAATTCTACTAGCCCAGAAGCTGGCATTTTTCATGGATATACTTATTCCGCCCACCCTGTCGGTGCTGCAGCTGTGTGTGCTTGCCTTTCTGAAACTCAACGAATTAACACAAAAAATAACGCAGAACTTCGCGGCAAACAACTTTACTCTGGCATACTGAAACTGAAAAAGAAGTTTGATGTTATAGGCGATGTTAGGGGAGGACAGGGTTTAATGGCAGCTATTGAAGTTGTCAGCGATCAGAAGAAAAAAACAGCTATAAATATGGACGAAATGAAGAAACTACATCAGAAAACTTATGAAGCAGGAGCTATGGTCCGGCTTGGACTGAATAATATTTTAATGTCCCCACCTCTCGTTATATCGGAAACCGAAATAGACCAAATTCTAGATGCTTTAGATTATGGTTTTTCATCAATTTGATTGAAAGTGTTTTAGCAAATTATATCTTCGGATTTATAAAACATGTAAGTCGCCAGGTTTTAAATCACCTAGCTTCCACTCGCCGATTGATGTGCGGATAAGCCGAAGCGTTGGAAATCCAATATTAGCAGTCATTCGTCGAACCTGCCTGTTTTTTCCCTCTGAAATTTTTAGTTCAATCCAACTATCAGCAACAGACTTACGTACCCTGATTGGTGGTTTTCTATCCCAGAGCCATTTTGGCTCTTCTACTGCTTTAGCTTTTGCAGGCTTTGTAAGACCATCCTTCAATTCGATCCCTCTTCTGAGAGTATCCAAATTCTTTTCTTCTGGTATTCCTTCAACCTGAACTAGGTAAGTTTTTTCAACTTTAAATTTTGGTGAAGATATCTTTGATTGTAGACGACCGTCATCAGTCAAGATCACTAAACCCTCGCTATCTAAATCTAATCTTCCCGCCGGATAAACCTGTTTTATATTTATATAGTCTGATAGAGTTTTTCTTTCGTTTGCAACATTTGACTTATCGGTAAATTGAGTGAGAACATTAAACGGCTTATTAAATAAAATAATCATAATACGAACGAATTACTTGCTTTCATAACCCCAGTCTCTTTGTTTCGCCAATTTAATATTGGTGCATTCGTATAAGCTAATGCCGTTGGGTGATTAGGGTTAAGAACACCTAATTGTATAAGAATTGAAGCGATTGCACATTCGGATGCTCGTGTCCCACCATCATTTATTTTAAGTGCAATACCTTTTTCTAACTCTGGTAGGATTGCTACAAAGACACCTTCTGCCCCAGTTTTTAAAATTGCTTTCTTTTCACAAGCCCTCATTAAATTTGTACAAGCCCGACGCTCTCCAGCTACCAATTCCGGATAATTTACCATTGCATTTCTTAACTTAAGGGCCGCTTTACTCAGCTGATCATCACGCTTATGTGCTGTAGCAAACCAAGACATCGCTTTAGCAAGAGAATATAAGGGTATGGCGGGATTGGGTGCCGAGCACCCATCTATTACAATTCCATCAACTTTATTTTGCGTTAATTCCTGGAATACGTCCATGACCATAAGTTGTACTGGATGGTCTGGATCTGTATATTCAGGTCCAGCTTTCAAATGCCGCGAAACTGATAAAAAACCAGTATGTTTCCCAGAACAATTATTATGAATTTGACAAGGTGACTGGCCTTTTTCACGCATCTCTTTTTTAACATGCGGATCCTTTGATGGCTGCGAGCCACATCTTAGATCACTTTCATTTAGACCAAGATGAGAAAGCCAACTTAGGACCCTTGATAAATGTATTTCCGCTGCGTTATGCGAAGCACAGGCAAGGGCTAGAAAATCTTCCCCAATTAAATATTCTTTCTCGGCTCCTGATATTATGAGAGGGAGAGCTTGCATCATCTTTGCAGAGCTTCGAGGTAAAATTAACGTGTTTGGATCGCCCCATTGATGGCTTATTTCACCATTTTTATCGCAAATTACGGCAATACCAGAATGGGCAGATTCTAAATATGAACCGCGCCATATTTCGCACATAATCTGTGGTTTCATAAAAATTTATACCTTTTATTCACAAATTAACTTTCTCAGGGGTTTCAACTGAAGCATATTTTAGGCTAGAGTTCTGTCAACGTATTATACTATCTAAACGGGCATGACTAAATAAAGAAAAAATCTACATCAGCTTTGAATGTGATGATAAAGGAGCAGTTTTTTATGAAATTTTTAAAACTTTTGGCATCAGTAAAAACAATTATCGCTTTTATTGGCATAACTTTTTCAACACAGGCTTACTCACAAGAAACCAGTAGCAACAAAGTTGCAAATAAAACAGACTGGAGCATTTTTGTTGAAGATAATCCAAAAGAATGTTGGAGTGTGTCTAAACCCAAAGAAACAATCAATACAAGAGATGGACGCATTGTCAGCGTAAAAAGAGGCGATATCCTTCTATTCGTAAATTTCCGGCCAGCAAGTAAAGTTAATGGCCAGTTAACATTTACTGGTGGATATCCTTTTGCCGATGGCTCAAACGTAACATTAAATGTAGATGGAACAAACTTTGCCCTTTTTACTGAAGGTGAATGGGCTTGGGCCCGCTCTGATGAAGACGACGTTAAGATCATCAAAGCAATGAAAAAGGGTGCCAAGGCTATTTTATCAGCAAGTTCCTCGCGTGGTACAAAAACACAAGATACTTTTTCTTTACTGGGCTTTACGGCAGCTGTTGAGGATGCAGAAAAACGCTGTAAATAATCTCAACACTACTGATCAATTAGCCAACTATTAACTTGCAAATAAAAATTTTGACTGGGAGCTATTTTGACTGAAGTAACTCAAACATCAAAAATCTTAACACAAAATTTTGTAACAGTTCCGAGAAAGGTTCCTGAAGGACCCTTAAATATAGTTGGTCTAACTAGATCTTCTTTGCGAGAGGCTCTGATAGAGAACGGCACTCCGGAAAAACAAGCGAACATGCGTGTTGGGCAGATATGGCAATGGATATACGAGAAGGGCGAGCGTGACTTCAGCAAAATGACAAACCTTGCTAAACCTTATCGTGAAGTTCTTGAAAAAAACTTTCTGATTTCAGTTCCAGAAATAATCTCAAAAAATATTTCCCAAGACGGAACGCGCAAATACTTAATGCGGATAGATGGTGGGCATGAAATAGAAACGGTTTATATCCCTGAAGAAAATAGGGGAACTCTCTGCATAAGTTCCCAGGTTGGGTGCACTTTAACCTGCTCGTTTTGCCACACAGGCACACAAAGACTTGTCAGAAATTTAACTTCTAGTGAGATTGTGGGGCAAATTTTAGTAGCCCGCGATGACTTGGGCGAATGGCCAAGTCAAGAAGCTCCCAAACCTAAACCCCGACTGCTCTCCAATGTAGTTTTAATGGGCATGGGAGAACCTCTTTATAATTTTAATAATGTTCGTGATGCTATGAAAATAGCAATGGACCCTGACGGAGTTGCCTTATCAAGAAGAAGAATTACGCTCTCAACATCTGGCGTTGTTCCAGAAATTGCCAAAACAGCTGAAGAGATTGGGTGCCAATTAGCTATTTCTTTTCACGCCACAACTGATGAAATTCGCGATAAACTAGTTCCAATAAACAAAAAGTGGAATATTTCTAATTTGTTAGAAACTCTCAAAAACTATCCAAAAGTCTCAAACTCAGAAAGAATAACATTCGAATATGTAATGCTTAAAAACGTTAACGACTCTGATGAAGACGCTCACCGATTAGTAAAATTAATTAAAGGAATACCCGCCAAAATAAATTTAATACCCTTTAATGAATGGCCTGGATCGCCATTTGAAAGGTCCGATTGGGAACAAATAAAATCGTTTGCAGATATAATTTACAGAGCTGGTTACGCCAGTCCAATACGGACGCCTAGGGGCGAGGATATCATGGCTGCTTGTGGTCAACTTAAATCCGCCACAGAGAAAGAACGAAAATCAAAAAAAATCAAACCCAATAAATCTGAATAGATAAATTTAACTTTTAGCTCGTCTTGCCGCGTGCATTTCGAGCTGACAGCAACTTCAGCCGAAGAGCATTCAACTGAATGAATCCTGCAGCGTCTTTTTGATCATAAGCTCCTGCATCATCTTCAAAAGTAACATGCTCCTCAGAGTATAAAGAGTTATGTGACCATCTTCCGATCGTACGGACAGATCCCTTGAAAAGTTTTAACCTTACTGTTCCCGACACAAATTCTTGTGATAAATCTATTGCGGCCTGAAGCATCTCGCGCTCCGGTGAATACCAAAAGCCATTATAAATTAATTCAGAATATTTGGGCATAAGGCTATCTTTAAGATGCCCTGCTCCACTATCAAGGGTTATTTGTTCAATTCCTCGATGTGCTTCTAGCAAAATCTCCCCGCCAGGAGTTTCATATATACCGCGAGATTTCATGCCAACAAACCTGTTCTCTACAAAATCTAACCGTCCTATTCCATGCTTATGACCGTAATCATTCAAAGAAGCTAATATCGTAGCTGGCGACATTTTATTTCCATTTATTGCTACAGCGTCGCCCTTGTTAAAATCTACTTCAATTATCTCAGGCTCATCCGGTGCGTCTTCTGGATTAACCGTACGTTGGAAAACATATTCTGGAGCAATTTCAGCAGGATCTTCCAAAACTTTTCCCTCGGACGAGGTATGAAGCAAATTGGCATCAACAGAAAAAGGAGCTTCACCTTTCTTGTCTTTTGCAATTGGTATTTGGTGTTCCTCTGCAAACGCAAGCAGCTTTGTTCGGCTACTCAAATTCCATTCCCTCCATGGTGCTATTACCTTGATGTTTGGATCCAAAGCATAGGCTGACAACTCAAATCGAACTTGATCATTACCCTTTCCAGTTGCTCCGTGTGCAATAGCGTCAGCTCCAGTTTCTGAAGCAATTTCTACTAGCCTCTTAGAAATTAAAGGTCGGGCAATTGACGTTCCTAAAAGGTATTGGCCTTCATACACAGCATTGGCGCGAAACATTGGAAAAACAAAATCTTTTACAAACTCTTCACGAACATCCTCAATAAAAATGTTTTGAGGTTTGATGCCAAGCAGCTCAGCTTTTTTCCTGGCTGGCTCTAACTCTTCACCCTGGCCTAGATCAGCTGTAAAAGTTAAAACCTCGCAGCCATATTCACTTTGGAGCCATTTTAAGATAATCGATGTATCTAGACCACCTGAATAGGCTAAGACAACTTTTTTAGGTTTGGACATTGTGCAATCCTCTATATTTCTAAGTTCAGCGCGATAACGTTTTTTAACCTAATGGGCAAGCAAACATATTTTCTTAATATATAAGAAAATACCGCAGTATTTAAATCTTTTGAATGCTTGTAAGATTTCCAAACTTGATGCAAAGCTACGCTATGGAACACTTCAAGGAAGCGGCAAAGGAAGCCGAAAAAATAATGCGTGGCGTCTTTGAAAGAACGCCGCTCCAAAAAAACGAGCATCTTTCTGCAATTTATGGTGCTGATATCTGGCTAAAGCGTGAAGATTTAAGCCCTGTACGTTCATATAAATTACGGGGTGCATTCAATGCGATGCGTAAGCAGGACAAAAATAAGCTTTTTGTTGCAGCAAGCGCTGGAAATCATGCTCAAGGTGTTGCCTACATGTGCAAACACTTTGGCGTTAAGGGCACTATTTTTATGCCAGTAACTACCCCAAAGCAAAAAATTCAAAAAACTGAGATTTTTGGAGGTGATGCTATTCAAATTGAATTAGTTGGGGATTACTTCGATGATTGTCTAAAGGCGGCCCAAGATTTTTGCAAAAAAAACAATGGCCATTTTTTATCACCTTTCGATGATGTCGATGTTATTGAAGGCCAAGCATCAGTGGCCGTTGAAATAGAAGCACAACTTGGTTTTTGTCCTGATCATATTGTTATGCCAGTGGGAGGGGGAGGGCTTTCTGCTGGCGTACTAAACTATTTTAAAAATAATGCACAATACTCTTTGATTGAACCCTTGGGGGGAGCATCTCTATGGGCTGCATTAATTGCTGGTAGGCCTGTATCTTTAGATAAAGTTGATACGTTTGCAGATGGAGCTGCTGTTGGTCAAATTGGCAATAAGCCTTTCGAAACACTTAAATCAATTGGCTTAGCTAACGTTTTAAGAGCACCCGAAGATAGGGTTTGTATTACAATGTTAGAAATGCTCAATGTTGAGGGAATTGTTCTTGAGCCAGCCGGTGCTTTATCTATAGACGCCTTACAGGATTTAGGACAGGCGATAAGCGGCAGAACTGTAGTTTGTATTACTACAGGCGGAAATTTTGATTTTGAGCGGTTACCAGAGGTAAAAGAAAGATCACAACGTTTCAAAGGTGTTAAAAAATATTTAATACTCAGAATGCCGCAACGCCCTGGCGCTCTAAAAGAGTTTCTAAATTTTTTAGGTCCTGATGACGATATCACCAGATTTGAGTATTTGAAAAAATCTGCCCGTAATTTTGGATCAATCCTTATTGGGATAGAAACTAAAGACCCCAACCATTTTGGTGATTTTTTTGATAAACTTTCGAACGCAGGCTTTACGTTTTCAGATATTACAAATGATGAAACGCTAGCTCAATTTGTGATCTAATGAATTTCAAAAATCAAACGATTTTGATTACCGGCGGCGCCCAAGGTATCGGTCTTTCATTATCTAAAAAGTTTTCCAGTATGGGCGCTAATGTTGTAATTGCCGACAAACATAAAGAGACTGCCAATATAGCCCAAAAATTTGGCGGCTTTGGATATGTATGTGATGTTACGCAAGAAGAACAAATCAATAGTTTTATAACTTTTGCCGAGCAGACGTTTGGTGCAGTTCATTGTTTCATTTCAAATGCAGGAACAATTTTTGTTGATCCCGATCACGTTGCATCAGCTTCAAATAAAACTTGGGAACTAAGCTGGAAATTACATGTAATGCCGCACGTGTATGCTACCAGAAGATTATTACCAGGAATGTTAGATCGCAAATATGGCTATCTTGTAAATACAGCGTCCGCCGCAGGCCTCCTTTATCAAATAGGTGATGCTCCATACAGCGCAAGTAAAGCGGCTGCGATAAGTTTTTCAGAAGGAATAGCAATATCACACGGCGATGAGGGCATAAGATCTTCCGTTATATGTCCACAGTATGTGGCCAGCAATCTATTAGGGTTTAGCAATCCTCAGGATGCCAAAAATCTTGAAGGATTATTATCGCCAGAAGTAGTGGCTGAAAAAGTTTTTGAAGCGATGTGCCGCGAAGAATTTTTAATTTTACCGCACCCGAGAGTTCAAAAATATTTAAGTAAAAAAGTAGCAGATTACGATCGCTGGATCGATGGCATGCGCAAATTAAAAAAGAAGTCTATTGATAAGCGAGGCTCAGCTAAACCGCTAGACATACTCCATCTAGTTTAAATTTTTTTAAGATGATTTTCTAAAAAATGTAAATCTCCACCACGTATTAGGCGAAGTGCCAAATGTGAATGCATAATGTGAGCTGTATGACCTTTTTCTAACAGATTACTTGTTTTTAACGAAGGAACAGCATGGTAGATTTTGCATATTTTCTCAGCGTACATTTTATACTCCGGCATATAAACAAAGCGCTTGTATACACCTAGAAACCTAGGCTTTGAGATTAACCACCCTGTTTCCTCTAAGACCTCACGATGCAAAGCTTGAATAGAGTTTTCGCCTTTATCTATTCCACCACCAGGCAATTGGAATTCAAAATCAGGCTCCTCTTGGTAGGTCAATAGAATTTGATCGCCTCGTGTTAAAATTGCATAAACGCCCGGACGCCTAGCATATTTTTTCCCCAAATTTGGAACTTTTCCAAAACGTCGCATAATATTTTCTCGCTCAACTTATCTTGTAGCCACTATATAGACAGGGTATGCGTGTCGCTAGTGTAATTAAAGAAAGCATGTCATGAAATCGTCAGCTAGAGTTTGGGATGATACAGTACTTCCATTTCAACTCGATAAATCTGATATAAGGGGCCGGGTAGCACGATTAGACGGCGTTCTTGACGGTGTGCTTAAGCAGCATAACTATCCCAAAGTAGTAGAAGCGTTGGTGGCGGAAATGGCGCTATTAACAGCAATAATTGGCGAAAGTATTAAGCTTAGATGGAAACTATCTTTGCAAATACAGTCAAAAGGTGCAGTCCGAATGATTGCAACAGATTACTATGGTCCATCTAAAAAAGGGGAGCCCGCGAAAATAAGAGCCTATGCGAGTTTTGATGAAAATCGTCTAAGTGAAGCACCCTATTTTGAGCAACTTGGTGAGGGCTACTTTGCTATCCTAATTGATCAAGGTAAAGATATGAAACCTTACAAGGGAATTACTCCACTTTCAGGCGGATCATTAGCATCGTGTGCTGAAGCTTACTTTGCTCAATCAGAACAACTTCCAACACGATTTAAGCTTAGTTTTGGAAAATCAACAGAAAAGGGTCGTTCGGAACACTGGCGTGCAGGTGGTATAATGGTTCAACATATGCCTAAGTCATCAATCGAGGTATCAGGTGAGGGCGGTTCAGGTGAAGACGGGCTTATGGTTGCATCAGATTTGTTGACCGGTAACGAACATGATGATTGGAATCGTATAAATATATTATTGGATACAGTTGAAGAAATTGAGCTTACAGGCCCAGCGGTAGAACCAAAAAATCTACTCATTAGATTATTTCACGAAGAAGTTCCAAGAGCTTTTGAGCCACAAAACGTAGAATTTGGTTGTACCTGCAGCGAAGAACGGGTTCGGCAATCTTTATCTATTTACTCTGCCAAAGATATTGAGAAGATGACTACAACAGAGGGAACCGTGACCGCTGATTGCCAATTTTGTGGAGCGCATTATAATTTGAGCCCAAAGACAGTTGGCTTTCAGGCAAGCGAAAATGGTCAGTCATAAAAGTAAATTAATTAAAAAGATTAATTTAAATCTCTCAGAATATGGCCCTTGCTCTTCAGATTTTGACCTGAACCAAGATTTGGCATCTAGCCAAAAATTAAAGTTTCTTGAGGCAAGTGTTTTAATCCCAGTTTTAACTTTTAAAGAAGACCTTGAGATTTTGCTAACGAAGCGGTCAATCAACTTAAGAAATCATCCAGGACAAATAGCTTTTCCAGGAGGCAAAAAGGAAGAATGCGACAGTAACCATATGGAGACTGCTCTTCGAGAGGCCGAGGAGGAAATTGGTCTTAAGACAAGTCATGTCGAGGTAATTTCATCCCTTCCAACACATAAAACTGCAACTGGCTTCACTATAAAGCCCTATATAGGTCTGGTTAGAAAACCTTTTAAGAAAACACTGCAGTGGGGCGAAGTTGATGAGGTATTTACCATACCATTCGGCCATATTTTAAATAGAAAGAATTTTTCCATACAAACTCGAAAATGGAATGGGATAGAAAGACGCTACTATATAGTTCCATTTGGTCCCTACTATATTTGGGGGGCAACCGCTAGAATTCTATTGAATTTATCAGAGGCACTAAACTGATGAAAATATCGGCTGACTGGCTTACCAAACCATCAACTCAGTTAGTTATGCAAATACTGCTTTCCGGAGGGTATGAAGCATTCTTTGTTGGCGGCTGCGTTAGAAATACTCTTTTTGACTTTCAAGCTACAGATATTGATATTTCTACAAGTGCCACTCCTAAAAGAGTTATGGAACTGATGAGCCAGGCGGGACTAAAGACTATACCTACAGGTATTGATTATGGAACGGTCACGGTAGTAGCAGACAAACAAAACTATGAAATAACGACTTTTCGAAAAGATATTGAAACCGATGGACGAAGAGCAAAAGTAAAGTTTTCAGGATCTGTTTTAGAAGATGCCAAAAGACGTGATTTCAGCATTAACGCTATATATTCTGAGCAGGATGGAACAATTTTGGACCCATTGGATGGGATCGCTGATATAGCCAACAAACGCATCAAATTTATAGGAGATCCACATGCAAGAATAAAAGAAGATTATTTGCGCATATTAAGGTTTTTTCGATTTCTGGCATTATTTGGAAGAGAGAATGAAACCCATGAGATCGAAATTGCCGCAATAAATGATTTAAGAGATGGATTAGATACAATATCAGCTGAAAGAAAAAGCGATGAAATTTTAAAATTATTTGCAGCGCCTAACCCACAATATTCAATTTTTCTTATGGAAACGGCAGACATTAGTTCAAAAATTTTTGATGCTTATGATTATAAAAGTCTTAATAATTTAAAAGAGCTCGAGGACAGACTTCAAGTTAGCCCTTGTGCAACCAGACGTTTGGCTGCGTACACAAAAGATAACTTAAAATCACAGTTAAGATTTTCGAATAAAATTACAAAAGCTCATAAAGTTTTAAGAGAAGAAGCAATAAGCAAAAAAGACGCTGCTGAGCTGTCTTATCGGTATAACGAGAAAATAGCTTTGGATAGTATACTGGTGAGGTCGAGCTTACACAGTACAGAACCTAGTAAGAATGTTTACCATAGAATAAAACTGGGGTCTGTTGCTAAATTCCCAGTTAAATCTGTTGACTTAGCAGAATATTTTTCGGGTCCAAAATTAGGCAAAATGCTTGCATATTTGGAACAAAAATGGATTGAGTCTGATTTTAGACTAAGTAAAGAGGTCTTATTGTCTACCATAAAATAGTCAAAAAATAATTCGTCACCTTGGAAACGAAAGATATAAAAAATACAATGTTCCGTTTTTTCGAAAATTTAGTAGATCCATTTTCCAACTACCAAGAATTAGATAATCCACCGAATACCGTTCGCTCATTTTTAATAAGTTATACTAAACCCTTTCTAGGTATTTTTATTATAACTGGCTTGGTAGCCACATTGGCTGCTGCTAGTGAAATTTACCTGATATATTTATTGGGATGGATTATTGACATCGTAAGTGGCGATCCAGAAGACGTTTTCACAAAGTTCTCAAATAATTTTATTTGGGCTGTTGTTTTTATACTCATCCTTCGACCACTTATTTTTGCCGTGGATGTCTTATTAATTAACAATACCCTAATGGTTAATGTCGCCACACTCTTTCGGTGGCGAGGGCATAAACATGTTTTGCGACAATCAATTGGCTGGTTCGAGAATGATTTTGCGGGAAGAATTGCCAACAGGGTAATGCAAACACCAAGATCTGCAGGAGAAGTCGTTTTTCAGGTATTTGATGCATTGGGATATTCGCTAGCTTATATTTTTGGCGGATTGTTATTATTAAGTAGCGTAGACTTTCGACTTATGCTTCCGATGGCAATCTGGTTTTTATTATACCTTGTTTTAATTGCATGGGTCATAAGAAATATCAGTCCAGCGTCCAAAGCATCTTCAGACGCACGATCAAGTCTAAATGGTCAAATCGTCGATACCTATACTAATATTCATTCAGTTAAATTGTTCGCTTATCAAAACCAAGAGTTAGGCAATGCAAAATTAGCAATTGAAAAAACCCGTCAAACTTTTGCCCGCGAGATGCGCCTATATACGATAATGGATTTTGGCATGAATATTCTAAACGGTTTATTAACAACCAGCTTGATAGGCATGTCACTTTATCTTTGGTATATTGGGGAAGCTACTGCTGGGACCATAGCAGCAGCATCAGCCCTAGCAATTCGATTAAATGCTATGACAGGCTGGATAATGTGGGCCATATCTTCATTTTTTAGAGAACTTGGCGTCATAGAAGAAGGTATGGGTACTTTGGCTGATCCAATTACATTAAGGGATCAAGAAAGTGCAAAAAACCTAAAAATTACCAACGCTAGAATTGAAGTAAAAAGTTTAAGTCATCACTACGGGCTTAAAAAGGGTGGTTTAAATAAGTTAAGTGTGACTTTTAGAGAAAATGAAAAAGTTGGATTAGTTGGAAGATCTGGCGCTGGAAAGTCTACTTTGTTAAAATTAATTCTCCGTTTCTATGATGTAGAAGCTGGCGCGATCAGTATCGACAGCCAAGATATTTCAAAAATAACCCAAGATAGTCTACATGAGAATATTGGTGTTGTTCAGCAAGATAGTAGTCTACTGCATAGGTCCATTCGTGAAAACATTTGCTATGGAAAATCCGATGCAACTGAAAATCAAATCATTGCAGCAGCAAAAAAGGCTCATGCCCATGATTTTATTTTAAATCTGCAGGACGAAAGCGGGCGAAAAGGATACGATGCCCACGTTGGAGAGCGTGGAATTAAACTGTCAGGAGGCCAACGCCAGCGAATAACGTTAGCGCGAGTAATTTTAAAAAATGCTCCTATTCTATTGTTAGACGAGGCTACGAGTGCGTTAGACAGCGAAATTGAAAACCAAATTCAAGATACTTTGAAAAATATGATGAATGGGAAGACAGTAATTGCAATCGCTCATAGATTGTCAACGATTGCCCAGATGGACCGAATACTTGTGCTAGATAATGGCAAAATTGTAGAGGATGGAGATCATCAGTCCCTTTTATCAAAGGAAGGATTATACTCAGAACTTTGGCATCACCAATCTGGTGGTTTTTTGAAATCGAAGTAACTTAATACATTAAGCCCAAGCGAGAAAGTTTAAGAAACTTTATCAAGAATTTTGTTGCCGAAAATTAAATACTTAAGGTAATAAGGACACAAAAGAGCAGTCAAAGTATAAAATGAAAACAAAATTAATCCTGATTACAGTCATCATTACCTTTTTAAGTGCCGTATCGTCTTGGGCAAATAATAATACAGAAATCGACCAGGTAATCACTTCTATTGTAGTCAAAAAATCAGACCGAAAAATGTATCTTTTTAATGGTGAAAAAGTACTACGCAGGTATCGTATTGGGCTAGGGTTTTCGCCCAAAGGCGATAAAAAAATTGAAGGTGATGGCAAAACGCCAGAAGGTAAATATTACATAGATCGTAAGAACCCCAACAGTCAGTATTATCTATCTTTGGGAATTTCTTATCCCAACGAAAACGATAGAAGAGAAGCGGCAAAACTAGGGAAATCACCCGGAGGTGATATCTTTATTCATGGCCGGGATAAGTCACCAAAATGGTGGAAGCGCGATTGGACGTTTGGCTGTATAGCGATACGAAATCACGAAATGGACGAAATTTATCGTGCCGTCAATATTGGCACACCAATTTTTATCCTGCCATAAATACTTAGGTTTACCCACCTATAACTAGTGTCCACCAAATTTTTCCACTGGGCTCTTGATACCACGAGAAACCTAAATCAAGAGCATTTGGATCTAAAATTACAGCTCTAGTATTTTTATTCCCCATCCATGCAGAAAGAGTATCTAGTTCGTTCTCAAATGTTTCAGAAATTACCTCTCCCAGAAACTCTCCAGAATAGTTTAGACGTCGAGCTCTATCCAAAGGCGACGAGCCGTCTGAACCAAAGTGCCAAGGGCGGTTTTGAACAGACATATCGCGGGAATGTGTGGCTGCTGAAGCATTTAGCTGAGCGTTTAACTGCAGACTATTCAAAGACCGGCTAGAGCGTAAAACATTAACAGCATCAAGCATCCGAAATTGTATTTGGGCTGTTGATTGGGCTCTCATATCATAAATTTTGGGAACCGGTTTCCCATCTGGCGCCATTTGTATTTCTTGAGGGGCACAGCCTACTAATATAACTGAAATTAGAATCGAAATTATAATCTTTAACATTACGTTCCACACCTATGCCTTTTGTGCCAGCAAAGCAGCTTAATATTTCCAATTGAGCCTGCAACGTTCTTGCATTAAAATACACAGAACACAATTAAGGTTTTCCCATGTTTAAAATTAACCGTCGTAATTTTTTGAGAGTTTCGGGGGCCTCCTTATGTACCCCAAGCCTGGCTCTATCAACTGTCAACCAAGACAATACAACTGAAATAGAAAAGGAAATCTCAGAAAATATAAGACATAATGTGTCTAGTTTTAGAGCTTTAAATTGGAAGCCATACTTTAAAAATCTACAAAAAGGTGCAATTTTAGTCGATATCTCATCCAGAGCTTTACACTATTGGTCATCTGATGAACAAACTTACCGTTTATTTCCATCTTCAGTTCCAATGTCTGATGATTTGATAAAAACTGGGAGAACAAAAGTTACCAAAAAGGTTGAAGGCCCTAGCTGGAGACCAACGCCAGCTATGAAAATAAGAAATCCTGAGTGGCCAGATTTTATAGGACCAGGACCAGAAAACCCTTTAGGCACGCATGCTCTATATCTGAGTTGGACGTATTTCCGAATTCATGGAACTCACGATACGCGAAAAATTGGGCGCCGATCATCAAATGGATGTATTGGTCTTTATAATGAACATATTGCAGAATTATTCGTTATGACAGAAGTTGGCACGCAGGTTCTAGTTATCTAAAATCGCCAAATTTAATTAAATATAGTAATAAATTTAATTCGATGTTTTTTCCACTCTAAAAAGATGGACAAATGGAAGTTAGCCAAAATAAACCAGTGGAAATTGAAATTTCCTCAGCCTCTGTATTTTATGGAAAAGAGAGAATTTTAGAAAATTTAAATCTATCCATTAAAGAGCAAAGAGTGGGATTTATAGGGCGTAACGGTTCAGGAAAAACTACACTATTGCGCATTTTAGCTGGATTACAAGAATTGCATAATGGCAAAGTTTTAATAGACGGAACCGAAGTGGCAAAAAAAAGAAACGAAGCCATTAGAAAGGTGGGTATAATTTTTCAAAACCCAGATCATCAAATCATTTTCCCAACTGTTGGCGAAGAACTTCGGTTTGGCCTAACTCAATTAGGTCTCAACAGGAATGAGGCTGATTTAAAAGTTATCGCATGTCTGAAAGAATATGACAAAGTTAATTGGTTTGAACGATCCATTTCTACTTTGTCTCAAGGACAGAAGCACTTGGTTTGCCTACTCTCAATTTTATTAATGAAACCCATGGTTTTACTTTTAGATGAACCATTTACTGGAATAGACATACCTACACAACGAAAACTAGAACGATACTTAGGTTCACTGAAGCAAACTATCATTCATGTTTCCCATGTTCCAGAAACATTCGAAAATTATCAACGATTGATCTGGATGGACGAAGGTGTTGTTAAAGCTGACGGCCCACCAAAAACTGTGACAAAAAAATATAAAGATGCTATGAATAATTATAACGAAAAAAATATTTAATGTTTAATAACGTTTCTTCGCATCGCACTAAACTAGATGAAGTTTCTGTTGAAAAAAAGATTGTTCTCACCTGCTCTGCCGCTGCAACTTTATTTTTTATAAAAAATCCAATTGTAATGTTCAGTATATTTTCGTTGCTCCTGCTAATCTATTTTTTAGTCGGTGGGTTAAAATTTCTACGGTTAGGATTGTTCCAGCTAAAAGTTACTATCCCTTTTGTTATCATATTGGCTTTTTGGCATCTGTATCTAGACCACTTAGATAAAGGTATGACCCTTATTTTTCGCCTGATTTCGGCATTCTTAATCGCAAACCTTTTTCTACTGACCAGCAAAATACATGATATAATTTTAGCAATTCAGAAGTACTCACTTTACCTCAAGGTTTTTGGGATCAACCCCCATGCCGTATCTATAACGATCGGCCTTTTTATTAGATCAATTCCCATATTGAACCAACGAGCTAAAAATTTAATGCTTGCGCAATCGGCCAGATCAACTAAACGCAGTTTTTGGAGAATTTCAGTACCCCTAGCATTATCGATTTTAGACGATGCCGATCACGTATCAGAAGCTCTTCGTGCTAGAGGTGGAATAAAGAAGAGAGAAAGTTGATGGAAAAAACAAGTGTTCTGGTAGCTTTATTTGCCGCTCTGATTGCCGTGCTTGGATTAGTTCCTGCTTTTCCCTTAGCTTCTGGGGTGCCAATAACCGCACAAAGTTTGGGTGTTATGCTGTGTGGAACTATTTTAGGTGCCAAAAAAGGCGGTTTGGCAGCGTTATTTTTTGTTGTTTTGACGTTAGTAGGCTTACCATTATTGGCTGGCGGAAGAGGCGGAATTGGCCTCCTCGCAGGGGCATCTGCGGGTTTTATAATTGGATTTCCTATAGCGGCTTACATTACTGGCTGGCTAATGGAAAAAACAAAATCTGTAGATATCCAAATTTCTGTCTCTCTATCTTCTGTAGTTGGAGGAATAATCATATTATATATACCTGGCTTAATTGGTATGATGATTAACGCCGGGATGTCTCTAAACGCGGCACTCGTCGCTGTTTCAGTTTACTTACCCGGTGATGTTTTAAAGGTGATACTGGCAACTATCGTCACAAGTGCAATATTTAAAGCAAGGCCCAATAGTGTCTTGGCAAGAAACTAAGACTGTAGCATCATAGCAGAACCAAGACCTCCAGCCGCAGCTATTGCTGCCATTCCAGTTATTCCTGGTACTTTAATAAGTTCGTGAAACAACCGAACTGTCAATATAGCGCCCGAAGCACCAATTGGATGACCTCTAGAAAGAGCCCCTCCTCTTATATTTATTTTATCTAAATCAAGACCACATATACGAGTACATAATATTGCTTGTGCTGCATAAGCCTCCATAAGCTCAATGAAAGCCACTTTTGATAAGCTTATTTCTGTTTGAGCCAAAAGTATTTTTATTGCTTCGACTGGCGCTATTGGTGCCTTTTCAGGAAGAACTCCACTGGTTGCAGAACCTAGAACTTCAACAGCTTTGCACATTTTATTTTTTAAAAATTGCTCAGATACTAAAACGACAAAACCAGCAGCATCAGCCGCTATTGCGCTATTTGCATGAGTAATAGTGTCTGACAATATGGGCGCTCTTTCGCAAATTTTTTGTGTAAGCTCTCGAGTAAATGAGTCATTTTTTTGATTTAAGATTGGAGTTATTTCAGATCTAAGAATTTCTTGAGAGTTCAATGCTTTCAAATGACTATTAATACTCCAATCATCTTGTTCTTTCTTACTGACCCCAAACTTTTTAGCCAGCTTTGCAGTGGCCTCAGCCAAATCAGGATCATTAAATCCAGCTGGAGCAAAAGCTGGCCGATCATAGGGAACTCCGGCCTGATCTGAATTTTCAGGGTGTAGTCTAACTGGTCGCATCGAGTAACTTTCTACTCCTCCAGCAACTATAATTTCCGCGCGGCCACTTTTGATTAGATCTGAACCGATACTTATTGCATCCAATCCTCCACAACACTGCCGATCAATTGATATTCCGCCTACAGAGAGATCTAGTCTTGCTTCAAGGCTAACCATTCTAGCTGGATTTCCACCAGCCCCCAAGGCATTCGAAACTATAAGTTCATCTACTTCGAGCTTATCTATGTTTGACTCACTTAAAACATCACTCACAACCTGAGCAGCCAAATCATAATACGTCAGCGATGCAAACGCTCCAGAACGTGGTGCGACTGCACTACGCTTACCGGCAACTATAAAAACACGTTTATTGGTCATGGTGTTGGCTTTTTAAAGCTCTTAGATCTGTCTTACCGGAAGAAAGTAACGGCCACTCATTCAAACTAATCTTGTAAATTTTCTTAGGTCTAAATATTGGGTTTATTTCTTTCAAAGCATCATAGAGATTATCAGAGTAAACTTCACCATTCGTTGCTACGGCGGCTACTATTCGATAGTCACTTAATTGGTTTTCGATTTTCCAAACAGCAGCATCTATTACATTCTCAGCTGTCTTCAATTTGTCTTCAATTTCATAGGTTTCCATAGTCGTATCAGCGATCGTTATTCGTGAATTGCCTTCACTAAGCAGAAATAGGTACCCGTCCGTATCTATCTTCCCGTATTCGCCAATAGTTAACCAATCATCTTGCCAAACTACATTCTTATTAGATCCTTGAGCATATTTCAAAAATAGGTAATCCGATTTTACCCATATACGCTTTTCATGAGGTCCACTATCTTCTACTTTAATTTTAACATTTGGAAAAGCCTTGCCCACTGATCCAACAGGAGTAAACTCATCTGAAATTGTTATAAAGCTTGTTTCGCTAGATCCATAAAATAAATTCAATACAGCATTGGGAAAAATTTGTTTTGCCATTTCTCTAGTTTGAGAATTGAGGCGCCCTCCCCCAACGAACACATGTAAAGTACTAGGTAAGTTTATCAAAAACGAAGAAACAAACCGGATTTGTGTAGGCGTAATATAGACAAAAGTTGGTTCAAATTTGACCAATGCCTTTACTTCACTTTTGGATCTTAATTTCTGCACGTGGTGGACGTTATGCCCTAAGTATAAAGCCTCAACCATTCCATAAAGTGCCAAAGAATGTGTTAAATCACCGAAAATGAGATAGTTTTCTTTCTCTTTTTGCAATGAATTGATTACTTCAAATGACTTAATCCAGCTCTGGGTTGTTCTTAAAACCGATTTAGGTTCTTTTGATGTTCCACCAGTTTTAGTTCTGAAAACGCCTATAGTATGAGAGTTATCCGTTTCCACCTCATCAAAATCTAACATAAGTGGGCACTGGCCTTCAGAAACCTTTTTAATAAAAGTTGCTATTGCAAAATTTTTAGATATAGCCTCTGAGAAAGTGCATGGCTTTACGTTTAAAGCTGAGTAACGTGCTTCAATATGCCACTTAAATAAACTTGCCAATTTTAACACCAAGGTCTTTTATTGAGAATAACACATATTATCTCCTAAGAAATATATCTATAGCGTTGAGTTTTCTTCTTTTTGACGTATCTATAATATGAACTGATCTTGGAAAATCAAAAAACACTGTTTATTCTTAGATTCTAATAAATTTATTAAACTATGGAGTTGGACCGATTAATCGCATTGTAGGAATTTCTGATCTTAAAAGATCCGCTGAGAAAGTTATGCGGTTGGATCGTATGGGCTCAATGCATCAGTCTAGACTTTCTTTTTTAAGACAGTTTTTGAGAAGAGCTTCTAAAGAAAACTGGAAGTTTAACAGAGATCTGTTTGAAATAAATGCTAATGGTGTAGGCAGAGCACTCTACAGGCTCAGCACGCCGTTACGCGATTATACACTAATATGCTTTTCCCATGATTTGCCTGACGAAATGCGAAGCGATCGCGTCATAGCCTCGGCTTGGGATGCTACATTTACTCTTTATGATGGGAAGCCCACGCTTGATGACCTGGCAAGGCTAGAAAAACATGTGCCCTATCAAGAAGAAGGCCGCCTGACACAAAACGAATTATGCCTATCTCGAGCAAACCGTTCAGTTAGACTGTGGGATTATGTTTTAGACTGTCTTTCAAATGGCAATCAACCCGACTCAGACCGCGTCAGAGATGTTGGATATCTGATGCGTACAACAGCAGTATATGGATCAGGAAAATTTGGCTCGGCTGACCGTAGGGTTGTAGAAAATCGTGAGGAGGCAAACTCCCCTTTTCAACTAGAAATGATGACTGTGTATTTAATCCGAACATTCGTAATGGATTTAATTGAGTATTTAGCAAAAATTAAAAACCCAGACAAAGCGGTTAAACTCGATAGCTTTATAAGACGCTCCTTTGGAGTAGGGAATTCAACTGGTCTCGGAATGGCGCCATTTCTAGTCAACCATCCTAGATTAATTCATAATTGGTTCGAAGCAAAAGAAAACGCTATCGCAACGGTCAAAAACGTACAAACCGCTACTCGGGTTGAAATTTCCAGGTTTTTAGATCTGGTATCAAGATTAAAACCACATTTAAAAGCCTGGCAGTCTGAACATCCTATACAAATTGAGAAAAACTTAGTGTTAGGGCGAGATATCAAAAAACTAGAAAGTAAATTAGAAAACTTTAATTTTGATAGTCAGTTCCCTTGGAAACTTTTGTGTGATTGGTCAGAGACGGAACTAAGTCTCGAAGGTCAAGAGATGCTTAACTCTCTAGTTCTAGAACCATATGGACATCTAGTAGATAGTTTTGGCGATCAAATGTCTTGTGATGAGGCAATACTATTTCCAATAGATGGCGAAATGACTATCTCAAATGTAAAATCGACTATCGAGAAATATTATGGCTGGGCTTTAAAAATTGATTGGTTAGATCCAAGCTGTGATGCTCGAGCATGGTATACTTCAGAAGAAAAATTAGAACCACGTTTGGGTGAACGCTACGAGATGCCAGAATTGAACGAGTATGAACAAGCGCTTCAACCAGGTCGTGATGTGGCAAGGGCATATAAAGACCTCTGCGAACTTGAACCAGAAATTTCTGTAGCAAATTTTTTAAAGACACACCCTGAACATAGGCATATTATAAGACGCTGTCTTACTTGTAGTGAGTTACCATTTTCGGAAATACGAGATAATACAATAGATAGCTCTATGTTGCCCATCGATATGTTGAGAGCAAAATTATCATTTTTTGGCGCCTGTCATTTCGATCCTCGCTCCGACAGATGGGTAAGGATTAATATGTTTAAAGGTGCCCCGTTTCCAAACGAATTATCCTCTGGAAGTGACCCAGAAAATTGGATTTGGGCACCTTGAGAAAGGAAATTGAACTTTCCCTAAACGAATATGAAACTCTTCTCAACAAGGCTGCTGTAGGCTCAGGTTTACCCTGGGGCGTTGCTGAAGATGCTGCCGCTTGTGGAGCTTGGTTTATGTCTTTTGGGGTAAATGAGCTCGACACTTGGATTGCTTACTTAAATGATAATTTGTTTTGGATAGACTATTGTAAGAAAATAGATCAGCCCAAGAGTAATAAACTAAATAATATTTTTGATTTAGCAGCTTCAGTCTACGTAAATCCTGATACCGTTGTAAAATTAACTAGCTATGAATGGAATATACAAGGGCTTTTAATAGATGGAGTAAAGCAAATACCCTCATATCGTGCCTGCCTCAGCGAAAAACAATTCAAAATATTGAACGAATATGCTTACAAAACTTACGCACCTGCTACCGATGAGAGCAGGCTAAGTGGAGCTGGCGCTGGGCTGTCTGACAACGACTAATTTCTCAATCGTTTATTTTAAAAGCATTCCTAATAACTAGGCAGCTCGTTTTTTTATCGGAGCCCATAAAGTTTTATTCGTTGCATATAGTAACGCAGACAACAGAATTAAAAATAAAACAGCGCGAAAACCAACATGTTTTCTTGCCATCATTTTTGGCTCAGCAGCCCAAGTTAAAAACGCGGCAACATCCATTGCTTCGTACTTAAGCTCGTTAGAGTGACCATCGTCAAAATCAACATCTTCACCGTAAAGCGGGGGCGCCATTGCTATCCAGCGACCGGGATAAGCAGTATTTTCATAAAATACGGTACCAAACTCTTCTTTTTCTTCCCCAGTGTATCCAGCTAGTAGTGATGCTATATACTCAGCTCCACCCATCCCTTTTACAAACTGATTTATACCCGTTCCCATAGGACCGTGAAACCCAGCCCTAGCCTTCGCCATCAAAGAAAGGTCAGGAGCGCCGGCATCGACTATCTCTGGGAAATGGTCTGTCGGCCTCGCTGGACGATAATCATCCAATTCTGCATCAAATATCTCATAGTTTTCGGCATAAGCTCGAACTTGCTCTTCGGAATAGCCCAAGCCACCTTCATCAGCTAGCGTACGTATTGGAACATATTTTAAGCCATGGCATGCTGAACATATCTCAGTATAGACTTTTAAGCCTCTTTGAAGTTGGTTTTGATCAAACGATCCCAAAGGACCTTCGAAGGAAAAATCAAAGTCTTTAACATACTGATCTCCACCACCCGCTGCAAAAGCTGAGTTTGCAACCAGAGCGCAAGCAGCACTAAATTTCAGCAAAGATCTATTAAGGAATTTTATATTCATTTTTTATAACCTATTCGGCTGGCATTTCGACAGACTTCGCGTTCTTGTTATTGAAGTCGTCTTCTATGGTTTTAGGTTGCACGGTCGGTTTTTCTAAAACGCCCAATAAAGGTAATATGACAAGAAAATAGCCAAACCAATAGGCTGATGCAATCAAAGAAAGAGAGGCATATGGTTCCTCAGCAGGCATTGCACCAAGCCACATAAGAAGGAAGAAATCGATCACTAGTATTGCAAACCAAAGCTTTAACATCGGTCGATATCTAGCTGAGCGTACTGAAGATGTATCAAGCCAGGGAGCTACAGCCATTACAAGAATAGCTCCAAACATTGCTAAAACTCCAAAAAACTTAGCATCAATTATACCACCGGTTAAGAAACTCACTATCTGTACAACCCAAACATCCGCAGTAAATGCCCGTAGGATCGCGTAGAAAGGCAGAAAATACCATTCAGGAACAATATGGGCTGGCGTGGCTAGAGGATTGGCTTCGATGTAGTTATCAGGGTGACCAAGATAATTTGGCATGAACCCAACAATTGCAAAGAAAATCACCATAATTACTGATAGTGCGAATACATCTTTGATAATGTAATAAGGCCAAAAGGGAACCGTATCTTTCTCCGCTTCTTCTTTTGAACCACGACGAACTTCCACACCCGTTGGATTATTGTTGCCAGTAGTATGGAAAGCCCAAATATGTACAATCACCAGTCCCGCGATCAAAAATGGAAATAAATAATGCAAACTAAAAAAGCGATTTAGAGTAGCATTATCAACAGCAGGTCCACCCAATAGTAGCGTTTGAAGCGCGTCTCCGATAAATGGGATAGCACCAAACAAACCAGTTATAACTGTTGCACCCCAAAACGACATTTGCCCCCATGGCAAAACGTAACCCATAAATGCTGTTGCCATCATAAGGAGATAAATTAGCATTCCAATTATCCAGGTGACCTCTCTAGGTGCCTTGTAAGATCCATAATAGAGGCCTCGAAAAATATGAGCGTACACGGCTATGAAAAATAGTGATGCGCCATTGGCATGAAGATAGCGAAGCATATGGCCGCCATTAACGTTTCTCATGATATGTTCTACGCTAGCAAAAGCCTCGTCTACGTGAGGTGTATAATGCATCGCTAAGACTATACCTGTTATGATCTGTAGAGCTAAACAAAATGTAAGAACGGCTCCCCAAATCCACATCCAATTTAGGTTTTTTGGCGTTGGCAACATAATAGTATCGTAAAGCAAACCAACTATAGGTAGCCTACTATGTAACCATTTCTCACCTTTTGATCCTGGTTCATAGTGATCGTGCGGAATTCCTGCCATTGCTTTAAATCCTTATCCTAACTTTATCGTGGTGTCGTCTACGAAGACGGCCTGAGGCACCGCTAAATTCTCTGGTGCTGGGCCTTTTCTTATTCTCCCTGAGGTATCATAGTGAGAACCATGACAAGGGCAAAACCATCCGTTAAATTCACCGGCACCATCGCCTAATGGAACACATCCCAGGTGTGTACATACGCCCATCATTACCAACCACTCACCACTTTCATCTAAGCTTCGGTTTTGATCATCAGCGGAAGCCTCTGGGATATTATCATTACGAGCCAAGTTATCTAACAGCTCTTCAACATTAACGTCTTCTGCCTCTTTTATCTCTGACTCTGTTCGTCGGCGAATGAAAACGGGCTTACCTAGCCATTTGACCGTCAGTTGTGTACCTGGTTCTACGTCGGATATGTCTACCCTAATTGAGGCTAAAGCTTTTACATCCGCAGATGGATTCATCTGATTGATAAGGGGCCATACAGCAGCCCCAGTTCCTACGGCAGCCACTCCACCAGTTGCATAAAACAGAAAGTCCCGTCGCGTACCTTCATCTTCTTCAATTTTTGCCACAACAAAGCTCCAAAACTTTTTCAATACAATTACTAAAACGAAGTTATTTTATTGAGATTCTTGATTATGGAGGGTTATGTAGCCCTAAGGACAAAGTTAGTCCAGTTCTCAGTCAATTTAATACCAAATTTATTGTACCCAGTGCTAATGTGTCGCGGTTATAAAACATTTATTGGAAGGACCAATTGGTTTGATATCGCCGATTAGTCTGGTAGGATCATGTCTATGACCCGCTTTTGTTATATTTTTCTTTTTATTTTCACCATATCTGCGACCAAATTTGTATATGCACAATCTATTGAGGTTAGCATCTACGGGGGTCTTCAATCATCCCCACATAGCCGAATAACAGGCAAGCATAGCACCAGTGGTGCTCAGTATAGTGAATTAGTTGGATGGGAAGGAAAGTCGTTCGATGCTCCTATCTATTACGGTATCCGTACAACATTTTGGCGCAGCGATAAATTAAGTTATGGCGCAGAATTCACACACACAAAAGCTTACGCACCCAACAAAGCCCTACAAAGTGCAGGATTTGATCGGCTAGAATTCACGGATGGCCACAATATCATAACTTTAAATATTAATAAGCGTTGGGAGTTAGGTGAGTTTAATACCTATTCTCTCGTCGGGCTTGGTATCGCTATTCCTCATGTAGATGCTTTACCTTCAGGAGGCCTGCACACATTTGAATATCAGTATTCGGGACCTGCAGTGCGAGGGGCTGTAGGTTTATCACGAAAATTAAACGACAAGTTTTCAATTTTCACCGAGTATCAATTCACAGCATCAGACAACAAAGTTTCTTTGAGAAATGGTGGCAGTTTAAATACTAAACTCTTAACAAATGCTATTAACGTGGGCGTTAGTTACAATTTTTAGAGACACTTTTTTAAGTCCTAACCAATTTATCGTAACTATCCGATATCTCTTTAGTTAACTGCCCTACTTCAAAAGTATAGTCACCAATCTGACCAACAGGGGTCACCTCGGCAGCTGTTCCAGTAAGCCAGCACTGTTCAAAACCCTCCAATTCGTCAGGCATAATATGTCTCTCAGTTACCGAGATGCCCTTTTTCTTCAAGAGATCGATTACTGTTTGGCGGGTGATCCCATTTAAAAACGCGTCAGCCTTAGGAGTATGGACGGCTCCATCTTTTACAAAAAACATATTTGCCCCAGTTGCCTCAGCCACGTATCCTCTATAGTCAAACATCAGAGCATCTGAACAACCCTTGTCTTCGGCTGCATGTTTAGACATCGTTGCAATCATATAAAGGCCTGCAGCTTTTGCTTGAGATGGCGCAGTTGCTGGATCTGGCCTCCTCCACTTTGCTATGTCTAATTTGGCTCCTTTAAATTTCGCGTCACCGTAGTAATTTCCCCAGGACCAAACCGCCACAGCAACTCGAACCGGGTTTCGCGATGAAGCCACTCCCATATCCTCGCCTGCGCCGCGCCAAGCAAAAGCCCTAACGTAAGCATCCGAGAGGCCGTTTTTTTCTAATGCTTGATATTTAGCCTTTTCTATTTCTTCGACGGTATAAGGAATTTCAAAATCAATTAAATTGGCCGACTTCTTAAATCTTTCAGAATGCTTCACGCTTTTAAATATTTTACCATTGTAAGCACGTTCACCCTCAAATACTGAACTTGCATAATGCATGGCGTGGGTCAGGACATGAACATTAGCATCTCTCCAATCAACGAAGCCTCCGTCTAACCAAATTTTACCATCCCGATCATCGTAGCCACCAGACATAGTCAATCCTTTCAAATCACAAACTATTTGCAAAAATTACAAAATTAAGCCCGAACCGGACATAAAATTTCGTAAAATGTCAGATCAGGTAGCATTTGATACTTACAATGTCAATAAGACTGACTTATTATGAGGGTACTTTGGAGAACCTATATGACCAACTCAAGTAACATCACTGGTGAGTCACTTCTTTACCTCACAGACAGCCAATTACGACAAGGTATTGAGGCCATGTTTTTTGCCTATCGCGGTTTTACTGCTGACCCTGATAGAATCTTACACGAATACGGATATGGGCGTGCTCACCATCGTGCTATACACTTTATAAATGGCTCACCAGGAACGACAGTTAATAACTTACTCAGCATATTAGGAGTGACAAAACAGTCACTCAACAGAGTTTTAAGAACTTTGGTAGACGATACACTTGTTGAGGTAAGAATTGGTGTGCGAGACAAAAGAGAAAGGCACCTATACTTAACTGACCAAGGGCATGAACTGCAAGAAAGGCTATCATCAGCACAGAGCAAAAGAATGCGCAAAGCTTTTAGAAACGCCGGCCCCAATGCAGTCTCTGGTTTTAAAACAGTTTTAGAGGCTATGATGGATCCTGAGCTCAATAAAATTTACTCAAAGCTAAGAGAAAAAGGTAATTGATATGAATCCACATCTTTTAATTGTGGATGATGACGAGCGTATTCGTTCTCTTTTGCAGCAATTTCTTATCCAAAGTGATTATTTAGTATCAACTGCTGAAAATGCCAAACAAGCTATAACGCTATTATCTGCAATAGAATTCGACCTGATCATTCTTGACGTAATGATGCCTGGGCAAGACGGCATATCATTTACCGCCAAACTTAGAAATTTGAAAAATAATACACCAATTTTATTGCTAACAGCTAGAGGGGAAATCGAGGATAGAATTAAAGGGCTAGAAGCAGGCGCAGATGATTATCTTCCTAAGCCCTTCGAGCCCAAAGAATTACTACTTCGAATAAACGCAATTCTACGCAGAATGGCAGATTTAAAAGAAGAGCAGATAATGCCAAAGACTTTGAATTTTGGCAATTTGAAATATGATGTAGCGCGCAACGAACTTTGGGAAGGAGAAGACCAAATACGTTTGACCACAACGGAAAGTCAACTTATGAAAATTTTCACCTCTGCATTAGGTGAACCAATATCACGCGCAAACTTAGTCACATCATTGGGCAAAGCAGTTAGTTTGGCACAAGACCGAGCGATTGATGTGCAAATAACCCGATTACGTAGAAAAATAGAAGTTAATCCCAGCAAACCGAGATACCTACAAACAGTTAGGGGAGCCGGTTATATGCTTCTTTTCGACTAATAAAAAACCGCCTAATTTTCATCTTCATTTAGGCTTGCAGTTACATAATTTACACTAAGATCTCGATCAGATAGAGCCCAAGACCATTTTATCGGGTTGAAAACAAAACCTTTTTTATCAACAGGCGTAAGACCCGATTTCGAAATCAGTTGGTAAAGCTCATCTGGCTTGATAAATTTTGACCATTCGTGAGTTCCTTTTGGAAGCCACCGCATCACATATTCAGCTCCAATAATTGCCATAGCAAAACTCTTGGGGTTTCGATTAATTGTCGAACAAATCATTAGTCCGCCCTTTACCAAAAGTTGCCTACAGGCCGATAGATAGGAAAGCGGGTCGGCTACGTGTTCTATAACCTCCATATTTAGAATAACGTCAAACCTATTCTCACTCCCCACTAATTCCTCAGCTGTACCAACTCTGTAATCAATTGAAAGGTTAGAACGATTTGCATGTGCTTGTGCTACAGGTATATTCCGCTCAGCTGCGTCAACGCCGACTACGGTAGCACCTAAGCGAGCCATAGGCTCACAAAGAAGGCCTCCCCCACAACCGATATCCAATATTTTCAAGCCCTTGAAGGGTTCCTTGGTCTTAATATCTCGATCGAATTCTAAAGCTATTTGACTTACAATATAATCTAATCTGCAAGGGTTGAGCATATGTAATGGTTTAAATTTGCCATCAGGATCCCACCATTCATCAGCCATAGCTTCAAATTTAGCTACTTCTTTGGGGTCTATTGTATCAATAACAGCTTTCATTGGACACTCCGTCTGGTCATTTACCACTAAAGTACCATATAATCTAAATATGGATAAATTCTCTGGTCAAAAACGCGCAGCTCAATTTTTATTTCCATCAATCGATCCCTTCGACAGTATGATGTTGCAGGTAGGGAACGGCCATGAAGTCTACGTTGAGAGATGCGGTAATCCTAAGGGTAAGACTGTGATCGTCTTGCATGGTGGACCTGGAGGTGGTTGTAGCCCAGTTATGAGGAGGTATTTTGATCCTACCAAGTATCATATCATTCTCTTTGATCAACGTGGATGTGGGCGTTCTAAACCACAAGCTTCAATCAAAAACAATACAACCTGGGACCTGGTAGCAGATATAGAATTAATCCGAGAAAATTTTGATATATCTGATTGGATGGTCTTTGGTGGAAGTTGGGGAGCCACACTTGCATTAATATATGCCCAAAAATTTCCAAAGCGCGTTAATAACCTTTTGCTTCGTGGAGTTTTTTTAATGACGGCGCCAGAATTAGAGTGGTTTTATGGTGGGGGCGCTGGGCAATTTTGGCCTGACGTATGGAAAAAATTTAAAGATCCAATTCCAACTGATGAACAGTCAGACCTCATAAAAGCCTACAACAAGCGGCTCTTTTCAGGAAATATCAGAGAAGAAATGGAGTTTGGTCAGCATTGGTCAGCTTGGGAAAATGCCCTTGCATCTATTGCTTCTGATGGAATTTCAGCCCGTGCACCAGCGGATTACGCTCGAACATTTGCACGCCTTGAAAATCACTATTTTATAAATAATGGGTTTTTAGATGATAAAGATGCGATTTTGAGTAATATGGATAAAATAGAAAATATTCCTGGTAACATCGTGCAGGGAAGGTTTGATATGATTTGCCCGCCAACCAGCGCTTTCAAGTTGTTTGAAAAATGGCCAAATGCCAAAATCAAGATAGTGCCTCAAGCTGGGCATGCTATGTCAGAGCCTGGCATATCTTCAGAACTGGTACAAATTACAAATGAACTCGTATCTTGAGATCAAAAGTAAAGAATTGTTTAAATCGGTATCAATAAAATTTTCGGATATGTTAAATGACTTTAAGAAATGAAGCAGCTTTAGAGTTCTTATTAAACCGTCGTTCTAGACCAGCCAAAACATTAACTGGCCCACCCCCGTCAAAGGAAGAGTTAACTGTAATATTAGAAGCCGGCACTCGAGTACCTGATCATGGTAAATTAGAACCCTGGAGGCTTAAAGTTCTGGAGAAGCCAGCGTTAGAAAAAATTGCTGTCGCTGCTAAAAAATACTGTGAATCAATCAACTGTGATGAGGCCGTTACGGCAAAAGCAGTGAAGCAATTTGAACAAGGTGAGTTAGGTGTGCTTGTCATCGAAGTACAAAAGCTCTCGGAAAAGATACCAGAAATTGAGCAAACATATTCTGCAGGAGCTGTTTGCCTGAGCCTTGTTAATGCCGGGCTTGCCGCTGGCTGGGGAGCTAATTGGCTTACGGGATGGCTATCCCATGACAAAAAGTTTGTGTCAAAAACCTTCGGACTTAAAACAAATGAACGCGTTGCTGGGATAATTTATTTTGGTACAGAAACAATTGCACCATCTGAGCGGCCTCGACCTGACCTTTCAGAAATTGTAACCTGGGATTGATTTTGCTCATCAGCCCTCATGAGATTATAATCTAAATCAATTTTGGAAACCTCAATTAGGCTGTTTGGCAAGATCCTGTTCGACCTCTGCCCAATCGTCGAAATGGATTACATTGCAGGGTGAATTTACGTTTTCGAGCCATACAAAAACCGAGAGGAAGGGCTGCTCATATACCCGGGTAGCATGGGGTCTGCCCGCCGCATTCCAAATAAATGATCCAGCCGGGTAATCCTGCCAATCGGGAGTGCCAAAACGCCACCCTGATCTTTTTGACAGGTTTAAATAGAGCTCTGGCGCGTCATGTTTGTGGTCCCTGTACAGCGTCCG
>ERZ802830.606-NODE-606-length-35846-cov-21.8762_pt1 | contig 35846 bp, 45 predicted proteins | sample MGYA00345654_ERZ802830 | MGnify/ENA primary metagenome ERZ802830 (study PRJEB30503, sample SAMEA104212375) | marine metagenome | biome: Westerlies Biome; feature: [SRF] surface water layer (ENVO:00010504) within the epipelagic zone...; material: water... | reverse complement strand
CGGGGCAAGCTTTATTGATGTATTTGATGAAGAAGCACAAAAAATATCAGGAGCTGAGTTTCTGGCGCAGGGAACCCTATACCCAGATGTGATAGAGTCAATTTCTGTTGCGGGCGGAAATAATGTTACGATTAAATCGCATCATAATGTAGGCGGGCTTCCAGAACATATGAAGCTCACGCTTGTTGAACCACTTCGTATGTTGTTCAAAGATGAGGTAAGACAACTTGGAAGAGAATTAGGACTCCCAGAAGTTTTGGTGGGTCGCCACCCATTTCCAGGGCCTGGCCTAGCAATACGAATGCCAGGCAGTATAAGCGAAGATAAGCTTGATATTCTGCGAAATGCAGATGCTGTATATTTAGATGCCATACGCAAAGCGGGGTTGTATGATGAAATTTGGCAGGCATTTGCAGTTTTGCTTCCGGTTAAAACTGTTGGTGTTATGGGGGATGCGCGCTCATATGAGTATGTATGTGGCTTGCGGGCAGTCACATCAACTGATGGTATGACAGCCGATATTTATCCATTCTCCTCAGAGTTTCTAGCGCATGTTGCCACCAGAATTATAAATGAAGTATCAGGTATTAACCGCGTCGTGTATGATTATACAAGCAAACCCCCTGGCACAATTGAGTGGGAATAGAATTTATACCCTAAATCATTATAATTTCGTAATAATTTCGTAATAGAAATTTCGAATATTTATCAAAATGGAGAAAATCAAAATGGAGAAATAAATGTCCGAAACACGCCACCGAACCTATCACTTACTTGGGAGCCTGATCAAGTTTCATGCATTTCCGGAAGAGACCGGAGGAGGATGTGGTATCGTAGAGATCCTGACTGCTCCGGGAGCAGGTGCTCCACCACACAAGCATCCGGGCGAAGACGAAAATTTCTTTGTTCTCGACGGCCAGTTCGAGTTCGATCTTGATGGACAGAAACTAGATGTTGGGACCGGCGATTTCGTTAAAATTCCAGACGGTAGAGTACATGCTTTCAAATTCGTCGGCGACAAACCCGGGCGTCTACTGAACGTGACCTCGCCCGGCACCATGCACGAGGTATTTTTCACCGAAGCGGGTGATCCTGTCCCGGAAGGAACGGTCGAATTTCCGGCGGCTGACGGCCCTCCAGATCTCGACCGCATCATGACCATTGCCGATCGGATCGGGCTGACTATCCTCAAACCGGAAAGTTCTGCACCATAGTTAAGTGTCGAACGACTGGAAATATTACGATACGATATAACAGTTTCAAAGGAAATCTTAGAGGCAAAGCACTTAAACAATTAGAAGTGTAAGTGTGTCTGTAATAGCGTTGAGAAGTGGTTAGAAAGTCTCTAACATTTTTCAACGTTTCTATTGCTTTTCAATAGTCACACAGCAAACAGTTTTGCGTGTTTTCAAATGGCAATGTTAGAAAGTTGTTAGAAAGTCTGAAAAATAATGTATAATAACAATGACTTACAACTTTGAAACTATTGAGTGGGAATGAAAGGCCGTGGAAGGTTTAATTAATTCGATTTTAAGGGTATTTCTGCCCTCAAACATTTCTCCAATCACTGAAAAATATTAAAGAATTTTTCTTTATTACTTGGTATTTCAAGCGCCATAGCCATTATTTTGGATTGGTATCCTCTTACTATGTTCTTGTCTTTTCTATTTTGCCTAATTTGGGTTTACGGTGCATGGTTGCGATCTGAACCTCAGTTAAAATGGGTTAATATAATTTTTCTATTAATTTGTGGTGTTGGTATCACGCGATATTTTGCAGAAAAATAAATGAGCAATGTTAACGAAATTAAATCATAGATTGTTGAACTAGCGGTCTGTGCTATGACAGCATCCAAACCCTTAGTTAGAAAGTAGAAGTTGATTTTTTTCTAAATCTATTGGTTAAATAATCGTATGAATAAGAATAAAAACGGTGACGTTACAATGGATCATTCATTCCGAAGTAAATCAGCTAAAAATTATAGTATAGTGGCAAAAATATTTCACTGGGGATTTGTTCTGGTGTTTGTTTATGGAATATTTAAACAGGTGGATGAGTTGGAACAACTTGCCGATAATTCTTTATTGAGGTTTGAGATGGCATTCGCAGCAGTGTTTTTAACAATACTTATGGCGAGGTTTATTTATATGAAAAAAACACAAACATCTGCACTGCCCATAAACACCTCTCATGTCCAAAAAGGCGCTGCAAAAATCGTACAATACGGAATGTATGTATGTCTTGCGTCTATTGCAATTTCTGGCATGTTAATTGGCACATTATATTGGGCTAACATTAAAAGTGGGTTCATTATGGAAGCGGTAATAAGCGTGCATGAGTTCTCATTTACAGTAATTTATGGGCTCATTGCTATTCATATTATCGCCGCACTCTATCATAGATTCTTGCAAGATGGCGTTTGGAACTCAATGGTTCCATTTTGGAAAGAACAGAGTAAGCTGGATTAGTAACGATAGCGTTTGTTACTAATCTGTGGTGCCGAAATCTGCGCGGTATAAATCTATCAGACCTAAGATATCGAACCTTGCCTTGCCGTTATAGCTCAGCAATACACCTCAAATCACACCTCTATTAATATTAGCTATTTTTAGATTAGAAAATAATATATTATTTCTAAATTGTCAGTCTGATTCACCAAGACACTAAAGACCAGTTTAGAATTCTCATTTTATAATATTGTAAATAAGTAGAGGTGATAATGTTCACTGTATTAGCAAAGAAAGAATTTTCACTTACGCAGAAAATTAGATGGCTTAGACTATTTATGCGGGCAGGCTATGACCAGCGATTTAATAGCATCATTGGTATGATATATGACTTTATTCCGACCAAAACCCCTATCATAGTTGATATTGGGGCCAATGTCGGTAACTTTACGCGAGGCTGCACCCAGCAATCGAAGAAAGCGCAACTTGTCTTGGCTATTGAGCCTTCGCATTACGTCTTTCCTATTTTAGAATTTTGGTCAAAGATCTGGTCGTCTAAGAATACCAACATTATTTGTAGAAAGAATATCTTGTCGGATAATTCGGGTATTACCAAACTACATACCCCTATTAAAGACTCAGGCTCACTCAGGGTAGGACTAGCCTACACAGGCGAGCAAAAACATAAAGAAGTATATAGTGAAACTGTTCAAAATCTGAGGCTGGATGACATGCTTATAAAGGAGGGCATATCACATGTTGATTTAGTTAAGATTGACGTCGAGGGAGCAGAAGAAAATGTCATAAATGGCGCGCCAGTGCTGCTCAATGAAATCCGTCCGATTTGGTATATTGAACTTGATGATAGCCGTGCTACCCCCATGGGTAATTCATCGCAAAGAGTGTTTAATCGCATGATAGATGCGGGGTATAAAGCCTATTTGATAGCGGCGGATATTAATCCTATCCATGTTTTGTCACTGCAAGGAAATGATAATTATCTGTTTGTTCCAAATTAAGGGAGATATGATTACGCAAGGTGATAGATGTATTATGGTGCGACAAATTCTGCAAATTGATTCTGACATCTTGTAATTGCTGTATTGAACCCTCGGATAGAAGCAATATTCGTTTGATATTCTTGGTGGTTGACGGCGCCTAGTCTATTACACCGATATCTTTAAAACTAGAACAAAACTGACTAAAAGTAGAACGCTTTGGTTTGTAATATACGATACATTTATAAGTGTCATCGATACTATTATCGACCTATTTTGATGCTAGCTCGTCCAGCGTAAATAATAATTCTAAACCATAACTTTTTGTGAGAAAAATTTTCAAAGATTGTGAATTACCGATAAGGTCAATAAAAAGTCTGTTCACTATTGAAACATGCCCCGATTTCTTTTCATTAACCGACAATATTCGGTTTATCGATACATTAACTATGTTTACACCTTAAAAATAAGCATTAATAAAAGGCCCGAATAATTACACATATTGAAAATACATTATTTCTAAAATGATATAAACTTTTCCAAAAAATTTTGTTTTTTATCGGAATATATTTACATAGTTACATGATTAATAGATTATGTTCAACTTATGTGCGGTCAACTTATGCAAACCGCTTGTCCAAAAGGAACAAATAATGTCTCAATCATCTAAGGATACTAAATTCAACGATTTTGACAGGGTCGATGCTGTTAGCCTCTCCGATCTAAGAGATAAATTCGGGGGCTCGCTTAAACAATATTTAACGCAGAATAAACTTTCAGACGTCATCATTTTATTTCCAGCAGACATAGATGTAAAAGACCATGGTAGAACGCGTTTTTTTGCCGTGATGGCAGTCACAACTAATTTCTCAATGCCTGAGATGATAGAGCCATTTGCACGGTCTCTTGCTGATGAAAATCAGACGCTTTTATTTAGCTGGGTTCCGGCCCATCTATTTGGGTCTGATGAATTTTCTATCTACATTGAATCCTCGGAGTTTGGCGAGCTCTTGGTGAATGGTATTGTTGGTGAAATTATACGTGAGGCAAATATCGAAGAAGCAGTTGAATATCTGGCCAATAAAACTTCTACATAAAGTCAGTCCAATCAACGCCAAATTAGAAAAAATTTGAATGATTTTCTAAAGGGGGCTCTAAACATCCTGGTTAACCAGACGTAATCATAAATATGATGAGTGATTTACTAAAAATTCAATCAGAATTGGACAGAAGACCACAACAGATGAAGCCAGCAAATCAGAAGTCAGAAAATTTGGAAGAAGAGAGTGGTTTAGGCGTAATAGAGCCAAACCCCTTTTTGGCATCACCGCGTCTCTTTGGGCCCAAATGTTCAACTCTTGAATGGCTTGGTGGTTTCAGAGCGTTCGAATTAGTTTGTGATACAGCAACTGATATTTAGCATCATAGCGTTAGCTAACCTAATTCTAAACTCTAACCATTCGTAAAAAAAGCGAGCTTCTAAATAGTGTTTTTATGAAGATATTTATCGATAATCATTGACAGGATATGTACATCTAATAAAACTCCTATAGCAAATTTAATAATAAAATATCAGCGGAGGAGATGATTATGATCGAGCAGATTAATGTAGGTGTGATTGGTACGGGTTGGTGCGGCGGAATAAGAGCTAAAGCGTGCTCAGATAACCCTCTTGTTGATAGGCTTTTCATCGCTGAAATCAATGATGCACGTCGTGCAGAAGTTGCAGAACAATATGACGTTCATGAGGCTGTTTCTGACTGGCAGAACCTTATTCTTAACCCAGATATTGATACTATTATTATATCTGCAACTCCTGAGACCACCCACTATCCCATGGCGCTTGCAGCATTGCAGGCCGGGAAAAATGTGTTTATGGAGAAGCCGATCGCAACAACATTAGAACAGGCGGACGAGCTTATTCAGACTGCAATTGACAAGGAAGTTAAATTCACGATCGGATATTCTCAGCGTTTTAATTCAAAATATGCATATGTGCAAAAAGCATTAACAGAAGGGTTGATAGGCGAGCCAGTAACTTGCCTTGTAAGCAGACATGTAACCCGCGAACTTGGATCTAAAATTTCTGGTAGAACGGCTCTTTCTCCTGCCGCAATGGAGGCAACACATGATTTAGATTTTCTATTATGGTGTTTGCGTCCAAGGAAACCAGTGAAAGTTTATAGCCAGACTGCTGGTAAATTATTCTCTAAAAACAGCGAAACGCCTGACCATCAATGGATTTTGGTGACGATGGATGATGGTACGACAATTACAGTTGGTGCTGGTTGGATACTTCCTCTGGGATATCCAAATTATGCTCATACATGGATAGAAGTTATCGGAACAGACGGTGCATTGATTATAGATGATTCTCATAAAGATGTGCACCTTACAACGACTAAGGATGGTATACAATATCCAATGTCCTCTATGCCTGGCGAGCCTGTAAATCATACCTATGCGGGTCCTATGTATGAAGAAACAGTTCATTTCTTAGATGCAGTTTGCCGAAATAAGCCAGTTCTGGTTAAACCCGAAGAAGCAAAAGAAGTTATGGATTTATATACTGCTGCTGATTTATCTGTTGAGCGAGGGGAGCCTGTGATGCTGCCCGTTAATAGTTATGGGTAAGACTTAAGCTTAAATTTCTGTTAAACTAGCTTAGCAAGGATATATATAGTCTAAATGCTTCTTGATATACTGGACATAACTGTGCCAGTGCTGTTGATACTTGGTCTTGGCAGTGCTCTTTACATATTGAAGATCCATTTTGACTCTAAAACTATTGGTATCTTGATTATTAAGATAGCAACGCCCTGCCTTACTTTTACAACTTTGGTTAAAACAGATTTTACCCTTGCAGAATTATCGCAATCGGGCTTAGCAGCATTGCTGGTGATGGCGCTGGTTGCTGCTTTTTCGTTTCCTTTTATAAGATTCCAAGGAGACCGTCTTGGACCTTATATGAGTTGCCTGCTACACCCCAATTCGGGCAATTTACCTTTGCCTTTATGCTTGTTAGCATTTGGGGAGGCAGGCCTTGCGCTTGCATTTCCTTATTTTGTGGTGATTTCGGTCTCTCAGAATACATTTGGCTATGCAATGATTGCAGGTACACTAAAATGGAAAGAGTTGTTATTCCATCCAATTGTTGTTTCAGTAACCGCTGCCTTAATTGTTAAAATAGCTGATGTTCCTATACCAGAGATGATACTTACAACAACATCTTATCTTGGTTACACGGCTATTCCTCTTCCTTTATTGTTGCTTGGATATGCTTTGCCGCAAATATCTGCTGGGAACCTTAAAAAAGGAATAATATATGCATTCGCACGGTTATTATTTGGCAGTCTTGCTGGATTATCTGCCATCTATGTATTAGGGCTCTCTGGCATGATAGCAGGCGTTGTGATGATAATGGCTTGTATGCCAGTTGCGCTATTAAATTTTATTATTGCGGTTGAACGTGATGTTGAGCCATACACAATAGGAGGCATGGTCATCATATCGTCGCTTACGATGATAACCCTTATTCCCGTACTTGTTTGGCTCGTATTATGGGCGTTTCCAGTTTGATTAAGCAGTTTGATTAATTCGCATCGAGTTACGTTAACCCAAGATATGAGGGATTTTGCATTATGACAGAAACGCGGTTGTTGCACCGTAACACACTGCCATTGGAGCTAAAAACATTGCTTCTGGATTATCCAAAATCTGATTGGCAGGGGCATCCCAATTTTTCGGATTTTAGTGAGTTTTGGTTGCAAAGGCACACCATGTTTCGAGAAATAGGGATGCGTTTAATTCATTTGTCTCAGTCAATGTTAAATAAAGATATTGAGGCAAGAGAATATCAACGCCAGCTATTTGGATATTCTGAATTTATGCTTCATCAACTCCACACTCATCATATGATGGAAGATACTTATTTTTTCCCAGAAATTGGAAAGAATGATACTAAGACCCAAACCGCAATTGAGCTATTAGAGTCAGATCATATTGAAATTGGCAGGTTAATTCATGATTATACGGCCAGCTTGCAGCAATGCTCAACACCGACGCTCACATCGACAAAAGCAGATACTCTTCTGAGCCTTCAGAGTGTGTTTAACACAGCACTCACACAGCATTTAGATGATGAGGAGGAAATCATTGTTCCAGCAGCTTTGCATTTTGGCTATATCAGATAAAAAATGCTAACATTATGTAAGGTTTGTTTTTACCTCTATTGAATAACATAGGGCTGATATTAAATAGATGAAATCAGATAGAATAAGAGAAGGGACAGACAGATGAGCTGGAACCCAGAATTAGGCGCTTTAATGCCTGATGTTACAAGCATTGATGCTATTGAAACCGTAATCGTACCAAGAGCGCGGGATATTGGCGGGTTCGAGGTGCGCCGTGCATTACCAACCAAACAAAAACAGATGGTAGGTCCTTTTATCTTTTTTGATCACTTTGGCCCTGCTGAGTTTTTAACAAATCAGGGAATTGATGTAAGACCCCATCCTCATATCGGGCTTGCCACCTTAACCTATCTTTTGGAAGGCGCTATAGAACACAGAGATTCTCTTGGCACGTTGCAGAAAATAATGGCAGGAGATGCCAATTGGATGGTTGCTGGAAACGGAATTACCCATTCAGAGCGCACAGGGGCTAGTGAGCGTTCGTCTGAGCATACATTATTTGGGATACAAAGCTGGGTTGCCTTGCCTGAGAAGGAAGAAGATAGAACAGCAAGTTTCTCCCATCACACGCAGACTAGCCTGCCTTATATTGAAGATGGCGGTATTGCTGCCCGCTTGGTTGCAGGCACTGCTTGGGGTGGGGGCTCACCTGTCGAACAGCTCTCAGATATGTTTTATATAGATGTAAGCCTTAAAGCATTAGCCAGTATGCCCCTGCCAGATGAACATGAAGATAGAGCAATTCACGTTATGCAAGGGCAGATATCTGTTGCAGGTCAGTTTTTCGAAGCTGGAAGGATGCTGGTATTTCGTCCAGGAGATAAAATCACACTTACAGCAGGCGAGCAGGGTGCAAGATTAATCTTACTAGGAGGCGCTACTCTGGAAGGGCCGCGATATTTATGGTGGAATTTTGTATCCTCTTCGAAAGAGAAAATTGAGCAAGCTAAAAAAGACTGGGCGGCCGGCGAATGGGAGAAAGGACGCTTTCAGCTTCCCCCCGGTGATAGCGATGAGTTTATTCCGCTTCCAGATAAGTAAAAGCCTGAATATAGAGTGTAAGCAAACCTCTAATCACCTGAGATAAATTTAAGTTATAAAAAAAGAAAGTTTTAAAAATGTCTATAAGACCTGTTAAAAAAACATCTGTTGCGCGCCCTGCTATGGAAGGCGCTGGCGTTCATCTTCATCGTGTTTTTGGATTTGGTGATACAAAACCGTTTGATCCGTTTTTAATGATGGATGATTTTAGAAACGATCATCCAAACCAATATAGCAAGGGTTTTCCGTGGCACCCGCATAGAGGGATTGAGACAATTACCTATGTGCTAAAGGGAACAGTTGCGCATGCAGATAGTCTTGGTAATTTTGGTGATTTATCTGATGGCGATATTCAATGGATGACAGCAGGTTCAGGCATAATTCATCAAGAAATGCCAAAAGGAGATCAAAACGGCCATATGCATGGTTTTCAACTTTGGGCAAATCTGCCTTCTGCAGATAAGATGACGACCCCTAGATATCAGGATATAAAATCAAAAGAAATACGCATTTTGGAAGAAGATGATGGCAGCAAAATCAAGGTAATTGCTGGTAACTTTAAAGGTGTGAAGGGGCCTGTTGATAATATTTCTGCAGATCCGCATTATTTGGATATATTTGTGCCTGCTGGGATGAGCAAGCGCTTTCCCTTTGATACCTATCGTCAGGGATTTGCCTATATTTTCGAGGGCAGTGCGCGCTTTGATGGTGCCTCAAACCCTGTTGGTGTAAAAGTTGAAAAAGAGTATGGCGGACGAGAAGTAGAGATAAGAGACCTCTCTGGAAATAGAACTCTTGTATTGTTTGATAGAGGGGATGAGGTGGTAGTAAATGCCGGGCCAAAAGGCGTGCGGTTCCTGCTTATCTCAGGAAAACCTTTGAAGGAGCCAGTTGCATGGCATGGGCCAATTGTAATGAACACCCAAGCTGAGCTACAACAGGCGATTAAAGAGTTGAATAATGGTACTTTCATCAAAACAGGTTCAGCAGGACACGGATACTAACGTGCGCTTTTGGTACATCCTATTATGAGCAATTTACGCCTTAAAAACCATTGGAAGCTTCCAGAACCTATACCAGTACCTACTTCTGGCAATTAAAGGTGCTGTGTTAGCACTGACGGGACAGCAGCTAGCCATAATTTGTCTAACTCAAGCATCTGTTTTCTGTCGATTATGCGTGCGACCTTCCAATACCTGCCGCTTAACACAAAATAACCGAGCTCTTTTTCGAGGGCTAGTGCGTCTGTTACTGCCGCTTGGTCAAGGGTGCGAAATTGCGGAGATAATTCACTTCTGGTTTCGCTTGCGCGCGGGAATATCAAACGAGATGGTAGCTGTGATAAGTTCACGCTCTCACATCCTTGCTGTAAGGCTAAAACGTAGAATCTGGCAGCACATGCCTCAAGAGAGGTTAATGAGATATCATCACGCAATGGGTCAGGCTCGCCTGTGCCATAAAAATGGGTAGGGCCTTTTTTGGGATAATGCATATCACATCCCATAAACGCTATTTGCTTTGGTTTAAAATGGTCTAATATCCAGTAAGCTGCCGTAAACGCCATGGTGCCGCCAGCATAAATAAATCCCCCATATTTATTCTGCGCAGGCACAAAACTTTCCTCATCAACAAGGTTTTGGTTTTCATTAACTATCGGAGGCAAGCGCTCTGGCAATAAGTCATGTGGGTAGATTAAATCATTCCAGTCATCACGTACTTGCCAGGCATTATTTATCGCAACTATTCTATCAAAATTTTTGTTATCCCACTGTCTGGCAATGATGCTGTTAGGTGCAGAACCAAGAAGTAATACTCTATCCATGTAGCTTTCGTCCCTGTTAACCTTCTAATGTAGGCAATTACATACGCCCCTATTAATAGCTAGAATAGTATATAAGAGAAACCTCAAATAAATTTATTTGCGAAAATCACTGAATTGACTATGATTTACTATTATAGAGGGTTGGAAAAATCTAAACTGGTTTGACATCTTAAAGTGAAAAATAACATGGAAACGAAACGCTCATTCAGCTATCTGATGATGGCATTAAATGAGATAGAAGAACATTTAGAGTTACAAGCCAATTCACAGAATGAGAAACTCATTCTTGCATCCATTATACTAATTGCAGAAGAACATAGTGGAAGTGCTTATATTGATTATATAAAAACACATCCATTGACAGCTAAGATTCCTCTTCCCTCACTATATCGGGGATTAAATGTGCTTATTGAGCAGAAAAAAATATACCATATTGGCAGAGAGAGATCTGGTGTGTATGCTTTATCTGACGATGACATAACGCTATAATAATGGTCCTTTATCATGGTGTGCGTATCGGTCTCTGCTTATTATATAGCCGAAGATGTGCGGGCCAACTAAATTGAATAAATGTGTTTAGGAAATAGAATAAAATGACAAAAGCAAGGCGCGGCATTTACGCAGCTGCTATATCCCCATTTAACAAGAATTATCGACTCGAGCACTCAAAACTCACTGATTATTGTTCTTATTTACTTACAGATGGTGGGTGCGACGGGGTGGCTCCAATTGGTACTACGGGGGAGGGGGCCTCTATCTCAATTGAAGATAGGGTATCTTTGCCAAAATCGCTTTGTGATGCGGGTATTCCTTGCGACAGGGTAATAGTTGGAACAGGCAATTCATCAACGCCTGATGCAGCACGAATATCCAAAGCAGCTTTGGAGTATGGTTATGTTAACCAGCTGGTGCTGCCACCATTCTACTATAAGTCCGTTAGCGATGATGGATTATATGATTATTTTTCATTTATGATAGATACTATTAATTCTGATAAATTGCGTATTTATCTATATCATTTTCCGCAAGTCTCGCAGGTTCCCATCTCTGTTGATTTGGTGGTGCGTTTAAAAAAAGAATTTGGGCCTATTATTGCTGGTTTAAAAGATTCGTCTGGTGATTTTTCACAATCTGCCGCATTTGCCCAGGCCACAGGCGGAATAGAGAAAGATTTTGACGTCTATCCGTCTTCGGAGGCATTTTATTTTAAGGGAATTGATGCGGGTTGTGCGGGTATTATTTCAGGCTCAACAAACGTATTTGCAACATTTGTTCAAGCCGCCATAAAAGCCCCTGACGGACCAGACAGCAAGGAATTTAAAAAGGTAGTTGAAGCCCGCAGTTTTATAGGCGGGTTTAATTTAATGGCAGCAATGAAATCAGCAGAAGCCAATCGGATTGGAGATGCGGATTGGGAGCGGCTTGCACCACCATTGCGCCCATTAAAACCAGAGGAAAAGCAAAAGCTATATTCTGGTTTATCAGAAATTTTTGCGAATTAGGAGGGGATAGCAATGGATGGACAGATAGATAAGGTAACTCGGAAAAGCGACCATATTGAAACATCTCAGAATTTAGATGATTTTAAAAATTGGCCTGTAGAATTAATCGAAGAAATGAAGCAAAGCCATAATAATGGGTGCGTTGGCTCTATTTTAGTGTCAGAGACGCCTCAGCTTAGGGTATGGCATTTAAGATTACCTGCTGGCTATCGATGTCCATTTCACCGCCATGTAAACCCTTATTTCTGGAGTTCACATAATGATGGCCGTGCTCGTAATTATTTTTCATCAGGGGAAATTAAAGAAGTAAATCATTTTGCAGGTGAAACCAGACATTTTCATTATGGTGGGGATGAATATATGCTTCATTCAGTTGAAAATATCGGTGATACCGAATTATTATTCACAACGGTTGAATTTATCGATGGAGAGAATGAACCACTGGAAATCCCAGATGGATACCGCTTAAAAGAGCCGACTATCTAGCCAGATTACTAAGCATCATTTTAAAGTAACGATAGGATAGATAAATGTCAGATGTAACATATTCAGAAAAAATGCCTGTCCCTGAACATATGAAAGCTTGGGTGCTTGGAAATCCAGAAGAGCTTGTACAAATCTCTAAGCCGGTTCCTGTTCCTGGAAAAGCAGAAGTGCTTGTTCGCATTGATGCAATCGCAATTTGTGCAACAGACCTTGAAGTGATGAAATATGGCACACCTGCACTTATTGAAGGCGGGGATCCTTTTAACAAAAATTTTACACCTGGACATGAATATATGGGCACGGTTGCCGCATTAGGACCAGGCGTAGATGAATTTGAAATTGGTGACAGAGTAACCGTTGAAATTCACGCTGGTTGCGGCCAATGTAAAAGATGTCGTTCTGGTATGTATACATCCTGTCATAATTACGGGTTGAATTACGGAGATATAAATAAAGGCCATCGCGCCAATGGCTTTACCTCCGAAGGTGGTTTTTGCCAATATGCCATCAATAATATCAACACCATGATCAAAGTGCCTGATGATATGAGTGATGAAGTTGCAACCTTGGTGGTGACGGCTGGTACATCCATGTATGGATTAACCGAACTTGGCGGCCTTGTTGCAGGGGAATCTGTTGTTGTGATTGGCCCTGGGCCGATTGGATTGCTTGCTGTTGCAGTTGCAAAGTCACTTGGTGCATCACCAGTTATACTTGTTGGTACCCGCGAAAACCGGCTTGAAATAGGACGAAAGCTTGGCGCTGATATCATCCTTAATGCAAAACAAGTTGACGTTGAAGCAGAGGTAAAAGCAATTACCGGAAAAGGCGCTGATTACGTTATTGATTGTGCAGGCTCAGAAGAAACTGTAAATCAATCTGTGCATATGACGAATAGAGGCGGCAAGGTCTGTCTGGCAGCCTTTCCAAAAAATGCAGTAACGTTTGATATTGGGTATTTAGCGGTTAATAACATTTATCTATATGGAATACGAGGTGAGGGTAAGTCAGCAACCCACCGTGCAATGGCGTTTATGGCTGAAAAGAGATTTGATGCAAGCCTTGTGCATACACATACATTTGATATGAACGACTTACCTGAAGCAATCCGATATGCCAGAGACAGAGTAGATGATGCTATAAAAGTGGTGGTAACAAACAGCTATTAATATTGCTTCTAAAAACCTGTTTTTATGGTGTTTTATAAATATGCTAGAGGAGATGATTTTGCATGAAAACACACGCTATAATTCTTGAAAGTCAGGGTGGTCCTGAGGTAATGCAGCTCAAGACAATTGAGATAGCAGAGCCGTCTGAAGGCGAGATATTAATAGAGCAGACAGCAATCGGCTTGAATTATATGGATGTATATCAGCGCTCTGGATATTATAAAATGCAGACACCAATGCATTTGGGGCTGGAAGCAGCTGGTACTGTTATTAAGCTTGGATCTGGGGTTACTCATTTGAATGTGGGTGACCGGGTTTGTTATGGCCCTAATCTTGGCGCTTATGCAAAACATCGACTTTTGCCAGCAGCACGAGCTGTAAAAATTCCTGAAACAGTCTCTGACAAGCTTGCGGCAGCTATCTTGATGAAGGGAATGACAGTTGAATATTTGCTGTGCAGAACCTATCGGGTTCAAGCAGGCGAGACTGTTTTATTCTATGCGGCCTCTGGCGGGGTTGGGCATCTTGCAGGTCAATGGGGCAAGCATATTGGCGCAACCATGATCGGTGTGACATCAGGCCCTGAAAATTGTGCTTCCATCTTAAAGTTTGGCTATGAGTATGCTTTGGACAGAAAGAGCGATAATATAGCACAAAGGGTGCATGAAATAACAGACGGTAAAGGTGTTCCAGTGCTTTATGATTCTGTTGGGAGGGATAGTTTTGAGGCCTCTCTTAACTCTTTGTCGCCGCGTGGATTTTTTATCTCATTTGGAGCAACGACAGGAGAAGCGCCTGCCGTTACACCGTCGCAGTTGCAGCATAATGGCTCATTGTATTTTTGCCGTCCATCGCTTGCTAATTATGTGGGCACCAGTGAGGAATTGCAAATGTCAGCTAATACCGTATTTGCACTATTAGCTGACGGTGTTTTAGACGTATCAATCGATAGAGAAGAGAGTCTGTCGAATATTATAGAGCTTCATCGCGATTTAGAGGCAGGAATAACAACTGGCTCAACCATAATCATTCCGTGATGTATAACAAAAGGGTGTTTCAATGCCCTATTATAATTGGATTTAAGCAGGGATTGATTAATGCCAGTATCTTATCTTGAACATTATTTAATTGTCGCAAAGTCATATCAGGCGAGCTGTGATTGGTATGTATCAAACCTTGGAATGAGGGTCGGACCTCACCCAGATTTTGGGCCAGAGGTGGAGGTAACATGGCTTTATATTGGTGATCAGGACATTATTCATATCGTGCCACCAAGAGAGCCTGAGGCCAGCGACAATACGCCCATTAGCTTCTCTGAAGAGGATATTGCAAAAGGTGGCAGACCTATTCATCATATTGCGTTTCGTGCTTCAGGCCGAAAACAAATGATTGAGACTTTTAAAAAGAACAACACGCCCTTTATTGAGCAAAAAGGTAAAAATGCGACATTAATACAGATATTCGTGCGTGATCCAAATGGAATAACAGTAGAGCTTAATTTTCCAGCTGAGGAAATGGACGAAACAGAAACCCTGCCTGTAATGTCATTAAAACCTAACTAACCGCATTTTGATTAGCGCCCTAATCATTATTTTGTGAATTCGCCTGCTTCTAGAATAACCAATTCTACCTCGCCAGCGCCGTCTTTTCGGTTGCTGGCAGCTTCTTGGTATTCATCGGACGCCCAACATGCTTCTGCAGCCTTTAGAGATGGAAATTCAATTACCACAAATCTCTCAAACTTTTTGGGGCCTTCTAGAATTTGAAAATCACCGCCTCTTGCTCGTATTTTTCCGCCGTGAGATGCAATGATTTCCGGCACTCTGTCGGTATATCTTTTATAGGCAACAGGGTCGTTAATTTTTGAGCGGGCCAACCAGAAAGCAGTCATTAAAATCTCCAAAAAAAATAAATATAGTCAGTATATGTGTTAAACATCATTCTTTTGCTGCTTACAACACTTAAAACGAACGCTTATGCGCTCTTTGATGACGGTGATTATTCTGATCTGAAATTAATTTAGAGAATTATTGTCGGTAATTTACGTAATTTTGGTTTATCTATTTCTGGTGATTTCAGTTATGCTATTTTAAATCTGTTGCATCTAAGGCAGACCAAATGCCATTGATATCAAAGAGGAATTTAGCAAAATGCAGTTTGAGACGATACTAACGGAAATTGACGAAAATATAATGCTGATTACCTTAAATCGGCCAAAGGCTCTCAATGCCCTAAATAGACAATTAGCAGACGAAATGCTCTCTGCATTGCGTATCGCAGATAATAACCGGGAAATCGGATGCATTATAATAACGGGGTCTGAAAAAGCATTTGCTGCAGGTGCCGATATCAAAGAAATGCAACAAAATTCATTTACAGAAATGTATGATTTAGACTGGTTCTCACAATGGGATCAACTCTCCCAAATACGCACGCCCATTATTGCAGCTGTCTCAGGTTTTGCGTTAGGGGGAGGGTGCGAGCTCGCATTAATGTGTGATTTTGTACTTGCCTCAGAGACAGCAAAATTTGGACAGCCAGAAATTTCACTTGGGATTATGCCAGGTATAGGCGGCAGTCAGCGTCTAACCAGAATAATTGGAAAATCAAAGGCAATGGAAATGTGCCTTACCGGGCGGTTTATGGATGCGCAGGAAGCCGAAAAAGCGGGGCTGGTAGCCAGAATAATCCCTCAAGAAAGTTTGTTAGAAGATGCCAAAAATACGGCACAGAAAATAGCTGGATTTTCAAAGCCAATAGTTCAGATGGCGAAGGAATCAGTGAATAGATCTTATGAGACAAGCCTATCGGAAGGGCTTAGATTTGAGCGAAGATTATTCCATGCGATGTTTTCAACAGTTGACCAGAAAGAGGGTATGACAGCTTTTATCGAAAAACGACAAGCTGTGTTCAAGGACAAATAACAAACCAATCATAATTGGCTCTCTTAATCTAGGGACTATGTATTAATATCCAGAGTATTAATATCCAGAGAATTAATATCCAGAAAGATTACGCTAAATCTTCACTTAATATCGTCATTTGGACGTGATAGCAAACATCGCCATCTTCATCATCCTTAAAGACTATCCCAAGTGTTTCGCCGGCAATCGTGATTTCAACAGAGTCCCTAGTTTCTTCTCTTGGCTTTAATATAATGTCTGCTCCAGAAAATTTTGCTTTTAGAAAAGCCTGTATTTTTTGTATTTCTTCTGAATGCATAATGTGCCTCTTTGTGCTGAAGAAAATTAATGATGAAAAAAATTCTTTATGAATGATTTGTTATTTAATGTCCAGTAATTGAGATAGTGCCAGCTTATAAATAATAAATAGTTTTAATTCTATGTAGCATCAATCCATATGACGGGCAATTTGACCACCATGACTAGGCCAATTTGGGCGTGTTGAAATATCATGTGTATTATTACATTTACCGCATCTCAAATTACGCCCGATTTCAGGAACAGGATAATTTGCCCCTAATCTTTCGATAATGTGTGTAGTTTTAATTACATTATTATGATTGCATCTATTGCACCAACAAAAAATATCCAGCTTCTCGCATACCAAATCATGCAATGTTATCGACGGTAATGTGTTTGCAGTATCATCTGTTAGTTTTTTTTTATTGAATAATCCCATTATTTACTGCTTAAACCTATGTTACACTATTACCGATTGCCAAAAGCTTGTTCTTGTTTTGTTCTAATTTAGATTAGTTTTAATTAAGTTTCAACTAAAATTGCATATGTGGAACAAGCAATGTCTTTAAGAGCAGAAAAGTTAAGAATAAAATAGTTATCGCTAATATATACGGAATAATGCCAATTTAAGATTTAGCGGGCATAAATAAGTCTGGGAAGATTATTCAGATATGAAATTACGCTCTCAAGAGAGCTAGACTTATTCAGTGTTTTATGTCTGTCATGTAATAAAAACAGCGAATTGCCACCCGTGCGCAATCTTCGTTTTTCAATAACTAAAACAGGCGTTTCATGAGCATGCCTGTAAATTGAAAATAAAGCGGCATCGTGCGAATTATCCAACGCATAATCTCGCCAATCACCACGTGCAACCCTTGCAGAATAGGTGGATAGAATGATAGATAGTTCTGTGCGACTAAAGTAATATGGTTTTTTGTGTTTTTTGATGTTAGATAAATTTGTCATTTGGATTTAGAATACGTAAATAAGAAATACTGTTCAAGATATTCTGTATATTTAAAGAAAATTCATAATGCGATATGCACAAATAGATTTTGATGTGGTATCACTGTTCTACCTTAACTTGACAATAATGAATATGTGAAAGGCTAGCGTTAACATGGCTGATATATTTGATGAGATTGAAGAAGATTTACGCCGTGATAGGATGAAGGATCTGTGGCAACGCTATGGTAATTATATTCTTGGTTTGGCAGTCCTTATTATAATTGGCGTCGCTGGTCATCAAGGATATAATTATTGGACTAAAACCCAGTCGCAGGCATCAGGGGATAGTTTTTTCGAGGCGGTAACAGCTGAAAATACGCTAGATGCATTAAGCGAAGTTGTATCAGAATTACCAGACGGGTATGCTATGCTGGCGCGCTTTAGAATGGCTGCTTTATATGCAGAAGATGGCAATAGCGCAGCTGCTGAGCAAAGTTATCTTGAATTGAGTGAAGATACGTCTATCGATACATTTTACCGGGATACTGCATTGCTATTATCTGTCATGAATGCGCCTAATTCTGCGGATAAAAATGCGTTAATTGACCGGATTTCTGATATTTCTAGTTTTGCTGGACCGCTTCAAGGCCTAGCGTTGGAGACAAGTGCTGGCCTATATCTCGAACTCAGTGAGGCAGATAAGGCTGTCTCTTCTCTAACACAAGCATCTAAATTATCCGACATTCCGTCATCTTTAAGACAACGTATCTCTCAGTCACTGTCGATAATTTCAGAAAAATATACTGACAGCGCGTCAGTTGTCTCGCAGTAGAAGTGTTTATGCTGAAGCTACCTAAAAATATTCTGTTATTGATGATATCGGTATCATTGGTATCTTGTGCAAATGATGGACGGGTATTGCCAGGGGAAAGGCAGTCTGTATTGCCTGCCTTTAGTGATGTTTCTATTGATGAAGAAGCGTCAAATGAAGATGTCTTAAGCGATACTCAACCTATCACTACCGAGGCAACCCATGCGGGCGGAAATGAGAGGCATTCTGGTGGTAATTTGTCTTTGGTGTTCCCATTATCTCTTAGCTGGTCAGCGCGCACTAAAGGTATCAAAGATAATGCAATCGATTTACCACAGCCCATTATAGCTTCAGGCCATGTATTTTCTATTGATGGTGATAGTAAGCTTCATGCATTTGCCCTTGCGACAGGCACGCTATTATGGTCATTTAGTTTGGATCCACAAGCAGATGATCCAACTCCTGGTATCAAGGGGGGGATTGCTTACCGCAATGGTGTGATTGTAGCGCATTCGGGAAGACAGAATTTATATGCGCTGGATGCCAATACTGGCAGTGTTATCTGGCAAAAGACATTAGATGAAAGCCTCAGAGGAGGTCCCACCTTAAGCGAGCTTAACAGTGTTATTGTTACTGACTTAGATGGACAAGTATATTTATTGACGCTCTCCGACGGTACATTGATTTGGCAGCGCTCTGGATTTCCGGTAGAAACAGTCGTCTATGGGACTTCTTCTCCTGCCATATTAGACCAAAATTTAATTGTAAGTGGGCAGGCAGGCGAAATAGCAATTTATAATATGTTGTCTGGTGCATTGTTATGGGCAGATTCCCTTGCAAGCTTTAACCCAAGAACACCTTTGGAACGTCTTGGAGATATTCGAGCCTTTGCCGCAACTGACCAGAGATATGCTTATTTTATTAGCCAGTCTGGTAGAATGAGCGCCTTTGAGGTTAATTCTGGGTTTGAGGTATGGGCCAAACCATTAAGCGGTATTGAAATGCCATGGATTGCTGAAAACACGATTTTTGTTGTAACAATCGATGGCAGATTAATAGCAATGAGAAAATCTGATGGCGCAGTGCGCTGGGTAACTGAATTGCCAGGGGCTATCCCAGAGGGCATTGCTGCTACCAAAGATCTGCCGCGTTATATGGGGCCTGTCATTGCTAATGGTGAAGTATTGATAATCCGCAAAACAGGTGAATTATACAGGTTTGATGCTCATTCAGGAAAGCTCATTTCAAAATCAAATTTGACGTCACAAATCACAACACCTTTTCAAGTAGCAAACCAGCATCTAGTAGCGTTATCGCGCGACGGAACTATTCGGGTATTTAATTAAATCATGGCATTTACGATTGCAATTGCCGGCAGGCCAAATGTTGGCAAATCCACTCTGTTTAACAGATTAACAAAAACCAGACATGCTATCGTGAGTGATGAGCCAGGTGTAACGCGCGACCGCCGCGATGGCGAAGCGACACTTGCTTCTATGAAGTTCAGATTGATTGATACTGCCGGGCTTGAAAAGGCCAAAGCAGGCTCTCTGCAAGACAGAATGCGCCAGCAATCACAGGTCGCAATTGAAATGGCAGACATTTCTCTGATGGTTATTGATGCCAGATCAGGTATCTTGCCAGATGATGCCTATTTTGCAAGCCAGTTAAGAAGGTCAGGAGCTCCTGTTATATTGGTGGCTAATAAATGTGAAGGCAAAAAAGGTGCTGAAGCATTGGCAGAAGCGTGGCAGCTAGGGTTAGGGGCGCCTATTCCAATTTCTGCCGAGCATGGCGAAGGCCTTATCGATTTATATGATTCCATCCTTGCTCTTGCTACTGACTTGGGACGGAATGACGAGCTTTTCGATGATGAGGAGGAGCTGCAAGAACCTATCATTTTTGGGGAAGGTTCCTTTTCAGAAGATGATGAGGCAACGCCAGATATCTGGGAAGAGGATGCAGAGCCAGAAGCGCCAGTGCGGATAGCGGTTGTTGGCAGGCCTAATATGGGTAAGTCAACTTTGGTAAATACATTGCTAGGGGAAGGAAGATTATTAACTGGGCCAGAGGCTGGAATAACACGAGATTCCATTATGGTTCCGTTCTCTTTTAATAATAAACCTTATGAAATTGTTGATACAGCTGGCATACGGCGTTCTGCGAGAATTTCAGAAAAGGTTGAAAAATTGATGGTTAATGACGCTCAAAGAGCCATTCAATTCGCCAAAGTCTGTATTCTCATGCTCGATGCCCGGCAACCCCCACACAAACAGGATATGACAATTGCTCGCCATATAGCAGATGAGGGAAGGGCGCTGATTATTGCCGCTAATATGTGGGATGATGTGAAAGATAAATCTGTCTCCATCAAGCAAATAAATGACAGGCTGCAAACATCACTTGCACAGTTGCGCGGTGTACCTGTGGTTCCTATTTCTGGATTATATGGTACAGGATTGGAGAGGTTATTTCAGTCCGTACAAATGATTAAATCCATTTGGCAGCTTAGAATTTCAACAGGCAGGTTAAACCGTTGGTTAGAAGTGATGCTAGAAGCACACCCGCCGCCGCTGGTTCAAGGAAGACGCCTTAGAATCCGCTATATGACTCAAATAAAATCAAGGCCGCCCACTTTCGCACTGTTTGTTTCTCGCCCGGCTGATTTGCCAGAATCCTATTTAAGGTATTTGATAGGCGGCCTGAGAGATGAATTTGGCTTAACAGGAATTCCTGTCAGAATGGTCATGCGGAAAGGCAAAAACCCGTATGCCTAAATTCTAGCGGTTATTCGCACATAGAGCTTACTGATTTAACGATATCTCTTAATACAACACCTAGCTCGCGAACTGCTTCGCTGCTGATTTTATAATCTTCTTGCAGATATAAATCCCGATTTATTTCAATTTGAATAGCATGCTTATTAAGATTTGGCTTGCCGTGATATTCTGTAATAAATCCCCCTGCATAGGGCTTATTCATCGAATAGGTTAAATCAAACTTTTTTAATTCCTTTTTTATTAAATCGGAACAATCCTGAGAGGCGCTATGACCGTTCATATCACCTATCACGATATCTGCAAGATCAGGGGATGATTGCGGCATTGAGTGAATATCGAGTAAAAATGATTTTTGAAAAATATGCTGCGCTTCATCTAGTGTTTGAGAAATTAAGGTGTGATAGGGTTGATGCCAAAGGTCTATTCGCTGTTGAACAGATTCATAAGTCGGTGGGACATTATATAATGGGCGCCGCGATGCTGAAAGGCGGGGGATAACCCCATAACCAGAATGGATATATCGCTGCCATCTGTCATTTGCTATCGTAACGGCTTTATTATTAACATTCTTTATTAATTTCGGGTCGAGAGCAGATTTAGGTCTGTTTACATCAATGATAGCTCTGCTACATTTGGCAATAATAGCGCATTGCTCTGAACTTACTAATGGCATTACGATTATGTCTGAGCCAACATCCTCTAATGTTCGCATGGCGTGAAGGTCGGCATTTCCAATCATCTGAGAGGGATAAAACCGTCCCCCATGCGGAACAGATAAAATCACTGGAGAATTTAAACATTCTCCGCCAATCTTTTGAGGAGCCAAAAGAGCTAATTCATCCACTAAAAACGCATCAATAGAGGGCGTTGTAAATCGAGCATTAAACGAAAAGTCATGTGTTTTAGAATACATGAAGATAAGATAAACATTTTTTAGTAAAACAAAAATAGTTTTTAAAGATAATTCCAACAGATAATTCTAAGAGATGATGCTAATAGATAATTCAGGGCAAATAAATATCACTTCTCTTAAGGCGTTGTATCATGCCAGACTGTCCTTGACAGGGGTAAGTGGGATGGTTAATTACTTATTCAAATAGTAGGTTTGGAGCGTTAGCTCAGCGGGAGAGCACCACGTTGACATCGTGGGGGTCACTGGTTCAATCCCAGTACGCTCCACCATTATTTTTGAAGTATACAGCGCCTTTCGGCGCTGTTTTCATTTAAGCATTGTTTTTTATAATTCGTTTAGATATCATTGTAATTTCAAAAATGTGTAGACATAGTGTAGACACGACCTCCCCCTTTTTTTTGATGAATGGGGCTGTAATGCGAAAAAAAATAACAAATTCGATGCTAGCTAAGTTATCAGTTTCCGAAGGTAAAGCTTCAATTAGAGTTTTTGACACTGAAATAATAGGTTTCGGTGTGCGAGTGATGGCTTCTGGTGTTGCATCCTTCATTTTTGAAAGACGACCGAAAGGTAGTAGAGTAGCTAAACGTATTACCATCGGAAGAGTAAAAGACTTAACAATTGAAAGTGCTAGAAAGCGTGCACTCCATCTAGCTAATGAATTTACTTCACCAGATTATCTATCGAATAAAGCAAAAATAGAATTAATTCCTACATTTAGCTCGGTTGTTAATAAATTCGAAGAATTACATTTCGAAGGTAAATCACCAAGATATAAGTCAGAAACAATGGGTTATTTGCGAAGATATGCAATAAAGCCACTAGGCAGTTTGAAATTAGACCAAGTTAGCCGGGCAAATGTTGCTAATATAATTACACCCTTGATGCAATCTGGAAGGAACCCAACTGCACAATCTATTTGGGGTGCTGTGTCAGCAGTATTAACTTTTAGCGTTCGATTTGGTTACTTAGAAGGCAATCCACTTATTGGCTCCCCTCCAAATTTCAATAAAAGAAGCAGAGATAGAGTTCTTTCTATTCAAGAAATATCAGACATATGGAGGTCAACTAAACTCCTAAATCCACAGCACCTCTCTATTGTAAGACTGCTCATTCTAATACCAGCAAGAAAAACTGAGTTGCTCGGTTCACAATGGGCTGAGATTTCGAATAATTGGCTGACTATTCCTGCTAAGAGAACTAAAAACAGTGACCCCACTTCACTTTATCTCTCGGAATTTTCATCAAAACAACTGCCTCTTAAACGAAATGATACGGAGTTACTGTTTACAACTAATGGAAGAACTCCAATGGTTTTAGGCAGTAAAGTAAAAAATAAATTAAAAACGGAATTAGATTTACCTCAATGGCAGTTCCATGATTTCAGACGCACCTTCTCGACAATAATGAATGAACTAATTGTTGACCATGCGGCCATAGAGGCTTGTTTGAATCATCGAGACGTCACACGCAGAGGTGTTGCTGGAATATATAACCGCTCCGAATATAAGGAACGAAAGCAATTCGTTTTACAAAAATGGTCAGATATAGTGGAGGAAGCTGTTGGAAGAGACTAAGTGGACACATGAACAACTGAATGTCTTAGATGCTTTGAAAATTGGTCAAGCCGATAAATTAATAAGATTCTTATTAGAAGGGGGTGTTCCTAATAACGACTTTCTGGCGGTAATAGAAAAATATCTAGAAGATGGAGATTTCTATTGGAAATCTAGCAATCCAAAGGTTGGTCGCCCTCATTCGGATAAGTGGGATGAGTGGACTTGTATTGGACTATATCGCTCTAAAAAGGAACTTCTTGAGAAATATCCATATAAGCGAGTTATTGATATAGAAGGAATGATGGAACAATCCTATGCAACAAATATTGATGACCTGAGGAAAAATATTAATCGTGGTAAAAATATTTTGAAGTCATTAGCAGAAAGAGATGGCATGGAATGGGCAAGTGTGCTCCTAGCGGCACCGAAAAGGGGTAAAACTAAATAATTAACCCCGCATCTTATAGTAAACCCAAATAATAGATTGTCTCCGTTAAGTAAATTAATGGAGACATAAATGAAGTTACTTAGAAGAGAAGAGGCGGCGCAGTATCTGAAATCAAAAGGGTTGCGCGCATCTAAAATTATGTTGGCTAGACATGCTATGTCTGGAACTGGTGCCAAATATACTATAATCGGCAGAACTGCTTACTATACAGAAGAGTGGCTTGATGAGTGGTTAAAAAGCCAACTTAAACCTGACACACATGCTTTTGCGCATATGCAGAGTTAGAAAATATGTCTGTGGAATGGTTTAAATGGGCAAAGACTGTCAAAGGTTTAAAATCGTCTGAAAAGTTTGTTTTGATTTGCTTAGCAGATTATTTTAATGACAATTTGGGATATGCATATCCAGCACAGGAAACAATTGCAAATTATACTTGCCTCGAACGTTCCACCATCAACCGCGCGTGTAAATCACTCCAGCAAAAAGGGTTTATAAGCTGGAAGCACCAGCACAAGGATAGCGGCAGATATTCATCTAATAAGTATATTCTTCACCGTGTTGCAGACAGCCACAAGGCAGAAAGCAACAAATCCATGTTGCAGAGTGCTACAAATCCATGTGGCACAGCGCAACAGAAACACTTAAGTAAAAACTTAAATATAACTCTTAATAGTAGTAATAAAAATAAATCTTTAAAAGGTAAGAAGCTATCTGATAAGCAGGAATCTTACGCCGAAAAAATGGCTAACGAATATTGGAAGCGTTATAGACACGAACAATTTGTGTTTGATAGTTTATTAGCTGACTGCCGCACCTATTTACTTTCTTCACAGACCGATGATGATTGGAAGGCGATTGGCAATGGATTGCCGCCGCCGAGTGAACTGTAAAAGGTACTGTCTGAAAGTATCCGCCATGGGTGATGCGCTACCGCGGGGTTTATCTAGCGTCTGAATTATTGAATTAATTTCGTTTCATAAATAAAAAATGACAAAAATGATGGTTCAAGTCAGATGAAATCGTGCTTGTAAAAATCAGTGTCTACTGGCTACGGTTTTTACATGTTTGGAGCCAAACCATATAAAGATATTTATTATTTTGTATTGCCATATTTTTCCTAACTCATAATGTCTTTTACCCTTTAGACAAAGATAAAATTAAAATCGTCTAGTACTTAATTGTGTAGTATAATCTGCCTATAAACTCTCTAACAAAAAAACTATTATCATGAAAAGCTTTTGCACTCGGTATAAAGTCTATAATTGTATTTTTTTTATTTACACTCCTAAAATCCACAGGAAATGGCGCTACTGAAACACCCGACGCTTCAAATACTTTTTTTGCCCTAGGCATGTGAAAGGCGGATGTAACCAGAATAATGTGAGAGTTTTCTTTTGAAAGCAATTCTGCCACAGCTTTGGCTTCTTGGTCAGTATTTTGGACGTTTTTGGTAATACGCACAGTTTCACTTGAAATTCCGTGTTTAAGGCATATTTCCCGTAGGTAATTTCCTTCAGTTCTTCCGATTGACCACGGTAATTTACCACCTGTAAGTATTAAAACAGGGGCCTTTTTTTCTTTAATCAGGTCAATACCAGCGAATATCCTGTCAGCGGCTTCACCCAATTCGTAAATCAAACCGTTAGTTCCCTGGATTGTTTGACCAATTCCGCTCAACACAACAATAGCGTCAGCTTGTTTAGCGCTAGATATCGGTGCTAGAGTGAAATCTTTCTCTAAATTAGATATCAGTTTGTTTGAAAACACAGGAAGTGAACAAACAACCAGAATGCTGATAGCTAAAAAGCAAGCTCTTTTTGAACTAAAATAAATACCCCATAAAACTAAGATGATGACCACAAACAGAGGGCTTGTTATTAAAGGAATAACCTTGTGTAAATATATCATTGTTAAAGCCACTTTTAGAAAGACGCACTGTCCAAATCCATTGCCTAAATTAAGAAATGCGTGGGTGTAATGACCATTTTCATCATCCTGTGTATTGCCAGTTACTTAAATCTACCACAAATAAAACGTATTGCAGACTGTAGTGATAATTCGTTCATAGAATGTCCCGAGCCTTCACATATAACAGTCTCTAGCTTATAATTTTTTTCCGATAATATTTGTTTTGTGTATTCAAGTGCTGATAGAGGCATTACCTCGTCATTTTCTCCATGAATAAACATTATCTCTGGGCTATGAACATGCGCGTTTTGAAGAGTGCGAGGAGTGAGCAAAACACCAGCAAACACCAAAAGTCCTGCCAAATTATGTTTGGTTCCTTCGGCCAATGTCATAACACCCCCTTGGGAATATCCGGATAGAATGATTCTCGATAATGGGATTTTAAAGGACTTCGCGGCATCCATAATTAAATCTTCTATGACCCTTGTTGAGGATTCCACATCTTTATTATGCTTAAAGAAATCAACCCCTTGTTCAGGGTCAAATTTAAACCATTGTCTACCGTCACCGGTATGAGTACAGGCGTATGGTGCGTCTGGCGCATAAAAAGCTGTATGATAGCATTTATTCAGAAGTATTGGAAAAAAATTAGTCATATAATTTGAATTAATACTCCAACCATGTAGCATTATTACAAGTGATTCTATTTTTAAATTATTGTGAGGTCGGGCTAGCTTCCCTTCCAATCCTGAGATGGTAATCGTTTCAATTTTCAAACTTTCCTTCATTCGAAATTCTAACCTCTGACAATGAAAATACACATCTTACAATCTTCGACAAAAAGATTTGAACTACCGCTACGATTGCAAACAATTGCCGAAAGGGAACAACTGCAATTTTAATGATGGTGTGCATTTATTCCCTTTGCTCAAGATTTTCCAACAATTCAACAAGCCTTTCAACTGTCCCATTATCTTCGAAATCTGCAATTGTAGTAGGGGTTTTTTCAATGCCATATGGTCTATTACTGGACCATAGTTCCACAGTGGGACTAAATTCAATTTGTTCTTTCATCAAGCCCGCTGGAATGTAAATCATCCCCTCCAGCAACTCTGGCTTATTGTAAATCAAGACCCCACATTTTGAGCAAAAATTATAATGTAATTGGTTACCGCTTCCGCCAATTATAGAATATCGTCTCAATTCACCCTTTATATTTAATTCTTCTTCCGGCATTGCTAATGCGTTTAGAGAGTTCCCAAAAACTATTTGGCACGTTGAGCAATGACACTTGAAGTGCATCATAGGGTCATATTGGAATTTAAAGGATACAGATTTGCATAAGCAGTGGCCGCTGAACATAAATAATCTCCAAAACATTTTTCTACATTCTTCGATGTTGTCATAAAAAAAAGGACAGCGCAAAGGCTGTCCGAGTTTAGGGAGGAAATATGCGTAATTTTAATTACGACTATCCCTTCTTAAGTTTAGTTTTGGATGATTTGTTGTCCTGATTGTGTTCAGAAGATGAATTCTTGTTAGGTGCGAACATGGGAGATAAAACCCAGTACCCGTTGAACAAAGCATCGTTTTTCTTAGCCATGGTGAGTTTAACATTCCTTATTTTGCATTTAGCCATTTTTATTTGCTCCCTGTATCTCCATTAACGCTTGGAATCTATCTGATAACTCCAATGCGTCTGGCGGGTAGAAAGCTTCCATAACCATCTAAGCACCCCAGATTTCTTCATCAGGAATATTTTTTGCTTGTCCGTTATGGTCTTCGAATAAGCTAAGAAGCGCAAACTCGAGACTGTTTTCCTGTCCTCTTGATAAATAGTTAAGTCTTTCTCCAAGCACAGAACCAACCTTGCCAGACATCGCATCTAGCTGTTCTTCAGTATATGTCATGATAGCCCCCTTAGACTTGATGTGGAGGCAGTGGAAGAGGCGTACTGATATGATTATCAGAGAGAATGTCTGTGAGCATCGAATGACCGCTCTACACGACTTATTCGAAGACCAGACCCGGTTCTCTCCCATGTAACAAGTTCTTGCTTGAACACATTAGATGGTTTTGGGTTATTGATTGAATGATATAGGGAAGTGTGGTGCGTTTTCATTGCGCTATCCTCCGCTTTAGTGCTTTAGGCAGGATGCCAAGGCGCACAAGTTGGTAATTAAATGCCTGTGAATCTTTTTAAACCTACACTCAGGGTTACAATTTATACTGTTGCACCAGTTACGTCGCATTATTACATTTTCAAAAAAGATAAAAACTATTTTCATATATCGTGTAATAAATCTTTTTGCTTAAGTTTGTATACATCATCAGACATCAATCCCTGTTCAAATAGGATTTTTAAGCTTGATAATCTGTAGATACCTTAATGTTTTGCGTTCTTTTTTGATTTGCCTATGTTTGTTTAATAGGATGCTTACATAAATTTTAGACTCCGAAAATTTGTCTTTTTTATTTTTGACTCATAAATTGTCGAGTTATAGATAGCCAACTCCCGATACAATATTTCAAAAATGGGTCAGCATTATTGATTATTCTCTGCAAGTTTGCTTCAGGAATTTTCAAAACTGTAACATCCAAAAGGCATGTCGCTGTGAATGTCCTCTCTGGTTGGTCAAATAAAACTTTCCATACACCCATGACTTCGCCGGCATTTATTTTTGCGGCATGAACTATTGTCCCCTCGATTTCGCGAGTGAGACCTACGACTCCAGATTTCAAAATGAAACCATCTCCATTTATTTCTCCTTGTCTGAACAAAACCTCGCCTTTATGAAAGTTTGATGTTTCGAATTTTGACTCTAATTTTGATAAGTCTAATAACATTTAAAATTAAATCCTTAAGGCCTAGGTTAGAATTTTTTTGCGAAATTTGCTTCTTGGCAAGAGTTTCATGCCGAACATCTTTTAATCAGATTTATAATCAGCGATAATTATACCTCTATTAGCAAAACTTTTTCTAGGGACAGACGAATTATCCGTTGTCCGTTGCCATTCTTCTATAAATTTTTGACATTGCTTGTAAGACTTCTCATCTTTGTACTCAAACGTAAAACATAATTTATTAGACTCCGTTTTATTCCAAATTTTTGAAATCGTGTAGCGTAACATCCCCATTTTAGATGCTTCAGTAAAAAAATCATCTGATACATCTAGTAACTCACGCTTTCTGAGTTCTAAGTATTCTTCGGATGGAAATTCTACGATAGTATGATTTATTAAATTAGATTCCATGGATATATGTCCTCAACACTCAGGCTGAATGTGATTAGAAATAGTGCTGTGGTTATGGTGTGCATGCTGGTCTCTTTTTTTAGGCGGATAGTCTGGCATAAAAAAATGACGTTGCAAAGACCGTCCAAGTTTTGAGTAGAATAATAATAACATAAATAAAATTACATGCTGATAATGTAACAAATTTATGAAATGCCAACGCTCAGAAATTTGATTTTTCCTGATGTATTATAGCGCCTGAGTATGCTTTACAAACATTTTCCTCATCTACCCGATTGCAAAGATGTTCTATAAGTTCAATCATATTATGCGGTCCATTAACGTAGTCCAAAAACGCGTCCAATGAACTCCACTCGTTCACTATGAGTAATTGGTCCTCTCTAGTGTGAACGATGCTGTAAACTTCTAAACCGTCAACTCCATCGGCGCGACTTTTTGTTATTAAATCTATAATTTCATCTATAGAATCTTCTTTCGGCGTTACGGCTATTACGCTCATCATTTTCATAGCATTATCTCTGATATTTAGTTTTGATTATTTGTAAACGGTATATACTAAACAAGTATTTCGAAAAAATACTAAAATATTTCATTTTCGCTTGTAAACACCAAACACATAAAAAATCAAAAAGAGGGCGAGAACGGGTACAACTGCGATTTTTATGATGGTGTGCATTTATTCATTTTGTTCAAGATTATCGAATGTAGATTTGGTCCCTATTTTCATTAAATATCATTCTTATTTGAATGTTATAACTTAAATATTTCTTTAGTATCTTTAATATATGTAGTATTAGTTATAAGCGAGGTGCTCCAAAGTTTTCAATCAGGTAAAGTTTTGGTCTTTAGCTAAAACCTGAGTTCTCAAGAAATTACTGGAATCTAGCAGATTAAAATTATTAACAGGGATAGCTTTAAAAATTGCTAACATTAACGCTGTTGATATTTTTGGAACGAAAATAAAATGTCCATCAAATCATTTTTCTTAGATAGAGCTTTGTTACTTGCTGTTCTATTAACAGCTGGTTTGATTTTATGGTGGTTAACAGCTGACATTATTGTTGCGTTAATATGTCTTGGAACATTGATATTCATCTCTATAATCGCCCGACTATTTCAACCTTGGGACGAAAAAAAAGTAATAGAAAAATTGAATACTCAAACTCAAAAGAAATCAAATAACAATTTTCAAAATGACCAAAGATAAGTCACTCTTTGAAAGTATTAAATCTTGATATTACCATATCCATAAACCAAAGAAATTTATCATCAAAATTAAGATATTTATTTTTCTGTATTGTCATATTTTTCGTCGCAGAAATGGTGATTCAGAAAACTCTTGGGGGGCATTGGAGGGGTTGTTCACATCTTCAGAATTATCATTCTTGAATGTAGTCCTCATAGGCAACTCCGCTTTAAGACTCAACTCCCTAATGGGCATCCATTGCGATAAATCTGGTTATATAATCCAACCAGTTATGTAAAGTGACAACAACCGATAATCTCTGGATGGTATATGCATTACTGGTTAATAGGGTCAGGCTAATTCAACTTTCTAATTTAACTTTGAAATAGGCATCCGTAAAATCGGACAACGCTCCTGCACCACCTACCAAATCAGGGAATTGTTCGGACAATCTGCTCCCATCAACATAACTTTTAATAGTTGCAGGTCTCTGTTGAGCGCGCGATAACCAATCCGAAATCGATGGATATGTATCAAGCCAAAGTCCGTCTAGCCCTAAATCCTGCATTCTGTCAATTAAAGGTAGAACTGCCATATCAGCAAGCGAGTAATCTTTCCCCAACAACCATGGTCCACCAAACTTTTGAAGCATTTCATCCATACGTTTAACAGTTCTTACTATAACATCGAAGGATGAAAAAATTTGGCTGTCTGAAAATCCCCTGTTTTTATCAAATGAATTATAAAATTCCGCTTTTAACGGTCTTTTTTTAACAAGGCTGCTGAATTTCTCATCTGACATTGCTGTAAATTTTTTTAGTAACCCCCCGAATTGAAATGAGGGGGTGCGAACGGCTGGAGTTGGCCAAACGTCAACAAAAACAAGAAAAGCTCGCATTTGACTTCGCAAAAACAAATTAGCAAGTCTAAAATTTGTTTCAGAATATTTATCCTCTATATATTCTAGGATAGATGTTGATTCGAAAATTGGTAAGTCATCATCAATTAAAGTAGGAACAACGCCATTTGGATTTAGCTTTAAATACCAATCTGAAAGATGATGATGTTCTGAAGAAATAAGCTGATTACTTTGCCATTCAAGTTTCTTTTCTTCTAGCAATAATCGAACCTTGATACTACAAGTTGACTGCGGAAAATGATAAAGTGATAACATGCTGTCTCCTAAAGCCGCTTTCAATATTATATGTTAAATAACTATTTTCAAAAGAAATTTTTTGACTATCCCAACGCTTACTTTCTATGAGGTAGACTGTTACTTTTATTTCTCTCTCGCCAAATAATCTCAAGCCCAGAAGCGACAATCAATATAATTCCTGGAAAGAGTTTGTTTATTGGAATTTTCCAAAAAATATCCAAACAAGTAAGAATGCGTTTATTAGACTTAGATAACTAAATGGTGTTAGAGCCGCAGATGGTGCGTTTCGAAAAGCTTACATTAAAAACACAACTCCAAAACTATATTTTCTCTCTAGTTTTAATAATAATATGGAAGTTAGAAACTATTACCGTGTTTGATATGTTGTTATTTTAACCTAAATTGAAGCAACTCTGCATTTTGGGCTAGATTTTGAGGCGTTACAGATTTTAAAATGGCTCTTTCCATGAACTGGTGCTAATAAGAACATGAAATAGAGATAAAATTTTTCGTTTCACAATACCAGACTGTTTCCTCAGCCTTAGAAATACTAACCATCCCACGATAGCAAACAGGGATAGAACGAGTACAACTGCGATTTTTATGATGGTGTGCATTAGTTTCATCTCTTGATTGACACTGATATAATGTGGCCAAATAGAGATAGGAGAGTCAACACGAAACGCACTTGTGCAATGCGCGTCAAAATAAAAATGGACGTGCAAAAGGCGTTCCGGTTTACGGAGGTGTTCTAAGAAGAACATTAATGAGCAAACGAACACCCTCACTTCACGCATAGTGCAGTGTGTCCGTCCATCTATTCTTGCCAGTCTTAAATTTGGCAGCAAGTGTACTAAGATGTCTTGTTAATATTTCTGGTAGTAAAAACCTCTAGGTTTGTATTAGAACCTGAAGTGTATCGAAATTAACTCCATCTTCTTCTGCTGCCTTTTTCATTTCATCTGACTGCATCATCGATTGAAATTCATCCATATCGGGTACATCAAAGAGTAGCCCTGTGATGTTTGACCCTTTGGGGTCGGTGAATGTTGTAACTTTAATACCTTTTGAACCGAATACGGACTGTCTAACAGGTGATGAAACCCACTTTGCTACATCTTCGACTTCATGGGTGGCTAAAACAAGTGTCATTTTAATCTCCATAATCTAAAGTTTTGCAATAGATTATTCCAATTCATAAACGATACAACCGTAAACAGTATGAAACGCAGACATGCCTATTACATAGGCAAGCTAAGCAACCACGGTTGCTGCTTCGATTTACCAAACCTTTGATTTCACAACTGTTGACAATACATCTGCACTATCGAGAATAACTCCTGCTTCAGTGCGCAGTTTAATGACCTCTTCGTCCATCAGAAAAGCCTCAACACGACTTGGGTCTTCAATTTCAAACATATCATACACACGTGTCTCATCTTCATTTGCACAAGCGAAATGCACTTTCACACCGTATTCTTCTAGCTTTGATTTCAACTCAACATCTACAAGGTGAAGCCATCTATCAAAGCCTTTCGTAATTTCAAATGTACTGACCATTTTCATTTTAGTGTTTCTCCTTGTTCAAGATGTTTTCGCGTTTCAACGTTTGACTAATAATAATTCATATTTATTGCCGTTAAAAAGGCAAGAATGCACCCTTGTACCTTAGCAATATTCGGGTCAATAGGTATTGGAGTAAATCTGCTCTCGGATTCAGCCTTAGAAATACTGACCATCTCAACGATAGCAAAAAGGAATAGACCGGATATAATTGCAATTTTTATTTTGGTGTGAATAGAAGTTTTTTATTACTCTAATCTGATGCCATAAACATGGTATTAGCTTCGGGACTTGGGTCTCCACCAGCCTCAGAAATCAATTCAGAGTCATTCTCCATGTGGGATTGAACTGCTTCCATAGTTGGTGTGTGCATTACCACATGAATAGTATCTGGCTCGTTTAAATCCTGACCTCGGTATATGGTTTTGATACCGTATTTGGTGTTTCGCAAATCTTCTGCGCCGTCATAGGCGGTTAGCCAATGGTCATAGCCTTTTGTTATTTTTCCTTTTATAATCAATGTTGGCATTTTTATTCTCCACGTAGGTATTTGAAAATTTTTTCATTTAAAACTATTTTAATTCATGCATTAATCGTTATTTAGGGGCGTTGAGCCGGTTTCTGTTCTCCAAGCCAACCCGTCTTTTTTTAGAATAACCATCATTACAGCATCTCTAGAACCATTAGGAAACTCACCAATCATATGAGTTACCAAGATATCCTCATTTTCATATAAACATCGCTGATTTGTTTGTTTAACAGTTTTCATCATCTCTGTTCTTTGTTCGATAGTCATATCCCCTTTTCTCATGATTTTGCCGTTGGAATGAAACTTAAACTCCCAATCATCATGATAAAGTGCAAATTCCGCATCTGCATCATTCTCGTCCCAAGCCTTTTTGAATTTTTCATACAACATAATTTGCCCTTTTTCTTATTAGTTGCCTCTGACAATCGAATTTAATGATAGATTAAATTATCCTAAAAAATATTCTCCAATTTGCGCAATCGGAGTAGTAGAGGAAACATCTGCGCCTGCAGATTCCCTAAGTTCAACTATGTCTGCTCTTTCTCCAAATGTTTTTATCTGTTCTGGATTTTGCATTTCCACGAGTGCATAAATAGCTGTTTCATCTTGATTGCAACCAGCCCAAATCATTTTTGCCCCGACTTCGTTCATTTGCGGCTCTAGACTCTTTGCCATTTCAGACCACGTTTTCCATCCCTTTGAAATCTTCACTGTAATTAACAATTTAACCATTTTTTGACTCCCAATTGAAACTTTTGTAAACTAATTTAAATCGAACATCAGATTACTACAATTTTGTGACAATTTGTTTTCTTTTTTATCTATTCATTAATACCATGGTAAGCCGAGCAAACAGAGCGAGAACAGATACAACTGCGATTTTTATGATGGTATGCATAGCGAATTATAAATTCTATATTTAATTTTCAGTTATGAAAATTGTAGCACATAGCTTCACTCATCTTCGGGAATATTTATTGTTTCGTCCTTTATGTCATACTTGGTAACATATCTTTGCATCTCATTTGCTAAGGTAATAATAAATTTGTCAGCGCCAATTTTTGCAAGAACTTCATGAATATCATCTTCACTTTCTGCTTCCCAATGACAAAAGAAAAACTCATCTTTTCCGGCCCAATGCTGAAGCACTCTTGCCTTTTCACCTCTATTAAGTTCTAAAAATTCTCTATCTGTGATGCCTCTCAATTGATTGGTTATATTTTCCTTCGAATCTCCAGCTAAATAACTATGAGTACACATGAAATGTCTCATTTCTTAATATTCTCCTGCTTAACGTTTTTCAAACAAACTGCAATTGTTATAATGCCATGCATTGGCTTCATCTTTTGATTGACACTGGTATAATCTGACCAAACAGAGATAGGAGAGTCAATGCGTAACGCACTTGGATGATTTGCTTCGCCATGCAAAAAAGACAGTGCAAAGGGTGTTTAGGCCCATTATCGCTAATTGCTGACTCATACAGAGTCACTGAGAGGGTGTTAGAGGGTGGGGTGAATAGTGCTGGAGAGGGTCTTAGGAGGCGCTGGTATGTCTTATTTGTGTTTTTCTCTAGCAGTTTATTTGTCACTAAAGTTGCCGCTGGTATGATATTTGGTATGATTGAAGCGCTGGGAATACCGTGGCTGTATGTCGCATTGCTTCTGCAAGTAGTTTGGAATACCTCTAAACTGGGATAAGTTCATTAGGCATGAATTTGTCCCTGATAGCTATCAAATACTCCACTAGAATTTTATCATTGACGTTTATATTCCTTTTTAAACGACTTCCCCTCTAGTGGGGTGTTAAACTGCTCCACTGAGGGTTTGGTTATCCTCCTTCCTTTAGTGGAGCTTTTTTGCACCCATTAAAGGACCATTGTTATTCTCAACAGATGATTAGCTTATTATCTAAAGTTTTAAATATACA
>ERZ802830.604-NODE-604-length-35860-cov-17.6605_pt1 | contig 35860 bp, 18 predicted proteins | sample MGYA00345654_ERZ802830 | MGnify/ENA primary metagenome ERZ802830 (study PRJEB30503, sample SAMEA104212375) | marine metagenome | biome: Westerlies Biome; feature: [SRF] surface water layer (ENVO:00010504) within the epipelagic zone...; material: water... | reverse complement strand
CTAACACTCTCTCTTGACTATGTGGGGCAAATGAGTTATACTATGTGGAGCACATGTATGGGTCACATAGTAATGCCCTTTTCCTCTAAGTTTCCTAATCTAGGTAAGACTGTGAAGACTAGAATCCCTGAATCATGTTATCACCATGTCATCCTAATACTGGATGAATATGAGAGGATTGCAGAGGCAAAAGGAACTATCTTTTTAGAACAAATGCAAGGAAGATTGGAGGAAAGTCTGACTAACATAGTGTGATCATGTGGGGCACATAGAATGTTAGTGTGGGGCACATATGTGGGGCATATAGTTTATATGGGGCACATGAAATAAAGGTGTGAATAAATGTACTTAGGTCTTGTTATCTAAGCGTGCAGTCTATCACAAACCCTCAGAAATGTCAAGACCACACAGACACTTCCCTAACTGCACATGATCCCTTGACAGATACACCCAGATGCTGTATATTATAAGAGTGAAAGACACAGATACTCACTAACTTACAGGTCCTGGGATGACCCTAAAAGCACCTAAGTAACACCTGGGCACGTTAGCGTTGCATCGGTAAGTCCCAGACAATCACACACCCTATCTAACACAATCTCATGTCTAAGTCTGATCTGATCCTTGCACTAGAAAATGCAGAGAATGGCAGTGATATCTTGTTAATCCTGGACGCTATTGAGGCACTTTACTGATACTTAGTGAGGTCCACTGTGTGTTTCTATGTGGGGCACATATGTGGACCACATGTAAATCTATGTGGGGCATATGTAATACTATGTGGGGCACACAGGTTCACAGTGGTTGACACATAGGGGGACATGTGGTAGACTGACAGTGTTGTGAATATGACAGTGTTTTATGGGGGTAAGCGTTGCCCTCTGGGGGGCGTAGCGTTAAAGTCCAAAAGACCCCCCCCCTGCGAAAAGACCGGTCTAGTGCAACCTACAAAAGTATATTCCAGAGAGGTCTTTATCTGCCTCTTTTTTTTATGCCCCCCTACCCATATATAATTTGTAAATAGAAACCACTTTATGAAAAAAATTTCTGCTGAAAATTTTTACCACATATACTTGAAGGACAAATGTGTGTATAATTGTTTAACAAAGAATCAATTTGAGGCGCACTGGAATACAATGAAAGCGATGGTGGGGTTAATGACCACTGATTATCAGGAAGAGGACTTAAGTTATGAGGTAGTAGAAACCCCATGTATGCAAGAAGAGAATAGTTATTGACAAGTTATAGATATACTGTTAAACTGATGTTGTAGTGAATTATCAATCATGGCAAAAGGATTTACTGTAAAAGCAAAAACCCCAGTAAGGAATACAGAAGGACCTGAATGGGATATTGCTTCTATTAAGGAGAGAATGAGAGGTAAGACAATTGTATTTTGTCTACCAGGACGTGGCGTATCATATACATTTCTAAAGAACTTTGTACAACTGTGCTTTGATATGGTACAGAATGGGATGAGTATTCAGATCAGTCAGGATTACTCATCCATGGTAAACTTTGCACGTTGTAAGTGTTTAGGTGCTAATGTATTACGTGGACCTGATCAAGTACCTTGGGATGGTAAGTTAGAGTATGATTATCAGTTGTGGATTGATAGTGATATTGTGTTTAGTACTGAGAAGTTCTGGCAACTATGTGATATGGCAATTGATGCTGAAGGAAATGAGAAAAAGATTGTTTCTGGATGGTATAGTACAGAGGATGGAAAGACTACATCAGTAGCACATTGGTTAGATGAAGATGACTTCAGAAACAATGGTGGTGTGATGAATCATGAGATGGTAGATGGTATTACAAAACGTAAGAAACCATTTACTGTAGATTACACAGGATTTGGATGGGTAATGATTCAGAAGGGTGTCTTTGAACATGAAGGACTGAAGTATCCATGGTTTGCACCTAAGATGCAAGTATTTGAATCTGGTGCAGTACAAGATATGTGTGGTGAAGATGTATCATTCTGTTTAGATGCAATTGAGGCAGGATTTGATATTTGGTGTGATCCACGTATTCGTGTTGGACATGAGAAAACTAGAGTAATCTAATGGGTTCAACAATCTTTGTACTTACCTTTATTATTATACTATCACTTGGTATGATAAGTATGGGTAACAAGATGTCTATTACTAGGAGAAAAGATGATTAAACAGTATCCTTATATGGTTACCTATAGACTCAGTACTACAGGTAATCAGAAACATCATAAGAGACTCAGTGCAGGATGTGCTACAGATGCAGAGAAGTTATTTGAGGAATCAATGCCTTCTGCATCTATTGTATGTACATATGCACTACCACAAAATAGAGTATAGGATTTATTATGGCAAAAGTTAAAAAGAGTTTGATGGGTGGCGACTTTATTGAAGCACAACCCAAGAAAACTAGACAGGGTGCAGGGAAGCACACAAAGTATTCTGCCAGTAGTGGTAACAATGCAAAGAAAAGATACAGAGGACAAGGAAGATAAGATTGAAGAATCAAAGATTCTTTGTCAACACTGTAAAAGAACTGCAACAAATAATATCAGATGTTTAGGTATGTGTGTTGCAGATTCAGAATATTAGGAGGGGTATTAAACCTCTCCTTTTTTTTATGCTAGATAAAACAGCGCGAAAAACCTCTTTTTCTCTATGGCTTGTTTGATTTGTAATTTACCTAATGTAGAAGTATATGTAAGGAAAGAATATCTAACTGATCACCAAAGTGGTCATGGTGAATATGTAAAAGGATGGTGGGTATCATGTAAGAGTATTCCTGGTAGAGCATTTTACTTTGAGACCTATCTTCCAGAATATGCTGCAATGTATGATAAGTTACCTATAAGTGCATTTGTAAGTGAACCAAAAAAACCAACCCCTGATATGGATCTGTATAATCTACAGTTTTGGAACTGTATGGATTATGGGGTTGTGGCAACACAGAAACAGTTTATTGGATCTATGGACTATGAAGTCTTTACAAGGGACCATGGGACTGTTAAAGGCACTTACATCTGTACTATTGACAACTACCACCAAGACCCTGATACAGTTGATTACAGCACCTCTGAGATACCATCTGAACATAAGTCACATAACCTAATAGAATTAGATAATGGACAGTATTGTTTGTATCCTAATAACAGAACTAGAATCTATGATAATAGTTTGACACCAGAGAATCCAAAGATGCCTGACTTTAAAGTTTCTACTGAGTTTTATCAGGTAGAGAATGGTCATGATAGGATGGGTCTTGGTGACCAGGATTCATACTTTTGGAAGACTGCACAGGACAAAAATAAATTAATTAAAGAAAGTTAAGATTAGGACTATAAATAAGGACATATCCTGCGTTTAATCATGCCCACTCAGAGGATTAGTAAACCATTTAAAGATGTAAGTGCTACTTTTCAAATCAATCCTTTGAACAGTGATTTGATTGGATTAAAGAATGCTAATGCAATCTCAAGATCTATTCGTAATTTAATATTAACAATAAGAGGGGAAAAACCATTTGATTTATCACTTGGTTCTAATGTGAATAATTTGTTATTTGAAAATCTAGATTTCATTACAGCATCTAGTATTAAATCTGAAATTGAAACAACCGTTAATAATTTTGAACCAAGAGTCAAATTAAATGATGTAATTGTAAAAGCAAATACAGACAGAAATGCATTTGACGTTCAAATTAAGTATGACATCATTGGAATTGAAGCAGACGCACAAGATCTATCATTCTCTTTAGAGCTCACTAGGTAAATGCCTTTAGTTAATTTCACAAATCTAGATTTTAATCAGATAAAAGATTCCTTAAGGGATTACCTTCGTGCGAATTCAAACTTCACTGACTATGATTATGAAGGTTCTAATTTATCAACAATCATTGATATCTTAGCATATAACACTTATTTGAATTCATATAATGCAAATATGGTTTCAAATGAAGTTTTTATTGATAGTGCTACATTAAGAGAAAATGTAGTATCACTTGCCAGGAACATTGGTTATGTTCCAAGACCTAGAGGTGCAGCAAAAGCAAATGTTTCCTTTGCTGTTGACATGACAGGAACTACAGTAGTATCTGTAACACTTAAAGCAGGCATTGTAGCAGTAACATCAAATTCATTTTCTGGACAAGGTTTTACATTCTCTATACCAAAAGATATAACTGTTGCAGTTAATTCTGATGGACTAGCAATTTTTGATTCAATTATAGTATATGAAGGAACATATATTACTCAAAGTTTTAATGTAAGTTCTAGAGTACCAAATCAAAAGTATATTTTAACTAATGCTGGTATTGATAGTAATCTTATTGAAGTAAATGTACGTGATTCATCACAATCAAATATATCAAGAAACTTTACACAGGCAGATAGTTTATTTGACTTAGATGGATCATCTCCAGTTTACTTTATACAAGAAGTCAATAATGAAAGATATGAATTGTTATTTGGCGATGGTATATTTGGACTACCAGTATCTGAACCAAATGTAATAGAAGCAAGTTATATTGTTTCTAATGGAAGTGAGGCAAATAATATTTCTCAGATGAATTTTGCTGGTCAGTTAGTAAGTAATAATAATGCTCCAATCACATCTAATATTACATCATTGACTGTTGATCAATCATCATATGGTGGCTCAGAAATTGAAAGTGTGGAGTCGATAAAAAAATATGGAACTCAAATTTATGCATCACAAAATCGTGCAGTAACTGCAGTTGATTATGAAGCAATGATTCCAAAAATTTATCATGAGACAGAATCAGTTTCTGCATTTGGTGGAGAAGATCTTACACCACCTCAATTTGGTAAAGTTTTTATAAGTGTGAAACCAATCAATGGTGTATTTCTTTCTACTGCAATAAAAACTGATATTTCTAGAGAATTAAAAAAATACTCTGTTGCAGGAATCATACCAGAAATTGTTGATTTAAAATATTTGTTTGTTGAGACTGATTCTTATGTTTACTACAATGAAAATAAAGCTCCTAGTGCTGAAGTAGTATTAGGTCTTACAAGAAACAATGTTATTAGATATTCTGATTCAACTGAACTTAATAAGTTTGGTGCTAGATTTAAATATAGTCAATACCAAAAAATAATTGACAATACACACATTGCCATTACATCTAACATAACAACTGTTCAGATGCGTAGAGATCTTGAACCACTATTGAATACATTTGCTGAGTATGAGATATGTTTTGGTAATAGATTCCATGTAAAAAATCATGGTCATAGTCCTGTATCTAATGGTACTGTAATTGGATACAATATAAAATCATCTGGTTTTAAAGTATCTGGAATTACTGATACTCTATACCTTGGAGACAAACCAAACACTGGACTGAAGACAGGAACTATCTTCATGTTCAAATTAAATTCACCAACAAATCCTGTTATTGTAAAACAAAATATTGGCACTATTGATTACATAAAAGGAGAGATAATGCTTTCTCCAATAAAGATAATTTCTACTGAGGTAAATAGAGGTGAATCACTCATTGAAATATCTGCAAATCCCTACTCTAATGATGTAATTGGTAAGCAAGATCTTTATCTTCAACTTGATACAAATAATGTGACAATTAGTACTGTCTCAGATGAAATTGAATCTGGTGATGATATTTCTGGCAGTAATTATGTTGTAACATCTTCTTATGCAAATGGAAGTCTTGTAAGAGGTACACCAATTCTTACTACAGAACAAACAAATAATGTTTCTCTTACTGGTTTAATTACTGGTACTGATACCACTACTGAGGTAGCAGCAGGTACAAATCTTACAACATATACAGTTACAACTGGTATGAATGGTTCCACTTCTTCTAATACATATTCCTACTAATAAGAAATGGCGGTAGATAGAATTAAGTTCAAGGATATCTTATCCTCTCAACTCCCTAGTTACGTTAGGGATGATTTTCCACTGCTTGTAGATTTTCTTACAGAATATTATTCTTCTCAAGAAGTAAAGGGCGCTACATTAGATCTTATTCAAAATTTAGATCAATATGTTAAAGTAGATGAACTATCTAATTTAAAGACTAGCACTACTCTGCTTAATAATATTAATAGATCAACTTCATCTATTCTAACGAGTGATGAAACTAATTTTACATATGGATTTCCAGAAAAGAACGGATTAATTCGTATTGATAACGAAATAATTAAATATGGATACACTACTAGTAATAGTTTTGAAGATTGTGTAAGAGGATTTAGTGGTGTTACTGAATACATTGATCCATCATTACCAGATAAGCAAAAGTTTGAAAGAACAATAGCATCTTCACATGTTGCTAATGCTAAAATTGAAAACTTATCTATTTTATTTTTACAGGAATTTTTTAAAAAAGTAAAAGCACAAATTGCTCCTGGATTTGATGACAGAACTTTGTCATCATCATTGGATCAAAAAAACTTTATTAAAAACTCTAATAGTTTTTATAAATCAAAGGGAACTGATCAAGCATTTAAAATTTTATTTAAATCAATTTATGGATCAGATGTAGAAGTTATTAAACCAAATAACTTTTTAATAAGACCATCAGATGCTGATTATGTTGTATCTCAAGATTTTGTTGTTGAACAGTATGTTGGAGATCCACTTAATTTAAAAAATCGTACAATTTATCAATCCTCAACTAAAGCAAGAGGAACTGTAACTAAAGTTGAGAAACTTAATGAGGATGGAAACTTTTATCAAGTCTCTATTGACTCTGGATATAATAGAGATATTGATGTAAGTGGAACTACTTTTGGTAAATTTGAACCCAATTCAAAAACAAAATTACTTAATGATGTTTCAATTGGATCTACTATTCTAGATGTAGACTCAACAATTAGTTTTCCATCATCTGGTGAACTATCACTAGTTGATAGTTTAAACGAAGAACATATACTTTCATATAGTGATAAAAATCTTACTCAATTTTTGGGAGTTACTACAACTACAGGTGACTTTAATAAAAAAATTGATGTGAGATCTAATGATTATTCTTACACAAATGTGGGTGTTGGTACTGGAACAGAGATTAGAGTAAGAATTACATCTACACTTAAAGACATTAATTTTATTGATCAAACATATAATTATTCAAAAGGTGATAGAATAAGTATTAAATCAATTGGTGTAGATGATGATAGTCTTTATTCTAATAATTGGTTTTACAATGTAAAAAGTAACTATGATATAGAGTCTGTTAGTGAGGTAGATCCAAATAATTTTCTCTATAAATTAACAACCAAGAATAAAAATTTTCTAGAAGTTGGTTATAATGTTATTGTAACTGACAAAGATATTAACAATATAGTTTCTGGAAAAATAACATCAATTGAAAGTGATACAATTTTAAATGTTAGGTTGTCTAGATCTTTACAAACACAAAATTTATCTAATAATTATAATGTTGAGAATCAAATACTCAAAGGAAATTCTATAGAGTATCTCAATGTCAACAGCATTAACTCAAATATATTAAATGTTTATAAAGATAACAAAAAATATCTTGTTGCGTCTAATAGCATTCCAAATTATGAAGATAATATAAATCCATTTAATAGAATATATAAATTTAGTGGATCTGCAAATGGTGAAACTTTAACTATTTCAACAACTAATGATCATGGTCTCTTTAGTGGTGATGCAGTTTTTTACAATAAAAATACAGTTATTTCTACTACAATAGACGCAGATGGTCAACCCATAGTAGACACAACAGTTAATGGATTTAGTAATGTTGATGAATTGGTTTATTTTGTATTGAGAGTTGATTCATTCAATATTAAATTAGCAAAAAGTAAATCTGATCTTTTTAGTGGTAAATTTATTTCCCCAACTGGGAGTGTTACTGATAATACATTTACTTACTTCAAATATTATAAAAAACAACTTGATGGACAAAAAATCTTTAGAGAAATATCTGAACCATCTACAAATTCTGGAATTTTTAAAACAAAACCAGGAAAGACTGGTATTCTTGTAAATGGTGTTGAAGTTTTAAATTATAAGTCAAGAGATACTGTATATAATGGTGATATTGTAGCTTTTGATTTAAGTAGTTCAGGTAGTGATTATGATGTTATAAACCCACCTGTTCTTAAAGTAACTGATAGTTTTGGTAGTGGTGCTGAAGGTAAAACTCACATTGAGGGATCTCTTTCAGAAATAAGAGTAATAAATTCAGGTTTTGATTATACAGATCAACCAATAGTCACAATAAGTGGTGGAAGTGGTGAAGGTGCAGAAGCAAATGTTAATCTAAAATTAGTTCAACACAGAGTTCCCTTTCTTGCTGGAATTGCCTTAACTAGTGGAACAGGAGGTGTTGACACGGTTAATGATAGAATTGGATTTTCAACGTCTCATAATTTTAGAGCAAATGAAGAAATTCAGTATGAATCTGGAACTGCTACTGTCATCACAGGCATAAGCACTAACTCAATATATTTTGCTAGAATTGTAGATGCGTCTACAATTACATTACATAATAATTTTAATGACTCAAATACTGGAATTAATACAGTACAAATTATAAACTCTGGATCTGGTAAGCAGTTCTTCAAAACAGTAAAAGATAAATCTATTATTTCAAGTATTGTTGTATCTAAACCAGGAAGTGGATATAAAAACTTTGAGTATAACATTCCTGCAACTGGAATCAATACCTCCCTTAATTTAATTACAATTAAAGATAATAGATTTGAAAATGATGAAGTTGTAAATTATACACCAGGTATTTCACCAATCAGTGGACTTTCTTCAACAACTGACTACTTTGTGAAAAATAATGATGCAGATTCATTTGTTCTCTATGAAGTTGGTGTTGGATCTACAAATAAAAGATATTATATTGATAATAATATTATTACTGATTTACAATCAATTGGAAATGGATCGTTAAATTACAAACCAATCAGTGTCTCAGTTGAAGGAACAAGTGGCGTAAGCACTATTGGAACTAATGGTTCATTTAATACTTATGTTGAATGTACTGTTCAACCCATATTCAGAGGATCTGTTGTTGATGCAAGTGTAACATCTGGAGGTATTGGATATGGTTCTTCTGAAATAATTAATTTTGATAGAAAACCAGTTGTTACACTTGAAACTGGTTCAGGTTCACAATTAACACCAATTGTAGATAATGGGACTATAACTGAAATAGTAGTAAATAATGGAGGAAGTGGTTATAATAGTCCACCACATTTAACAGTATCAAAAGGACAATATTGCAGACTCACACCTATAGTAGTGAATGGAGTCATTACTGAAGTAAAAGTTGTAAATGGTGGAATAAATTATAAATCAGACTCTTTAATTACTATCATTCCTTCAGGAAAAAGTGGATCAGTAGAGGCAAGAATCAAAAATTGGACTATTAATAATTTTGAGAAAGATTTTGAAAATATATCTGATGATGATGGATTTTTAAGTGAAGGAAGTATTTTTGATACTTTGGAGTATTCTCATTTATATGCGCCAAGAAATTTAAGATCAGTTGTATTTGGTAAAAAATCAAACCAAGAAATTCAATACTCAGATACTGATTTAAAGAAAGATCAAAATCTTGAAGTAGATTCAAAATACCACTCTCCAATAATTGGATTTGCTTATGATGGAAATCCAATTTATGGTCCTTTTGGATATGACAAACCTTCTGGTGGGTCAGTAAGAAGAATGTTGACTGGATACGAACTTAGTCAAAATATAGTTAACAGACCCCCAGTTTCTATTTTCCCTCTTGGATTTTTTGTTGAAGATTATTCTTATGTTGGAAATGGTGATCTTGATGAGTCAAATGGAAGATTTTGTATTACACCAGATTTTCCTACAGGAACATTTGCATATTTTGCAACCATAAAAGATCTTACTGATAGTGGAGGTCCATTTAAATATTTTAGAAGACCAGAGTTTCCATATTTAATTGGAGATACTTATCATAATAAAGAAAATGATTTTAATTTTAAAAATACATCAAATCACGTAGATTATGATCTTGAATCCCAAAATTGGAAAAGAATCACCACACCTTATAATATAAACAATCCTACTGGTGGTTATGATTACATTTTTAATTCTAATAATATAAAAGAGCAAGTAATTGATATTACTTCAACATCAACAGGTAATATTGAAAGTATTGGTATTGTTACTGGCGGTTTCAATTATAGAAATAATGATAAAATTGTATTCAATAAGCAAAATAATGGAAGGGAAGCAAGAGGTAATGTTACAAGTATTGAAGGTAAGAAAATAGTTTCTGTTGACGCTTCTTCTACTTCTTTTGATAATATAGAATTTACAAATGTTGGATCATCCAATAAATTTGTAGGTTTTACCACTACTCCTCATGGATTAGTAGATGGCAATAGAATCAATATCTTTGGTTTATCAAATTTCTATAAGGGTTTTGAGGGTTCTTATAAAATTGGTATTAATACAGGATCTTATATACTGCTTAATAGTGTTGGTGATGTTTCTGTCACTGGAATGACAACTTTCTTTGAAGTTGGAGGTGCTTTCCAGTTCCCATTCATGAGACCAAATGATATTATTGGTATTGGTAGTGAGAAGGTGAAGGTATTAGCACCAGACCCTCTCAATGGTAGAGTAAGGGTTTTAAGAGCACAGGAAGGCACTGTAGGGTCTGCTCATACAGGTTTAACAAAACTGTTCCAAGATCCTAAATTGTTTACAGTTAATGTTGGAGCAATTAAATCATCAATTATTTCAGTTCTCAATACAGAATATTATTTTGATCCTAATGAGAGAGTTGGTGTTGGAAGTCTAACAACTATTGGGGCAGGTAAAACACTTTCTATAACAAATCCTGGAATTGGAATTACTTCTGTCTTTGTTTTAGAAAAACAGATTTATACTCCAAATCATATATTCAAAATTAATGATAAGGTAAGTTACAATTTTGGCGATGGATCTCCAATCTCTTATTGGAATGGAAAATCTGGAATTGCAACTGCAGTTCTCTCTGGAATCTCTACCCTCTATGTTGCTCCTATAGGTCCAAACTTTATTGGACTTTCAACAAATAAAATAGGACTAAGCACAACAGGATCATTTGTTGGAGTTGGAACTGATACTGGATTAGTTTACTTTACTAATATTGGTACAGGAAATTATCACAGTTTAAAAACTAATTTTGATAACGTTATTACAGGAAAGGCAGAAAGAAACAAAGTTGTTGTGTCAACTGCATCAACACATGGTTTATTTGTAAATGATACTATTGATTTAACTCTCAATCCACAAAATATTGAAACAATAGTTGTAAAGTATAATGATTATAATAGAAGGATAGTTTTCAATCCATATACATTTGCAGCATCTGATGTAAATGTTACTAAAAACACAATTGGTGTGGGCACCAATACATTCAAAACAGGTGATAAAGTAATTTACACATCATCTTCACTAGTAGGTGGATTGCAAGATGAATCAATGTATTATGTTTATGCTGATACTTCTACCACAGTAAAGTTTGTTAAAAATAAATTTGAACTTGAACTTGTTAATCCAAATTTTATAAATTTAAGTTCTACTGGTTCAGGTTCTCTTGCAAGAATTAACCCTTCTATTGTAGGTTTTAAAAATATTACATTAAGGTTTGATTTATCTGACACATCTTTATCTTTCACTTCTAATTCAGTAAAATACTCTGCATTTAGATTAGAACTTTATAAAGACCCTGACTATGTACAACAATTCCTTGCTACAGGAAATGAATCTGATTTTGAGGTACAACGTGATGGAATTGTTGGTACTGATGGATCTCTGTCATTAAAAATGTCAGAATCACTACCAAATACTCTTTACTATAATTTTATACTTGACAATGAACTGTTTATTACTGATGATAAAAAGAGAATTATTGATCAAGATGTAAAATCATTTAATACTATTTTTGCAAGTCCCTCTCCCTATGATGGTTCTCAAACAGTTTCTGGTATTGGTACAACTAGTTTTGAATATGAATTAAATACACTTCCAGAAAGAGTATCTTATGGTGGAACAATAAATGTTGCAAATTCAGAATATACTACAACTTCTTTAAAATCTTATGGTGCTATCTCAAAAATTGACATAGTTGATAATGGGTATGGTTATAAATCAATACCAGGAATTTCTTCTATAAAAACTGGTATTGGCACTGGAGCAATTGTTTATGGAGAATCTAAAAACATTGGTAAAATTCTAAAAACAGAATTTTCTTCAAGAAATATTGGATGGAATTATCCTACTGATAAGACTCTAAAATTAACTGCCAATCTTCCTGAAATTGTTGAAATTAATCCATTAACATCATTTAATAGGATAGGTATTTCGTCAGCAGGAAAGAATTACTTAGTATCACCAAACTTAAAGGTAAGAGATGGATTTACTAATGAATTGGTTAAAGATGCAGTTATAAATTATGAACTTAATGACAATGAAGTGAACATTGTTAGTAATACAAGAGGGATGTTTAATGTTACTCCTAGAATTATTGCAACAAATAATTCAAATGGATTTACAATTTTATCTGTTACTAACACTAATAATATAATAAGACTTAATTTATCAAATCAGTTTAGTAATAATTCTGATTATCCATTTAAAATTGGTGAAAAAATTATTGTTGAAGGTATAAGTATTGGTATCAATACAACTGGTTTAGGATATAATTCTGATCAATATGAAGATTCATTATTTGAAGTTGTAGGTGTAAACACTGCTCTTGGTGGTTCTGGCGCTTATGTTGAGTATTCTCTTGTAGATAAATTAGATTCTAATAAAGTTGCTGGAAACATAGTTTCATTAAATGGTTCATCAGTAACACCAGAATCTTTCCTTCCAATTTTTGACATAAGTTTACAAAAAAACAATTATTTGAAGGATGAAAATGTTATTTGGGATGAATACATTGGTAATGTTGATTTTTGGGACGAAAGCACTGATATTTTAAAAGTAAAAACTCAGTATGATCTTCCATTAGGAACTTTAGTTGTAGGATCATCTTCTCAAACAAGAGGTGTTGTAACTAAAAAATTAAATTTTGAAGCTGAAATTACTACAGGTGCTGGAACAACTATTAATTATAGTTGGAGTAGAAATACTGGTTTCCTAAATGACACTCTTCAAAGAATTCCAAACAATGAATATTATCAAAGATTCTCATATTCATTAAAATCTGAAATTCCTTTTAAAACATGGGATAGTACTGTTGGTTCTCTTAACCATACTGCAGGATTTAAAAAGTATTCAGATCTTCAAGTTTTAAGTGAATCTGATGATACAAATCTTGTAGTAAGTAGTGTTGATTCAGAAGTAAGTTTCCTTGTTGATATAGTAGGAGAGGGTGATTTAAATTGTTATTATGATTTTGATTCAGTTAAAGAAGATATAAATTATGTGAATGGAAGTCTGGTGTCAAATAATATTATATTTGACAATGTTATCCTTTCTGATTATTTCCAATCAATTGGAAACAGAGTACTGTCAATTGATGACATAAGTGATCAATTTAATAGCAATGAAAGAAGTGAGCAGTATGCTAGTGTCTCTGAATTTGATGTAAAAACTAAATTTAATAAAACATTGCATTTTATTAAAGATACACAATTTACTGACGAAAGACAATTCCAAATTTCCACAGTAATTCAAGATGATGATTTTATATACATGCAATCTTATGGAACTTTGAATACATTTCCATATTTGGGATATATGGAAGCAAGTACTGGGGCACAAGGTTGGAATTTTGACTGGTATCCTGTAAAATTTGAATTTAACAATTATGATATCTCATCTTTCTCTTTCAATTTTAATCCTGGAGATGCTGGGGTAGCATCTACATCATTTGGTAATATAATTGATTATAGTAGTCAGGAAGTAAATATCCCAGCTGCTACTACAACCACTGTTGTTTCTGTTGGAACTTCATATAGATCATTAAAGGTTTTAAATCTTATTGTGGAGGGTGATAGTCACCATACAGCAGAATTAAACATAGTTCATGATGGAACAAATGTTTCAATGCTTGAATATGGTAATATGGATGAAACATCTTCCCCATTATTCAGTGGTATTGGAACATATGGAGCAAGAATATCTGGCACAAATATTATAGTTGAATTTCATCCAACTACAAGTGTTGCGTCTACCTCATACAGTCAAGTAGTATCATTTGCAAGAGGAAATACAACTACTGGAGTTGTTACAATGAACTCTGCTCAAATTGGATCTGCATATACTTCAATACCTTCTTCTGGGTCACCCACTGCTCATACTGTAAGTTCATATGATGATCCATATTCTGCATCATATCAAATAATTACAGTTGAGGATACTGCCAATAACCAGCATGAATTTTTTGAATTTAATGTTCTTAATTCAAAAACAATACCAGTTCAACATTACGTTGAATGGGCAAATGTTCAGACCCATTCTGGTCTAGGAACAGTTGGCATTAATACTACTGGAAATACAGTTCAAGTAGTTTACACACCAAATGCTGGAATTGGTGTTGAGATAAGAGCATTCAAAGTTGACGCTAGAGAAATTGATCCACTCAATTCAATTTCCTCAGTTCCTTTTGATGATGGTGAGTTTAAGACTCAAACTGGTAATTATTTTGGTACAAAAAGTTCTATTAAAACAGATTTTAATTTAACACATAATGGTGATAATATATTCTCAAGATTATTTGATGGAAGTTCTACTGTAGGTGTCAACACATCTACAAATCATATTTCTATTCCAAATCATTTCTTTAATTCTGGTGAAGCAGTAAAATATAGTACAACTGGAACAAGTCAAAAAATTAAAATTGCCTTAACAGATTTTGGAGGAAGTGTAGGATCTACTTCTATTTTACCTGAAAATCTTTTTGTTACTAAAATTGACGATGCAAGAATTGGATTTACAACTAGTGCTTCAGATGCATTAAAAGTTAATCCAGTATTGGTTGGACTTACAACTGTAGGTGTCGGCAATTCTCACTATGTAACTTCAACTAAACAAGATAGTAAGGTATTGATCAGTGTTGATAACATGATACAGTCACCACTTTCTAAAACAGGAATTGCAGCAACTCTCACTAATTCTATTGTATTTGATACACAATTCCAAACAAGTGGTTTATCTACAGTTAGATCAAATGATGTGATTAAAATTGATGATGAGTATATGTTAGTTACTGGTGTAGTTGGTTCTGGAATTACAATTACTGTGAGAAGACCACTTCTTGGTACAGTGGTTGCACCTCACGGAATAGGAGCAACTATAACTAAGTTTACTGGCAATTTCACTATTAATGACAACATACTTAATTTTACATCAGCTCCTTATGGAAACATTCCATTAGGCACAACAACCAATCCACCTGATGAGAGAGATTGGTCTGGAATATCTACAAGTTCTACTTTTAGTGGAAGAGCATTCTTAAAAAGAGGTGCATTGAATTCAACAAATGAAATTTATTACAAAAATCATGTGTTTGATGATTTGTCTAATGAATTTGTTGGAATTAAAAGTGAGTTTACATACAAATCAAATGGACAAGATGTAATTGGTATTACCTCTTCAACTGTTGTATTAGTTAATAACATTTTCCAATCACCTCAAGGAATTCTTCCAAATGAAGTTGGTGAATATGAAAACTTTGAAGATACTAATGTTGGCATTACCTCAGTTAGATTCCTGGGTATTGGTACTCCATTAGGTGATGATGCTAACAGAGGAAACATGCCTATTGGAGGTCTTATTGTTTCTATAGGTTCTCAAGAAGGTTTTGGTTATCAACCATTAGTTGCTGCAGGTGGAACAGCAATTATATCTGGTCTTGGAACAGTGTCATCTGTCTCTATTGGAAATAGTGGTTCTGGTTATAGAACTGGATTAGGTACAGTATATAATGTAGGTGTTCAGACTTATTTTGGTGTAGTTCCTGTATTGACAAATATTGGAACAGCACTTGTAACTGATGGACACGTAACAAGCATCAATATTACAAATCCTGGAACTGGATTCACTAATACAAACGCTCCAGTTGTAATCATAGATGAACCATTGAGTTATACAAATATTCCTCTTGAATATTCCTCCACATCAGTAGTTGGATCAGGAAGAAGTGCCACAATTGATATAGTTGTTGGACAAGGGTCAAGTGTTATTGACTTTGAAATTAAACATTTTGGATATGGTTATGGTAATAATGAAATTCTTACAATTCCTATTGGAGGACCAACAGGAATTCCCACAGATCCTTCACTTACATTCAATGAATTTAAGATTTCAATTGAACAAACTTATGAAGATCAATTTAATGGTTATAGTGTTGGAGAATTTCAAGTTCTTGATAGATTTGATGATCAATTTGATGGACTTACTAGAGTATTTTCTCTCACATCAGGTGGAAACCCAATTTCTATCAAATCTTCAACAGAATCAAATGTTGAAGTAGATCAAACGATTCTTATATTCATCAATGATATTCTCCAAGTTCCTAGAGTATCATATTCTTTTGAAGGGGGGAGTCAGATTATATTTAATGAAGCACCCAAAGGTCCAGGATCTGGAGTTCCTAAAGGAGATACATCAAGAGTCCTTTTCTATAAAGGTGCAGGTGATATTGATGTTCAATTTACTGAGATTCTTGAAACTGTAAAACCAGGTGACACACTTGATATTAACCACAATGTGGAATTGGGACAACCTATTACTCTTGATGAGGATATAAGAGTTGTTACTGGAATTACTACACTTGATAGTGTAAAAACTAATCAATATCCTGGTCCTGGTATTTCAATTGATCAAACAGTCTCTAGACCAGTTACATGGTGTAGACAAAAGGTTGATAAGGTTATAAATGGTCAATTTATTGGAAAGGATAGAGAAAAATATGAACCAAGTATTTACCCTGCATCATTCCTTACTAAAGCAGTTAGTATAAGCACAACATTTACCTATGTTGATAACGTAAGACCTCTATTTGATGCAAATAATGAGTCTACTTTGAGATCTTTCCAAAATAAAGTTACATTAACATCCCAAAAACCAACAGTATCTGCAGCAGGAACTGCAATTGTTTCAACAGCAGGAACTGTTTCATCTATTGATGTTACTTCTGGTGGTTCTGGATATGATTTCATACCAACAGTTACAATTGCTGCACCTAGTGGAATTACAACATCACAAGCAATAGGAGTTGCTACTGTGACTGGTGGTGTTGTAACTGGTGTCACTATCACTGGGATGGGAACAGATTATAACACACCTCCACTTGTGATGATTCAACCTCCCAAAATTTCTAAAGAAGAAATTTCAATTACAAACTATAAAGGTGATTATGGAATAATTGTTGGTCTAGGAAGCACTAGTGTTGGTTCACAAAAACAACTATTTTTTGATACATTTATTCCAGTTGATTCATTTATGAGAAATAGTTCTCTTGTAGGGACTGGAATAACAATTTCTGGAGTTACTGCAGGTGATCACATAGTAATTACAGATACATTCATCTCAATTGGTGGAACATTTGCTTCAAATGTTGGAGTTGCTACCACAGCACTTGATTGTGTATATGAAGTTGCTTCAGGCATCACAACAGTTGTTCAATTGGTTGGATATTCAACATCTGTTGTGAGAATTACTTGTAATGTTGATGGATATGGTTCTGGTATTGCTCATACTAGTGGTTATTTCTTAGGAAATTATAGTTGGGGCAAATTAGAATTTGGTGAAAGGGTTGGACCTACAAGTTTTGATTTCTTTGGAGAGAATGGTGTCACTGGTATCTCTACTTCTGGTCTTGTTCAAAGAACAGTTCCATTGAAATTTAAAAACTATTCATAACCACTATAAATAAGAAAAAAAGTCCTAATAAAATGGCTGCGATTATAACTGATCAACTTCGTATATTAAATGCCAAGAATTTTGTATCTGGTGTTCAAGCAAGTACAAATTCATATTATACGTTTATTGGACTTCCCAATCCAACAGACTATCTTTCAACCTGGAATAATGATCCACCTTCCCCCAAAGATAGTTTAGATCAATCAAATGATTATTGGGATACTATGATTGCGTTGAAGAAAATATCTTCAACAGATGTAACACAGGTTGTTAAAAAAAATACCTGGAGATCAGGTAATTTGTATGACATGTGGAGAAATGACATAACAAGGTCAAATCCCTCACAACCATCAGGTTCATTTAATATATACTCATCAAATTATTATGTAATTAACAGTGATTATAGAGTATATTGTTGTCTTAATAATAATGCATTACCTGAGAATGACTTTAAAGGAAGTCCTTCACTTGATGAACCCCTATTTACTGATTTAGAACCAAGAGCAGCAGGATCAAGTGGTGATGGATATATTTGGAAATATCTTTATACTATAAAACCAAGTGATGCAGTAAAATTTGATTCTACAAACTATATTCCAGTGCCTAATGATTGGGGTAATACCACTGATACTAGTGTAATGAAGCAAAATGCTACTTCCAGTGGTCAACTTAAAATTTGCACTATTAGAAATAGAGGTGCTGGTTTAGGAAATGCCAATACTTACACTAATGTACCTATTAAAGGCGATGGTAGAGGAGCAAAAGCAACTATAGTTGTTAATGCTGATTCAAAGATTGAATCTATTTCAATTACAAATGGTGGTTCTGGTTATACTTATGGAACAGTTGATTATGTTGGAGGCGGTATCCCAACTGGATCAACTGTACCAGTTTTTAATGTAATTATCCCCCCTACTGATGGACATGGGTTTGACATTTACAGTGAATTAGGAGCATTTAATGTTCTTACTTATTCAAGATTTGAAAATGACACTGAAAATCCAGATTTTATAACTGGAAATGAATTTGCAAGAGTTGGACTGGTTGAAAATCCACAACAATATGCTTCATCCAGTCTATTAACATCAGATAAAGCAGCAGCTACTTATGCATTAAGACTTACTGGAACTGGTTATAGTTCTGTAACTTTTACATCAGACACAGAAATTACACAAAAAGTTGGTGTTGGATCAACAGCAATTGGAAGAGTAGTTTCATATGATCAAACCACTGGTGTTCTTAAATATTGGCAAGATAGAACAAATGTTGGATTTAATAGTGATGGAACACAAAATTCATCTCCTGAATATGGATTTGAATGTTTAAAATTTGATGGTAATGCTAAAGCATTTAATGGTAATGTTGATATTTTGGGAGGATCTGCCACTTTGCAGATAGGAACATCATTTTCAGGTATAACTACCATAATAAATAATAAGACATATAATCTTGGACAAGAGTTTGTTCAAGGTGTTGCGGAACCTGAATCAAAACAATATTCAGGCAACATCATTTATGTAGATAATAGACCTGGTATAACTAGGTCATCATCACAAAAAGAAGACGTCAAAATCATTTTGCAATTCTAAAGAATTATGCCACAGGAAACTAATCTCAACGTTGCCCCTTATTTTGACGACTTTGACGCGACAAACAACTACAATAAAGTACTTTTTAAACCTGCATATCCTATTCAGGCAAGAGAACTAAACACTCTTCAGTCAATCCTGCAGGGGCAGATTGAAAGTATGGCTGATAACCTTTTTAGAGAGGGTTCTGTTGTAATTCCTGGTAATACTAATTACGATTCTAATTTTTCTTGCATTCAGGTTCAATCTGAATTTTTAGGCATTCCAATATCACTATATCTTGATCAATTAGTTGGTAAAAGAATAACTGGAAGAACATCTGGTGTAACTGCAAAAGTAGTTACAACTATTACAAATGCTCAGTCTGATAGAGGAACATATACACTATATGTAAATTATGAAAATTCAAGTTCTGATGGAACTTCAAGAAAAGAATTTTTTGATGATGAAGTGCTGACCATAGATAAAGCAATTTCATTTTCTACAACATTTATTGCAGCAAATGAAGGGTTTGCTAATACAATAACCAGCGATGCAGCACAAACAGGCACAGCATTTACTCTAAGCACAGGAATATACTACCTACGCGGAAATTTTGTAACAGTATCAAACCAAATTCTAATTCTTGATCAATATTCAACATCATCAAGTTATAGAATTGGTTTTCAAATTAATGAAGAATCTATTAATGCAGATGATGATCCCCAACTATATGATAATGCAAGTGGATTTAACAATTATACAGCACCAGGTGCAGATAGATTAAAAATTACTGCATCTTTAGTTAAAAAATCATCTAATGATTTTGATACTCAGGGATTTATTCAAATTGCTGAAGTAAGTAATGGATTTTTAACAACAAATAATGCTACTTCAACACAATATTCAACTATTGGTGCCGAAATGGCCCAAAGAACTTTTGAAGAGTCTGGTCATTATTATATAAAAGAATTTACAACTAAAATAAAAGAGAGTCTTAATAATTTAGAAGGAAATAGAGGCGTTTATAAATCAACCCAGGCAACACAATCTGGGAATTCTCCAAGTGATAACTTGATGATATATCAAGTCTCTCCTGGAAAAGCATATGTAAGAGGTTATGATGTAGATATTCTTTCTACAAAATTAGTTGATGTTGTAAAACCTAGAACAACAAAAACAATTATAAATCAAGGTATAAATTTTAATTTTGTCCCAACTTTTGCAGTTAATAACGTATTTGGAAGTGCTCCAATTGGATTCAACACTACAAATACTATTTCTTTGAGAGATCAAAGAGTTGGGACTGCTGCAACAGTTGCTGCTGGTAAAGAAATAGGTCTTGCAAGAATTTATGATTTTGCTCTTGAGTCTGGTGCTTATGTTTCTGCTGCGCCCAACACAAATGTATGGGATTTGTCACTTTTTGATTTAGAAATCAATACAGACCTTTCTGTCAATGTGGATACTGTGCTTTCAGTTCCAACTCATATTGAAGGAGAAAATAGTGGAGCAAGTGGATTTTTAAGACATGCTTCTGTAGGGACAGCTGTTACAATATACAACACAAAAGGTGAATTTGTAGTTGGTGAAAGAATTAAATTTGATGGTATTGTTGATAATGCCAGATTTATCACAAAAATAAATAATAATTCTGTTTCTGATGTAAAATCAGTTCATGCTCAGGTTGGAACTGGAGCAACTTTTAGTGCTGATCTAGTTCAATCATCCTCACTATCATTTCAACAAGCAACTGTATCAGCAATAGATACTGCCACTGGTATCTCAACTGTTACTAGTCCTTCAATGGCAGGAAATACTTTTGTTGGAGTAGTGACTACTGGAAATCTTATATCTTACCAGAGACCAAATTTAATTGTTCCTTCTTTAGCAAGAGTCACTTCAGTTGGTGGTACTAATTTTACTGTAACGGGAGTAACTACTGTAACAAATGTTTCAGATGGTGCTCTTCCTACTGCAACATTTACAGCAACTGGTCTTGAAGTTCTTACTTCTAGATTTCAACAAACAAATGGAACTGCAAATGAAAGATCATTGTTCAGTGTTCTTCCAAAGAAATTTGTCCAATCTGTTGATCTTGAAAGATCCTCTGCTTTCCTTAGAGTAAGAAAAGAAGTTACTATTACTAATGGAGAAACTGGAATTATATCAGTTGATAATGCTAACATTCAAACATGGCAATCATTTGATGAGGAAAGATATTCTCTTCAAAATGCTGATGGAACAACACAAGTTTTGACTTCTGATAAGGTTACATTTAATGGACAAAAGACAACTTTAACAATTAAAGGTCTTACTGGAAGTGGAAATGCTGTTCTTATTGGAACTGTTCTTCAAAGAGAAATTACATCAAAGATTAAATTAAAAAAATCAGCACAAAGGGTTGTTGTAAGCAAATCAAATAATCCAGCATCTGGAATAGATGCTGTGGGAGCAGCAGGAACCACTCTAAATGATGGATTGGAATATGGAAATTATCCTTTTGGTACTAGAGTGCAAGATAGAGAAATTTCATTAAATGTTCCAGACGTTATTGAAATTCATGGAATTTATGAATCAGTTGATGTCAATGATCCTCAACTTCCTTCCTTAACATCCAATAATATGACTGGACCAACTGGTTCAACATTGGATTTAATTATAGGAGAAACATTTGTTGGACAAACAAGTGGTGCAAAAGCAATTTATTTAAAAACAAATTCAACTTCTTCAATTGGATATTGTTATAAAAACAATAATACTTTTGAATCTGGTGAGGTCTTAATTTTTGATGAATCTGGTGTCAATGCAACTGCTGCAAATATTGATTCTGGATCTCCAGTTGTTACAGACAGATATAGTCTGGATTCTGGACAAAGACTAGAAATATATGATTATGCAAGAATTGTTAGAAGAAAGAATTTTGATCCATCTAATAAAAAACTTTTAGTTTATTTTACTAGTGCAGATTACGATCCAAATGATGAAGGAATTATAACCACAGCAAATTCTTATGTAAATTTTGATTATGGTAGAGAAATTCCTCAAATAAACAATGTCAGAACAACTGATATTATTGATGTAAGACCTAGAGTTGCAGAATATTCTGTTGCTGCTGATAAATCTTCACCCTTTGAATTTACTGGTAGATCTTTCTTTAATGAAAAACATAGTGCAAAAAATATTTTTGCATCTGATGAATCAATAACCATAGATTATGACATTTATCTTGGAAGAGCAGATAGACTTTATGTAAAAGAAAATTCATCTATTGAAATTAAGTTAGGAGCACCTGCAGAGATTCCTGAACTTCCAGATACTTTACCTGGAGCTCTTAATATTGCAAATATCTATAATCCACCATATCTTTTCAACATAAAAGATTCAAAAATAAAGTTTGTAAATCATAAGAGATATCAAATGAGTGATATCTCTAAACTTGAAAAGAGAATACAAAATCTTGAATATTACACATCACTTAATTTACTTGAGCAATCTACTCTAAATTCATTTGTTTCTGATGCTAATGGATTGAATAGATTCAAGTCTGGTATTTTTATTGATAATTTCTCATCATTCTTACCACAAGATACTACAATTGGTATTAGAAATAGTATTGATCCTGTAAAGAAAGTCTTAAGACCTGCTCATTATTCTACAGCAATAAATTTACAAATTGGCAATTCTACTATCCCTGGACTTGCTGGTGTAACAGAAACAAACTCAGATTCCAGATTTGCAGACGTTTCTGGACAAAATATTAGAAGAACTGGAAATGTAATTAGTCTTAACTATTCAGATACACCATTCATTACTCAACCTTATGCAACAAGAATTGAAAATGTAACTCCTTTCCTTATAACATATTATTCAGGAAGTATTGCCTTAGAACCAACTGCTGATATTTGGGTTTCAACTCAAAAAACGCCTGAGGCTAGAGATGTTACTATGGAAGGTTCGTTCCAAGCAGTTGCTGATGCAATTCAATCAGACGTTACCACTAATGAAGATGGTTTAAGAATAGGTGTAGCACCAACTTTGTGGAATTCTTGGGAAACTACTGGTGTAAATCTTGATCTTACTGGAAGACAGCAAACTGAAACATTTGCAGCTGCTTCAAGAAGAAATGGTGGTGAATTTAATAATTTACTTAGAGGTAATGATGCAAATAATAGTACAATCACATCAACAACTATTGATGGATCAATAAACCTATCTCAAAACAGAACAGGAATTCAACAAACTGTTACTGAAGTAATTAATACAGAATCACTTGGGGATAGAATTGTAAGTAGAGATATTCTGCATTTTATGAGGCAGAGAAATATACAATTTACTGGAAGAAGTTTGAAACCATTTACATCAGTTTTTCCTTTCTTTGATAGTGTGGATGTATCCAATTTTGTTACACCAAAATTACTTGAGATTAGTATGAACTCTGGAACTTTCCAGGTAGGTGAAACTGTTACAGGTAGAATGAGATCAACAGGGTTGGGTCCAATTAGTAACACTTCCCCCACAATTACATTTAGGGTTGCATCTTCCAATCACAAATATGGACCTTATAATAATTCATCTGATTTTTATACCAGTAATCCATATCAAAGATCAACAAATATATCATCAACTTATAGTCAATCTTCAACTATTTTAAATATTGATACCTTTAGTTTGCAATCTGAAGAATTTCCACAATTTTCTGGTTTTGTAAGATTGGGGATGGAACTAATTGGTTCCACTAGTGGTGCTTCAGCTCAAGTTACTGATGTGAGAATTATTACTGATAATGTTGGAACTGTAATTGGTTGTTTTAATGTCCCATCTTCTAATGATGACACAACACCTGAATTTGTTACAGGTAGAAATGTATTCAGACTTACAAGTAGTCCTTTAAATAGTCTTATAAAAGGATCTACAACAACTGCTGCTCAAGAAATTTTCTATTCTCAAGGAGATATTGACACAACTGAAGAAGTCACACTCTCACTTAGAAACGCAAGAGTAGAAACTATTGAAGATTCTGAACAAAGAACATTAGACAATGAAATTGATTTTGATATAGTCAATAATGTAACACTAAGACCACCACCACCACCTCCACCACCACCAGATCCCCCAAGAAGACCAGATCCAGGACCACGTAACCCACCTAGACGAGGTGACCCATTAGCACAGACATTTACTGTTGATGATGAAACAGGTGTATTTGTAAATAAAATTGATGTATTTTTCCAATCTAAAGATGATATCTATCCTGTCACATGTCAGATTAGAGAAACTACTTTAGGCACTCCCAATTCTAAAATTTTAGCATATTCTGAAGTGGAACTTACACCAGATTTTGTTAATATTTCTGAAGATGGATCTGTTGGAACAACATTTACATTTGAATCTCCAGTATATCTAAAAGGTGGAACAGAATATGCATTTATTCTTCTTTCAAGTGTTACAACTTATAATGTTTGGATTTCAAGAATGGGCGAACCTGATGTTACAACATTAGCGTCAGAATCTAGTCAAGTTTTGGTTACATCTCAACCAATTCTTGGATCCTTGTTTAAATCACAAAACTCAAGTGTTTGGACACCTAGTCAATATGAAGATTTGAAGTTTGTATTACACAGATGTGATTTTGTAGGAACTGGCAATGTTCAATTCTACAACCCAGAACTTCCAACAGATCTTGAATCAATTTCAAGAGATGGAATTACTGCAATATCTAGATCAATTGGAGTTGGAATTGGAACAACAGTAAATGATAAAGATTTAACTTACCCATTGTCAGTAGGCAATAAGGTAAAACAAGTCAATACACTTGCATCTGGGACATTGGTAAGATTTGCAGGAATTGGAACTGGTAATCTTATTTTAACCAATGTTGGTAGTGGATACACACCATCATCTGGTCAATTTACATTTTCTGGTATTGGTCTTACGTCACTTACTGGAGCAGGTCAAAATGCAACTGCCAACATCACTGTCAATAATGGAGTAGCTATTGCTGCAACTATTCTTAATGGTGGTAGAGGATATCAAGTTGGTGATGTATTGCAACCACTGACATTTGGCACTGATCAACTTGGTGCAAATATGCAACTGTCAGTTGGAATAGTTTCGGTATTCAATGAATTAATTCTTTCAGATGTTCAAGGTGATTTTTCTACTAATGCATCTGATTACATAATGTATGAGAATAATAATGGTACTTTAGATAGTATTAATGCTGGTGCTGGTGGTAGTGTAACTTCAAATGAAATTGATGTCATCTCAGATGGTCTTCATTTGAGAATCTTCCAAAGAAATCATGGAATGTACTCTGGAGTAAACAGAGTAAAAATCAATAGTGTGGAGTCAAATATTACTCCAACAGCACTTCTTGTTGATTATGGAAGAGATTCTACAGCTGTAATTTCCATTGCTAATACAACAAACTTTGATACATTTGAAAATGTTGGTGTTTCAAACACAAATCCTGGGTATGTAAAAATTGGTAATGAAATTATTAAGTACGAGGGTGTGACATCTGGAACTGGTGTTTCTGGTACTCTTATTGGTATTGGTAGAGCATTTGAATCAACTGTTCAGGCAAAACATTTGCAAAATGATTTAGTATTCAAATATGAATTCAATAATGTCTCACTGAGAAGAATTAACACTACTCACACTTTAAGTGATTCAACAGTTGTTGATTCTATTGGTATTGATGAGTATCATGTTAAGATTGACATGACACAGAATGGTACTGATAGAACAGGTGCTGGTGGAACCTTTATTCCTAAAACAAATTATCTATCTTCTGGTATAGGTGGTGGATCTTTAGCAAAGGGAACATACAATCTCCCATATTCAGTTATAATTCCTAGTGTGAGTTCAGCTGCTCCAGAAGGTACTTCAATTAATGGAAGTGTAAGAACTATAACAGAAACATCTGTTTCTGGAACAGAATCTTCATTCATTGATCAAGGTTATCAAGATGTAACATTTATGAAGAAAAATTATTTTGAAACACAAAGAATGGTTGCATCTAAAACAAATGAGAATAATCTTTTGACAGATCTTCCTGGATCAAAATCATTTACAATGAATATGGATATGTTGTCATATGATAAGAGATTATCACCATTTGTAGATTTAGATAAATCTTCAGTTATTTTTGTCTCCAATAGAGTAAATGGTCCTATAGTCAATTTTGCCACTGATTCTAGAGTTAGTAGCATTCCCAATGATCCAAATAGTATGATTTATGTTACTAAATTGGTTGAACTGGAAAATCCTGCAACATCATTGAAGGTATTCATTGATGGTTATATTTCCAATACAAGTGATCTAAGAATATTCTATGCTCTTAATCAAAGTGTAAGTGCTGATGAATCTATTTTCATCCCATTCCCTGGTTATCAAAATCTTGATACATTTGGTAATGTAATCAACGCTGCAAATAGTGATGGAACTGCAGACAAGAAGATGTTTAAATCTGACAATTTTACACCTGAACCTGCAATAAATGATTTTAAAGAATATATCTTTACTATGGAGAATCTTGCTCCATTCAGATCATTTAGATTGAAACTGATTGGAACTTCTACTAATCAAACAGTTGTTCCACAATTTAGAAACCTTAGAGCAATTGCACTAGCATGAATTTGATACCAGTTGAAAACCAGGATGGTCTCTTTAGGGATTCATCAACTGGCGCACTTGTTAATACAAACAAAAATGAATTTGAAACCTATATAACAAATAGAAAAAGACTCTCTTCTGAGAAGGAGAGAGTTAATTCTCTTGAACAAAAAGTAGATGATTTAAAAAGTGATCTAGATCAAATAAAATCAATGTTAAGGTCAATAGTTAATGGCTAACAACACAATTACTTTCAATCCAGATTCAAATGCAGCATATGGTGTAAACCTTACTATTTTAGAGGGTGCTGATTTTTCATCAACATTCCAGATTAATAATGAAAATAAATCTTCTTTCAATCTAACAGGGTATACAATATATGCTAAAATGAAGAAGAGTGTTGCTATAGGAGCAACTGGTGATACAACTACTTTTACAAGTGGTATCACCAGTGCTATTGGTGGTCAGTTAAATATTTCACTTACTGACACTGTAACTAAAACACTTAATCCAGGAAGATATTATTATGATATAAATGTTGTTAGTACAGCATCAACTGTATATAAAATGGTTTCTGGAAATGTAGTGGTGGAGGGAGGTCTATCCATCTCCTAAATATAGGAAAGGATATAGTGTATAATGGCGCAACCATCTTCTAGACAAGAATTAATAGATTACTGCTTAAGACAGTTGGGTGCTCCTGTCCTTGAAATTAATGTCGCAGAAGAACAAATACAAGATTTGATGGATGATGCTATTCAATATTTCAATGAAAGGCATTATGATGGTGTAGAAAAAGCATTTCTTAAGTATCAAATAACTGCAGAAGATGTAGAGAGAGGAAAAGCAAGACCACCAGGTGCTCAAAGTCCTACCACTGAAAAGGGAATAGTAAATACAGATGTAGCAACCACTGTTGGAGGAGATGCTACAACATTTAAATTTTATGAAAACAGTAATTATATTCAAGTTCCTCCACAAGTTATAGGAATTGAAAGAATATTTAAATATGATGATGCTCAAGCAGCAAGCAGCAGTAATATGTTCAGTTTCAAGTACCAATTGTTCTTGAATGACATTTATTACTTTGGAAGTACAGATTTACTGTCCTACTCAATGTCTATGAGTTATTTGGAAACCATGGATTTTCTTCTCAATACTCACAAAAGAATTAGATTTAATATTAGACAAGATAGAATGTATCTTGATGTTGATTGGGATAATTTAAAAGAAGGGCAATTTATTATTTTAGATTGTTATAGAGCACTTGATCCAAATAATTATTCAAGGGTATATAACGATCCTTTCATTAAAAGATACCTTACAGCATTAATTAAAAAACAGTGGGGACAGAACCTTATTAAATTTACAGGTGTTAAACTTCCTGGTGGTATTGAATTTAATGGAAGACAAATATTTGATGATGGACAAAGGGAGTTAGATGAAATAAAAACCCAAATGATGAGCACTTATGAAGTTCCACCTTTTGACCTCATAGGATGATTTCATGCTCAATCCATTCTTTTTAAACAATTCAAAACAAGAGCAGGGTCTCATACAAAGTCTTGTCAACGAACAGTTGAAGATGTATGGGATTGAAATTTATTATATCCCAAGAAGGTATGTTAAAAAAGCATCTGTTATTAGGGAAGTAATTCAATCTGAATTTGATAATGCTTATCCTATTGAAGCATACCTTGATAGTTATGAAGGGTATGGTGGTCAGGGTACTCTCTTATCAAAATTTGGTATTCAAGAGTCTGATGACATGACACTTATTGTGTCAAGAGAAAGATATGAGAATTACATCACACCTCTTATAAAAAATATTCCAAATATTGAATTATCAACTAGACCAAAAGAAGGTGATTTAATTTATTTTCCACTTGGAGATAGATTATTTGAAATAAACTATGTTGAACATGAACAACCTTTTTATCAACTACAAAAAAATTATATCTATACGCTTAAATGTCAACTTTACAGATATGAAGATGAAGTTCTTGATACTGGTGTAGAAACTATTGATGATGAGATTGAACAATTAGGTTACATGCAGACTCTGACTCTAATTGGTCAGGCAATTACAGCAACTGGAACAGCAACCACAACAACTGGTGGAATTACTATTCCAATAATAACAAATATGGGTGGTGGATACTCATCAACACCAACAGTTGGGTTTTCCTCTGCTCCTCCAGGTGGTGTGACTGCTGCTGGTATAGCATCTATAACTAATGACTTTGTTGGATGTGATGGAATAAAAGGTGGTTCTGTTAATGCCATATTACTAACAAATGTTGGTTCTGGTTATACAGTTGCACCTTCAATTGTAATTAGTGGTGGTGGAGGTGATGGAGCAGTAGCTAACACTGGATTAACAACAAATACAAGTATATCTGGTATTACAATCACTGCCTCTGGTTCTGGTTACATTGAAAATCCAACTATAACATTCTCTTCACCACCAATTGGAGGTATAACTGCAACTGGTGTAGGACGTATTAATTCTGCAGGTATTGTTACTGCTGCATTCATAGTCAATCCTGGTAGTGGTTATACAAGCACTCCAACTTTAACTTTCTCTGCACCTCCAGCAAGTGTAGCAACAGGAAGTTATGTATTTAATGAAATTGTTACAGGTTCAAGTTCAGGCACCACTGCAAGGGTTAAAGAATTTGATGCTGTAAACAATACTCTTGAGGTGTCAATTGTTGATGGCGCTTTCCTTGTTGGTGAAAATATTGTTGGGTCAGAATCAGGTGCATCATTTGCAGTAAGACTTGCCAATAAGGATGATTTAAATGATCCATTTGCAGATAATGATAATATTGAAACTAGAGCAGATGATATTATAGATTTCAGTAAGGGCAATCCTTTTGGAATGCCCTAGTTTAAAAACTGTTAAATAGAAGTATAGTTAAATTATAAAAAAATGTTTGAACATTTCTACAATGAAATATTCAGATCAGTTATTATTTCCTTTGGTTCCCTTTTTAATGGAATAGAAGTTCATAAAAAAGATGCTGATAATGATACTTTTAGTATTATTAAAGTACCACTTTCTTATGGACCTACACAAAAATTCCTTGCAAGAATGGAGCAGCAGGCTGATCTTAATAAACCAGTTCAAATGACATTACCAAGAATGTCTTTTGAGTTTACAGATTTGTCTTATGATCCTAGTAGAAAGGCATCACAGTCTCAAACATTTTTTAAAACTGAATCTGACGGAACAAAGGCTAAAAAAGTTTATCTTCCAGTTCCATATAATATGGGTTTTGAATTGTCTATAATGACAAAATTAAATGATGACATGCTTCAAATAACTGAACAAATTTTACCATATTTTCAACCAACATACACTCTTCCAATTAAAATGCTTGGAGATTTGAAAGAAACATTAAATGTTCCAGTGCAGTTGGAAAATGTTTCTATGGAAGATGATTATGAAGGAAACTTTGATACAAGAAGAGCATTAGTATATACTTTTAGATTTGTAGCTAAGACCTACTTATATGGTCCTATAGCAGATGTTACTGATGATATCATTAAGAAGGTACAAGTTGGTTATATTGCTGGTCAGAGAGGTCTTAGAGGGACTTCTTATGAAAGAGATGTCACCTATAAGGTTGTGCCAAGAGCAACAAAAGATTATGATGGTTCAGAAATTACAACACTTGCAGAAGATGTAGACACAACAGAAACTGTAATTACTGTTGCAAATGGTGGATCAGTAACAGCAAAAACATATGTGTATATGGGAGAAGAAGAGATATTTGTTGAATCTATTTCTGACAATAAACTTACAGTGAAGAGAGCGCAAGATAAAACTACAGCATCTGCTCATGTTCTTGGTGCATCAGTATATAGTATTACATCAAATGATGCAAACTTTATTGACATAGGTGACAACTTTGGATTTGATGGCAGTATCTTATGACAGATTCAGATAGCAACATTGTTGATGTAACACCTATTGGTAGAGAGAAACCTGCTCGCCTCACTAAAAATGATGTAGAAAAAGATTATGAATATACAAGAGGTAATCTTTATTCTATAATTGAAAAAGGACAAGAAGCAATCAATGGTATTCTTGAACTTGCACAAGAAAGTGAGATGCCTAGAGCATATGAGGTTGCTGGTCAGTTGATAAAAAATGTTGCTGATGCAACTGATAAGTTAATGACTCTTCAACAAAAATTAAAAGATGTCAATGAAGAACAGATTAGTAAGGGACCAACAACAGTAAACAATGCATTGTTTGTTGGATCCACTGCTGATTTGCAAAAACTATTGAAGAATAACTCATCTGATAAATAATACATCAGGGAGAGAAATCCCAAAGTATTATACTTATAAAATGTCTAAAAAAGAGGATTTGCCGTCAATAAATGATATAGTAGAGGATACTAATCTCCCCTCTTATAAAGATTTTATTGAAAATAATGAAGAACTACCTTCAGTAGATGAATATAAGACAGAATCATTAGAAGAAGATAATCAAACAATTGAAAATGCTAATGGTGAAACATTTGCAGAAATAATTGATGTTGTAAAAGCGCCAGAATGGCAAGAATTGTTAACTTTGGTTAACAAAGTAAGAGAAGATATTCCAAAAATACCAGAAATTAAATATTATGACGATGAATTAGGTGATTTAAGTGAAAAAATTACTGAAATTCAAGAAAATTTGTCACGCTTTGATTTAAAAAGCGACAAAATTTATCATTTAGATGCAAAAAATGAAGAATTTGAGGTAAAATTAAATGAAATAGAGTCAAAAATACCTGAAATACCTGAAGTAAGGTACTATGAAGGTGATATTGACTATATTTACAAAAAAATTGACTTAATTAAAGAAGAAATTACCAATCTTCCAGAAGTTAAGTATTATGAAAGTGACCTTAATACTCTTAAAACAAGAATTGAGCAAGTTAATGAGAGTATTCCTACCTTTCCTGATTGGGTCAAGAAGGTTGAAGAGGTTCCTGACTTTTCATGGATAGGTAAAACATTTGGAGTCATTGATGACGACTTCAAAAAGGTTCAAGGACATCTTGAACTCATCACAGAAAAAATTAATTTAAGAGTTTCTGAGATTAATGAAACAATTGAAGTAAAAGATTTTGAACAAAGGGTAGATCTAAAAGATCTAAAAGAAAATTACTCAACAACAAAAGATAAAATTGTCAAAGAGTTTAAAGAAGTTGCTCTAAAAATCTATGATCATCATAAAGAATTTAAAGATGATGATAGGAAATTAAAAAAAGCAGTATTAAGTGAGCAGAACAAATTAAAACAAATTCTCACTAAAGAGATAACTAAAATTAATGAGGAAAGTATAAAAACTGATGAAAAAATCATTGGTTTCTTCAATTCATTAAAAGAAGATGTTGAGCAAAAATTTTCATCATTACCTGAAGTAAAGTATTATGATGATGAAATAAAATCACTACAACAAGACGTAAAATTTGTAAAAGTAAGTGTAAAAAGTTGTATTGAAGATGTAAAAAAAATATCCTCTGATATTAAAAGATCACAGGTTGAGTTAAAAGAAGGTCTTCTTAATGAACCACCAAATGAAAAAGAAACTGCTGGAAATCAAACTGATCCATTAACACCTCTTGATCAGAAATTTGCCACTCTTGATGATCTGTCTAAACACTACAGATTGTTTATTAATAGAATCCAAACTCAACTCTCCACTATGGGTGGTGGAGGAGCAGGATTTATTAAAGATCTTGATGATGTTTCTTTTGATGGGACTGATGGTCAACTTCTTATATACAATTCATCTACATCAAAGTGGGTTGGTATTGCAAGCACTTCATTAGCAGGTTCTACCACATTAAATGAAGTTCTAACTAAAGGAAATATTTCAGGCATTGGAATGTCTGTTGGTTTCATAACTGCAACTTCTGCAGCATTTAGTGGTAATGTTACTATTGGTGGAACACTCAGAACTGAAAATAAAATTAATGTTGATTCTATTGGTATTGTAACTGCTAGAACTGAAATAAATGTTGGATATGACTATGATGGTGGTCCTGGAGTTGGAGTAACAATACTAGCATCTGGCAATGCAAACTATGCTGGAATTGTTACTGCATCTACAATTAAAGCATCAACTGCTTTCTATCCGCCAATCTATACAACAACACAAAGAGATGCAGGAACCTTTTCAGAAGGTGCAATAATTTTTAATACCACAAGTAAAAAAATGGAGTTTTATGATGGAACTAATTGGCAGTCACTACCTGGTATGACTCTTGGTCTTACTGTGGCACTTGATGGTTGATAAATAAGAAGAGACCTTTTTATATAAAATGAAAAAGAAGTGTCCAGATGGAAAATATTATTGTTACACTGATAAAGTGTGTAAAGATATTCCAAAGGGGTTTAAGGTAGTTGGACCTGCTGGAATGCTTCGTAAAGAAAATGGACATTCAATTGATGATGAATCAGAAACCAAAAAGAATGGCAATGGTTCTAATGGTAATGGTAATGGCAACGGAAATGGTGCTGTTAGTGAAGATTTAAGAAAGTGGTTTGGTTCTGGTCCTAAAGGTGGAAAAGGTGGTGGTGGATGGGATCGCTACAACACCAAAGGCGAAAGAATTGGAAAATGTGCAAGGGAACCTGGAGAAGGTAAACCCAAATGTCTTTCCAATGAAAAAGCAGCAAAAATGTCAAAGGCAGAAAGAGCTGCAGCTGTAAGAAGAAAAAGAAGACAAGATCCAGTTGCAGATCGTTCAGGTAAAGGAGGAAAACCAATCATGACTTCTAATAAGATAAAAGAAAGTTCTTCACCAATGGTAAGGCAAATTCTTGAAAAAATTGAATGTGAGCAGGAGTGGATTCTTGTAGAAAAGAATGTACCTACTAATCCTTCACTTTGGTCTAAGTTTAAGTCACAAGCAAGAGCAAAGTTTGATGTATATCCTTCTGCTTATGCTAATGGTTGGGCTGCTAAGAAGTATAAAGCAGCAGGTGGTAGTTGGAAAACAGCAACTAGTGAAAGTGTAGAACTAGAAGAAAAGAAAGGATGTTCACATACTCATAAAGGTGAAGAGTGTGCAGTTCATGGTAAGGATGAGTGTCCAAAGTCAAATAAAATTGAGGAAGCAGTAAGAGTTCCTGCTAGAAATGGAAATCTATACCTTGTAGCATTTTCTTGGAAAGGAAAGTATATGATGATGAAGATTTTCTTCCCTGAAGTTACTAGACCATCAAGATCACAAGTTCAAGATGCATTAAATAAAGTGTACCCTGGATGTTTTGTTCAAAGATTTGATATGACTCCTTATCAACCTGGAGAACCCATGATTGATGCAGGAATGCAGGAGGCAGCAGCATGGACAAAAAAGTCTGGAAAGAATAAAGAAGGAGGATTGAATGAAAAAGGCAGGAAGTCGTATGAGCGTGAAAACCCAGGAAGCGATCTTAAGGCACCTTCAAAAAAAGTTGGGAACTCTCGTAGAAAGAGTTTTTGTGCGAGAATGAGTGGTATGAAGAAAAAACTTACTTCTTCAAAAACTGCAAATGATCCAAACAGTAGAATAAATAAATCATTAAGAGCTTGGAATTGTTGATATAATTTATGACTGATAATGTATACCTTGGCAATCCTAATCTAAAAAAAGCAAATACAACAATTGAATTTTCTCAAGAAAATATTGAGGAATATTTGAGATGTCAGGATGATCCTGTATATTTTGCTCAAAATTATGTAAAGATTGTGACTCTTGACCATGGTCTACAACCATTTAAGACCTATGACTTCCAAGAAAAACTTATTAGCAACTTTTACAAGAATAGATTTAACATCTGCAAAATGCCAAGACAGACTGGCAAAAGCACAACAGTTATTTCTTTTCTGCTTCACCATGTCGTCTTTAATGACAGTGTTAATATTGGCATCCTCGCTAACAAAGCGTCAACTGCTAGGGAACTTCTAAGTAGATTACAAATTGCTTATGAGAATCTTCCTAAATGGATGCAACAGGGTATATTGTCATGGAACAAAGGATCTCTGGAGTTAGAAAATGGCAGTAAGATATTGGCAGCTTCTACATCTGCAAGTGCTGTCAGAGGTATGTCTTTTAACATCCTCTTCTTGGACGAATTCGCGTTTGTCCCCAATCACATCGCTGATGCCTTCTTTGCATCTGTTTATCCTACTATTACTTCTGGTAAAAGCACAAAAGTCATCATAGTTTCTACCCCCCATGGTATGAACCACTTCTATAGAATGTGGCATGATGCTGAAAAAGGAATAAGTGATTACATACCAACAGATGTTCATTGGTCTGAAGTCCCTGGAAGAGATGAGAAATGGAAAAAACAAACTATAAAAAACACTTCTGAACAGCAATTCAAGATTGAGTTTGAGTGTGAATTTCTGGGATCTGTTGACACATTAATTGCACCTAGTAAATTAAAAACTTTTATCTATGATAATCCCATTCAAAGAAGTGCAGGATTAGATGTATATGAACCTCCAGAGAAAAAACATGATTATGTAATGACTGTGGATGTGGCTAGAGGAGTTGGTAATGATTACTCTGCTTTTGTTGTTGTAGATATTACTGAATTTCCTCACAAGGTTGTTGCAAAGTATAGAAATAATGAAATAAAACCCATGCTATTTCCTAATATAATTTGGGAGGTTGCAAGAAAATACAATGATTCATTTATTCTTTGTGAAGTAAATGATATTGGCGATCAAGTTGCAAGTATTCTTCAGTATGACCTAGAATATCAAAATTTATTGATGTGTTCTATGAGAGGTAGAGCAGGACAAATTGT